>Ga0316198_10001654_pt1 | contig 13247 bp, 9 predicted proteins | sample OudBieAanoxic_MG_FD_204935 | JGI IMG/M metagenome (GOLD analysis project Ga0316198, IMG submission 204935) | Coastal sediment microbial communities from Oude Bieten Haven, Netherlands - site A anoxic | ecosystem: Environmental > Aquatic > Marine > Coastal > Sediment | place: Netherlands...
ACGAAATGCAGATGCTCGATAGTCGTGGTCAAGGTGGCGGACAGCAAGGTGGCTATGGTCAGCAGCAAGGTCAGCAACAGCAGAACCAGTACAGTGCTCCTCAGCAGCAGGCTCCGCAGCAAGGTTACGCACCTAAGCCGCAAGCACAGCAGCAGGCTCCTCAGCAAGGTTATGCACCTAAGCCCCAGCAAGCACAACAGCAAGCGCCTCAGCAGCAAGCTGCACCTGCACAGCAGCCAGCTTATGCGCCAAAGCCCCAGCAAGCGGCTCCTCAGCAGCGCCCTGCGCCTCAGCCTCAGCAGCCACAGCAAAATTTCACACCGGATCTAGATGACGGTTGGGATGACGATATCCCGTTCTAGGCCGGAATTTTTAAAAGTGTAAAGCAATACTCTTAACGTAGAGTCATAAGGTCCTGTTAGTACAGGGCCTTTTTTTATGCCTATACAAGGCTTATCTACAATGGTGAGTTGGGTACTGCAAGTTGCTCGTTTGAACCTAACCTGAAGCAGTCTGTTAATGTGGGGTCTTTAGATCATGCTGGCCTCCATGCACCTGGATTTAACATCATGATGTGGGCTGAGTTCAATTCCGGACGCTTGTCCGGGAAGCGGCGCTCAACCGAACGCCGCTGATGGTGAATCTATGATAGTCCAGGCATTACTTGTTTGGGTGACAGGTCATGCAGGAGTAAGGATCCGGGAAGGTTTCACTGGTGTGCCAGTCGCTGTTGCCACGAGTCAGCTGCTTATTCGAGTCCTGCTCGCCATAGGTGGTACCGTTGTGGGTGTACAGGTCCAGCATATCCTTGGTATAGGGGTCTTTCGACTTTACTACATCGGCACAGGAGCCCATCTCACCGTTAAGCTGGTTGCCCTTCTGGGTAACGCCAAAACATTGCACTTCATCGAAGCGGAAATTCTTTGAAGCGTCACCATGATTGAGCATTAGCTTGTCCTTGGAGTGGCAAAAATGACAGCGCAGGGTAGCACCATGACCATCAGGTGCGCCGTTGCCGCCGTGGCAGGAAGCACAGAAGTAAGGCTCGGTGGTGTCGTTCAGCACAGGTGAGTCACCGCCATCGAGATGGGTGTTTTCCAGACCATGGCACAAGCCGCAGTCGGCGACGCCCCAACCAAAGTGAGTCTTTTCCAGAGGTGCAACGGCTTCATTGATGTCATGGATCGGAAACTTGCCGTCGTAAGCGACATTGTGCTCGGTCATCTCATATTTAGATCCATACTCAGGGCCCACAAAATACAGAGCCATGAACTCCTTAGGGTTAACCATTACCGAAACATCGGCGGTACGATGGAGGTTGATGCCGCCATAACCGGAATACCAGTGGTCGATACACTCCTGGGCAGTGGTCTCATCCAGTTTGCCCTGGTCGTCGCGCAGAAAGTGGCAGATGGTTGGGTTGTTGAAGGGGGCGGTTTCATTGACCAGCTCGTCGGCCTTAGGCCAGGCCGGACCGTTGAAGAAATCAAGTGACGACAGGGCTTCGCCAGCAAGAAATCCCCAACCACTGAATCCTTCACTGCCGTTACGCTTACCTTCTACCTGGGTGATGATATAGGCGTCGATTTGGGCACCGGTGGAGAGAGTGGGCCAGAAGCCAAAGCGAATGTCGATGCCAAACTCGTCATGAGCGGTCATCAACACGTCCATCAAGGTGAGCACCCCCGGCTGGTACACGTCCGGGCGCAGGTTGTATGGCTTGACCTCGAAGTTGGTGGCCATGACCTCCGGAGTTCTTCCATCGAGGAACATAGTGTTCAGTACCGGCAGAATCACCTTGCCGCCGTTGGCCTTGAGTCGGTCGGTCTCGGCTTTCTGCATCTGCTTGACCCTGTCTCGCATCGTCGGGGAGACCGGCTGGAAGCGGATGTTCATTCCCGGCTGCACCCAAAACTCATCCAGGCGCTCGTAGAGGGTGTCGAGAATTGGGTTAGCTATCTTGAGGTTGTCACCCTGATCATAGGTCGAGGCTACGTACCAGTTTTCACTCTCCTTGTAGTCCCCTTCGGCGGCGTCATTGAAGTCACCGTCGCCGTTGGCGTCGAAGGAGACGCTGAAGTCGTAGGTGTTGAGCTCGGTGTTGAACTCATCCAGGGTTACCTCCAGATCATCGCGGATTGAAGAGACGTAGAGCATGATGTCCAGAATGGAATATTGGCCCGGGACAAAGATGTCTTCGCGGATGGAGGACTCTCGCCACTCTTTGATATCGTCAGATTGGATCTCCAGGTAATATTTGCTGTCGTCGCTGGTGCGGGAGTTGTAGTACTTGTTCTTGTTCCGATCGTTTTCATCCTTCGGCTTACCATAGGTGCCGGTCTGGCTACCTGTAGTCGGCAGTTCATAATCCGCTGGCATATCAGCGGCACACATCTCCGGATGCTCATCTGTGCAGGGGTACCAGCGTCCCAGATAGACCCGAACTATGCCGTCGAACTGCCGGTTGGGCTCGACGTGCACATCCAGATTGTCATAAAGGGGCGCCGGTGCTGGCTGCTCAGGCGTCGTAGGCGGAGTTGAGTTGTCCGAATCGGAGCCGCAAGCGGTCAACCCAATAGCGGACAATACCGCTAAGGTAATAAGTTTTTTCATCATCATCACTTTTTATTGGTTAGTAAGGTCTCAGGCAAACCAGCTTTGCTGCATGGCCAGGAAGACCAAAACGGATCTGTTGCTGGCACCTAAGGTTTTTTTCGCTATATCAAGGTGGTAGTCAACACCTCGATTAGACAGAAAGAGGGCATTGGCTATCTCTTTGGTGGTGAAGCCCAATGCGGTCAGTTTTACAATGGTTTTGGTGCGGTCGTTGAGTTCTTCCGTCTGTTCCTGCTGCAGAATAAATGGCAGAACCATGTCATGAAAATAATGCTTAACCTCTTCGATTTTTGGGCGGTGAACTTGGTTAAAGATAAGGATTAAATAACCCTGTCGAAGCTGGGCACTGTAGACTCTCTGACCCTGTGTCTGTTTGTCTTTTGCCTGAGAGAAGTGGAAGGTTGCATTTTTTTCTGAAGCCACAATTACGCATGCACTTTGCCGCAAAGCTGGATCCGACACGTAGATTTTGCTGCATTCAAACCGGGAATCAAACTTGAGATCCCAGGGGCTTATTTCGCACGAGGCATACCGCGACAGGCCGCAATGCTTTGACTGATAAAAGATCCAACCGGTTGGCAGCATGAGTCGATCCCTCCCCATAAGCTTAGTAATTAAACGGTGTGAAAATTATAATGGATTGCCATAAATTCACTGAGTGATGGCAGTTGGGTTTGTTCCAAGTCTGTTAATAAGTGAAAAAAATTGTGAACGATTCGTCCTTATGAGAGGGAGAGGGGGAATTATTTGTGATAATGGTCACCCTAAATTGCGAGTGGGGAGCAGATAGTGGAACACCCGTCCAGACTGCTATTTGCTTTTCTATATACGGTAAATTTATAGTGCACACTCAATCGCAAGATCTGTAACAAGGTCACCACTGTATTATCCAGAGCCTTAAGCCATAGGAGCAGAGAATGGGGAAGTATCGACAACAGGTGTTGAAAGCGGCACGAGAGTTGATTATCGAAAAGGGGCTATTCGAGTTTTCAATGCGTGATCTTGCCAAGGCGACCGGGCTGTCGGTGGGCAGCCTATACAGGGAAGTCCGCAATAAAGACGATCTGTTGCTGCTGGGAGCCGCCGAAAACATTCGACGGCACGGAATGGGCTTGAACCAGGTAAAGACGCTGGGGCTGAACAGCGCCGAACAGATAATGTTTCAGATTGGCTTTGCTCCCTACTGTATCGACTTTGTTGATATGGACAGCGACAACATGGGCACCAACTTCCTGCTTAGCAACTGTGATCTGGTGGGGCGGGCTACTCCCGAGACAGTGGAGGAGCTACAGGGCTATTTTAAACAGTACCGCCAGCAGGTGGTTGATTTGGTCGATGGTCTTATTCATGAACAGGCATTTTCCAATGGTAAAGTCCAGGCAATGGAGGTGATCGCCGATCTGTCGATTCTCTGTCGCGGTACCCGAGTGCTACGCGTGATGCGTACCAATATTATGTTTCGTCCCAACTTAGTGCCGACAGAGAAGCTTTGCCAACTCGGTGAGTTGGTTCTTCGTCAACTGGACTGGAACATTGACGGCCCGCTGTTAGATCCGAAAAAAATGGACCTGGCATGGAAAACAGCCATGGATCAGAGTCAAATGCTCTCGATGTCGCTGAAAAAAAGGGCTTCATCGCGGATCTCAGGGAGTAGCCCCTCCGATGCTTAAGATAAAGTTGCTGCGATCCCGGTATCCATAGGTCACCGGCTTTATGACCTTTATTGTGTTGAGGAATCATTTAAGCCTACAGGTACGTAATCGATGGGTTGCAAATCCTATGGTGTTTTGGAGGTACCGCTCAATGTCACATCTGTAATCGGCTACTGGTCATTGCAGAACTTCACTCCGGATCTGGATGATGGTTGGGATGATGATATCCCGTTCTAGCCCACGTATGAATGTGAACCGTAAATCTAAACGGTAATCTCACAGTGAATAATATTCAAACCCAGCATATTGCTGGGTTTTTTATGTCGACGACATAAATTTAACAAGTTTCATCCTCCCACCATTCTTAAGCAACGAATAAATCACCGATGATCACACATTGATTTATGCATTAAAACTAATGTGTTAGTCGCTCACATCGCATAGTTTGTTAGTTTATTCTTCCTAGCACCTTGTTAACAGTTTGTGTAAACCTGGATCACAAGTTCGGCTTAAATGTTGTGCATTTTTCTCCAGCAGTATCATTATGGATTAAGCACATTTTTTGTGTGGTTTTAGCCAAATGGAGATGCAGATGAAAAAAGTAACTAAAAGATTACTCATCGTGATACCGGCTGTATTAGCAATGGGCATATCTACTGCCCATGCTGAATGGGACGAAGATAAAGGATGCTTGAGTTGTCATGAAGGGATTGAACAATTTTCAGAAATAGAGGAGATGGCCGATCTAACTTGCGTAGATTGTCATAATGGTAATGGAGAGGCGAGAACGTTAGAAGCGGGTCACAAAGACTTATGGGTTAATCCCAGTGACTTGAGAGTCATAGATGAAACCTGTGGAAGTTGTCATTCCGATGAGGTAGAAAATGCTAAAACCTCATTGCATGCCACTATGGCTGGGATGATCTCGGGGACTCGATATAACTTCGGTAGCCAAACCCGAGATTCGATTCATGCTACTTACGATGTTAAAGCGCTTAAGACGGGTCGCGAAGGAACGGTAGAGAGTTTAACTCAGCTACCTTCTTATGATCCGACTCAAGCTGAATCAGATACTAACTCGCCAGGTGATGATTATCTGAGAAACCAGTGCCTGCGTTGTCATATCTGGAGTGATGGTCATCAACGAGATGGCGATTATCGTGCATCAGGCTGTGCGGCTTGTCATGTTGAGTACAGTAATGCCGGTACCTATGAAGGTGGCGATAAAGCGATAGATAAAACGCAAAAAGATCGTCCACGCCAACACAAACTCACTAAGAAGATGACTGTTGATCAGTGTCAGCATTGTCATAACCGAGGTGGACGTACTGGTGTGAGTTATAAGGGCATGATGGAATCCGATGGCTATGGTACTCCTTATAAAGAGGACGGTAGCAAGCAAGGTAAATTACACGGTAAACACTATAACTTCCAGCAGGCAGACCTTCACTACGACGCAGGTATGAGCTGTATCGATTGTCACATGAAGACAGAGATGCACGGCGATGGCTACCTCTATACCAAGAAAGAGCATGCTGTCGAAGTTCGCTGTGAGACTTGTCATGGTACGACATCGACCGATGCTACCTTAAAGACGTCTCGTGGTAATCCGATGAATAACCTTAAGCGTGAAGGCAAGAAGGTTACTCTTACCACTAAGAATGAGGGTAAACAGCTAAATGTACCTCAGCTTAATGGAGCTGAACTCTCCGAAGAGGGTTACGTGGCGATGGTTAAAATTGCCAGCCACATGGAGAAGATGGAGTGCTCGACCTGTCATGCTGCATGGGCGCCACAATGTTATGGCTGTCATGCTAAGCAAGATATCAGCAAACCGAATGGCGATTGGTTAGACGGTGAACACAGTGATATCTCACAGCTGGGTAAAAAAGCTAACTTGAAGAAAGAGGCGTTTAGCTGGAATGAATCTCGCTCATACGTGCGTTGGGAAACGCCGGCTCTGGGAATCAACCACCGCGGTAAGGTGTCGACTTTCATTCCCGGTTGTCAGGTGTTCTTAACTCAGGTCGATGGTGAGAAGTCTATCGTGACCAATAAGACCTATGTGACTAAAGATGGGACCAGCGGTATCTCTCACAATCCTATTCAGCCTCATACCATGAGTAAGAAGTCGCGTACCTGTGAAGAGTGCCATACTAATCCTAAGGTGCTGGGGTTGGGCTCTGGGCAATACGATATCAAGCGTAATTTCCCGGATGGCCAAGCGCCTATCGATTTCGAACTCGAACGTTTTGTCGATGAAAATGGTAACCAGCTGCAATCGACTTCTCACGAAGGGGCGCGGCCTTTCAATAAGGAGGAGATGGACCGTATCAGCCGTGTGGGTGCATGTTTAGCCTGTCATGGCAGCAAGGAGATCGCCGCAAATGGTAAAGCACCAGACGATGTGACTCATAAGAAGGTGATTCAACGAATGGTGGAGAAAGCTCGCTAGGCGTGATGGTTTGTCGTTCTGAATAAACACCGCGTATCTACGCGGTGTTTTTGTATTAATGAGTGATTAATGGCGATGGGGTTGAGGCGCACTGTTTCCGGTTGATTGAGATAACTCGTTAACTATGATTGAAAATGATTGATTAACCAGCTGCATCTTAGCGTGAACTATCCGGTTGGTCTGCCTGAGGGTTGCCGGCATATTTTTAAGGTATTTCTTTCCGGTCTCTGTTCGGTAGAAGGCCGCTATCTCTTTCAGTTCCGCTTCGGTATAAGTCTGCATATATAGGGTAATGAATTCTGGGGCTATCTGATGCCAGTTTATCTGTTCCTCAGCATAAGAAAATGCCCGTTTGCGATGTGCATCTTCGAGCTCTCTATCCGATGATTTAAGTGGCAGGTCTTTGATCATATGTGCATAGCCGGCTTTGAGTTGGTGCAGTGCCTGAGGGATCACCTCCTGTGCATGAGTGACATCGAGAACGGCCTGAGCCGCGGCTCTATGGGAGGTTTGATCGGCGAGTGCCGCCGTAGTGGTGAAAACGAGCAAGTACAGTAAAAGTGTAGTTTTCATCATCACTCCTTACTTCTTATTCCTTAGATGTGTTGGTAGAAAGGCCCCGGAAGCAGTCTTTAGAAGACAAAGTCTCGGGGCCCGATTTTTGGATCGTAAGCTTAAAGCTTATGACTGGTCTTAGGCCGTTAAGGCCTAGTCCAGCGTTGCCTGCAGTGCTACGCCTCTGCTTTCAACTTCACCTGTCACAGTGATGTAGTACCAGCCAGAGCTCGGGTTGTTTACAGTAAACGACTCCGTGGTGCTATTCGCATTGTTAGATATTTGCTCATAGCTGCTGGCGTTAGGCCAGCTTCTGCCGCCGTAGAGGCTGATATCGCCATTACCATGATTAGAGTTCACGACAAGTGCTGTGGTACCTTCGTCGACCCAGAGTGAGTAATAGTTGGTGCCGTGGGAGCTGCATATTGCTTGCCCAGAGGTTAACCTACCTGCACTCTGTGCTGCCTGGCTTTGGCACGCATCTTCAATGCCCGCTGGATTTTCGACAGGTGGAGTGACGGTATCGTCGCCCAGGTTGACAGTCATGGTGACGCCGCTGTACTCACTGCCCGAATCGACAGTGATATAACGCCAGCCTCGGTTGGCCGTAACTGTGATTGATTCAGAGGTTCCCGGATTAACTGAGCTTGTCTGATAGCTGTCGTCTCTTGCCCAGGTCTCTGCGTTGTAATAGAGGTTAGCATCGCCGCTGCCACCGGCCGTGGTGATGGTCAGTTGGGTGTTATCCTCCTCTACATAGACGTAGAAACTACTTCGACCGCCACTGATACATTCACTCTGGCCAAACTCAAGCTGACCATAATCTGTGGTCGCCGCGCCGCAATCTTCGACCGGAGTGACAGGAGGATTTGTCTCTCCTCCTTGTGCAGGATCCGGGTCTGCTACTACCTCTGTGGTGCTGACGAGCATATCGACGCCACCAAAGTCGCCGGATAGGGTGATGTAGTGCCAATATTCATCGGGATTCAGGGTGACCTTGATGACTTCATGGTTACCGTTACCTATCCCATAACCCTCATTGGATTCGCCGTTCGCCCAACCTGTCGTGCTGTAATAGATGTCGGCATCGCCCCAACCACCGCCTACTTTTATCCAGACATCCTGGCTGGTGCGATCGACATTGGCGATGGCGAAGCTTGCTCTGCCATTTTGAGCGTCGATACACTCCATAGGGGTGTCGAGTTTGAGGCTTGCTTCATCGCTATAGCGGTAGGCTTCATCAGTGACACTACAAGGGGAGTAGTCGGTGCTTATGTTGGATGCCGGTCCGCTCCAGTTTCCTTCAGTACCACTGGCTAACGCCTCTGCGTCCGATGGACCATGGTCGATAATGCCATTTTCACTGGTGCTTAAACCGCTGGTGAGCCAACCGGTCCATTCGTTATCATAACGGGTACCTATGCTGTCCATAAAGGTCTGGTACTCTTCGTATTGGTCGTTACGAAGGTAAGCCAAGATCTGATCGACATCTGACTTATGGTTTTCAAACATAAACCTGACCGCCAGATATCCCCAACGATAGATCCTGTCCTGACCCGAGTCATAGTTATTTTTGAAGATGGTCGAAAGTGGGAACTCAGTCGTTTCTCCCATAGTGACTGCTGCAGTATTGGCATCCCGGTACGAGATATACTCGGCTAGTCCTTCGATCCACCAGATGGTATCGACCGAAATTCCGCGGCTGAAATCACCCTGTAGATTATAGCGTCCATCGAGATAATGAACGTATTCGTGCTGCAGGTTCCAGATATGAAAATCTGGTTGACGCCACTGGGCTTCATAGGCGATAAAACGCGCCTGATTCTTTATGCCTGCGGGCGACCCCTCTAAGTACATGCCGCCGTTGTTGGTATTGATGCCGAAGAAAGTGCCTGCATAGGACTGGTAATCGCTTGAACTGTCGAAAACGACAAGCTCCAGGGCATCATTATTATCGTTGGCGACCGGTGTATTATTGGTTGCTAACTTGCTGTGGAAATAGCGCTCCTGTCCACCGAGAACATCACACGCCCATTTGGCCTGATCCTGATACATGGCCTGGGCCCGCATCTTCAGCGTATCAGAGCACTGCCAGTTGAAACTCAGGGTGTCGGCTTCCAACTGCGCTTGAAAACCACAGATATCATAGTAGTTACAGTTGCTGCGATCATAGTAATCGGCCATCTCGGCTGCGGCCAACCAGATCACCTTGGATTCATCACCCTTACTGCTGCTATCGAGTACTGCTTTGACGAGTGTTGTGACTCTGCTCTTCATCTCGGGGATATAATAGAGTCGTGACATCTCCCTAACGGCGTTAGTGAGCACATACTCGGCATCACTGCCGACAAGGTGGCGATTATTGAGTTGGAAACTATTCAATGCATCCAGAATGGTCTGATCCGTGGCAAAAAGTGCCTTCATAGGGTCATCCCATTGCGCACGGAATAGGGTAGTAAATATGGCATTGGCAGCCGCATTCATGCCTCGAATTGGTTCCCAGCTGGCATCATATTCGGTGAGCACCTTCTTGGTGATATGGTTGAAATCGGCCCCTAAATAGCTTGAATCAATCAGGATCAATGCTTCTGTCAGTACGCCGGAATTCTCTTCGGATACGGTCCAGATATTACTGTTGTTGAAAATCTTGGTTAGTGCCGCTTTTATGTCAGCCTTTACCGCGCTGCTATAAGCCGGTACATCTTCCGGACTATAGAACTGCACATAGAGTGCCGCGCGCTGGAAGTAAATAAGCGATTCGATACCTGTGGTGTCCTCGCCTGTATAGTCAAGGGCTCGACCGCCGATCCCTGCTGTCACTGCGCGCATATTGGCTTCACTAAACAGCGCCGTAGCTTCGGCCCCCTTAAGGTTGTAAAGCGGGCTAACACATTGCTTATCAGACTGTGCGAGTTCATTGACAAGTGCTGAACCAGTGAGGCCGATAAAGGCGCTGCAATCGCTGCTGGTGGCAGGTCCGTGAGGGCCAATTAAGCCGGGCGCCGCCGTTATTGCATCGGCACTTGCCCATGGTGAGCTTGTTTGGTGCAAGGATTCTGCTGAGCTGGTTAAGGTTTTTTTCGGTGTTAGTTCAACTGTATTGTGAATATTTTGGGTACTTAGTGCACCGAAGCTTGTTGTCAGGCTAAGTGCTACGACCAGATATTTTAGTCTCATGGGGTCTCCATTGTTGATAGTTATTTTGTCTGCTGAGCAGATCTTTTTATCCAAAATGAATCAGTGACCACATGCACGACATCTGTCGATGCAACACTTCTCAGGGTTATGTTTTTAACATAAGGGTAACAATATAGAGGCTGGGGATATAATATACAATATAATATTACTGTTTTTTTATTCTGTCGTGCTTGCAGCTGTTCATCAGTGGGGCTGTGAAGAGAGGCTCGTAGTGGTATTTAGGGGGTGGGTTTAAGGTTTTTACGGAATATAGTGAATCGACTTTTGATTGCTCAAGCGGTTGATTTTTAAATAGATTTTAATTTGCGCTTTGGAAGTCGTTTTACATCATGAACTGCGAATTTATGCCTAAGATTTCATTACCAAGCGAATTCAGTCATGTGGCCTTAGATAAGCCAAGAGTATGTGTGGCCAATGCTTCAGGAATCGACAAAAGGTGTTTCTAAGAGCTTGATCTGTCATTTAATTCCTAATATCTTTGCTGAGTTTATCTTGGATGAATGTGTGTCCGCACACGAGTTAAGCGAGTTGGGTGGCCATGACCATAAGGGAAAAATGATTTTTACCCTGACTTGATTGCTCATGGCTTATAACATGGGGTCGAGCCTTTGATTGGAGCAGCGTGTTAAGTCAGATCGCTTTGATCGACCCATTAGTGTCATCTTTAAGGTGCAATATGGCTACTGGCAAGGTGATAAGTAAATCACGCTTGTGTTCAGCTTATTGGCTTGGTGGTCGGAGAAGAAGACAATTTTATGAGAAGTGCTTTTTTTTGACCTTCTATCAAATAGTTGAAATTTTTTTGGAAAATAAAGCGGTGAGCTTGATGGCTTATTGGAAATAAAAACTTGAATAACTGATTCTTTATACTAAATTCGATATGAGTTTAGCGATTGATTTATCGGACCCATTATCTGCGGAGCAAATGGGATAATTGGTTCGGTGCGGTGGGGAGCATTGAGGTGATGTTCTCTGAAATTGTAATGGCATAGGTGAGTGGGATTAGGGGCTAGCTTGCATCTCTAATTGATATATCTCCTGTATGTGTTGATTTTAAGGGGATTGGCATATATGTATAACACAGTAAAAACAGCAGTCTGGTACGGTGAATTAAGAACATCTCGTGGTAACGCTATCGTTATCCATGATAAACAATTTCCGGAAGCGTCAGCTGGGCGCATCTATCTCTATAATGCCGAGAGAGATTCGATCATTGAGTATGCCGAAGAGATCGTTAAAAACAACCTGCATGATCTGGACAAGGAAGCTGAGAAAGTCGCCGAACAGGCTTACGGTAATGCTTGGAACGCCACTCGGGCAGAGTTTATGCAAAAACATGAAGGTTGGGTTGAGGCAAATACAACGAAACATACCCCTCTGATTAACAAGCCGGCAGCCAAGGCAAAGCCCGATGAAGGCAGTGATGATAAAGATATCAATAGTGAGGTCGATCTTGAAATGGATTCTGAAAGCCTGGATCGTGAGTTCACCAGTGGCTGGTCTGGTGCGCTGGAAGAGTAAGCCCACAGTTTCTGAAGCATTTAATGGCTCGCTGAGCTAACACTGTTCTATTTCGGTTGTATCAGTCGCCCGGCCCAGACATTCAGGGCCGGGCTTTTTGTTTTTAACATGTCTCGAATTGGTAACGGCTGATATGATGATAAACCTGACCGGGTTTTATCCAGGGATCGCCAAGTAACTCAGTTTGATTGGGGGCATCGGGGAGTTGTTGTGGCTCGATACAGACCGCTTGATGACGCTTTAATGGCTGCGCATTCCGACCCGGATTCCCCTTCAGAAAGTTGGCACCGTAGACCTGAACTCCTGGCTGGTTGGTATATAGCGTCATGCTGCGGCCAGACTTTGGGGCACTCAGGTTACCGAAACGAATTAACTCTTTATCTGGGTTTCTTATCAGATAACAGTGATCCAACCCGCCGCGATCTTTGAGCTCATGGGACTCCTGAGTGCTCGCCAGACTTTTAGACGTTCTGAAATCCAAGGTGCTGCCAGCCCCCTCAATGACATTGGTGGGGATACCGGCAGAGTTTATTGCCAGGTGCTCTGCGCTATCGATTTGTAGGCAATGGTTGTTGTTGCTGTCGGAGCGGCTTCCTTCCAGATTAAAGTAACTATGCTGAGTCATGCTCAGTGGACAGGCTTTGTCTGTGTCAGCAAAAATTTCTACGTAGAGGTTATTCGCCACCAGACGGTAATCGAGTTGAATGTTGCAGTTGCCGGGAAATCCCATATCACCGTCGGGGCTAACCAGACTCAAGCGAACACCATCGGGAAGCTGACCTATGTTCCATAGCTTACGGTTGAAGCCTTCCCGGCCTCCATGGAGGCAGTGATTTGCCTGATTCTTATCTAAGTTATACGGCTCGCTATCGAATCTCATCTGACCATCGGCGATTCGATTGGCATAGCGTCCGGCAATCGCGCCTAAGTGAGCATCCTGGCTTAGGTAGTCATCGGCTGAGTCACAGCCCAGGACTATGTTACCGCGTTCGCCGTCTCTGTCTGGAGCCCACAGAGAACGGATAATACCGCCCAGGCTTAATACTTCCAGGGCTAAGATGCCATTATCTATTCTGACACGCTCAATTTGACCACCTCGGGGATCATCCCAGGGATCCAGTGGACGAAAACGTACCATAAAATGCATCCTTTCCTTTTCGTTTTATTAATCGTTGCCCAAGAAAGACGAATGATTAATAGGCATCTTTCTCGATTCGGGTGGCGCCATCACTGGCGGAGCAGAGATAAAC
>Ga0316198_10001656_pt1 | contig 13236 bp, 9 predicted proteins | sample OudBieAanoxic_MG_FD_204935 | JGI IMG/M metagenome (GOLD analysis project Ga0316198, IMG submission 204935) | Coastal sediment microbial communities from Oude Bieten Haven, Netherlands - site A anoxic | ecosystem: Environmental > Aquatic > Marine > Coastal > Sediment | place: Netherlands...
TGCGCCGCGAACCAATGGAGATCATCCTTGCTTCACCGACGGCAGCTTGGAAACGAGCCGCAGCGACACGGTCAACCCTTCGAGCTGATAGTGCGGCCTCAAGAAAAACTTGGAAGTGTAATAGCCCGGATTGCCCTCGACCTCCTCAACATGGACCTCGGCGTCAGCCAGCGGCCTTTGGGCCTTGGTCACTTCCGTCGAGTGTTTGGGGTCGCCGTCGACATAATTGAGAATCCAATCACGCAGCCAATCTTCCATGTCCTTTCGCTCCTTGAAAGACCCGATCTTGTCCCGCACGATGCACTTCAGGTAGTGCGCGAAGCGACAGGTTGCGAACAAATAGGGCAGACGCGCTGACAGGTTGGCGTTTGCAGTTGCGTCCGGATCATCGTACTCGGCCGGCTTCTGCAGCGATTGCGCACCGATAAAGGCGGCAAAGTCCGCATTTTTCTTGTGCAGCAGCGGCATGAATCCGTTCTTGGCCAGTTCGGCCTCGCGCCTGTCGGTGATGGCGATCTCCGTTGGGCACTTCATGTCCACGCCGCCGTCGTCAGTCGGGAAGGTGTGCGTCGGCAGCTCTTCGACTGCGCCACCGGACTCGATACCGCGGATTCGGCTACACCAGCCGTAGAGCTTGAACGAGCGATTGATGTTGACGGCCATGGCGTAAGCGGAATTGGCCCAGACATAGCGACTGCTGTCACCGCCGCTGGCTTCTTCCTCGAAGTCGAACTCGTCGACCGGGTCCGTCTTGGCGCCATAGGGTAGCCGGGCGAGAAACCTCGGCATCGCGAGGCCGATGTAACGGGCATCCTCGGATTCCCGCAGCGAACGCCAGGACGCGTACTCGGGCGTCTGGAAAATCTTGGTCAGATCACGTGGATTGCTCAGCTCCTGCCAGCTGTCCATCTGCATCACGGACGGAGAGGCCGCGGCAATGAATGGGCAATGAGACGCCGACGAAACCTGGGCCATGCCGCGGAGCATTTCCACATCGGGCGGCGACTGATCGAAGTAGTAATCGCCAATCAGACAGCCGTACGGCTCCCCACCGAACGTTCCATACTCATGCTCGTAGATCTGCTTGAAGAGCGGACTCTGATCCCAGGCCACCCCCTTGTACTTTCTCAGTGTCTTCCGCACCTCGCCCTTAGAGATGTTCATGACCCGAATCTTCAACATCTCGTCCGTTTCGGTGTTCGTGACGAGATAGTGCAGACCACGCCAAGCGCTCTCCAGCTGCTGGAAGTCCGGGTGATGCATAATTTGGTTGACCTGGTCGCTGAGCTTGCGGTCGATGGCGGCGATGATGGCCTCGATCGAATCGAGTACGTCCGCCGAAATCAGCGCCGTATGCTGCAGTGCCTGCTCAGCCAGCGTCTTGACGGCATCTTCGACCGCCTCGCGTGCCTCGTCTGTCTTTGTCCTGAAATCCTTCTCCAGCAACGCCGAAAATTCACTAACCGTCGACGTCGAAGTTTCGGCCTGCTGCGCGTCAACCTGGGTTTCCAATTCAGCCATTGACATAGATCTCCGTTAAAGGTTGTCGGTCGATGTATCGTCTGACCCACGGGCCTCCTCGTCGCCTCCCTTGTCTTTCGGTGCCGACGCGAGCGCCTGCAGCAAGCTAGGGTCCTTCAGTAACTCGGCAAGTCGTTCTTCGGCTCCAACCTTACCATCCATGTAGGTCATCAGATTATTCAGCTGACTACGCGCATCGAGCAGCACCCGCAGCGAATCGACTCTCTTCGCCACCGCCGCCGGCGAAAAATCGTCCATGCTATCGAAGGTCAGCTCGACGCTGAGATTACCCTCCCCCGAAAGCAAGTTGGGCACATTAAACGCCACCCGCGGCTTCATGGCCTTGAGCCGATCATCGAAATTGTCGATATCGATCTCGAGAAACTTGCGGTCGGCAACCGGGGCCAAGGGCTCGCTTGGCTTGCCCGTAAGGTCCGACATCACGCCCATCACGAAGGGGAGCTGCACCTTTTTTTCTGAGCCGTAGACTTCGACATCGTATTCAATCTGAACGCGAGGAGCACGATTCCTGGCAATGAATTTCTGGCTGCTTTCTTTCGGCATTGATGCTAACCCTCGGCAAAAGTAATAAAAAATCGCTGCGATCTACCGCAGACTATAACAGATAGTCAATGGATGCTTTGATCACTCCGTTGTCTCGAAGCTGGCACCGGTCACCTGCTCGGCTTGTATTAGCGCATCGGGAGCAATATCGTGCAATATCTCCAGAAAGCCAACCGAGACTAGCCGCTTCGCACGCTCCAATAGCAGAGGGACGGGGCTAGATGGCTCGCTGACTTTATAATAGTCGATCACCACATCCAATGTACGAACAACATCTTGCGGACCTTTTATCTCGCTCAACCCCCTCTTATTCAAGGGGGAATTCGGTGCATTGCTGCCGGCATAAGCATTCGTTAGGTTGCCATCATCCACATCCGCCTGTTCGGCCAAGCCACACGCAATAAGTTGCTCGTGGAGAAACGCCAGGATTTCTCGCAAGGTGTGCGTTAATGCCTCGAGACTGACCGCGTGATTCGCGCCCACCTTCTCCATGATTATCTGTTCGATCAACGACACATCTCCCTCCGCACCTTCGAGCGCAGCCACCTTGTCCTTGAGCACGGAAAGATCGATATCTCGGATAGCCGCTTCAATAGTATCGAGTTTGAGCGTCTCTCCGCTATCCGGCGGCGGGGCTATCCGACCGTTCGCGATTTGCACATCACGAAGCGATATAGCCCCCAACCCCGGAATCTGCACCATCGGAGCATGGCGAACCGGCACTAGAACCAGACTGGTGTCGCACAGGGATGCAATGATGTTGACGCGCGCAGTAGGATCCAGGTCATCATCGGGATCCAACTGCGGATGTAACGAATCCCAGAATGTTTCCAGCAGGACCCGAATCAGTTTCAAACCTTGCGCCAAACCGGATAGCCCATTGCCGTGGACCAACGCTTGGACAAGATAGACGGCCGCGCGCAGATCCTTGCTTCGCGAGAGGATCTCTACGGCAAGATCCCTTACCGTGACCCAATCGGGCTCTTCCGCAGCGACGACAGTCTCGCCGAATTGTTGCTCCGGCTCGGTTCTTACCGCATCCTCTAGCGCGGCGAAGCTGTGGTCATACTCAAGATCCTGCCCTGAGGGAGCATCGGCGGATATGGGTACAGCAAGGGACATTACGTCGATTTGTTTCATCATGAACGACCTGGACCAACATCAGTGCGCATGGCGATTGCCTCCGAATGCATCACGACCTGTGGAAAATTTGACTGAAGCTTAGAAGATGCCTGAGAAACCGCAAGCCCGTCACATCGACGAGACGCTGCTCTGGTTTTATTCGACGAGCGACTGACATGACGCGATTCTTAAACAGGATCTCCGTTATGATCGCCGCATAATGAAAGTAACGGGTGGCTTTGAACCATTCAACCGCTTCGCACTATACTCACGCTGCGGTCGCTTGGAGCACCTGCGACACGCACAAAGGTAGTTAAGCAAGTAAGCGGTAATATTCTTCAGGAGTTGAACGAGGAAGTCGCGCATCGATGATCCAGCTTTTTCTTCAGCTCATCCCGATGCAATTTCTGCCGTTGCCATGCAATTAAAACTCACCGTGTCAAGCGTTCACGCACAGAGCCTCGGTACCGAGGCTACTGTGTTTTTCCGGCTGCGCGGAGGCACCATCGGGCGTGCGCGTGACAACGATTGGATACTTCCTGATCCAGAACGCGTCGTATCGAGCCATCATGCTCGCCTGCTGTACGATCAAGGGAGCTACTTCGTGCAGGACACGAGCACGAATGGCACATACCTCAATCAGCTGGATGCACCGCTACCCCAGGGCCAACCGGTCGCCTTGACCCACGGCGATACGCTCTACATCGGCGAGTACGAGATTCATGTCGAGCTCGCCGAAGAAACGCCGCGCTACCCATCATCAGGCCCCGCTATCGATTCAGCAGAGCCAACCGAAGCCGACTTCGTCGCCGAACCCTACACACCTCAGATCGGGTCGAAACAGACGAGAGGGCTCGATAGCGACTGGGAATCGGCACCAGCCGTGGAATCCGACCCGTGGAGAGCTCAGCATTCCCCACCGCCACAGGAATTGGAACAGGGCCAGAATTCAGCACCGACCCAAAGCGATCATCTCCCCGCCGACAGGCAGCACTTTCGCCCACCCCAAGCAACGCCGGAGCTGATCACGGAGGATATACCTCCGCTGGCCAGCGAAACCCTTCCGGATGATTGGTGGAGCGCGGACGAAAATCCTGCCGCAGCGATCGCTCCACCACAGGCTCCACCAACGCAACCCGCTACCTTCGCTGCGCCACCACCTGTCTTAACTACCCCAGAGCGGATGGCGCCGGTTATCCCCGAGTCAGTACCCGCAAGTGAGCAGAACCAGCCGCCAACAGCGGAGCAACAACCGCCGACTACCACTCACATCACGGCCCCACCCACGCCTGGGCAGAGGACAACGTCCCCGCCCGCCGAGCCGCCCGGCTCTCCCGTTGCGAATAGCGCCGAGACCGACCAACTCATCGATGCGTTTTTCGCCGGACTCGGCATCGATCCGGCCCAGGTTGCCCAAGCCCAACGCGAGGCCCTGTTCCGTCAACTAGGCCGACTGATCCGTCTGCTGACACAGGGGACCATCGAGGTACTCCAAGCCCGCTCGACGCTCAAGGGCGAGTTTCGCCTGTCGCAAACCATCGTCCGCCCTGCGGAAAACAATCCGCTCAAGTTTTCCCTTGGCGCCGACCAGGCATTACAGCAGTTCTTTGTCGAACGACGCCCCGGATTTATGGGGGCCGAGGCCGCGTTCACCGAGGCACTCAAAGACATCAAACAACACGAACTCGCCGTCGTCGCCGGGATGCGCGCCGCATTCGACTGCCTGCTGCGCAAGCTCGCACCGGAAACCGTGGAGGCCGCGCTCAGGGCCAGCGGAAAGCGCAGTCCGATGCTATTCGGCGATAAATCCTGGGATTTCTACAAGACCTACTATTCTGAGTTCAAAGCCAATGCAGGCGACGACTTCCAGGGCATCTTCGGCGAGGATTTCGTGCGCGCTTACGAAGAACAAATCACCCAGCTCACATCGCGCGGGAATGGTCAGTGATGACAGTCGATCATCGGCGCCATCAATGGCTGTCGACATTTCGCCCCTCTACAAGGTTTAAATAGAGCTTATGTCCTGGTACGGTCGCGTCGTTTGGTCGGAGGGAATGTTTCTTCGGCCTCAGCATTTCCAACAGCAGCAGCGCTACATGGAGCGCTTTGTCGAAGGACGTTACGGGCCACTTGCCGCTTTCGGATGGGGGCTTTCGGAGCTGCGTATCGACCAAGATCAACTCAGCGCCGGTAAGATCGCAATTTCCTCCGCCAGCGGGATACTGCCGGATGGAACTCCTTTTGCCGTGCCAGCCCATGACCCGCCACCGCCCGCCCTCGACATCCCGGAAAACACCCACAATCTCTCGTTATTCCTCGCCTTACCCATCCGCCGGGAGAGTGTCACCGAACTGGCTCACGAGGGTGCGCTAACACCGGCAAGGCAACAAGCGCAGGACATCGAGGTCCGCGATATTACGGCTGCAGACAGCAATCCTGCGACCATCCGCGTTTCCGGGCTGAACCTGCGCATTGTCACCAGCGACGACGACCGTGGGGATTATTCCTGTATCGGCTTCGCGCGCATCATCGAGAGCCGCAGCAATAGGGACATTGTGCTGGATGATAGCTTCATTGCAACGGTCACCAATAGTCACTGCGCCATTCAGCTGAAGGGCTATATCGACGAGCTCGAGCGCTTGCTGCGCCACCGCTGCGAAGCGCTTTCAGGGCGCGTTGTCGAGGCAGGCCGGGGTGGGAATGCCGAGATCTCGGATTTTCTGTTGCTGCAGGTCGTCAACCGCTACCTTCCGCTACTTTCGCATTACGGACGCATCGGCCGCCTGCACCCGGAAGCCTTCTACCGCAGCTTACTCGAGATGGCCGGCGAGCTCGCAACCTTCACCGCAGCGGACAAGCGTCCCGAATCATTCCCCGAATACCGCCACGAGGACCTGCAAGCTTCGTTCGAACCTGTGATGCGCAGTCTGCGCCAAGCGCTCAGCATGGTCCTCGACCGCAACGCCATTCAGATCCCACTGCAAGAACGCAAGTACGGTGTGCGTGTGGCCTCGGTCTTCGATCGGCGACTCCTTATCGAAGCGACATTCTGCCTCGTGGTGCGCGCAGACATGTCGGTGGAGGAGTTGCGCCGCATCTTCCCGACCCAGGTCAAGATCGGACCGGTGGAGAAGATCCGGGATCTCGTCAATCTCGCACTGCCCGGCATTCTGCTGCGACCGCTGCCGGTTGCACCACGGCAACTCCCCTTCCGCAGCGGTTCGGTCTATTTCGAACTCGACCGCAGCAGCGAGTTTTGGAAGCAGTTGCACAATTCAGGCGGCTTCGCCATTCATGTCAGTGGCGAATTTCCATCCATTGACATGGAATTTTGGGCTATCAAAGAGTAGACCGCGATGTCCGACCAAGACAAAACACGGATCAGCTACGGCGCGGATACCAACGAAACAGTCATCCGACCTCGGCCGGGCTTCCGGCCCGGGCAAACGCAAGGCCCGGAGCGATCTTTCAATGAGCTCCGCTCTTCGACGCCGGAGGCACCGGTTGCACACCCACGCGCAGAACCAGGTCAAGCCTCTACTTCGGCCTGGAATCCATTGATCGAGGCTGCCTCTTCGCTGTTTTTCCGTGCCACGCGGATCCGCAACACCGCGACCAATGACGACATTTACGGCCTTCGCTCGCAGTTCGTCAACGATCTCGCCGAGTTCGATCAACGCACACGCAGCTCGGAGGAACAAGCCGAGTTGCTCACGGATGCGCGCTATGCCCTCTGCACCTTCGTTGACGAGACGGTACTGAACACGCCTTGGGGCAGTCAGAGCAAGTGGCAGGAGGAAAGTTTACTCAGCACCTTCTTCAACGAGACCTGGGGCGGCGATCGCTTCTTCGCCATACTCGACCGCGCCAAGCAGCAACCAGGACGCAGCATCGCGCTGCTGGAAATCCTCTTCGTCTGCCTAGTCCTCGGCTTCGAAGGCAAGTATCACGTCCTGGATCGCGGTCGCGCGCGCCTTGAGGAGATCATAGACGACCTGTTCCGCATCCTGCGCGCGCAGCGCGGCGACCTGGATCGGGAACTGTCCCCGCACTGGCGCGGTGTCGAGACCGGTGCCAACAAGATCTCGAATTACCTACCACTCTGGGTGCTGGCGGCCATTGCAGCCGCACTCTTGGTCAGCCTCTACCTTGCATTCCGCTTTGCCCTGAGCGGTGCCACCTATCCCGTCTTCGACAAACTATCGGCGCTGGAACGCGATCGTCTGGATATCGTCCCCAGCGAGATCACAGCCGCACCCGAGCAGGTATCCGAGCCCATCGCGCCACCAGTCTCAAAGCTGCGTTTAACCGATCTACTTAAACCCGAGATCGATCTCGACCTCCTCAGCGTCGAGCAGGATGGGCTGAAATCGCTTATTCGCATCAAGTCCGACACCCTATTCCGCTCCGGAAGCGCGACCGTCGAGGCCCGTTTCATCCCGATTCTCGAGCGCATTGGCAAGGCCGTCGATCAAGTGTCGGGAAGGATACTCGTCATCGGCCACAGCGACAATGTGCCCATCAACACGATTCAATTCCCCTCCAATTGGGAATTGTCCCGGACCCGCGCCGTCAACGTCATGACCGAGCTCGGCAGGCATTTGAGCGATCCGAAACGGATGATCCCTGAGGGCCGGGCAGATACCGAGCCGATGGCACCAAACGACACCAAGACCAACCGCGCGTTGAATCGGCGCGTCGAGATCTTCGTCTTTGAGCGCGAGGAGTTGTAGCGGCCGGCGAGGCCACTGCGCCACAACGTCAGCTACAGCGCTTGCAACGACCAAGAGATATATCCGGTGAGAAGATTTTTTCGCATTTTTCGCAACCGTTGGGTCATCTCGGCCATCGGCTTCATCGCCATCGCGCTTGTCATCTGGTTGCTCGGCCCCTTTATTTCCATCGGCGAGTACCGAGTCCTCGAATCGGTCATCTCCCGCGTTATCGCTACCTTACTAGTCGTCGTCATCTGGCTGATCGTCATCCTGATTCGGCAATTTCGCGCCAGGCGTGCCGAAAAACAGCTTATTGATGGCATGGCATCAGCCGAGGAGGCAGCCCCCACCCGCGGCACTGACACCGACGCCGAGGCGGCCGAGGAGAGAGAGATCCTCAAGAGCCGCTTCGAAGAAGCGATTCAACTCCTGCGCCAACCCAGGGAAAAAGGCCAGCGGAAGGCAGCCAGCCTCTACGAATTACCTTGGTACATCATCATCGGCCCGCCAGGCTGCGGTAAGACCACGGCACTGACAAACTCCGGCATCGACTTTCCACTCGCCGAACACTTCGGCGAGGAGGCTCTAAGCGGCATCGGCGGCACCCGCAACTGCGACTGGTGGATCTCCAACGAGGCGGTATTGATCGATACGGCCGGCCGCTACACCACGCAGGACAGCGAGGCCGCGGTCGATAGCGCCGCTTGGGTAGGTTTTCTCGATCTTCTCAAGAAACACCGCCGGCGGCGCCCCATCAACGGCGCCATCGTCGCATTCAGCATTGCCGACCTGATCACGCTCGACGAGCCCACCCTGGCGCTGCATTGCCGCGCCATTCGTAAGCGCCTGCAAGAGCTGTCGGAACGCATCGGCATCTCCATTCCAATCTATCTGGTCTTCACCAAGGCAGACCTGCTCGCCGGCTTCGTGCAGTTCTTCGACGATCTCGGGCGCGAGGAACGCCATCAAGTCTGGGGCACCACCTTCCCGCTGCCGAAGGAGAAGCCCGACTACACCAACCTTTTCGACACGGAGTTCGAGGCGCTCTTACAGCGCTTGAATGCGCGCATCAACTGGCGGCTGATCTCGGAACGCGATCTGCATCGCCGCGCCCTCATCCTTGGCTTCCCCCAGCAATTCGCCTCGCTACGCAGCAACCTTCAGCGCTTTTTGCGGGACATCTTCCAGGGATCGCGCTTCGAAAAGCCGGTCATGCTGCGCGGCGTCTATTTCTCCAGCGGCACCCAGGAGGGCACACCCATTGATCGGCTCATGGGCTCCATGGCCGAGTCTTTCGGCCTCGACCGCCAAGCGGCCGTCTCACCCGGAGCCCAGGGGAAGAGCTATTTCATCACTGACCTGCTGCGCAACGTCATCTTTCGAGAGAAGAATCTTGCCGGCTCTGACCGCAAGGCCGAACGGATACGAGCCTGGATTCAACGTGGCGCCTACGCAGGAATCGTGCTGGCCACCGTCCTCGCTGCATTGTCCTGGGCCGCTAGCTTCGCCGAGAACAAGGCATTCACGGCCGATCTGGAAGCCCGCTTACGCCACTACGAGGAACTGAGCGAAGACAAAATATCGTCCGCCATGGCCTACCAGGAAATATTGCCACGGCTCGACGCGTTACGCGGAATTCTCGACCATGTCGAGAAAATCACCGTGTCACCACCGCTGTCGATGCGCTTCGGACTCTACCAAGGCAATGGCATCCTGGAGGCAACCCAAGACACCTATATCCGCTCTCTGAACACCCTGCTGGTCCCTGGGCTTGCATCCCAACTCGAAGAGCAACTGGCATCTTCGATTGACGACCCCTCTTACAGCTACGAGACCCTGAAGCTCTACTTGATGCTGGTCGATCCGGCTCGTCTGGATCATGAGCTGTTCCAATTCTGGGCCGCGGACGACTGGGAACGCCGTTCCCCTGGACAGCCGCTCATGCTTGCCAAGCTCAAGAGCCACCTCGCCTACTTGATCGAACAAGGTATCGAACCCATCGAGCCGAATCGTCGGCTGGTCAAGCAGGTACGCGACGAGCTTGAACAGCAACCCTTGGCAGAGCTTGTCTACGGGCGGCTGAAATTCACCACCGCAGTCCGCGAGGCGGCTCCACTGACGTTCGAAGACATCGCCGGGCACAACGCCAATGCCGTATTCAGCCTATCGGCAGCCGACGCCTCCGCGTTGGAGATACCGGCTCTGTTCACCTATCGCGGCTTTTATCAGCTATTCCAGCCCCAAAGCCTGCTGATCATCAGCCAACTAAAGGGCGAGGCATGGGTCTATGGTCCCGAAGAGTCGCCAATCATCGCCGGACAGATGGAGAAGCTCGAAGAGGCGGTGCTCGACATCTACATCGACGAGTACATTCGACTTTGGGACAATCTCCTCGGCCAGCTCAACATCCGATCTTTCGCAGACGTCAACGATGCGACCGAGGTGGCGGGACGTTTGATTCGGCCCGACTCGCCCCTGAAGAAAGTCCTCACTACCCTGGACAACAACACCGATCTGATGCGCCCCCCCAAAGGAACCGAACCATTGGCGGAAATGGCGCTGGATGCGTTACGGCGCACGAATTACTATCTTTCGCGCATCATCGGTGAAGTAAACCGCGGCGGATTCGAAGGCACCATCGATTTTCCGCCCAAACGCGTCAAGTTCCATTTCGCGGTACTCACGCAGCTTGTGGACCCATCGAGCGGCTCGGCACGGCTGGCAGGTATTGAGCGCATGCTCACCGATCTTTACAGCCAGCTATCGGCCATCGAGCCGGAAAGCGGCCTCTCGGAGAACCCCTTCAGCTCCGCCGCTTCATCGCGCCAAGACATCTTTCACAAGTTACGCACCGAAGCCGCGGGCGCCCCAGATCCCGTGCGGCGCTGGCTGAGACAGATCGCCGCAAATGCCCAATCCGTCGCGCTCGGCGATGCGGGCGAGCGGATCAACGAGGTATACAAATCCAGCGTGGCCCCCCTGTGCAAAAAACTCTCCAAAGGCCGCTACCCGTTCAACGCAGGTTCCCGTCAGGAAATCAATGTCTATGATTTCGGCAAATTGATCGGAGAAGACGGCCTGCTCGATACCTTCTTCAACGAGTACCTCGCGCCCTATGTCGATACGGCCACCACACCCTGGCGCTGGCGCAGGACCGCCCAACAAACCCTTGGCGTTTCCGATGCATCCCTGGGGCAGTTTCAGCGCGCGCACGCCATCAAGCAGGCATTCTTTCCCGAAGGAGGGAAACTACCCAAGGTGCGCTTTTCGCTCATTCCTCGCCGCATCGACCAGCTGGCCGAACAGTTCAGTTTGTCCTTCGGCGGCCAGATCTTGAGCTTCGACGCACTCAAACCAAGCCCCATGGATGGCGCATGGCCCGGCCCGAATATCTCCAGCCACCTGACCATGACGGTCAAGGACCTCGACGGCGAACAGTATGAGCAAAGGCGCGACGGGCAGTGGGCGTTTTATCGCATGGTCAATCCCTCCAGCCTGCGCCCCGGTTCGGATCGATTTCGTACGGCATTCAGCATAGAAGGATTTCGCCACACCTTCGAGGTACGCGCGTTCAGTGCCATCAATCCGTTCGGTCTCGCGGACATCAAAAAATTCCGCTGCCCGGACAAGCTGTAATGGAAGCATCGGATTCCAAAATCGGTTTTTTCGGCAAGCTGCCGAGTCATGGCGATTTCGTCCGCCGTGCTTTGCCATCGGCACTCACCAAGCCGTGGGACGATTGGTTGCAGGCTGGACTAGCGACCAGTCGGAAAGAACTCGGCGACGCATGGCTCGACTGTTACCTTAGCGCCCCCATCTGGCGTTTCTGTCTCGGCGCCGGTATCTGCGGAGAGACGCAATGGATCGGCGCCATCATGCCTAGTGTCGACAGAGTTGGCCGCTATTTTCCCTTGACTGCTGCGACAGCAATCCCTCCGAGTCAGAGTCTGTTCGGCATGGCAACGGCCGCCAATTCTTGGCTCACCGCCCTGGAAAATGCCATGCTGAGCGCGCTGGAAGAAGACCGTTTGACGGCGGATGAGTTCGGTAACCGGTTGAAGGCCATCGAACCCCTGAACACAAGCGCTAGTGCGGAAGGCATTTCTGAGGATCGGCAATTGACCCAGGAGGACGGTTGCCTGGCCCTCCCGTTCGCCGATCCCAGACGGCTAGCGGACGCTCCCGGCACCTTTGCGGACGCTATGGCACGGCGCTCCTGCGGCGGCTTTTCGCTCTGGTGGACCAGTGGGTCCGCGCATGTTTCGCCAAGCGTCCGCGTTTATACGGATCTTCCCGCGGCGGATACCTTCTGGGCTCTCCTTTGTAGGGACCGCCCGCTCGGCTGATCTGGAAGTCGTTTTGCACTGGTCTAGGATGCTAGGCACTTCGCCTATCGGAAAAATTGACTGAAACAACAAGCGGTCTTCAGACGGGGGACAGCCTCTACCCATGACTCGGTCCACCGATTTCTTATTTTCCTCGGCTGGCAGCACGCACCCCGGTCGCGTACGCCAAGTCAACCAGGATGCCTACGCCGCCCTGCCCGAGTTGGGCGTCTGGGTCGTTGCCGATGGGGTGGGAGGTCACCAGCGCGGCGACGCAGCGAGCAAGGCCGTTGTGGACGAAATCGCCGCACTCGCATCCACCACTCGGCCGGATAATCTGACCGAGGCGGTGCGCCATCGAATCCTCGCAGTCAATCGTCAACTGATCCAGGTCGCCCAAAGCGCAGGCCCAGGAACAGTCATCGGTAGCACGGTTGCCGCCCTGGTCGCGGAAGGCCACCATTGCGTCTGCCTGTGGGCCGGCGACAGCCGCATTTACGGCTTTAGGCGCGGCAAACTCTCGCGGCTGACGCGCGATCACAGTCAGGTCGAAGAACTCGTCGACCGGGGCCAACTGTCAGCGGCCGAGGCCATACACCACCCCGACGCCAACGTTATTTACCGGGCCGTCGGCCAGAGCGAGGATCTAGATGTCGACGCCATCGCTTATAACATCTACTGTCACGACAAGTTCATGCTGTGCACCGATGGATTGACAAAGGAACTCAGCGACGAAGAGATCGGCACCATACTCGCGAACGGAGACTGTCACGACAACTGCCGCGCCCTGATGGATCGCGCACTCCGGGGCGAGTGCCGCGACAATGTCGGCGTGGTCGTCGTCGACGTCAATCCGCTCCCCGACAGCGAATACACGAATCCCACGATACAGATTGATCGCTCCGCGTCGAACGACGTCTATTGATTTTGTTCCCTGATTAGGGCCTAGATCCCTCCCGCCGCAGGGACTACTACCGGAGTTTCCGCAG
>Ga0316198_10001657_pt1 | contig 13235 bp, 9 predicted proteins | sample OudBieAanoxic_MG_FD_204935 | JGI IMG/M metagenome (GOLD analysis project Ga0316198, IMG submission 204935) | Coastal sediment microbial communities from Oude Bieten Haven, Netherlands - site A anoxic | ecosystem: Environmental > Aquatic > Marine > Coastal > Sediment | place: Netherlands...
GATGAGGCACGACGCAAGGTACGGGCCTGGGAGAAATCGAATATTAAAAATAGCGGAGATGAATGATGGCAGGTTTCAAGGTCCAGTTGCCGTTCGCTGACGTATGACAAATGTCGTGTTCTGGCCGGACTTCACCGTAGCTACCAGTGCCAGGCGCTGGCTCTGCCCTGGTCATGAACGGCAGGTTTGCACCCGAAGGTGCTCGTTCAGTGGTGGCTTATATTAGCAGCCGCTGAACAGGAACTTCCGACCCACCATAGTTAACTCCGTCCCACTATCCGTGATACTGGGCACAGCTGGCAGGTAGATGTCAGTGAGGGCCGGACATGCGCCCGTGGACTACGAATATTACGACCCTAACACCCGATGTTCGCTGGGTTGGCTTCGAGTCCGCGAGTGCGTTTGAGTTCACTAACGAATACTCAGGGCTTGCCGTCGCACCGGCTCACCTATATTGCTTTCGAAGAACTCAAGACTGCATGTCCCTTGTTATTAACATAGCCTCTTGGAGGCAATCCATGAACACTCTAACGGACAACGCGTTTACGGCTTACGTTGGCATTGATTGGGCTGACTCAAAGCATGCCATTTGTGTACAGGCTGCTGGTGGTCAACAGCGGGAGTTTGACTGTATCTCGCATCAAGTGGACCAGATCGAACAGTGAGCGCACTGACTGCTGGTTGCCTTCGGTGAACAGCGCGAGCGTTATGCCAGCGCGGCAGCACTGCAGAAGTACGCTGGTATTGCGCCGGTGACCGAGCGGAGCGGTAAGAAACATTGGGTCCATTGGCGATGGCAGTGCCCGACCTTCCTGCGACAGACCTTTGTCGAGTGGGCCGCTCAGACGATCAACAAGTCGTTCTGGGCCGGCGCTTACTGTCGCCAGCAACGCGATAAAGGCTGCACCTACCAGGCCGCTGTCGGAACGTGTCAACCTGTTTCCGCCGCGATCTACATGCGACCACGCATTTTTGCTCCTAGCCCAGTTCCAGGTCGTCGATAACGGCCTTTATGCCGGCCTTGGCACAGTCCTCGTCTACTTTTCCTGACGGTGCACCGCTGACACCGACCGCGCCATAGATCTCGCCGCCGGCCTGCACAGGTAAACCGCCCGGAAGCATGATCAGTCCATCAAGTTTGCCCAGCGGTGAATCAGCGCGCGCACCGAGTTCGGATGTCGCCACATTGAAGGACAAGGCGGCATAGGCCTTCTCTTCGGCAATCCGCAGGGTGATATCCGCCGCTACCGTGTCTCGCAGCGCCACCTGGGTACGACCGCCCCGATCCATGACCACCACACCGATCTGAATTCCCTGCTTACGGCATTCGCCGATGGCCGCGCGAGCAATCTTGAGCGCGGTCTCCATAGAAAGCCGCTTGATCTCGACCGCGACCGGTTGGTCGGCCCAACCGGGACTGCTTAATGTGAATAGCCCCGCCAGGGCCAATCGCTGAAACCAGACTCGCATGACTTTCTCCTCTTAATTGATTAACAGCATACTCGGACCGCCTCTGCAACCAGCAGCTATGTTTTCCGACCTTGCCCGTCCTATTGCAACTCCCTGGCCGTGTCGAGCGTTACCGGTAAGAGTACCTCATCCCCGGTGGTATAAAAATCAGTTTAAAACAAGTGTTATTTACTCTGACCCGTAGCGAGTTTTACGAATGCTATCCGGTATTCTGATCGAACTGGACGAAGCATCCCGGTACAGCGCCAGACGCGCCACGCACAGGAGGCTACGAACAGGCCGGCGAGGTCAGCTTTCGGGAACGAGCGCGTTTGCATCACTAATTCACAATGTGCAGGGGTCGGGTGTGTGTGCGTGTAGCCCGCAACATTGCGCAGGAAACTGAAAGCATTGAACGGGACGATATCAACATGCGCGCCAATGCTGAGTGCTGGCAAGGTCTGCGCCAGTGCGCCGCCGGCATGTGTCATACGGCATACCGTCAGCACCCGGCTATCCGGGGTGATGCGTTGCGCCTCGAGTGCAATGCGGTTGGCAGCGGCCAGCTTTACCTCATGGGTTGCCCATTGGGCGTTGGCTGTGGACAAGCTATCGCGTCTTACACCAGGGCAATGCAGAATCGCCGGCAAGAGCCACACACCGGGCAGGGCAACTGCTATTCCGCCGACTCGTTCTGCTCCCGCTCGAGCTGCCGGCGCGTGTCGCCGGGCGAGCCGGTGTTCTGCGCCAGCTTGTCATAGGCAACCGGCACCACGAACAGTGTGAACAGCGTCGCCGCCAGCACACCACTGAAGATGACCGTGCCGATCACAACGCGGGTTTCGGTACCGGCACCGGAGGACATCAGCAACGGCAGCGAACCGGCCATGGTCGTGATGCCGGTCATGACGATCGGTCGCAGGCGCACACCGGCAGCCTCAAACAGTGCATCGTGGAAGGGTCGGCCGGCATCGCGCAGCTGGTTTGCGAATTCGACAATCAGGATACCATTCTTGGCCGCCAGGCCGACCAGCATGATCAGGCCGATCTGGCTGAACACGTTAAGCGTCTGCCCGGTCAGGTACAGGCCGAGCAGGGCGCCGGCCATGGCCAGCGGCACGGTGAGCATGATCACCAGAGGGTGCAGCCAGCTCTCGAACTGTGCCGCCAGTACCAGGAACACCACCAGGGTGCCGAGCAGCATCACGAACAGGATTGAGCCACCGGCAAACTTGAAATCCTGCGACTGGCCCTTGTAATCGACGATCACCTGTCCCGGCAGATGTTCGTCGACCATTGTTTCCAGGTAGTTCAATGCATCTCCCAGCGAAACACCGTCGGCCAGGTTGGCTTGCAGTGTGATAGCGCGCACGCGGTTGTAACGGTTCAGGCTGATCGAGTCGGCGAATTCTTCGAGGCGCACCAGATTGGACAGCGGAATCAGATCGCCGCTATGGGTGGAGCGTACATACAGGTTTTTAAGATTGGTGGGCGTGCGCAGCGCGGCGCGCTCACCCTCGACAATCACATCATATTCCTCGCCGGCATCGATGTAAGTGGTCACCCGACGTGAACCGAGCATCGTTTCAAGCGTGCGACCGATACTGCTGATCGTAACGCCGAGATCGGCAGCGCGGTCGTAATCGATAACGACCTGCAGTTGCGGCTTGGTTTCTTTATAGTCCCAGTCGAGACCGACCAGGCCGGGATTGTTCTCCTCGATTTTCGCCAGCAGGATATCGCGCCATTCGGCCAGTTCCGCGTAAGTGCCGCCGCCGATAACGAACTGCACCGGCTTCTGTATGCGCGCACCGAAGCCTTGCCGCATGACCGGGAAGGCGCGCACGCCGGGCAGGTCTGCCAGTCGCTCGCGCACGTCGGTCATGATATCCCACGCCGAACGCCGCGTTGACCAGTCGCTGAGCACGTTGATAACAATACCGGTGTTGAAAATCTCGAAGTTACCGAAGGCGCGCGGCGCACGTACCAGCAGGCGTGAGATTTCACCGCTTTCCACCAGCGGCATCATGCGCGTTTCGATCTCGGTCATGTACTCGGCTATATATTCATAGGAAGCACCTTCCGGGCCGGTCACCAGCAGGTAGAATACGCCGCGATCTTCTTTCGGTGCGTACTCACTGGGGATCACCTGCAACAGCCAAGCCGAGGCGCCGAGTATGGCTACAAACACCAGGCCCACTGCCCAGGCGTGCCTGAGTGCGCCGCGCAACAGTTTCAGGTAGACATTGCGTACATGCTGAAAGCCCCGGTCGACCAGGATGCTGACGCGGCCCTGGCGTTCAACTGCCGGCAGGATCTTCGACGCCAGCATCGCCGATAGCGATAACGCCACGAAGCTGGAAAATACCACGGCAGTCGCCATGGTCAGGGCAAACTCAGAGAACAGCCGGCCGACGTCGCCCTGCAGGAATGCAATCGGCACGAACACGGCGACCAGCACCACGGTGGTGGCGATCACCGCGAAGGCGACCTGGCGGGTACCGCGGTAGGCAGCCACCAGCCGCGACTCGCCGTACTCCTCCATGCGCCGGTGGATGTTTTCCAGCACCACGATGGCGTCGTCCACTACCAGGCCGATAGCCAGCACCAGTGCCAGCAAGGTGAAGATGTTGATCGAGAAACCCAGCATCAGTAGAACGCTGAAACTGGCGACCAGTGACACCGGCACCGTCACCGCTGGTACCAGCATGGCGCGCACACCGCCAAGGAACAGGTAGATCACCACGATCACCAGGGTGATGGCAATCACGAGTGTTTTGAACACCTCATTGATCGCGCCCTCGACGAATACCGAGCTGTCATAGCTCTGCTCGATGGCCATGCCGTCCGGCAGGGTCGGGTTGATGCGTTGCACCTCGGCCTTGGCAGCACGCGCCACGGCCAGCGTGTTGGCGGTGGATTGTTTGATGACGCCGATGCCAACCATCGGAACGCCATTGCCACGGAAGAATAAACGGTCCTCGGCGGCGCCGCGTTCGACGCGCGCCACGTCACCGAGGCGTACCAGGTAGCCATCCTCACCACGGCCGAGTACCAGCCGAGTGAAATCGTCCGCAGTGCGGAAGCTGCGGCGCACGCGTACCGTGAACTGGCGTTCTTCCGAGTCGATGCTGCCGGCCGGTAACTCGACGTTTTCCGCGCGCAAGGCGTTCTCGACATCGGTTACTGTCAGGTTACGTGCCGCCAGTTCGCGCCGATCCAGCCAGATGCGCATGGCGTACACCTGGCCGCCGCCGACGCGCACCCGGGCAACGCCATCCAGTACCGAGAAGCGGTCGACCAGGTAGCGTGAAGCATAGTCTGTCAGTTCCGGCACGCTCATGCGCTCGCTGGCGAGGTTCAGCCACATGATCACGTCTTCGTTACTGTCGACTTTCTGGATCTCCGGTGGATCGGACTCGTCCGGCAGGTCGTCGAGCACTGCCGAGACGCGGTCGCGGATATCGTTGGCGGCGGCATCCACGTCACGGTTGATGGAGAACTCGACGTTGATGACCGAGCGGCCGTCCTCGCTCTTCGAATCAATAAAACGAATGCCCTCGACCCCGGCGACACGGTCTTCGATCAATTCGGTGATACGCGTTTCGACCACGTTGGCGGCGGCGCCGGGGTAGAGGGTTTCAATCGACACCACCGGCGAATCGATATCCGGGTACTCGCGCAGCGGCAGGCGTTCGAACGACACCAGGCCGGCGGCGATCAGCAGCAGCGACATTACCGCCGCCAGCACAGGGCGGGTGACAGAGATATCCGACAGAATCATGGTTTGGGGGTATTCTCCGGCGGCGCAGCGAGCAGTTCACTAATTGGTGTGGTGCCGTCATCCAGCCCGCGGATAAGCACCTTGCTGCCGGCACGTACCTTGAGGGTGCCGTCAGTGATGATGCGTTCACCGGCGCTCAGGCCGCTGATGATTTCAACTTCACCTGGCCGGCGTGTGCCGATCTGCACCTGGCGGCGCTCGACGCTGTTGTCCGCAGCCGTGTCGACCACCAGGATGAACTGCTTCTCACCCTGCGACAGCAGGCATTCCTCCGGAATTACCAGCGCCTCGCGTTGCTGGTTAAGCAGTTCGACCCGCATCAGCATGCCCGGCCGCAACAGCTGCTCCGGGTTGGGCAACAGGGCGCGCACAATGATCGTGCGGGTGACCGGATCAACGCGGCTGTCGATACTCTTGACCACGCCTTCGAAACGGCGTCCTTCCCAGGTGCGCGTGCTGGCGACTACCGGCACATCCGGCGCCAGTAAGCCGAGGTCAATAACTGGCACCGAGAAATCCAGCTTCATCACACTGTCATCGTCCAGCGTGGTAATTACATCGCCCGGTTCCACCAGGGCGCCGACACTGACATTTCGCAGGCCGATAACACCGGCAAACGGCGCACGCAGCAGGCGATCAGCGAGGCGCGATTCAATCGCCGCCAGACGGGCGCGGCTGGTCTGCAGCTCGCGCTGTCGCTGATCGAGTAGCGACTCGGCCGCGGTCTGCTTCTCCTGCAGCGACTTGATGCGCCGCCACTGGCGCTCAGCTTCGGCGACAGTGGCAATCGCCTCTTCGAGCTGCGCGTTTTCCTCGGCACTGGTCATTTCCACCAGTACTTGTCCAGCGGCGACGCGATCGCCGTCGTCGAAATGCAGCACCGTGACCGTCTCGGTCACCGATGAGGTCAGTTCAACCGATTCATTGGCGCGCAGCGTGCCGAGCGCCTCGATGCGGTCTTCTATGGGCTTCAGCCCGACGGTGTGCACGAATACCGCAGTTGCCTGCGGCGTCGGGACCGCCGCCAGCGCAGCATGCAGTAGCAGGCCCGCCGCCAGTGGCATGACAAGGCCCGCGGTCAGGGTAAGGGTACGACATTGGATCAACTCGGCATCTCCCGGAAATCGACGGCTAGTCAAACGGCGATGTATCCTGTTACGACAATCCCGCTAGTGTAGAGGTTCCGAGCCGCTCCCGCGAACTGGGTACGACGAGGAGGGGAACTTCTATGTCGCACGGGGCGAGTTTGACAGAGCCGTTTCAGCTTATAATACGGCAACCGAAGTTAATCCGGGCTATATCCCGGTTTATGTCAACCTGGCGGATCTTTACCGCTTACAGGGGAAGGAAACAAAGGCGGAGAAAGCCCTGCGCCGCGCTACTCTTGTGGTGCACAACCAGTGCGGATGTGCACCATACGTTGGGGCTCTCACTGGTAAGGCAGAAGCGTACCTACGAGGCAGTCGAGGCGCCCAAGCTGGGTTCTACACTGAATCCAAACAGCGCACATTATGTTTGTATGTATGCCGTAGCCTTGAATTCAAAGGGAAAACCCGAACAGGCGATCATGGTTTTACAGGGGGGCGCATAACGCACATCCGAATAACGTCGACATCCTGAACGCCCTGGTGGCGTTTCATCGTGACGCGGGGGATCAGACAGCAGCGCGCACGTATACCGAAAAGTTGTGGGCTGTTTCACACTGAATCTGTAAAAGTCGAATGATTGGATATTGAGCAAAACCTGCCGTTCGTTGCGGTTTGGCGAATGATAGGTTGTGGCCGGTTATCCCCCTTGCCGACCTTGTGACTAATCGGGTTTCGGAATGCGTTGAAAGGCAGGTTACCGGCCCATTCCGGTCCTACAGTCGTGGCTTATATAAGCGATCAGTGAAAGAGCAAAACCGACCCTTTTCCGCCCTTCGTCCTTATTGTTGTGTAAACCAGATGTAAGTGATCTACAAGTACTCTCGTTGTCCACCATAGTAAGGGCGAAGCCCGTGGCTGATACTCCGCGGTACGGACGGGAAATTAGTATAACCACGTTGGAGGAGCGATTATGAACTCACGTCTTTTGGGCGTTGTGTGCGTTTGTGCATTTATGAATAGCGGTACCGCCTATGCCGCGTCTTTTACGGGGTTGGGAGTAAGGTCTGTTTCAAAAGTTTCCCCGGACGGCAGCTTCGTATTTAACGACACAGGCCGATGGACAGCCACTGGTGGTTGGGAGTCCTGGGATTCTTATTCCGGCGGCACTTTAACAGGCAGCGTTTCAGCAGTCTCCTATGATGGCTCGGTGGTAGCAGGAAGCCTGAATGGATCTGCTTATCGGTGGACAGCAAGCAGTGGAATGGTCGGGTTGGGAAGCTTGCCGGCTAGTTATTCGTATTCCGTGTCTGGCATTTCATCAGACGGTAGCGTAATTGCAGGGACAGGCAAGGGTACGACGGATCCTGACATAACCCAGGCTTATAAATGGACAGCACCCACCGGCATAGTTGGATTGAACACATCGGCAATACCCCCGAGCAATCCTGAAACTTCTGCAACTGGTATCTCGCCAGATGGTACCGCGGTGCTGGGAATAAGTCCTATTGGCAACACATCTGGGTACTGGGCTGCTGATGGAAGCTGGGTTGATTTATTCGGTAGTGTTTTCGAACGACCTACAGTTGCATCGACAGATGCAAGCGTAATTGGGGGGGACGCACAACATAGGGACATTTTCCGCTGGACAGCCTCCGAGGGATTCCAATATCTGAACATTGAATCCATGGAATCGTTCGCAAACGGCATATCCGCTGACGGTAGCATACTAGTAGGGTCTGTTTTTTCAACTGCCAACGATGGAGAATGGATCTGGGATGAAGTAAATGGAACCCGAAGCATCCGATCTATGTTAGTTGCAGAGGGATTGGATTTATCAGGATGGAGCTTATACAGTGCCCGCAGTATATCCGCGGATGGGTCAATCATTACCGGATCGGGCTTGAACCCCAGTGGACAAACAGAAGCATGGATCGCGGACTTTTCAGTCGTTCCGATTCCCCCGGCAGTGTGGCTCTTCGGCTCGGGTCTGCTGGGACTAGTCGGAATGGCAAGACGTAAACGGTCTGTTTGAGGATTTATCGCTATGTTCCGCTGCCCGCATTGTGAAAAGCCAGGTATCTCACCGCTGCGTAAGGCGATAATGAGCCCTGGATTACTCGCAGCCTGTAACTCTTGTGGTGGGTCATCAAGCATACGTTATCCATCGTGGTTGACTGCCATGCTGCCCGGTTCGGTTTTGATGATTGCTGCTGCATTGTTTGTAGCTTCAGAATCGCTTGAGTGGGGTCTCAGTATCGTGGGTTTTATACTGATGGTGGTGATTCCATTTCTCTTTACTCCATTGCGTAAAGAAAACGAGTAGGACTGATATAACGATCAACAGCGGCGGCCTTCGGGTCGCCGTTTTTTGTTTGCACGAACGGCAACTTTTGGCCGATTTTCACCGTTGCCGATTCCCTCGACACTCGGTGTTGGTGACTGAATGGAACGGCAGGTTTACCCCCGACACTTGCCTTTTAAAGCGCAAGCCACAGATATCAATTCTGAGCGTTTTTCTGCCCGGTAAAAGGCACGTCTAGCGGGATATCTCCTTTACTCTATACCTACCTATACCCCAGAGGGTTTACCCTTCCAGACACCCCGTTTCCCGACATTTACAGCGAAAAAAATCTGATTACTCGAAATACCGCTGATTTCTGAGTTTGGAAAAAGTTTGCCAGTAGTGTGTGAGGTGTATGGTACCGCTCAACCGCATACCCCCCGGTCGGCTTAACCCCCCCCCTTGTCAGCGGTGACGGAAATCCGCTGAAAATCGGCTGGACGAAAATGGCGGTTTCCAGAACCAGCTAAAGAAGCCAAGGGGGTGGTGTGCCCTCCGCTCACGCGCCCCTATCCACACACCACCACTCTGAGTTATGTGCAGCCTCGACTTACCCCTACATTATCGTTGATTGGAGCCCCCAAGAATAGAACACTGCAAGGCAAGCGGCTGCCAGTCTGAAAACTGGGCGAATCGAGAATTGTTCGCCAGATTGGCTTGGGCATAGTGATGCAGATCTATACCAGTGGAGGACTTGGGCTACATGCTGCGATCCACCCGTTGAACCGTTGAGACACCAACACCCAGCGTTCTAGCAATCTTCAGCATTCCCAGACCTTTCTTCCGTGCGTCCCTGATCTTTTCTTCGATCTCGGGAGATACCGGGGGCCTACCCAACTTTTTACCTTCCTTTCTCGCCCTTGCCAGTCCTGCCTTGACTCGCTCTTGAATCATGGACCGCTCAAACTCTGCGAATACGCCGACCATCTGGAACATGGCTTTACCGGACGGCGTACTGGTATCGATATTTTGCTGATGGAGATATAGGTCAACGCCTTTGTGTTGAATGTCTCCCAGGAACTCAACTAAGTGCTGTAGGGACCGCCCCAAGCGGTCTACGGACCAAGACATGATAATGTCGAACTCCCGCCGGTTAGCGGCCTTCAGCATCTGATCAAACTGAGGGCGCTTGTCTCGGCCCTTTGCGCCGGAGATCCCCCTGTCCCTGTACTCGTGCACGATCTCCCAGCCATGGCGCTCTGCGACCTTCCTGAGTTCATTTACTTGGTTGGCGACGGTTTGCCCTGACGTGCTGACGCGAGCATAGACTGCTACCTTTTTCATGATTGCACCTATACGTATAACAACTGTTTTCAGTATAGCTTAAAGCACAGAAATCACAACCAACAAATCAATTGGTTATATGGGCCAAATTAAGGGGGTTTTCGGTATAGGTGATACCGCATATTTATATTAGTCGCAGCTTAATCTGACAGGTAGTGCCAGACTGGAGCAGTCTAAAGGTCTCAGTTCGGCCAACTCCTGCCCTTCCTGGATGACTGACGAACGGTGAAAATGCCTCAGATCCGGACATTCGTAACGACTTGTCTCACCCGATGCGAAAGGAACGCTCGCGGCTGTAGTAGTCGGGTGCAGCATTTGTTATGCGCTGGTTTCATAGCGACCCCGCGACCGAAGTGCCATGAGTACCCGCCGGCGGCATCTATGTTCTCACCTAGGGTCTTTCGGCTGCTGGTCATTATGCGGGCGGCGAGCGCGTAGCTCCTCTTTTCGGACCAGCCCGACATAAAAAACGGGGGCCGGCACATCAGGCCCGAGCCCGTTTTGGCATGTTCCTGCACTGCCCTATTGCAGCGTCTGAACAAGCGCCCGGCTTACTTTAGATCAAAGCGATCGTTCTGCATCACCTTGGTCCATGCTTCTACGAAGTCCTGCACGAACTTCTCCTTGTTGTCATCCTGTGCATAGACTTCGGCATAGGCACGAAGGATCGAGTTGGAACCTAACACGAGATCAACCCGCGTCGCCGTCCACTTGACCTTGTCTGTCTTGCGATCGCGGACTTCATACAGGTTATTACCGGCGGGCTTCCACGTGTTGTTCATGTCCGTCAGGTTCACGAAGAAGTGGTTCGTCAGTGCGCCTACACTATCGCTGAAAACTCCGTGATTCGTGCCACCGTGGTTGGTGCCCAGCGCGCGCATGCCGCCGACCAGCACCGTCATCTCGTGGGCGGTCAGCCCCATCAATTGCGTGCGGTCGAGCATCAGTTCTTCCGCACTGACGACATAGTCCTGCTTGAGCCAGTTGCGGTAGCCATCATGGAGAGGTTCCAGCACCTCGAAGGACTCGGCATCGGTCATTCCCTCCGTTGCATCTCCGCGGCCAGGCGAGAAGGGAACGGTAATATCAAACTCAGCAGCCTTTGCGGCCTGCTCGACACCAACGTTACCGGCGAGAACAATCACATCCGCTACACTTGCACCACTCTCGGCAGCAATCGGTTCAAGAACGGCCAGCACCTTATTCAGTCGCCCCGGCTCGTTACCTTCCCAGTCTTTCTGCGGGGCCAGGCGGATGCGTGCCCCGTTGGCACCGCCGCGCATATCCGAACCTCGGAAGGTTCTGGCACTGTCCCAGGCGGTAGCGACTATTTCACTGATACTCAGACCACTGGCCGCAATTTGGTCTTTCACAGCCTGAACATCGTAGTCAGTACGTCCTGCAGGAACAGGATCCTGCCAGATCAGGTCTTCTTGCGGTACATCGGGACCGATGTACCGCGTCTTCGGTCCCATGTCACGGTGTGTCAGTTTGAACCATGCCCGGGCAAAGACTTCGGAGAAGTATCCGGGGTCTTTGTAGAACCGCTCGGAAATCTTCCGATACTCAGGGTCCATCTTCATGGCCATGTCGGCATCGGTCATGATCGGGTTGTAGCGTTTCTTGAGGTCTTCAACCCCGACGGGCTTGTCTTCTTCCTTGATGTTGATGGGTTCCCATTGCCATGCGCCGGCCGGGCTTTTCTTCAGTTCCCACTCGTAGTTGAGCAAAAGGGAGAAGTAGCCGTTGTCCCACTGGGTGGGGTGTGTCGTCCATGCGCCTTCAAGACCACTGGACACGGTGTCGCGACCAATACCGCGCTTGGTCTTGTTGATCCAGCCCAGACCCTGATCTTCGATATCAGCAGCCTCGGGCACCGGGCCGAGCAGCGTGGCATCGCCGTTACCGTGGCATTTGCCCACCGTGTGTCCACCGGCAGTGAGGGCAACGGTTTCCTCGTCGTTCATGGCCATGCGGGCAAAAGTCACGCGCACATCGTGGGCCGTCTTGAGTGGGTCCGGATTACCGTCCACACCTTCAGGGTTGACATAGATCAGACCCATCATCACGGCAGCCAGCGGATTTTCGAGATCGCGCTCGCCGGAGTAACGACTGCCTTCGCTACCGCTGGGGGCGAGCCATTCCTTCTCCGAACCCCAGTAGGTGTCCTTTTCCGGGTGCCAGATCTCCTCGCGGCCGAAACCGAAGCCGAAGGTCTTCAGGCCCATAGATTCATAAGCGATGGTGCCAGCGTAGGCAATCAAATCGGCCCAGCTGAGCTTGTTGCCGTATTTCTTCTTGATCGGCCAGAGCAGACGCCGCGCCTTGTCCAGGTTCACGTTGTCCGGCCAGGAGTTGATCGGCGCAAAGCGCTGGTTGCCAGTACCCGCACCGCCTCGACCGTCAGCGGTACGATACGTTCCGGCGGCATGCCATGACATGCGGATCATGAGACCACCGTAGTGACCCCAGTCCGCCGGCCACCACGCCTGGCTGTCAGTCATCAGCGCGTGCAGGTCTTTCTTGAGCGCAGCCACGTCGAGTTGCTTGACCTCTTCCCGATAATTGAAATCTTCTCCCATCGGATTGGTCTTGGTATCGTGTTGATGCAGAATGTCGAGGTTAAGTGCTTTGGGCCACCATTCCATGTTCGACATGCTGCTCTCAGTAGCGCCGCCATGCATCACCGGGCATTTGTTTTCAGACATCGGGTTATATCTCCTTATCATTGAATCGTTATTCGATACCAACCTTGGCAGGCTCGCATATGTAAGTATTGTCCAGGCTAAATAATTAGTTAAATCGGTTATTTCTTATGATTTGATTGGTTATCCCTATTAATGATAAGAACGAGATTAACCATTATCAGATAGTTACCTGCTAAACAACCGGTTCCAAGCTGATACCTGCCGTTCCTGGTGCTCCTCCCGCTGATTAATTTCATCGCTGACCAGGACAGGAACCGGCCACAACCTGTCATTCCCGGACGGCTAGCGAAGGGAGACTATGCAGCAGAACTTGCCGTACAGAATATTCGTGTCCACCTTCAGGCAAATTGCAGGTTAGCTCAGTACTTTTCCGGGATTACATTAAATTTCGCAATCGATGCCTCATCATCGTAGCTGCCCTTGTTACTACGCTTACCCAGCTTAACCTTGTCGCGCGGTAGGTCTTTGTAAGGAAACTGACTGAGCAGATGCGATATGCAATTTAGCCTGGCTCGTTTTTTACTGTCAGCACGCACAACATGCCATGGCGCATAGTCCATACTCGTTGCCGCAATCATATC
>Ga0316198_10001659_pt1 | contig 13216 bp, 13 predicted proteins | sample OudBieAanoxic_MG_FD_204935 | JGI IMG/M metagenome (GOLD analysis project Ga0316198, IMG submission 204935) | Coastal sediment microbial communities from Oude Bieten Haven, Netherlands - site A anoxic | ecosystem: Environmental > Aquatic > Marine > Coastal > Sediment | place: Netherlands...
TTGACGAGCTGGCGCCCGGCCTTGACGTCGTCTGTGCCACCGCGGAGCTTGTCGATCGCATCACCAGAACGGAGCAGCGCAACGCCGCCACCGGGGACGATGCCCTCTTCAACTGCGGCGCGGGTCGCCTGGATGGCGTCCTCGATCCGATGCTTCTTCTCGTTGAGCTCGACTTCCGTCGCAGCGCCGACCTTGATGATCGCCACACCGCCGGAAAGCTTCGCGAGGCGCTCGGCGAGCTTCTCACGGTCCCAGTCGGAGTCCGAGTTCTCGATCTCCTGGCGAATCTGCTTCACACGAGCCTCAACGTCGGCATGGCTGCCGGCGCCTTCGACCATCGTCGTGTTGTCCTTCGAGATGACGACCTTGCGGGCCTTCCCGAGCAGATCCATCGTGACACTGTCGAGCTTGAGACCGACCTCTTCCGAGATAACGGTTCCGCCCGTCAGGACCGCGATGTCCTGGAGCTGAGCCTTGCGGCGCTCACCAAATCCGGGAGCCTTGACGGCGACCGAAAGGAACGTGCCGCGGATCTTGTTCACGACGAGTGTCGCGAGCGCTTCACCCTCGACATCCTCTGCGATGATCAGCAGCGGCTTGCCCGACTGCATGACCTTCTCGAGGATTGGGAGCATGTCCTGGACCGAACCGATCTTCGAGTTGGCGATCAGTACGTACGGGTCCTCGAGGACTGCTTCCTGGCGATCGGGGTCCGTGATGAAATACGGTGAGATGTAGCCCTTGTCGAACTGCATTCCCTCCGTGAACTCCAGCTCAACGCCGAACGTCTGGCTGTCTTCGACCGTGATGACACCCTCGTTGCCGACCTTGTGCATCGCGTCGGCAATGCGCTCACCGATGACCTTGTCGGCGGCTGAGTTCGCAGCGACGTAGGCAATCGCGCCCTTGTCGTCACTCGAAACCGGCGTTGCGCCGTCTGCGATGTTCTCAACAACCCGCGCTACGGCTTCCTCGATGCCCGTCTTCATTTCCATCGGGTTCGCGCCCGCGGCGACGAGACGAAGGCCGTCCTGCACCATGGCCTGGGCAAGCACCGTGGCCGTCGTGGTGCCGTCACCGGCAACATCGTTGGTCTTGTTTGCGACTTCCTTGGCGAGCTGCGCACCCATGTTCTCGTAGGCGTCATCGAGCTCGATCTCTTTGGCGATCGTCACGCCGTCGTTCGTGATGGTGGGGGCGCCCCACTTCTTCTCGAGAACGACGTTGCGGCCCTTCGGGCCAAGCGTCACCTTGACGGTGTCGGCGAGCTTGTCAACGCCCGCTTGGAGACCGCGACGGGCCTCTTCATTGAATCTCAGTTCTTTTGCTGCCATTGGGTAGTCCTCCTAGGCGAGTACTGCGAGCACGTCGCGGGAGGACAGAATCAGGTAGTCCTCACCGTCGACCTTCACCTCGGTGCCGCCGTACTTCGAGTAGAAGACCACGTCCCCGACATTTACATCCACGGGGATCCGCTCCCCGTCCTTGACTTCACCCGGTCCCACAGCGAGCACCTCGCCCAGCTGCGGCTTTTCCTTGGCGGTATCCGGGATGACGAGACCGCTCGCTGTGCGAGACTCTTCCTCGTCCTGCGGCTTCACGACGATACGGTCGCCGAGAGGCTTCAAATTCATCCGACTCCTCCTTCACGTTCTGGCAGTCGGCCATTTCGAGTGCTAATTGTAACACGAACCTGGCACTCTTTCATCCCGACTGCCAGGTTTTTTCGTCGCCTATCAGGAAACCTGCGTCGATGTCGCGCGGGTTGGTCCGCGTCTCGGGAGTCAGGAGTTGGGGGTCACTTCGGGCGGTTAGACGTCATCCATGGCACGGATGAGGTCGGTGCTTTCGATGATGCCGACGGCGCGCCCATCGCTCACCACCACCAGCCGGCCGGTCTTCCCCGTGGGTCGCTGCATCATCACGTCGAGGGGCAAGCTCACATCGACGACGTCGGCGGGGCCGATCTTCGCCATGGCTCCCGACGCCCGACTCGACATCCGCCGGGCCGGCGACAGGCGTTCGATCTCGGACTCGCCAAGCACTCCGCGAATCCGCCCGTCGACCTCAACCGGGAGCGAACGAAGACGTGCGCCGATCTGATACAGATCAACAACATTGGTGACGAACATCTCCCCCGGCACGGGATCCGGTGTGTTCCGCATCACATCGGCAGCAACAAGCCCGTCGGCCTTGGTCATTGCCAACTCCCGACGACCAGCTATGTCGGCGCTGCGAAGCAAGTACCAGCCAAGGAAGGCGCCGAGCAGCGCCCATGGGCTCAAGGTCACCAGGGCAAGAACGGTCGCCACTCCAATGACGAACCAGCCAAAGACGCGACCGGCCTGGACCGCGATCGCGGTCGCCCGAACCCGATCACCGTTGAAGTGCCACACGCTGGCGCGCAACACGCGACCGCCGTCCAACGGGAAGCCGGGGATGAGGTTGAACGCCGCGATGAAGAGATTGATGAAGGAGATGAAGAGGATCGCTTCCTGAGCCGCCGGAGCACCGGATATCGGTACGGCGGCGAGCCACAAGACACCCGCCAGCAGCAGCGAGACGATCGGGCCGGACGCGGAGATGACGAATTCGTCGGCCGGCCGCTCCGACTTCCCCTCAATCATCGTGTATCCGCCGAACGCCAGGAGCCGGATGCGTCGCACATCCATGCCGCGTCGTTGCGCAATGATCGCATGGCTTGCCTCATGAGCGAGGACGGACCCGACGAACGCTGCTCCGGCCAACAGAGCGACGATGGTTACAACCGCAGGGTCGGTTTCGGGATAAACAGCGCCGAAGTCAACGTAGAGCACCATCACAACCGCAGCCGCCACGACAAGCACGGATACTTCGGCCACCACCTCCGCACCGCCGATCCGTCCAAGCCTGATAGCCCGGTTCACGAACCCAGCCGCATGCTCGAATCGACGTCTTCGCCAAGATCGTCGGGAGGAGTTCCACTTCGAACACGGTCGACCGCAACGGCGGCAACCATGGCGCCGTTGTCGGTGCACATGCGGATCGAAGGGATGTACAACTCGACCCCGCGTGTGGCGGCTTCGCCACGCAATCTGGAGCGCAGCCGTCGGTTGGCGAGGACACCACCACCGCCACCTACGGCGGTGACACCCGTTTCCTCCACTGCGTTGAATGTCTTCTCCACAAGGACGTCCACGATGGCCTCCTGAATGGACGCCGCGACGTCGGCGCGCGGCGGCAGAGCATCGTTGTCCCGCGCCTTCTCGAGATAGGTGACGACCGAGGTTTTGAGTCCCGAAAACGAGAAGTCGAACGGACGGTCCCGAAGGGCCCTCGGGAACACAATCGCGGTCGGGTCGCCATCCTCCGACTCGATGTCGATGGCCGGCCCCCCGGGATATCCGAGGCCAACGAATCGGGCCAGCTTGTCAAAGGCCTCCCCCGCGGCGTCATCGATCGTCGTGCCAAGTGTCTCGTAGTCACCCCAGTCGCGCACGTGGACGATCTGGCTGTGGCCGCCTGATGCAAGGAGGACGACCGCAGGCGGTTCGTACGCAGGAAACTCGAGCCGGGGGGCGTAGAGGTGGCCCTCCATGTGGTCGATGCCGTAGAACGGTTTCTCGAGCGTCCATGCCAGCGATTTGCCGAAAGCGAACCCGACCATCAGCGCTCCGATCAAACCTGGGCCCTGGGTCGCAGCGATGGCGTCGAGTTGATCGGAGTGAACCCCGGCGGTCGCAAGTGCCTGGTGGACCAGCGGCCGAATCGCTTCGACGTGTGCCCGGGCCGCTACTTCCGGCACCACACCACCGAATCGCGCGTGCTCTTCAGTTTGGGATGCAAGCACGAATGAGCGAACGTCGAATCCCTCGAGGACGGCAACACCCGTCTCGTCGCAGCTGGTCTCGATCCCGAGGACAAGTGGTTCGGTCATGCGGATGCCGCCTGCAGGTCGGAGCGGATCTCATCGAGGTGAGTGCCGTACTCCTCGGCGTCAACATCGAGCGCCCACATGACGATGGCGTCCTCCCCCTGGTAGTAACCCCTGCGTTTCCCGACCGGAGAGAACCCGAACCGCTCGTAGAGCAGTTGCGCGTCGATGTTCGTAGCGCGCACCTCGAGTGTGAGGTGCCGGGCACCGCGGCCGACGGCACGTTCCACGAGCGCGAGGAGGATCCGGGTGCCGAGTTTCCGGCGGCGCCGACCCGGAGCGACCCCGAGCGTTGTGATGTGTGCGTCGGACTCGACCAGCATGAAGCCGCCGTACCCGAGGATCTCATCACCTTCCGCCGCAACGACATAGGATCGGTTGGCATGGCCGAGTTCGTCGAAGAAGACCCTCGCAGACCACGGCTGTGGGTAAATATCACGTTCGAGCGTTGCAACCGTGGGAACATCGCTGCGCGACATGGCACGGATCATGACGGCCACATCCCTTCAGACCGGAACATCTTCCAGTTGATCTGCACATCTGGCTCCCGCATGTACGCGGGCCGCACGTCCTCAGCGGCAACGAATTCGCCGTGAGCCACGCGGATAGCGGCAATCTCGAGCATCACATCGGCCGATGGATATCGAGGCCGTCCGCGGCGAACCCGGTGCAGTCCGCCCCACATCGTCTCAGGAAGGGCCTGCCAGTCACCAACGATCAAGGTGTCCGATTCCTCGGTGTCGAGGACGGCTCGGAACTCCTCGAATCCGAGCACTTCCGGCAAACCGTCGGGAGCAACCCCGCCGGGGAGCGGTCGATATGGGGCCACTGCGACCTGTTGCCGGCGCATGTCGACCACGGACCAGATCCGGCGGCGCCCGGTCGCCGCGCGAAGGGCTTGCACGGTCAACGACGACACGGCGACGAGCGGCGCTCCCACGCCCGCTGCAAACGCCTGGGCGGTGGCGATGCCCGCTCGAATCCCCGTGAACGGGCCCGGGCCAACATCAACCGCGACCGCGTCAATGTCGGCACGCTGCCACCCGGTCTGCTCGAAGCAGAACTCAATCGCAGGCATCAGAAAACCGATGTGCCCCCGCCGGTCGACCCGAACGCTCATCGCCGCGAGTGATCCCCCATCACCGAGTGCGACCGACGAAGCGGGTGTTGCGGTCTCGATCGCGAGAATCCTCATGTGACCCCCTCGAGCGGACGATCCAGCCACGACCCGTGGGGTAGGAAGCGGAATAGCCGTCCCGTCTCGCCGTCGATCTCGATCTCGATGACCAACCGGTCCGGCGATACAGCGTCTTCGATCGCTTCACCCCATTCGATCACGAGCACTCCGCTCGCGGCGGTCTCCTCAAGATCGAGATCCTCGAACTCGAGGATCGAACCGAGGCGATAGACGTCGGCGTGCACAAGGGGAAGGAAGCCGTCGAGATAGACGCGCGCGATTACGAAGGTCGGGCTGGCGATCGGGTCCGGGACTCCGAGCCCCTCAGCGATGCCCGCCGTGAGAAGGGTCTTCCCGGTCCCGAGACGCCCACCGAGCAGCACCACATCGCCCGGTCCGAGGATCGAGGAGAGACGGCGCCCGAGCGCCAGCGTCTCTTCGGGAGAGTCGGTTCGTGTGGTGGTCATGTGCGTTTCATGCTCCGAAGAGACCCAACTGTTCCGGGTCATCCTCCGGTTCGGCTGCAAGTTCGACTTCAGCGTCGTCGGTGCGAACACCGAGACTACCGGTCATGGCGGCGGCGACGAGTCCGAAGTCGTACTGCATGTCCTCGAGCACCCGGGCAGAGCCCCGCAAGGCAGCTGCCGGATGGAACGTTGGAACGAGGTAGCGACCCCACCACTCATATGCCGTGCCGCGAAGGCGGGTAATCCCCGTCTCGGCATTCAGCAACAACTTCGACGAGAAGTTGCCGAGGGTGACGACCACCTTCGGGTCGATCAGGCTGAGCTGTTCTCTGAGATACCCCTTGCAGGCCTCGATCTCGTCGGGCCTCGGGTCACGGTTCTTGGGTGGCCGGCACTTCACCACGTTGGCGATATAGACATCCTCCCGACGGAGGCCGATCTCACCGAGCAGGCGCTCGAGCAGCTTCCCGGATGGGCCCACAAACGGCAGCCCCAGCTCGTCCTCTCGTGCGCCCGGCGCTTCTCCAACAAACACGACATCCGCACTCGGATTGCCATCACCGAACACGACATGCAGCCGTCCTTCGGCCAGCCGACACGCCGTGCACGAGAGTGCGACCGTCCTGAGTTCGTCCAGCCGGGCCACCGCCTCGGTGCTCATTGTGCGCCCCGCGCCTCGAGCACGGCAGACTCAATCGCACGTCCGACCACAACAAAGGCAGCCTGCTGCACCGCATCGAGATCCGCCGCTTCGGCACCAAACGAGACCACAAACGCCGAATCGCCATCGTAGCGAGTGTGGGTTGGCCGAATGCAAGCCCCGATTGCATCGTGCGCTCGGATCGCGATCCTGCGCAGTTCGTTGCGATCCTCGATGCCGGCATCGGTGGCGACACACACGAGGGTGGTGTTGTCGCCGGGGGCTGGACCGACGGGTGGAGCGATGGATGCGTGTTCGCCACCGGTCAAGGGTGTTCCTTCGAGGCTGAAGATGTCACCCGCCGCGTTGAGCACCACCAGGGCGCCAACCGTTGCGTCGCCGACCTTCACGGCGGCCGAACCGATTCCGGCAAACTGAATAGCCGCAAATCCACGCCAGGCAGCGACGGTGGTGCCGGCACCGGCACCGACCCGCCCAAGGGGGACCGGGTCGGTCGATCGAGCACGATACGCGGCCGCGCCCTCCTCCGGGCCGGGTCGCCCAGGCGGATTCCCCGTCATGAGATCAAAGACAATCGCCGCTGGGATGATCGGAACTGGTCCAGCTGGGGTCGGCGCACCACGGCCCTCTCGTTCAACCTCATTCGATACCCCGGTTGCGGCAGCGAGGCCAAACGCCGACCCGCCGGCAAACATCAGGGCGTTGACGGTCACCGGCTTGATTGCAGGTCCGAGGGCATCCGTCTCGCGAGTGCCGGGCGCTCCCCCACGAACGTCGACAACGGCAGTGTTCGGCTCGGGAAACGTCAGGACGGTCACCCCGGTTGCGGCTTCCTCGTCGGTGTGGTGCCCGACGGCAACACCCGGGACCGCGGAAATCGTTGGATCGGCCATCAGGAGCCCCCCTTGAAGTATCGGCGAGGCAGGCGCGGTCCGAACTGACACACCACTTCGTAGTTGATCGTCGAAAGCAGGTCGGCCCATTCGGTCGCGGTCACCTCCTCGGTTCCCTGCCGACCGATGAACACCACCTCGTCGCCCACCTCAATCGGATCGTCTCCGACGTCGATGACCACCTGGTCCATCGTGACGGTTCCGGCAAATGGGTAGCGCTTTCCCCGTATCAGCACCTCTCCGCCGAGCTCGGAGAGTCGGCGAGGGACCCCATCGGCATAACCAAGAGGGACGGTCGCCACGGTGGATGGGCGCGGCAGAGGGCGAACGCGTCCGTACGACGGGCGCGCCCCGGCCGGGAGTCGTTGCACGAAGGTGACGGCAGAGACGACTCGCATCGCCGGCACGAGTTCGACACCTCGGCCCGCTTCGGGGGCCGGACGCAGTCCGTATATCCCGAGTCCGATGCGTGCGAAATCAAACCGAGCGTCTGGGTGATCGAGGGCACCTGCAGTGTTGGCAGCGTGGAGGTAGTCGACGTCGATCCCCTCGGCAGCGAGCGCTTCACGAAGCTCAGTTAGATCCGCGACCTGGCCGGCCGTGAATTCCCGGTCCGATTCGGCAACCGGCAGGTGGGTTGCGATTCCCTCGAGCACGAGTCGTTCATCGGCGTGGATCTGGCGGGCAAGTTCGATCGCTGCGGTCGGATCCGCTCCCACGCGGTGCATTCCGGTGTCCACTTTGAGATGCACCGGAAATGGGACCGCATCTTCGCGCTCCGCGACCTCGGCCACCGCTGCGATGAAACCGCTCCGGTAGACGGTCGGTGTCAGCGACCACTCAATCAGGGCGTCGATCTCCTCCTTGAGTGGTTCAGACAGAACGAGGATCGGCAGATCAACACCACCTTCACGGAGCCGAACACCTTCGGCGACGAGCGCAACCGCGAGCCAGGCGGCACCGCCGGCCATCGCTGCGTGGGCAGCGGCGATGTCGCCATGGCCGTACCCGTCGGCCTTGACGACGGCACACACGTCCGCAGGAGCGATGGCAGCGCGGATAGCACGGACATTCGCCTCGATGGCATCAAGATCAACTTCAATCCAGGATGGACGCATGGGCGCAAGGGTAACGACTACCCGCCGGTCAAGTTGTCCTTGACCCATTTGAGAACCGGGTCATTCGACCCTAGGGATGGTCCGAGAACGCTCGTACCCTCATGGTGCGGAAAGCGAAACGACCGGGTGATGCGGAATCCGGTCACGAGCCAGGAGAGGTGCGACAGCTAGTCACGAGAATTTGAGAACCGGTCGGTCCCGTACGCGATCCGGCACCTCGGTGGGAGTGGACACACCACCCTCGGGTGGTTTCCCACCGGCACCGGATTGTGATCTGCAGATCATCGTCGCCTATCTCCGCACTCTGCAGACAACCCCTCCCCGGGATGGGTCCGACCAAAAGAAGCGGCCGCTCTTCGGAGCGGCCGCTTCGCGTCTTCGTTACTCGCCGTTGGTGGCTCAAGGCTCGCCGCTCAGTTCTCTGGTCCCACCGCAATCGCCATCACGATGGCTTGATCCCGGGTGTGTGTCACCGTGACCAACACCTCACTCACGTCGAGCATCTCTGCTCGTATGGCGGCACGCCCCGTCAAGATCGCCCGCGGGCGGCCACCTCCGGTGATCTCGATGTCGGTCCACCGCAAGCGCCGCCATCCGGTTCCGAGGCTCTTCATCACGGCTTCTTTGCCGGCGAATCTTGCTGCGAGGCGACCTGCCGGATCGCTGAACCGCTGGGCATACTCCCATTCGTGATCAGTGAAACATCGCCGGCGAAATGCATCGCCGTATCGGGCGAGCAGGTCGCGCACGCGGTCAACCTCAGCGAGGTCAACTCCAAGCCCAATGATGTTCACGATGTACTCCCGACCCCGGTCGTCCGATCGGCCGACTCGCCTATTCGACGGTGACCGACTTCGCGAGGTTACGCGGCTGGTCGATGTCGTGCCCGCGGAGTCTCGCGACGTGATAGGCGAGCAACTGCAGCGGAACGGCAGCGTTCACCGGGGCGAGGAGGTCTTCGGTCTCCGGGATCCTCAGCACGAGGTCGGCGAACTTCTCGATCTCGGTGTCGGTGTCGTAGGCCACAGCGATGATCTTCCCCCCTCGTGCCTTGACTTCCTGCACGGCCGAGATCGTCTTGTCGTAGGTTTGGCGTTGTGTCACGACAACCACGACCGGCACATCCTCGGTGATCAGTGCCAGCGTTCCGTGTTTCAACTCGCCCGCAGGCATCGCCTCGCTGTGGAGATAGGAGATCTCCTTCAGCTTGAGCGAGCCCTCCATTGCGACCGCGTAGTCCAGGCCTCTCCCGATGAAGTAGATGTCGTCGGCGTCGACAATTGCCTCCGCCGCCTCAACAATCGGCCCATCGTTGTCGAGGGTTGACTCGACCTGCGCAGGCAGGTGGGCCAGGCCACGAGCAATCTGGTCGGCGCGTTCTCGATCAATGGAACCCCTGGCCAGGCCGAGACGGAGGGCCAGCAGATACTCTCCGATGAGCATCGCGAGGTAGGCCTTCGTCGAAGCCACCGAGATTTCAGGACCTGCCCGTGTGTACAACACGTCGTCGGCGTATCGACTCAACGTTGACCCGACAACGTTCGTCAGCGCCAGCATGCGGGTGCCTCGCTCTGCGGCGAGCCGTGCAGCCGCGAGAGTGTCCGCTGTCTCGCCGGATTGCGAGATCGCGATGGTGAGGTCGCCGGGCTTGACCATCGGATCGGCGTATCGCATCTCGTGGGCATACTCGACCATCGTCGGCAGCCGCAGTACACGCTGGAAGATCTCCCGGCCGACCAATCCGGCGTGGTAGGCCGTGCCGCATGCCGTGATCCACACCGTTTCGACGTTCCGAGCGAAGTCATCGTCGAACTCCACGTGTTCGAGCCAGATTGCGCCGTCTTCGTCGATGCGCCCGCTAAGCGTCTCGGTGATCACCGTGGGCTGCTCATGGATCTCCTTGAGCATGAAGTGGTCGAATCCGCCCTTCTCGGCCTGCTCGGCGTCCCAATCGATATGGATCGGTGTCCGATCGATCGGCGCACCACTGATCGACTCGACGACGGCGCCGTCTTCTGTGATCGTCACCAACTCATCGTCTTCGATGATGAGGAAATCGCGAGTGCGGTGGAGCAGGGCCGGAATGTCCGAGGCGAGATAGGTCTCACCATCTCCGAGGCCGATCACGAGCGGGCTGATCTTGCGAACCGCCACGATCTTGCGCGGTTCCCGCATCGTCATGACGACAAGTGCATAGGCGCCTTCGGCGCGCTCTACCGCGCGCCGCACGGCCGCGGCGAGGTCGTCCTCATATTCCTCCGCGATCAGGTGGGCCAGGATTTCGGTGTCGGTCTGCGATGTGAGGACCGCCCCGCCGGCCTCCAGCTCCTCGCGCAGGGTTTGGAAGTTCTCGATGATCCCGTTGTGTACAACCACGAACTCGCCGGTGGGATCGATGTGGGGATGCGCATTGAGATCACTCGGTTCACCGTGCGTTGCCCAACGGGTGTGCCCGATTCCCACCGAACCGGTCAGCGGCTCGTCCTCGAGACGAGCCTCGAGATTGACGATCTTCCCCTCGGCCTTCCGCACATCGATTGACCCGTTGGCTACCGCAACACCGGCCGAGTCGTAGCCCCGATACTCGAGGCGTCGCAGCCCATCCATGATGATGGGAGCCGCCTCGCGAGGGCCGACATAGCCCATGATTCCGCACACGCGCGCTACCTCCTTGAGGTTGTCGACCGGAGGGCGCTCCGGGATGATGTCCCGGCTCACGTGGGGTGAGTTTGTCCCCGGAATCACTCCCGGGTTTTGCCCGACCCCGTAACGACCGTGAGCGGCCGAGAGGGCACCCGCCGACAGTTCGATAATCCCTCTTCCTCGTCACCTCGCTAGGAGCGAGGGCAGGCGCTTGGATGTTCTCCGGTCGGTTGTTCAGTTGTCGGCGGAAGAGTAACAAGTAACAAGTAGCAAGTAGCAAGACCCGAGATGCGAGACCGAAGACATGAGACACGAGACACGCGACGGCCCTCCCCTCCCTCACGAAGTGGGGGAGGGTGCCCGAGCGTCAGCGAGGGCGGGAGGGGGCGGCCTGGGAGCTTGAATCACCAAGATGAGGCCCGCCGCGAGTCTCAGGTCTCGGGTCTCGGGTCTCAGGTCTCGGGTCTCAGGTCTCGAGTCTCAGGTCTCGAGTCTCAGGTCTCGAGTCTCAGGTCTCTACGCCAGTTCGGATTCCACCGTCTTGGCAACGAGAGCTGCGACGTCGGCTGCTTCGGCGGCGGAGGGGGCTTCAACCATGACTCGCACAAACGGCTCGGTGCCCGAGGCTCGTACAAGGAGACGACCGCGGCCGCCGAGCGCACGCTCCGCCTCTGCAATCGACGCCACCACCGTCCTGTTGTCTGCATAGGCCTTGTCTTTGACGGTGACGTTGGTCAGAACCTGAGGGTATGCCTCCATGACGGTGCGGAGTTCCCTGAGTTCTTTGCCGGTAGATGCCATGACTTCCATCAGGCGAAGCGCCGTGCGCAGCCCATCTCCGGTGGCCCGATCCTCCAGCAGGACGTGGCCTGACTGTTCACCCCCGACGACGGCGCGGGAGGTGCGCATCGCTTCGAGGACGTACCGGTCGCCGACGTCTGTTTCGATGACCTCGATCCCGAGGCGTTCCATTGCCTTGCGGAAGCCGAGGTTCGACATAACCGTCGCGACCACCGTGTCGTTCTTGAGTCGACCCCGCTCCTTCATCCATTGAGCGAAGATGGACATGATGACGTCGCCGTCGGCCACGACACCGTCCTCGTCGACCGCGATGAGCCGGTCGGCATCTCCGTCGAATGACAGGCCGACCCGTCCGCGAGCCTGCTCGACCATGGCCTCGGGATGGGTCGCTCCACAACCCCGGTTGATGTTCATGCCGTCCGGATCTGCGTTGATGATCTCCACCGTCGCATCGACCCGTTCGAAGAGGACGGGAGCCGCCAGAAACGCAGCTCCGTTCGCAGCGTCGACCAGGAACTCGAGGCCACGCATCGAGTACTCGACCGGCTGGACGATCTTGTCGACATAACGATCGACGGCATCGGCCATCACGGTCTGGATTCCCACCTTTGCGCCAATACTCCGATTCCACGGTGCTCCAGCGAAGTAGCGCTCCTCGACTGCTGCTTCATCATGGTCGGAGAGCTTTGTTCCGTTCGGCCCGAAGAACTTGATGCCGTTGTCGGCAGCCGGGTTGTGTGAGGCACTCACCATGGCGCCGTAGGTGGCACCTGAGTCGCGGACAAGCCGTGACACCGCACCGACCGGAATGATGCCGAGATCAACGGTATCCACGCCCACCGAGTTGAACCCCGCCATCAGAGCGGCCGCGAGCATGGGACCTGATCGCCGCGTATCGCGCCCGACCACTACGTTTCCTTCGCGGCCTTCTCCAGCAGCGCGGGCGAGGTCGAAGGCGATTTCCGGGGTGAGTCCGTCGTTGGCGACGCCTCGAACACCGTCGGTTCCGAAGAGATGCCTCTCAGCCATGCCGGATACCCCCGTGGTGATTGATGTCGAGCGGGCGTAGAGCCTGGATTAGCGCTTCGTGAACTGCGGAGCGCGCCGGGCTTTGCGGAGACCGTACTTCTTGCGCTCGACCTTGCGGTCGTCACGACGAAGCAATCCGGCCTTTTTCAGCGCAGGTCGGAGATCAGGATCGATCTCGACGAGCGCCCGGGCGATCCCGAGTCGGAGAGCGTCGCTCTGACCCGTGGTGCCTCCGCCTTCAAGGGTTGCCGAAACGTCGTAGCGTCCCTCGAGTTCGGTCAGCTTGAGTGGTTCGACGATCCTGAGGCGATGAGACGGCTCGGGGAAGAAATCGTCGAGGCTCTTGCCGTTGAGGGTGAACTGCCCGGTGCCGTCGAGCAGTCTGACCCTGGCGACGGAGGTCTTTCGGCGGCCGGTGGCCTGAGCAATCGGTTTCGTCATCAGGCTTCAGCCTTTCGATACGTGAGAGTGAGAGGTTGCGGCTTCTGAGCCTCGTGCGGATGCTCCGAGTCGG
>Ga0316198_10001660_pt1 | contig 13215 bp, 11 predicted proteins | sample OudBieAanoxic_MG_FD_204935 | JGI IMG/M metagenome (GOLD analysis project Ga0316198, IMG submission 204935) | Coastal sediment microbial communities from Oude Bieten Haven, Netherlands - site A anoxic | ecosystem: Environmental > Aquatic > Marine > Coastal > Sediment | place: Netherlands...
AAACAAGGGTACCTCGCCGGCGATGCAGGCATTACGCCGGGTTGACGCCGATGGTGATCTCGTTGAACGGGTAAAAATCGGGGATCGCCAGGCATCTGACCAGCTGATCAGGCGTTACCAGGACAGGGCTTTCACACTTGTATTGCGGATGATGTCGGGAGATCGGGAAAAAGCGATGGAACTCACGCAGGAGGCCTTCTTGACCGCTCTTCGCAAAATAAAGAACTTTGAAGGCAAATCATCATTTTACACGTGGTTTTACCGAATCTTGGTCAACACCTGCCTGGATGCCCTCAGACGTCGTAGCCGCTGGCGCCGTCTGTTTTTCCACCGCCGGCCGAACCCCGACGATTCGAGAGGGTTGCCTGACACCCTCGAAGAGCTTCCGAGTTCGGACCCTGAATCGAACCCGGGTACCGCCCATGATTCTCGGGAACTCCGGTATGAAGTCAATGAAGCATTAAAGCACCTGTCCGACAGGCAAAAGATGATTTTTCAATTGAAGATATTCGAAGAAATGCGAATTTCTGAGATTGCCCAAATGATGGGGCTGGCTGAAGGCACTGTGAAAAGCCACCTTTTCAGGGCAACCCAGATCGTTCGCGGCGCACTGGCCGACTGGGCCAGGTGAGGAGGGACCATATGCCGGCCTGTCCTGATCGAAACGAACATTTACTGCTTGATGTCTACGAAGAACTCGATGCCCTTGCGCGCTCGGAATTGGTTGAGCACCTGAAAAACTGTGCGGATTGTCGTCGAGAAAAAAAGCACCTGGAGGCCATTCTTGGTCTGGTAAAGGAAAAAATGGTTTCCGCCCCCCTGACGCTGATGGAATCGGCAACCCTGGTGAAAGGCGTGCGGCAAAAATTGGCATCACGCCGCCCAGCGCGACGATGGCAGGAATTTTTCCAGGGTAAGCGGGCACTCTGGTTACCGGCTGTTGCAACCGCCTGCCTTCTGTTGCTGTTGACGACTTTTGTGGGATATGAACGCTTTGGTACCCAAGAAAAACCTCTGGTGCCTAAACTTGACATTTCAAAGCAATTACCCGAAAATGATATGGAAATCATTCAGAATCTGGACCTTTTGAAAAGCTTCAATACTCTTGAGAAACTCAGCCAGGTCGTCAACGATTCTCAGGGCCGAAATTCCACCGATGGGAACAACCAGGGAGCGCAGGGGGATATTCCGTATGGGATTAAAAAGCGGATGGCTTAAACGCGTGAAGCGTTGTAACCGGTGCAACGGTATCGCGGTTCTGGTAGCGGCTGTTTTTATCTTTATAGATGCGGATGCTTGGTGTGCAACACAAAACCTGCGATCGGCGGATTCTGTAATCATTCAGTCGATCCTGCAGGATCGTGGAGATTACAAAAGGTCTATCCTCACAGCTGGCAAGAAAAACCGAGGGTTCGAGAAAAAATACCAGGAATGGCAGTCCCTGACACCGCAGGAAAAAGACACCATGCGGCATCGGATGAACCAACTGAACCAGATGCCACCCCAAGACCGCCAACACTTTCAAGGCCTATTTGACAAGTGGCAACAGCTTTCCCCCGGTGAGCGCCGACAAATAGAACGCGCATTGGATAATTGGGACAATCTATCACCCAAGGAAAGAGAATCGATCCGCAAACGTTTTAAATAGTCAGGCGTAGATACCGCTGAAAACCTTTGAATTTCCTTCCAACACCTCGACTTGTTTTCCATGCAAGATGACGCTCCGCAATGTTTTTACCACAGGGCGCCCATCTCCACAGCCAGTGATAGCGCTGTTAACAGATGGAAAAGATAGGCGGGAATAAAACTCTGAGACCGCTCCCGAACGAATCCGACCACGATGCCGAATGCAAAGGCGCCGAAGATGTTTCCGGTTGTCCAGCCGGTAAAAACGGTTTCGAGGGAACCACTCGCCAGGAATATGGCATAGCCGGTGGTTACGGCATAGAGAAATGCTGCGCCGACGGTCGGCCAGGATAAAAACCATTGACTGCTGCAGTGTTGAACCCGGGTCGTACGGGCGAGTACACCATGTGCCAAACTCCTGAACAGCAGCTCCATGGACAAGGGTAGGATAAGAATGAGGTAGAGAACCCTTTCAATTACGGTTGCTTTCCATGTCGATATGTCCGGTAACCACACACCTCCCAAAAAGCCGCACAAGACGGCGGCCGGAAGTAAAAACCACCAGGAGGTGCCCATCGGCAAGGTCAGGCCGTACTGCCACGTTTTTCGATAGGCCAGGAAGATCAGAAAAATGGCGGTCAGAGTGATGATCAGCAAGGTTGCACTGACCCCCGGATAACTGATTAGGCCTGTCAGGTTTTCTCCCAGCCAGGCGTTCGGACGCACAAAAAGTCGTAAGACCTCGGCTGGGACCAGGACAGCCATAACGTACAGGGCTGCTCTCATCAATCCAGCGGCTTGCAGCCGCATGGTCGGTTTCTGCAACGCATCACGGCAGGCTTGGGCAATATCCACCGGGTTGAGGTCGGTTCCCGTCGTGCGGGGGGAACCGCCGATGTCGGAAGAGCCGCCCCAGCGGTTGTTTTCTGAACGGCATTTCACGGCCGAGTCGAGGAAGTTCAACCTTTCATATACCGGCTCGAGATCACCTGGCATGAAAAGGTCCATCCGTCTCAAAGTGTATGATCCGGGGGATCTCTGCAGAGCAACCAGTCCAAGCCGGTTGCCGTAAAGCTTGTCTAGATGGGGCTCAATTTCGTAAATCCCCGTGTCAGCCTCGACGACGACGACAATTCGATCATCTGTGAGGTCTACCCGCGCAAGTTCTTTAATACCCTTGAAATCGCTGAATTCCGTGGACTTGTATATGATTCGGTCGATTTTGTGCAGGATTGTTGCCGTGTATTCCGGAAATTCCGTTTCATCCCAGAGGCCATCTTTTTTAAGTTGGATTTCGTCCTTACGCAGGTGGTCGATCACGCGCTGGGTTTTACGCATCAATTCCGGGGGCAGGCCGCTGAACTCTTTGAGTTCTAAGCCGAGTGCGTCGATCACGCCCTCGAGGCGGATCAGTGCATATAAAAATCGCAGATGCATCGGTTCCTTGCGGCTGATGCGCTGGTGGTTTAGTAATAACCAGATCGCCAGGATCGTATCCAGGTCGGGCTCATTGGCATAGATAAACCATTCACGGCCACGCAGGTCGAGCCCCTTCAGGATCATGACCAGCACCTGCTCGCAGCTGGAGAAGGTGAACGCCCGCACGCATCCCTCGTGGTGATCGAGGTTGTAGATCTTTTTTTCGTGATCCATAAAGGGTTCGCTCTGGGCGACGCCGTCCAGGAATATGGTGCCGGGGGGGGATTTGCGTGCGGTCGCAGCCGATACCGTCAGACCGCGTTGAATCACAACGGTAAGATTGGGGGCCTCGAGGCAGTTCAGAACTTTTTTGCCCCTTATATCCTTGACCGCATAGCGTTGTGGCAACACACCTGCAGCCGAGAGGTTGTTCTGAGAAACTTTGGCTGCCGCAGTCGGTTTATCCGACATCGAGAAGCGCTCGTCGGAGAGAAATTCGGGGGAATCTATAGGGTTGTCTTCCATAAACCGAATCTATAAGAAATCCGTATATGGCCGTTGTCTGTCGATATTTTCCCGTTCATACCAGCAGGCTGAGCGTTCGTTGGTGATTCCCTCGGGTGGAGGGTGTCCCATGTCATATTAAAGTGAAGACTTGAACCGCCGGATCGCCGAGTGCGACGGTGAACCTGTCCTTAATAACAATCAATTCTTCTGGGGTCAAGCACGAGATAGATCATCCTCGTTGTTCCCAGGAGCGAAAAAATGATCATCCAGCTTCCAATTCGATTCGGAAGTCGGCTGTGCGGTATACTTGCCGAATAGATGCGAGTGGTGTATGGAAAAATTGGTACGACTGATATAGTGGTTGTAAATAAACCGTTCCCTTATTCGAATGTCTTTTTCTACAACCACTGATACCACCCGGCCGTATTTCGGCATTTATTTTTGAAAAGCGGTATAATAATCATCGGTAAACCCCCAGATCTGCTGGGAAGACCCCCAAAGTTTGATAGTTCCAGGAGTTAAATTACTCCCGAGACGATGATTATTATATATTTCCTCCGGCTTTGCTGGAGGTCATTGAATCTCAACTACCCGTGTTGGGCCCTATTCGGTTCGACCCCGGTTAATCAGTGGAGGTAATACGATGAGCATTCGGTTAATGGTAAAGCTGATAATAATGATTTCATTGATTATCGCACAAACAGCGACAGCTGGAAACAGTTTGGCCGGTAATCCGCGGGTCGCGTTGGAGACTTCCAAAGGCATCATTCTGATCGAGCTTTATCCGGAGAAAGCGCCGGGAACTGTAAAAAATTTTTTGTCATACGTTGACAAAGGATTCTATGACGGTACGATCTTTCATCGCGTCATTCCGAATTTTATGATTCAAGGCGGTGGGTTTTTGGTTGATATGAAGCGTAAATCGACCGATTCACCCATTTCAAATGAGGCCGACAACGGTTTAAAAAATGATCGCGAGACCGTTGCTATGGCAAGGACTCAAGACCCTCATAGTGCCACGGCGCAGTTTTTCATCAACACGGCCGATAATGATTTCCTTAACCACAGGGGTAAATCCGGTCAAACCTGGGGATATGCCGTGTTCGGAAAGGTTGTGCAGGGGATGGATGTCGTGGATGCAATTTCAGGGGTGAAAACTAAAAATTCGGGTATGATGCGCGATGTTCCCGTCGAAACGGTGTTAATCGTAACGGCCAGGCAACAACCCTAGAGACGATTGGAAATAGATACATTTTGTCCGAGTGGCCGTTATGAAGAAGAGCGTGCAGGTAACCCCAACCACCGGCGAATACGATCGGCTACGCTTCCGATATTGATCTCAAGGCTGTTCGGCATCAATCTTTAGAGGTGCTGATTTAATCGCCAAGAGCTGCATCGGCATGTCAAAATTTTCCATACGGTCTTCTACTCCGGAAGGTGAAAATGATAGGTTGGTAAAAATTTTCTTCTCTTGTTCGACAGATGCGTCCCACAACCAACGAAGGCGGGTGCGGTATTCCGCTGTGGTGCCATAACGCGATAGAATATATTCCATGCGCTTATCCAGGCTGGTGATGCGGTCATGAAGGACCCGTTTGTCGGCGTAATTGACGATATTTGCCTCGGCCAGCGCGCCGTTTTCGGAATAAATGTCCAGTTTGACATGCTGCCGGATGATGTCGCCGACTTCAGGGTACCCCAAAGTGACAAGAAGTTCATGACCGGTGTCCGTGTGCCTTTCACCGGTTTTGAAGCTACGGGCTTTGGTTATATCGTGAAGTAAGGCACTCGCCTGAACCAGCTGCCAATTGAGTGATATACCCTGCCCTGCGAGCTCACGTACCAGCACTAAAGCGACACGACAGACCTGAAGGGAGTGGCAAATGATGTGATCAGGCATCGCCATTTTGCGGATCAAGCGGTAACACATTTCTTGAGTCGGAATGTGCATTGATGTAAAAGTATTTCCGTTTCGAATTTAGCTCTGCCTGTTGGCGCTTATAACGATTTTCAATTCCGTCTTTACAGACACTTCCGCGTCAACGTGATTATTCTAACACACAGCCTTTGAAAAAAACAGTCCCGCTCATTACCTGTAACAGCCGTGGAATTCATATAAAGAAAGCGGACGCGTATGGAACTATGCCGAAGACTTCATGATCTGTTTGCCGACAAAGCCGCCCGATCCCGAGTTGCGCTGGTGTCGGTCGGGCTGGGGTACACGGCCGTGGTAACCGAAGATGGTGGGATAGGTCTGGCCTACACCTATTTCGAGACCAAGCAGTCTTGCGGATTAAAGCGGGATTACGTTGATTGGGAAGGACAACCGGCCGATGGGCTGCTGGCTTACCTGACCGGTTCTGACACCATCCGTCGCAGCATGGCTCTGGCGTTGATCAATGCCCTGAATTACCCTTTCGCTTTCGATTTGCCGGAAGATTCCGATAACCGTATCCTGCTCGAGACCCTGGCGATCGAACAGGGCACCCGGGTGGCTATGGTTGGTTTGATAAAGCCCCTGGCCAGGCGCTGTGAGTCCATGGGGGCAAGCCTGGTGATTCTCGATGCTGCCCGCCACATCGGCCGGCCGGCCGATTTCTACCGGCAGCTTCAGGGGCCGGTGGACGTTTTGATCATGACGTCCACATCGATCCTCAACCACACTGCCGAAGAGATTCTTAGTCATGCTGCCCCGTCTGTGAAAACCGTCGTCATTGGCCCCGGCACCCCCATGGTGGCGGATGCCTTTTTGCCGCTGCCTGTCGATCTGCTGGCTGGCACCGTTCCTCTCGACAAAAATCAGGTGTTGCGGGCCGTGCGACATGGTGCCGGAACGCCCGTCATTCAGAAATATGCCCGCAAGGTCTATCTAAAATTGAATCGATCAAGATGACACGCCTCGATACCGCGCGAGTTTGATCAATTGCGTCTCAATCGGAGGGTAATCGACATGCAAAGTTATCCCATTCCAATGGTTCCCGGCCCCGTCAAACTGCCCCAGAAGGTTATCGACGCTTTTAGCGTCAACTACGGATCGGCCGATCTGGAACCCGAGTTTTTCGAACTGTACCATAGAACCACTGCCAATCTGCAAAAGATTATGGGCACCGGCAATTCGGTGGCCGTTCTTTCCGGTGAAGGAATGGCGGTTCTCTGGGGAGCGATGAAAAGTAGCATTGTTCCCGGCGAAAAAGTGCTGGCGGTTGCCACTGGGCTTTTCGGCCACGGGATTGCCGATATGGCGCAGTCGATCGGTGCCGATGTTCGCAAGGTAAGCCTGCCAGACGATCAGACCCTATCCGATACTACCGCAATTGAAAAGGCCATCGACACCTTCAAACCCAAAATGATCACCGCGGTTCACTGCGAGACGCCATCGGGCACTCTGAATCCATTGATGGATCTGGGGCGGCTGAAAGAAGAGTATCATGTGCCACTCCTGTATGTGGACGCGGTTTCCAGCATCGGCGGTACACCGGTCATGACCGATTTGTGGAACATCGATCTTTGCCTTGGTGGTGCCCAGAAATGCCTCTCAGCACCGCCGGACACGGCGTTCCTGTCGGTGAGTGAATCGGCCTGGGAGATCATTGAGAAGGTCGATTATGTCGGCTACGATGCCCTAAAACCCTTCAGGGACGTCACTGATAAACACTATTTCCCCTACACACCCAACTGGCACGGCTTGGAGGCTTTAAATGCCGGGGCCGAACTCATCCTCGCTGAAGGCTTGCCGGCCTGTTTTGAGCGGCACTCGACCGTGGCATCTCTTTGCCGCCGGAGCTTGCGCGAAATGGGAATAACCCTGTTTCCGACACACGGCTCAATCCCATCTCCGACCGTGACCGCCGCCTATCTGCCGCACGGGGTAAAATGGGAGGACTTCGATGCCCGGCTGCGGGAAAACGGTCTCGTCCTGGGGGGGAACTATGGTGCGTTGGCTGGTAAAATCTTTCGGGTTGGGCATATGGGAACCCAGGCGGATGAAGTCTTGGTCACAAAGGCCCTCAACGTCATTCAAACATCCCTCTAACCTGAAGAGAGAAAACTTTTTTCAAGTCCGTGCCATTTGCGGGGTATTCGGACACGCACCTTTATCTTCGATGTCGGGGCTGGTTTGCTACCTGACCACTCCACAAGCCACGCGCGCGCCGCCACCGCCGAGGGCCATAGGGCTATCTGCAAAGTTATCGCCACCGGCGTGAATCATCAGCGATCGGCCCCTGAGATCGGAAAGCTTGATACGTGGAGACAGAACCGGCAAGGTCGACTGGCCGTTTGTGTCTGCAAACAGTGGCGGCAGATCTCCCAGGTGACCATTTGCATAAGGGCCTTCATGTCGTCCGGTATCCGCGGGATCATAATGGCCGCCTGCCGCCAGTCCCGGGACTGTTTTGCCACCCTTTACGGCTGCAGAACAGGTTGGGTTTTCGTGAACGTGAAAACCATGCAGACCGGGTGTCAAACCGGTTAACGCCGGTGAGAAAAGTGTGCCATAGGGGGTTTCGGAAACGGTGATAATCCCGAGGGATGACCCCGTGCCGGTGTCGTCGATGGCGTGAATATCGACCAGCTTATCATCGGACCACGCCGGTCCGGTCGCCAGTAGCAACCCCGTGACAATTATGATCGCAAGTTTCATGTGCCACCTCACTTATAATATTCGAAGACGATGTTGCCGCCGGCTCTCTACCGGCGGCATCCGTTATATAGTGGTCGTCAAAAAAACGTTCCGCTATGCGAACGTTTTTTCTACATCCAATTATACCACCCTTCCGTATTTCGGAATTTGTTTTTGAAAAGCGGTATAAATACCATAGAGCGGCCTGATAGGTTGTCAAGCGCTCAGGGTCGGGTTTTCTGATTGAAAGTGAAATTTCTGCTCGGGCACGGTCTCGACTTTTTTTGGGGAGAGGGAATGAGCCGAATTTTACGAGATGTCAAGAAGTAAAACGGGATAGAAAGAGGAATATCATGCTCAAAATGATTGCAGCAATTGTTGTTGGGCTTGCCGTGTATCTATCGATGCATACGCAGAAGAACCCCTAACGGTTGTTGAAAGCAGCGTCGATCAGTTTGTCAAGATAATCAGCGACAAGACCCTTGCGGAGGATGAAAAGGTAAAAGCGCTCGAACTGACAGCCAACAAGACCTTTGACTTCTTCTACCTGTCTAGAATGACACTGGGCCTAAATTGGAAGAAACTATATAAGAACCTGCAAGAAGAATTCATCGATTTATATCGCCAATTGCTGCAAAGAGTCTATTTGAGTCAACTGTTGACTTACACCGACGAAAAAATCGTATTCGGCCGTGAAGCCATGCATACGGATACCAAGGATGAAGGCGTGAGTAAACTTGTCTCGAGCAGTAAAAAGATACCGATCAACTCGGCTGGTTTTGCACAGTGGCGAACGGCGTGTTTTCGATCTTGTCATCGAGGGGATCAGCCTGGTAAGTGACTATCGCAATCAGTTCAACGATATTCTGAACAAGCAGTCACCGGCCGATATGTTGTCGATTCTGAGAAAGAAAGATGCAGAAAAGAAAAACCAGACCTGAGGCGATTTGAAAGGTTGGATCAAGTGTGCGACCGGCGAGTTTTTGCTCCTTGATTTTGCGCAGATACCAGACCATCCCAACAAGGGCCGGTATCTGCGGATAACCCATTAACGCAGGATTTCAGAATTGGTGACCATCTGCGGCTGGTTTTTGGCGCTCCGAAAGGCTCAGTTCAGAAACTTTTTCAGCAGGCCCTTGGCCGGTTCTTCATATTCTTTGAGCCCCTTTTTTTCCATAAATTCCTTAACCCTTTTGTTCTCAAAAACCTGTTTTTCGACTTGCTCCTTGGCGATCGCTTTAGTGTCTATGGTAAACTTTGGCTCAGTAAAGGTGCCGCTCACAATGATCGGAACTTTTACTCCCCGCCGATCTTCCTGATCACCCTGCCCCTTGATCGTACCGACAGCCGTCGGCTCCACGCGGAAATCCAACGTTTCACTCACCAGGTTCGCGTCACCGGCGGCATTGACGCGCAGCAACGGCGACTGCAGGCTGGTCTGGGCTGTATTGAAGATACCGTCACTAATTTTGAAGGGAACCTTCATTTCAGTGAAGTCCGTGCGAGAGCCGACGTCGATGCTTTGAGTATCGCCGCTTAACATGGCCCTGGCACCGCGAATCATGCCGGCCAGATCGACCCCTTTTATTGCGCCGTCGTTGAACCGGAGCTCACCGCCGCCGTTCAATGTTTTCCGGATAAGCTCAGGGGTATCTCCGCGGAAGGACAGGTCAATGCTGCCGTTCGTGACGCCTTCAAGAACATCTTTCTGTAACTGGTCTCTAAGAAGGGGTCCGACAAGAATGTTTTTGAGTCCCAACTTGACAGAGCTGCGAGGCACATTCTGACTGACATTCAGATCAGAGTTCAGGATGAGATTGCCATTGTAAAGATCGGCCTGGAGAGGTGCCATTCGAAGGATGCCATCCTTTGCTAAAATGGCGACGCTGAGATTGGAAAGTTTGGTTTTTTGAATGGTCACTTCGCCGGCCTTCAGTCTCCCGTTCATTATTAGTCGTCGCAAGGGCTCGTAATCGGTCTTCTTGCCACTGCCGGTAACGGTTGACGATTTGCTCTCAGATCCCGCAGGAGATACCGTTGCCTTCGATTCGGAGGCTGGCGGCAGGTAACGGTCCAGATCGATTCTGTCAATTTCAGCCTCAAAAGTGATGTCCGGACGGGAGAATTGCGCGACCCGGCTGGTGAATGATAATTTAGAATCATCAACGATCATGTCGCCCTTTGATACGCTTATTTGATCGGAAGACGCCGAAATTCCAGCCCGCAGTGACACCCTGTTCAAGACCCCGGGATCCCGGGTAGCAATTGCCTGGTCCTGCCCCAAGGCTGCTAAAAGTTTGCGTGGAGAAAATTCAGCCACAGCGATGGTCAGATCGGCACGGGGATTGGCAGCCGGAGAGGCCACGGTACCTTTCAGTGACACTGACAGTTCCGAGAGGGCCTTCAGGCTCATTTCCAGTGGTATCGTGGCCTTGCCCGGGTCCTGGCCGACGGGCCCGAGGGTTCCGTTCAGGGAAATTGGTTTTTCGTCCAATCGAGCTGACAATTTCACCCCGATCGGCCGATCGAGAGAGAGATTTGTAAACACCACATCCAGCTGATCGATCGTTTTGCGGGCACCGGATGGGGTGTCGATCCACGTGACGGTTCCGTTTTTGATCGAAAAATCGCCCACGGTCAGTGAACGGATCGGCAGGCCCGGTACTGTTTCACTTTCGGACGAATCCTGGTCCGTTGCGGCAGGCGATTTTTCTTCTTTCGGTATCGAGAAATCCCAGTTCGTGCGGCCTTGCTTACCTTTAATCAGAACGATCTGAGGATCCGTCAGAATGAAATGTTTAATTTGAACTTCTCTGGAGAGAAGTGGCAGCAGTTTGACCCGCACATCAAAGGATTTTATGGTTACAAAATCCTTTTCGGCAAATCCCTGTGGATTGCCCATATGAAGATCAGAAAAGGAGACACCTGCAAAGGGAAAAAAAGATATATCAACTTTCCCGCTGACGGAAAAAGGTCGACCTGTCAGCTCGGCGACTTTTTTTTCGAGGACCGGCTTGAACTTATTTGCATCGACGAATACGGGCAGGATTAAAAGGATTAGGAGCACCAGGACAATCGTACCCCCCACGGCAATCAACCCCCATTTCAATCCACTTTTCATATCGGTCTCCTTATATTTCGGGTATTTTTTTCAACAATTTCAGCCACGTGCCGGTCGAACGCCTGCGCGATCGATTCAATTGTAGGGTGTGAGGCCGATGCTATCTTTACGTGTTCAATTGAGCCGATCGGCAGCACATCGATGGTCGTACCGGTGATGAAGGCCCCTTCCAATAGGTTGAGATCTTCGCGGTGCAGCTTTCTTTGCCTGATTTTAATTCCGATTTCGCGGCAAATGGACATAACGTGCTGGCGCGTCACACCTAGCAGCACACTTCCGGAGGGTGGCGTGCAGAGCTGATTGTCGATCAGGTAGAATATATTTGAGCGCGTCCCCTCGGATATATGGCCGTTGCTATCCACTAACAGCGCTTCATAGGCACCGGACGCATCCCGGGAAGTTGTGGCGCGCTCGCGAAAGGAGGTTTTGATCGCCTTAACATGTGGGTTTTTGCGCTCACCATTGAACAGGATTGTGTGCACGCCCTGCTGATATGCTTCTCTGGCCGGTATGTCCTGCTGTATGAAATACGTCAGAAAGATCGATTTTTCAACCGCCGGATACCAAACCAACTTTACGTTAATATTGCGGCAGCCGGTTTTTTCCATCAGGCAGCTGATTTCCGTTCGGACACGGCGGTTTGAAATGTCGATTTTTATTCCCAGCAACGCGATAGATCGGCGCAGGCGGTCCATATGGTCCTCGAAGAACAACGGAATCCCCCTGAGCAGCTTGATTACTTCATATACGGAATCTCCGCCGATGCGATCAAATAGCTTTGCATCAGGGGCTGATAACAGCTCACCGTTTACAAACAGAAGGCTCGAGGCCGCATCACATTTCAATTCTTCGTACCTGCTTTCAATAAAGAATCAGAATTATTGGTAATTTATGACTTTTTCTGTGAAAGTCAATATTAGGAGTCGTCTGAAGGCAATGAAAGTAATATTTCAGGATGGGACTTTTTCAGGGCGGAACCATCAAATTGAGGCAACATCCCAAGAGGGGTTACTTTCGAGATTGGCGCTGAAATTTGACTGCAAAACCATCTGGCGTAGATCTCACAACTCTGCCTGAAACCTTGACCGGTTTTTTATCTTCGGAAAATGAAAAGGAAAGGGTAATGGGCTGGCCGATCGCCGGGGGAGAATGGGTTTCTATAAACACACCGGTGTTACTGATGTCGCGGGTAATATCTTTGTGGATATAGTCATCGATTTCGTAAGCGACCAAAATTTTGCGGTCGTGCCTGGACTCCCTTCGGGCGCCCTTATATTGATTGCTATCCAGTTTCTCCAATAATTCCAGTTGCTGCGGAATGCTCATATCACAGATCAGGTCGATCAAGCGAGCTGTGATCCTGGTTTCATCTTTTATGGTGCTTTTTATCCGCTTTGGCATGCACTCATATCCTTTCCTTACTGGAACTTTCCAACAGGCTGTGAAAACTGTTGCATTTGGCAAGACGTCGTTCATGCGTGCCTTACGCATTATAACAAAAGAGCTTTGCGCCGGTCAATCCTGATATGTTGCGCAAGGAGATTGATCCGTCCGATGTGCTGTCTAACTCTGGGAACAGATTGCTTTGGGTATTAATTGCACGGTGCAGCGGAGTTAAGCAGTTCGAGAATGCGAGAGTCCTTTTTGTTTTCAGCCCACTGAAATGCGGTATTTCCGCTACTGTCTCTGACATTGAGGTCTGGACAGCCAGTCAGCAAAGCACGGACAACCTCTTCGTGGTTGCTTTTGACGGCCAGTATTAAGGCTGTATTGCCCTCCTTGTCAACCGCATTGGCGTCCGACCGATGTTTGAGTAGAACATTGGTGATTTTGCTATAACCATCGATAGCAGCGAACATCAATGCCGTACGATCAAGGTAATCCCTCATGCCGACATCGGCACCCTGTTTCAAGAGGTCTC
>Ga0316198_10001661_pt1 | contig 13208 bp, 8 predicted proteins | sample OudBieAanoxic_MG_FD_204935 | JGI IMG/M metagenome (GOLD analysis project Ga0316198, IMG submission 204935) | Coastal sediment microbial communities from Oude Bieten Haven, Netherlands - site A anoxic | ecosystem: Environmental > Aquatic > Marine > Coastal > Sediment | place: Netherlands...
AGAGAACAGGGAACTCAGTCGAAGTCGGAAGGACTCACCGCCCGGTCGACTCCAGCGTCCAGGACGTGGTTCGACGAAAAGCCGTGGCCGAGACGTTTGGCGTTGTAATCACGCAGCTTGCCGATCTCGCGCCAAAGCAGGGCTTGTACAAACACACCGGAGACCTGGGCGTCCGGCTTTGCCGGAAGGTACTCGATTCCGATGTGTTCAAGGACTGAGGCGAGTTCACCGTGAGTCAGCTCAGCGTCAGCCTCCCACGTCGTTGGTGCGAGTCCCCAGATCTGTAGCTTCTCCAGTGCAGTAATCGGGTCGGGCGTCGCCTCTTCGTAGCCGAGCGCGATGTCCAGGACCATTTGGGCGAACTCACCGTGGGTGATGGCATCGCTGGTTCGTGCGATTTCGACATCGGACTGCGCCATCGCCGAGGTGGCGAGAAACAGGACACATCCACCGATCATCATCAGCCGTCGCATGAGGACCTCCAATACCCGCACAATAATCGTACGTTCTGTGATAGCAGCTGTCAAATCAAGAACTTGCCGTCGAGCTCTTTTCAGAAAAAGCGACGACGGATGATCAGCACATCCCCGGCCTTGATGACGGGATCCGACTTCTTCCCCTTCCGGATACGGGAGACGTCGAAAGTGAAGATCTCCTTTTCCCCATCGCCGCCACGGTGGACCTCGACCGTCTGCGAGGCAAACTTGCCCTGCCCGCCGGCATGAGAAATGGCCTGCATCAAGGTCATCCCGGGCGTCAGGTCGTATTTCCCGGGTTTGGCCACCTCACCGGTGATGAAAAACTGTTCCTTTGCGGAAACCGAAATCACATCACCCTGCTGAAGAAAGACATCGCGACCCGCCTCGCCCTTCATCAATGCCGAAGTGCCATAGGTTCGGACAAACGGCTGCACAACCCCGTCCAGCTCTTGCAGCCGGCGCAGCTCGACAAACTGGCCCGCCGAGATCTTGAGACCACCGGCCTCCGCCAGGATCTTGTGCAACGAGGTTTCACCTTCGAGATAATAGGTACCCGGACGCGCCACCTCGCCCAACACCGTCACCGGTTGGGAGTGGTATTTCTCGATCTCCACCTGGAGCTGGACGTCGACGTAGTAATCCCGCTCGAGCAGCGTCTCGAGGCGAAGGGCGATCTCCGATGTGGTTTGGCCCGCAACCTCCAACCGGCCGAGCATGGGAAAGCTGATCTCACCCTGTATCTCGACGGCGAAGGCGCCCGAGATTTCATCGTGATTGTAGGCCTCGACCCGGAGGACATCTCCCGCCCCCACCCGATAGCCGGATCTTTCCACCGCCGTCTCGTCCTGAGCAACAACGGGCGCCGCCAGGATTCCGATCAACACCCATGCGAGGCAAACCAACCGCATGGGCAGAAGGTAGCACAATCGGCGACACGTGATTTCGAGATCCGCCCTCCGATCGTGGAAGCTCCAACTGGTCGATTCAGTAGCCACAATACCCGGGCGCACGCACCCGCTGGAAGAAAGTGTGAGGAATGATGACATGCGATTCACCCCAAACGGTGGGAGCGGCGCCGCCAGCCTCACAGCCCTCAGTAGCCGACGACCAGACCGAGGGTGTAGACGCTGTAGTCGTAGCTGAAGCGATCGATCGTCGAGTCACGATGTTCAAGGAGGTAGCCACCCCACAGCGAAATATATGGGCCGAACCGATAACCGAGACCGAGACCGGCGGTCTTGATCGGGTCCTGACGGTCCTCCCCGGTGAGAAGGTCCGGTACCGAGTAGTCATTGACCTGGTAGCGTCCGCGGATCTGGGCGCGGAACCGGTTGTGCTCGTATTGGTACTGGAGACTCGCTCCGGTCGCGACATAGTTGGCGTTGATGCCGAAGTTGGACGGGTAGTCCGAACGCAGCAGATCGAGACGGAGCGACGAACCGTGGCCCATATCCCAGTTGAAGTAACCGCGGGCGATGAAACCGGTGAAGTCGGGGATGACCTCGGACAAAACCCCCGGAACGTTGTAGCTGGTTTTGCGGTAACCCACAACAATCTCGGTCTTGATCACAGGGTTGACCATGCCGCGAAATCCGACGGTGATCTCGTCCGACGTCGATTCCCGAAACTCGTTGTCGAACAAGAGATTCTCACTCGGCTTGAACTCGGTGTGACGGTAGGCCAAATTCATGACCAGAATCTCGCTGAGTTGATGCAACCAGCCGGCGCCGGCAACGAGCCGCGTGTAGTCGTACCAGAGATCGGGATCCTCGTGTTTGAGATCCGTGTAGTCGATCTCGAAGTTGAGGCCGTCCTTGGCGCTGGCCCAGTACGAAAGGCTCAGTGCGGCGAAGTTCTTCTTGTACCATCGATCGCCCCAGTAGAGTTCGCCGCCGGGATCGACTTCACGATTCTCCAGGTTCCCCTCCATGTACTTGTAGGTCATGTCGAGGAGAAGACCGTTGGAAAACTCGAAACCACCGAGGAAATCGAAGAAGTGGCTCCACTTGTCATCGAGCTCGTAGTCCTTATAGTCGCGATACTGAGGCGTGTAGGAAAATAGCAGATAGGATTCGTTGATCGGGAGCTCAAACTGGAGTTTTGCGCGCGCCATCCACACCTGGTCGGAGATCGGATTGTCGGGGGTGAAGAAGATGTTGTCGCGGTACTGCCAATTCAGCTGGAGCGCGGGACTGAAGAGAAACGGGCCGACGGGGATCGCCTCGTAGCTGTTGGGATTGGCCCGTCTGGGTTCGGTGCTGGACTGGCCTCCATCGAGATCACCCTGCTGAGCCAAACTCGGCACCGCGAGCAACATCAACAACAAGCCAACAGAAGCACTTGACCATGACCGCATTATCGCCCGTCTCCTTCGCCACCCTCGCCGAGAAAATCCATTCTTCTATTTGATAAAGGATCTGATTCGCTCAGAGCGCACTCCGTTCGTAGATAACAGATTATCACCATTCAATTCCTACCGCAATTGGCGCTGCGTTTTCGAGAAGAGTCAACATCTATTTCAAACCGAGTTACGGAAAGAAAACCGCCACCGAGTTGAATCGTTAGACCCCGAGCATTCCCGCCTTTAATTCATCCGACGGGGGGTGAACGCCGAACCACACCCTGAGCAATGCTTCGCCGAAATCATCACCTTTGATGACGCCGTTTTCTTTCCCATTGAGCACCACGTAGGTACCGGTATCGGGAACTACAGTGACCTCGATCACATCGCCGACTTTCATATCGCCGAAGAGATTCTTAAAATCCACCACTCGGTCCCGAATTGCATCGTACTCCGATGGCGAGTTGGCCTCGAAACCCTCAACCCAGGCGGAGTCCATCTTCTTCTTGGTCGCCTTGTTGGTGAGGAAATGCATCACCACGCGCTTGGCCCCGGGCCCACTCACGACTTCGGCATCATTGGTCGTCGGCGCCTCGAGGTACAGCCCCGCCACATAGACCTTGACAAACATCTTCTTTCTCAGGCCCATCCCGTTCAACTTGAGGGTCGTGCCACCGACCGTGATCTCGTCATTCATCGTCACACCGGCCAGTTCGCCGGCCCAAACCACCGGGACTGCCAGCATCAACGCGACCAAAAGAGCTGCAATTCGATGCATGATTGAGCCTCCTTGAAGCCGATTCAATAGACAAACGCAATTGTAGCGGAGTATGAGAGCCAAGATTCGAGATTCCAGATTTCAGGTGCCGGATGCCGGATACCGGCCACCGGATACGAAGTTTGGAAATAGTCGATCGGCCCGCAAACCCGTCAACCCCTGTCCCCCAACTCCTGAGAGCGGATGCCCGTGATCTGTGATCTGTGATCCGGGATTCGAAACCCGATTCTTGCCGCGGCGCGTCGCGACACTGTCTCGCTTGACAAACCACAACGTAAGGTGCATCTTTTCATACAGATATACCGTGGGTTTCGAGACGCTCAACCGCCATTTCGATCGATCGCTCCCGCGCCTCTTGCCAACTCGCGGCAGATCGTGGAGAATGAATGAGTGTTCATTCACTATATGCCCACCCCGTTTCCGTCGGGGCGGCTTCAACCAATGAAATCGGGAGGTTGATCCATGCGTAGAGAGATCAGACGGGCCGCGGTGCTCGGGGCGGGCGTCATGGGCTCCGGTATCGCAGCCCACCTCGCCAATGCCGGAATTCCGGTATTGATGCTCGATATCGTGCCACCGGAGTTCACGGACAAAGACGCGAAGGCGGGCCTGACCGAATCCGACCCGGAATTTCGCAACAGATTCGCTTTAAACGGTCTTCAAGGAATCAAGAAGAGCAAACCGGCCGCCCTCTACTCCAAGCGTTTCCTGCCGTTGATCGAAGTCGGCAACTTCGAGGACGATTGGGAGAAGCTGGCCGATTGCGACTGGATCGTCGAGGTCGTCGTCGAACGACTCGATGTGAAACAGCAGGTCTTCGCCCGACTGGAAGAAGTGCGGAAACCGGGCGCCATCGTCTCGTCAAACACCTCGGGGCTGTCCATCAAGGGGATGACCGAGGGTCGTTCCGAGGACTTCAAGAAGCACTTTCTGGTGACCCACTTCTTCAACCCGGTTCGCTACATGAAGCTCCTCGAGTTGGTGGCCGGCGAGGAAACCTCACCCGAGATCCTGGATTTCTTCACCGATTTCGGACGTTTCCGGCTCGGTAAGGGGATCGTCTTCGGTAAGGACACCCCGAACTTCGTCGGCAACCGCATCGGTGTCTACGGTATCGTCTCCACCCTCAAACATATGATGGAGATGGACTATCAGGTCGATGAGGTCGACGCCATCACCGGGCCCGCCATGGGTCACCCCGGGAGCGCGACTTTCGGCACCTCCGACCTCGTCGGTATCGATGTCATGGCCCACGTGATCAATACTATCGCCGAAGGCTGCCCCGATGACGAGGAACGCGATCTTTTCACCGTTCCGGATTTCGTCAAAGCGATGATCGCCGATGGCGCCCTCGGACGGAAGACCAAGGCCAAGGGGGGGTTCACCGGAATCCGGAAGAACCCCGACGGTTCGAAGACCAAGCTCGTCCTCGACTGGAAGACCGGCGAGCGCAGAGAAAAGACCTCATACAAGTATCCGTCCCTCGGCAAGGCCAGAAACACACACGATGTCCGTACACGGATCAAGGATCTGGCCAATGCCGATGACCGCGCGGGCGCCTTCGCATGGGCCCTGCTCCGTGACACCCTGGCGTATACATCGCGCCGAGTCGGCGAGATCTCCGACACCCTCATCGACATCGACAACTCCCTCAAATGGGGCTTCAATTGGGCCCTGGGGCCATTCGAGACCTGGGATGCCCTCGGCGTCGCGACCGCTCTCGAGCGGATGAAGGCCGACGGCGTCGAAGTCGCCCCGTGGGTCGAGGAAATGCTGGCGAGCGGCCACGAGAACTTCTACATCGAATCGGCCGACGGCCGCCAGGTCTACGACCCCGCCGGCAAGTCCTATGTCGAGGAACCGAAGCCCGACAGCTTCATGGTCCTGTCCCAGATCAAGATGGATGAGAAGAAGCTCGTCTTCGGCAACCAGGGCGCCTCGCTGGTGGATATCGGCGACGGCATCGCCTGTGTCGAGTTCCACTCCACCCTGCAGCCGAAGCTCAACCCGGTCGACGAGTACATCACCGAAGTCATGACCGAGGGGGTGGCCAAGGCCGAGCAGGAGTTCCGCGGATTGGTCATCCACCATCAGGGCGAGAACTTCTCCGCCGGAGCCAACCTCCTGATGATTCTCGAGGCCGTTCAGGCCGACCAATGGGCCCTCCTCGACGAAATGATCCAGGTCTTCCAGGGCTTGACGACGGGCCTCCGCAAAGCCTCGATCCCGGTGATCACCGCTCCGTTCGGTTTCACCTTCGGTGGTGGCTGCGAGATCACCATGGGTGGCGACCGAGTCTGCGCCGCCGCCGAGTCCTACATCGGTCTCGTCGAGGTCGGCGTCGGCGTGATCCCCGCCGGCGGCGGTTGTCTGTTCATGCTCGAACGCGTCCTCGAGGGTGTCGACGAACCGATACTCTCGCAAATCCCGTTTATCCGCACCGCCTTCGAGAATATCGGCATGGCCAAGGTGGCGACCTCGGGCGAAGAGGCCCGTGACCGCAAGTTCCTCAGGGCCTTCGACAAGGTGGAGATCAACCGCGACCGGCAACTCTGGACCGCCAAGCGGATGGCCATGGCGATGGCCGACGAGGGATACCATCCACCCCAGCCCAAGAGCTACGCGCTCCCGGGCAAGGAGGGCCTCGCCACCCTCGAGATGATGCTCCACAACATGAAGCTCACCCACTGGATTTCATCGCACGACGAAAAGATCGCGACCCACCTAGGTCGGATCCTCACCGGTGGCGACACCACCATCAACGACCCGGTGAGCGAGCAGACCATCCTCGATCTCGAGCGGGAAGCCTTCCTGTCTCTGTGCGGTGAACCCAAGACCCAGGACAGGATCAAGTACATGCTCGTCAACAACAAGCCACTGCGGAACTGAAGGGGGATCAAGACATGCGAGAAGCCGTCATTGTTTCCGTTGCCAGGACCCCCATCGGGCGGGCGAAGAAGGGCAGCCTCAAAGACACCCGACCCGAGTACTTCGCTTCAGAAATGCTCAAAGCCCTCTTGGAGCGCACCCCCGGCCTCGACAAGGCCATGGTCGATGACATCGTCTTCGGTTGCGCCATGCCCGAGGGCGAACAGGGCATGAACATCGCCCGGCTCATCGGTTTCGCGGCCGGTTTCCCGGTCGAAGTGCCGGCCATCACCGTGAACCGGTTCTGTTCGTCGGGTTCACAGACCATCGCGCTGGCCGCCGACACCATCCGGGCCGGCAATGCCGACATCGTCATCGCGGGCGGTGTCGAGTCCATGTCCATGGTCGCCATGGGCGGCAACAAGCCAATCGCCTATCCGGGACTCATGGACACCATGCCCAACGCCTACGCCGCCATGGGAACCACCGCCGAGGTCGTGGCGCGCAACTACGGCATCACCCGGGAGCAGCAGGACGAGTTCGCCTACCACTCGCACATGAAGGCCGTGGCGGCACTCGAATCGGGCAAGTTCACCGATGAGATCGTGCCCCTGAAGGTTCGCACCCGAAACAACGGCGCATGGAACGAGTTCGTCTTCTCAACCGACGAGGGCCCCCGCGCCGACACGACCGTCCAAGGTCTCGCCAAACTCCGACCGGTCTTCGACCCGAAAGGAACCGTCACCGCCGGCAACGCCTCGCAGATCAACGACGGCGCTGCCGCCGTGGTCATCATGGGTGATGACAAGGCCAAAGAGCTCGGACTCGAACCCATCGCCTTCGTCCGCCAGTGGGCGGTCGCCGGAGTCGAACCCGATGTCATGGGGATCGGCCCGACAAAGGCCGTACCGAAGCTTCTCGCGAAAACAGGACTGAAGCTCGACGACATCGATCTGATCGAGATTAACGAGGCTTTTGCGAGCCAATCGGTTTACTGTGTGAACGAGCTCGGGCTCGACCCGGAGAAGACCAACGTCAATGGCGGCGCCATCGCCACCGGTCACCCGCTCGGCGCCACCGGGGCCGTCTTGACGGTCAAGATCCTCGGTGAGCTCAACCGCCGTCAGGCGAAGCGTGGGATGGTCACCATGTGCATCGGCGGCGGGATGGGGTTCGCCTATCTCCTGGAGATGGCGTAGTCCGCGTCGCTTCGAAACCCCCGGAACGTCAAGCCCCGGCGCAAGCCGGGGCGTTTTCTTTTCCCGGTTTCTCAATACTCGTTATCGCATTCTTCGAACAAAGCACCATTCTTCAGTACCGGCCTCTTGGAAGTTGGGAAGTCCATCCGTTCTATTGCCCCGGAAGAGTCGAGGCAAAAAGAACATCGTTGGGAGCAGCACTTCCTAGGATCCTGAATTCCGGCACCATTTTCACTCGATCACCACTCTCTCGGCGTAGCGCTCGTAGAGCCTTGTCTGCCTGGTCGAAAGATCAGCCTCGCGACCGTCGATGAAGACCCGTTCCACGGTGGTTCGGATCTCGAGGATGTCGCCATCGGTGATGACAAGACTCGCCGACTTCCCGGGCTCGATTGACCCGAGCTGAGCCCCGACCCCGAGGATCCGAGCGGGGGCGAGGGTGATTGCTTCGAGGGCCGCCTCTTCGGGCAGACCGAAGGCCGCAGCCATGCCCGCCTGATCGGGCAGATTGCGGGTGTTCGCGACGGAGAAGCTGTTCGCCGAACCGGCAATGCAGAACTCCACGCCGGCTTCATGGAGCCGGGCGGCGGTGGCATAGGCCGTGTCGTAGGACTCGTCCTCACGTCCGGGCAGAGCGAGGACGTTGGCCACGATCACCGGGATCTTCTTCTCAGCGAGCATCTCAGCCGCCCGCCACATGTCTCTGCGACCTGCGAGAATGAGGCGAATGCCCTCCTTTTCGGCCCAGGAGACCGCGGCCTTGATCTGCCGGAGTTCCTCGGCGTGGACGATCACCGGGGTGGTGCCTTCGATCACCGGCAGCATGGCCTCGAGCTGCGGGTCCTCTTCGTGCTCGCCATCTGCGGCCTTGGCGGTGGCATAGGCTCGGGCTCCAGCGAACAGGTTTTCGAGATCCGTCAGTTTTTCTTTGCGCTCCTTGGTGAGCTCCTCTTCCGTCTTTGGAGGACCAAACCAACTTCGGGTCGGGACGAAGGCCGGCCACTGGATGTGCATGGCGACCGGTGCGGCGGCGGTGAGGTCCTCCCAGCTCCAGCCGTCCAGCCTGATCAGGCTCGAGCTCCCACTCACCAGACCCCCGGTCGGAACGGTGAGCACATGGGTGAGACCGTTGGCGCGGGTCACCGGAATCACCGTAGAATCCGGATTCACCGCGATGGCGGTGTTGAGCCCCGGGTTGAGATTGCCGAGCTCGGCGATGTCCACGCTCGCCGACACCGACGAGATCTCGATCAGACCGACCACGCTGTTGGCGTCGATGAGACCGGGGAAGACATGCTTCCCGCGGGCATCGATGACCTCGGCGCCGGCCAGGGGCGCGAGACCCGCCCCGACCTCGACGATGCGCCCGGCCCGGAACGAAACCGTACCGTTTTCGATGGTCTCGCCCGCCACGGTATGGACGGTGGCGCCGACGATGGAGACGGATCCTCCAAGCGAGGCCAGCCGGTCGTCATATACGGGGGCACGGGCCGGGAGATTCGCGGTCGATGGCGATGGCTCATCCTCACTTTGGTTTGTCGTCGCATCCTTCGCATCACCGCGGATGGCCGCCACCATTTCGGTGCGGCTCTCGGCCACTCTTGCCGCATCCTCCAGATCTACGGTCCGATCAAACTCCAGGAAACCATCGACCCAGGTCTGATTCACGATGGAGTAGACGCTGAGCGGGTGGCCGGACCAGAGGACGAGATCGGCGGCCTTGCCGGGCTCCAGGGACCCCAAGCGACTCCCGAGGTCAAGTTGCTCAGCGGCGTGGGAGGTAACGGTGGCCAGCGCCTCTTCTTCACCGAGACCACCGTACTTGATGGCTTTGGCGGCCTCGAGATTGAGTCGCCGCGCCAGTTCCGGGGAATCGGAGCTGAAGCTGACGCTGACCCCACGACCGACGAGAAGAGCCCCGTTGTAGGGTGTCGCGTCGAATGCTTCGAGCTTGTAGCCCCACCAGTCGCTCTGGGTGGTGACCGCGGCGCCGTGGGCAGCGATCTCGTCGGCGATCTTGTAACCTTCGAGTCCGTGTTCAAAGGTCCTGACCCGGATCCCAAACGCCTCGGCGAGGCGCATCATCGCGAGCATCTCGTCCTGCCGATAGGCGTGGCAGTGGATCTGCCGATCGCCATCGAGAATCTCGAGGACGGTCTCGAGCTGGAGGTCGCGGCGGGGCGGGGCGGTCAATGCCTGCTCGGAAGCCGACAGTGAATCGTAGGTCTGCCAGTCATATTGGTAGTTCCTGGCTGCGGTGAACGACCTGCGGATCGCCTCGATGACACCCATCCGGGTCTTCGGGTAGCGAGGTTTCGCAGACCGGCCTCCCATGTTGGAACGTTTCGGGTTTTCGCCGAGAGCGAACTTGATACCCCGGCGGCCGCCGATCAGCAGCTCGTCGGCGGTGGCGTTTCGTTTGAGCTTGATCACCACATCCTGACCACCAATGGCGTTTGCGGAACCGTGTAGAAGGTGTGAGACGGTGAGACCGCCGGCGAGTTGCCGGTAGATGTTGACGTCGTCGGGCGTGACGATGTCCTCGATCCGGGTCTCGGCGGTGACGATGTTCGAGCCCTCGTTGGTTCCGCCACGCTGGGCGATGTGACTGTGGACATCGATGAGCCCGGGGGTGATGTGCATCCCCTGGGCATCGATGACGGTGGCCCCCCGTGGACGGTCGAGATCGACACCGACTTCGATGATGAGTCCGTCGTGGATCAGGACGTCCGCCTCCGGAACGACTCCCCGTGGACCCTGGGTCCAAACCGTGGCATTGGTGAAGAGCCACTGGCCTCGGGGCTCGCCATTTCGGCCCTCGATGACGGCCACCCGAGATTGGGGGTTGTCGGAATCGTCGCCGGTTTGCTCTTTCTCGGGCTTCTCCCCATCGGTTTTCCCGGCCTCGGCAACCGTGTGGGCGGTGCCATCGACAAAGACCTGTTTGGCGGCCGAGTCCTCGGCAAAGATCGGGCCGTTGAAAATCGCAACGTTTGCGATCTTTCCGGCTTCCAAAGTGCCGACGACGCCGGCAATCCCCATGAGTTCAGCGGGGACGGTGGTCAAGGCGGCCAGCGCTGTCGCCTCAGACAGTCCCTCCTCAAGCATCCGGGCCATGTTCTTGTTGAAGACCTCGAGTTTCTCGAGCCCATTGGTGGTCAGTGCGAACTCAATGCCGGCTTGCTCGAGGCGGGCGGCGTTGGCGGGCGCCCCCAGATAGCGACGCATGGTTTTGATGGTGACGTCCAGCGCTTCTTCATCGGTGGCGACCCGGGGTTTCTTCGGCCACGCCACTGGGATGATCAGCGGGCGTCCCGTCGCTTTGATCTGATCGGCCGCCTCCCATTCGTAGCCCGGGGCCACGATGGCTGCCGAGAGACCGAACTCATCGGCGATCCGGGCCGAGAGCAAGACATCTTCGGTCGAGGCCGCGTGGAAGAGGGCGAGCTGGGTGCCCGCCACCATGGGCTCGAGAGCGACAAAGGCCGCCACGTGGTCGGGACGCTCCATCCCGAGCGGGTTCCGCTCATAGCGATCGGCCCACTCGAGGTGATGTCGGACATCGAGGAGCGTTTGCCGGATGATCGCCACCGCGCCCATGAGGCTGGTCGGATAGCTGCCGCCATAGTCACCGTGCTCGTATCCGATGTGCTGGGCGACATCATCCTCGAGGATGATCTGAGAAACCGGACGATCGTCGGCCAGGAGCACCGCGGCTCCGGTCCCGCGGAGGACACCTCCGGACGGGGTCACAGCGATGGTGGTGAAGCCGAGTCTGCGAAGCTGCTCGGATCTCTTGGCGGTCTCACCCGCAAAGGGTGTGAGCGAGTGGCTCGCCTTCACCTCGGGGTGGATCCGAGAGATGGGATGGATGGGGCCGGTCGGGGTCGCATTCGTTGGGGGTCGCCCACTCGTGCCGGGTTTGTTCGCGAGGTCGACCACCGGATCGATGAGACCGGGATAAACCCACAGTCCTTCGCCGTCGATCGTGACCGCATCGGCGGGTGGGGCAATGTCTCTGCCCACCGACTCGATGAGGCCGTCCCGTAGGACCAGGGTGCCGTTGTCGATCCGCTCGCCCGGCGACGGAACCACGGTGGCGCCCTGGATGCAATAGACGCGCGGTCGATCGGCCCACCCGGTCGCGGCTGTGAGGATCAGACATACCACACAGAGAAACACCCGTCCGAAAACGTTCAATCTCATTGCGAAGCCCCCTCCGTTGGAGAGCAAGTATAGACCCGACGAATCGCATTTCGGCGCCATTTCGGTGGGTATCGGGTTGAAGTAGAATCGGCGGACAGGACAACTCTGAGGAGGAGATCGCATGGCGAATCTCGATCGGATGATTGAATCGGCACGACGGGCCCTGGTCGAGGTCCTCCAGCTCCGACCCACCGATCGGGTCCTGGTGGTTCAGGACCCGCAGTGTCAGAAGTGCTCGGACGCTTTTTACCAGGCGGCACTCGCCGAGGGCTGCGCCACAACAGCCTATTCCCTTCCCGCCAGCGGGCGGCCTCTCAAATCGATGCCGAGTGACATGGCCGCGTCGGTCGAAGGCCACGATGTGGTCATCAACGTCATGTCGGGCTCGAGCGACGAGGTCCCTTTTCGTATCGAGTGGTTGACCCTCCTTGAAGAACGGGCCCTCCGGGTCGGTCACAGTCCGAACATCCGCGAGGACATGATGGAGGACGGTCCGATGGACGTCGACTACGGTCTCATGGCCGATCGGGCCGATCGTCTGATCGACGCACTCGACGAGGCGGTTTCGGTTCGAATCACCACGCCCCTCGGCACCGATGTCACTCTCGACCTCCGGGGCCGCCGGTTCATCACCGATGTCAAGATCACCGAAACCGAGAGGGGCGTCAATCTCCCATGCGGTGAGATCTACTGTGCGCCCGTCGAAGACGGCGCCGAGGGCGTTCTGGTCGTCGATGGACCGATCGGCGGCGAGGGCGCGCCCCCGTCACCGGTCATCCTCGGAATCGAGACGGGCCGGGTGACGAGCGTTCGCTGCGACACCCCGCGGTGGCAGGAACGAATCACCGAACTGCTGGACACGGATGCCGGCGCCCGCACCATCGGCGAGCTCGGGATCGGGCTCAACCCGAATGCGCGGCTCGTCGGGGTCATGCTCGAGGATGAGAAGGCCTACCGTACGGCTCACATCGCCTTCGGAAGCAACATCGGCATCCCCGGCGGTGTCAACGAGTCGACCACTCACATCGACTACCTCGTCCACCGCCCGACGATCGTGGCGCTGTTTGAGGAAGAAACCGCACGTACGGTTGTCTCCGATGGCGAAATCAGGGTCTGACGGATCGGAAAGAGGCTGAACACCGTAACCGGTCCGGAGCCACCGTTGTTCTGCTAGAGTTTGAGCGGAACTCTCACTGAGTGTGGGCTTCAAGGAGGGATGGATGGCTCTGCTACCGGGCGAGGCGATGTCCAATGTCGACGCCGCGTGGCTCCACATGGAGGACCGCACGAACCTGATGATCATCACCGGGGTGTTGTCCTTTTATGAAAAGCTCGAG
>Ga0316198_10001662_pt1 | contig 13205 bp, 13 predicted proteins | sample OudBieAanoxic_MG_FD_204935 | JGI IMG/M metagenome (GOLD analysis project Ga0316198, IMG submission 204935) | Coastal sediment microbial communities from Oude Bieten Haven, Netherlands - site A anoxic | ecosystem: Environmental > Aquatic > Marine > Coastal > Sediment | place: Netherlands...
CGATGAAGCACTGTCACGCGTTGTGATCGATTTCTCCGGGCGTCCGGGCCTGGTGTACAGGGTTGACTATCCGCGTGCAATGATCGGCGAATTCGATGTCGACCTGTTGCACGAGTTTTTCCAGGGTTTTGTCAATCATGCCGGCGTTACCCTGCACATCGATAATATTCGCGGTGACAATGCACACCATATTGCAGAGACCATCTTCAAGGCTTTTGGCCGTGCCTTGCGCATGGCGCTGTCATTTGATGAGCGTATGGAAGGCGTTATACCCAGCACAAAAGGGGCGCTCTGAAGCACATGTCCCTGATCGCTGTGGTTGATTACGGCATGGGCAATCTGCGCTCTGTCGACAAGGCACTGGAGCATGTTGCTATGTCCGGGCAGGAAGTGCGCATCACTTCGAGTGCAGAGGATATCGCATCGGCAGACCGTGTCGTTTTCCCCGGGCAGGGCGCGGCCCGCGACTGCATGCATGAATTGAAACAAAGAAACCTGATCGAGCCGGTAATGCAGGCGGCAAAAGAAAAGCCATTTCTGGGTATTTGCATGGGCTTGCAGGTGCTGATGTCGCACAGTGAAGAAAACAGGGGTGTTGACTGCATGGACATGTATAAAGGTGAGGTGCGTTTTTTTGGAGATGCGATAAACAGGGATGCTTCAACAGAGCAGTTAAAAATTCCTCATATGGGCTGGAATAATGTTACGCAGACAATATCTCACCCGTTATGGCATGGTATTAAACAGGGTAGCCGTTTTTACTTTGTGCACAGTTATTATGTCGACCCCGAAGATGAGTTGATTGTGGCGGGTGAAACCTCTTATGACATCGTGTTCACATCGGCGGTCGCCTGCGATAATGTATTTGCAGTACAGTTTCATCCCGAGAAAAGTGCAGCGGACGGTTTGCAACTGCTGAAAAACTTTACTCAATGGGATGGGCAATAATTTAATGGAGCTTGAAATTCATGTTACTGATTCCTGCGATTGATCTTAAAGACGGTCAATGTGTGCGCCTGCGTCAGGGCGATATGAGTGACGATACGGTGTTTTCGGATGATCCGGTCGCAATGGCGGGCCGCTGGGTAGAAGCGGGCACCCGGCGATTGCATATCGTCGATCTTAATGGTGCTTTTGCCGGCAAGCCGCAGAATGCGGATGTCATTCATGAAATTGCCAGTAGCTATCCGGATATCGAGATACAGATCGGTGGCGGCATTCGTGACGAAGAAACCATCGTGGCCTACCTCGATGCCGGTGTACATCATGTCATCATCGGCACCAAGGCAGTGACCGATCCGCACTTTATCAATGAAGTCTGCGTCGAGTTTCCAAACCGGATTATTGTTGGCCTGGATGCAAAAGATGGCAAGGTTGCTGTTGATGGCTGGTCGAAAGTATCCAGACACGATGTCATCGACATGGCGCAGCGTTTCGAAGATGACGGTGTCGAGGCCATCATTTACACCGATATTTCCCGTGACGGCATGATGCAGGGCGTGAATATCGAGGCTACCGTCAAGCTGGCGCAGTCGATTCGCATCCCGGTCATCGCATCCGGTGGCATTACTACTATGGACGATATCAAGGCGCTGAATGAAGTTGCCGATGAAGGCATTATCGGCGCCATTACCGGTCGCGCCATCTATGAAGGCACGATCGATCTGGCCGAAGCACAGCGCTGGCTGGCCGAGCACGGCAGCGAGTACGGGAACGTTTTCTAACAGTGTCACTGGCCAAACGCATTATTCCCTGCCTGGATGTCGACAACGGTCGCGTCGTCAAAGGTGTCAAGTTTGTAGATATCCGTGATGCCGGTGATCCGGTCGAAGTTGCGCGTCGCTATGACCAGGAAGGTGCTGACGAGATTACTTTTCTTGATATTACCGCCAGCTCTGACAATCGCGACACCATTGTTCACGTTGTCGAGCATGTCGCAGAAGAAGTCTTCATACCGCTGACTGTTGGCGGCGGCATCCGCAAGGTTGAGGATGTGCGTACCATGCTGAATGCCGGGGCGGACAAGGTCGCTATCAACACCGCGGCGGTTTTCAATCCTGATTTCGTCAGGCAGGCGACCGACAGAGTGGGGTCGCAATGCATCGTGGTGGCGATAGATGCCAAGCAGGTCAGCGCCGAAGGTGAGCCGCTGCGCTGGGAAATTTTTACCCACGGCGGTCGCAAGCCTACCGGGCTGGATGCCGTCGAGTGGGCGCGAAAAATGGTTGAAAACGGCGCCGGAGAAATTTTGCTGACCAGCATGGACCGTGATGGCACAAGGATAGGTTTCGATTTAAAACTGACTCGAGCCATCGCCGAGGCGGTATCTGTACCAGTCATCGCATCGGGCGGAGTGGGTAATCTTGAACATCTTGCAGAGGGAATCCTGCAGGGCAAGGCGGATGCCGTGCTGGCCGCCAGCATTTTCCATTTTGCCGAATACAGCGTGCACGAAGCCAAGCAATACATGGCCGAGAGTGGTATTGAGGTCCGGCTCTGAAGCCTGTGTGCTGTTACTGGTAACTCCACTTCATAGAAACCAGCCCGTATATTGCACGAAAGATTTGGAATTCAGGGACAATATTTTGTCGCGAACAAAATATTGTTCATAAAACCACACGGACAAACTTTAACAGGACTGAAAACCTGCATTTCGCTAAATATGACAATAATATCAATCACTAACGAAGATTTCGTGTCCGCCTTCGTGCAGTATACGGGCTAATATCATGTCAGAAACCTGGTTGGACGAGATTCATTTTAATGCCGAGGGCCTTGTTCCCGCGATTGCACAGGATGCTGCCAGCGGCAGGGTATTGATGCTGGCGTGGATGAATCGAGAGGCATTAAAGCTTACCGCTGAAAAAAAACAGGCCGTGTACTGGTCGCGCTCGCGTCAGAAATTGTGGCACAAGGGTGAAGAATCGGGGCACACACAGCAGGTGCTGGAGATACGCTTCGATTGTGATGAAGACGTGATTCTGTTAAAAGTGCAGCAAAAGGGTGGAATTGCCTGTCATACTGGACGTGAGAGTTGCTTTTATCGCCAGCTGAAGGGCGATCGATGGGTCGAAATTGATGCTGTCATCAAGGACCCTGAAGATATTTACCGATAATCGTCAAAACGGGTCGATCCCACAGATTCCATGACAAACATGCTTGAACAACTGGCTGAAGTGCTGGAGCAGCGTAAACAGGCTGAGCCGGGTTCTTCTTATGTCGCTAGCCTGTATAACAAGGGACTTGATGCTATCCTTAAGAAGATTGGCGAGGAAGCCACCGAAACCGTGATGGCCGCCAAAGACGGCGATGACGATAAATTGGTATTCGAGATTGCGGACCTGTGGTTCCACAGTCTGGTATTGCTGGCGCACAAGGGACTTGGGCCGGATGATGTTTTACAGGAACTGGGTCGGCGCTTTGGCGTATCCGGCCACGATGAAAAAGCTTCGCGCCAGGCCCCTGCGCCGGGCGTGAAACTGGAGAGAAAATAATGGGTATTAGTATCTGGCAATTATTGATTGTACTTGGCATCGTGATTCTTCTGTTCGGTACCAAGAAACTGCGTAACCTTGGTGGTGACCTAGGCTCAGCCGTGAAAAGTTTCAAGGGTGCAATGAAAGACGGCGCCGAAGACACGTCGATGAAAAAAGAAATCGAGAACGATGAAGGCAACACGATTGATGCCGAAGTCACTTCAAAAAAAGAAGATAAAGTCTAAAGCGTGCCTGGACTCCGGCCTCCCGCGTGACTTCGACTGTTAGTCGGAATCTGCAGGGGCCGCATAATCATATCTGATCATTATTCACTGTTAACTATTCACTTTTCACTGACATATCGTGTTTGATATCGGTTTCTGGGAACTCTTTCTGATCCTGATTCTGGCCTTGCTGGTAGTCGGGCCGGAACGTCTGCCAAAAGCTGCACGCACGGCCGGCTACTGGTTCGGCAAGGCGCGCCGCTATGTCGAGGGCGTGAAAGAGGAAGTCGCCAGCGAGTTTGACGTCAATGAACTCAAACGCATGATTCATAACCAGGAAGTGCAGATCAACGAGTTGCAGGGCAAGTTGAGCGAGACTGTTTCACTGGATGAAAAACAGCAGGAGCCTGCCGGGCCGGATTACGAAATCATCGAGCAGGATGATGAATCAGTCGACGATAAAAGCGAAAAGCCCCGGGATTAGCGCATGTCGACTGAAGAACACAACGCCAGTCAGGATATAGACGGTAAAGAACAGAGCCTGCTCGATCACCTTATCGAACTGCGTGACCGCCTGCTGCACATGGTGCTGGCCGTGTTGATTCTGTTCCTGGCGCTGTTCCCGTTTTCCGAGCAGATATTCACCGCGGTGGCCCAGCCGCTGCTGGCGTTGATGCCCGAAGGCACGTCAATGATCGCGACCAGCGTGACCTCGCCGTTCCTGGTGCCGTTCAAGCTGGTGTTGCTGCTGGCGGTATTGCTGGCGATACCGTATTTGTTGCACCAGCTGTGGGCATTCGTCGCGCCAGGCCTGTATAGCCATGAAAAAAGACTCGCCGCACCTTTGCTGATTTCCAGTGTATTTCTGTTTTACTGCGGCATTGCATTTGCCTATTTCGTGGTATTTCCGCTGTTGTTCGCATTTTTCATCGCCGTCGCCCCCGAAGGCGTGTCGGTGATGACCGATATCGGCCAGTATCTCGATTTCATCATCGCCATATTCTTTGCTTTCGGCATCGCTTTTGAGGTGCCGGTTGCGACTTATCTGCTGATCCTGGCGGGCGCCACCACGGCAGACAAGATGGCCAAAAAGCGGCCCTATATCATCGTCGGCGCCTTTGTGATCGGCATGATGCTGACGCCGCCGGATGTGATCTCGCAGTCATTGCTGGCGATACCGATGTGGGCGCTGTTCGAGATCGGTCTGATCATGTCACGCATCTTTATCAAGCCGAAACAGGTCGATGAGAGCCATCCTGACTATCAATTCCATGATGATAATCCGGATAATCCAGCTGAGGATGAAATGGAGTCCATGCTGGATGAAATGGAACGGGAAGAGAAAGAAAACCTGCAAAGACCGGACTGAGCCAGCCCTGAAACAGGCGGCTATTGTCTGAAAATATTTTGGCGTGGACGCCCTGACCACGCGTGATGTCAGTAAATAGTGTAAAATCCCCGCCCCGATCAAGAAGCCAAACATACATTCAGACAGGATATTGAGAATTTAGATGGGTGAAGCCAGAAAAGTCCCCCGAAGACCAACACTGCTGATTATCCTGGACGGGTTCGGAGTCAATCCGAGTCGTATTAACAACGCGGTACAGGAAGCACAAACACCGCGTCTTGATGAATATTTCTCACAGCACACACATACCACGCTCGATGCCTGCGGCAGTTCAGTGGGCCTGCCTGACGGCCAGATGGGTAATTCCGAAGTCGGTCACATGACCCTGGGTTGTGGTGCGGTCATGCGCCAGGATCTGGTGCGTATCAACGATGAAATAGAAAGCGGTGATTTTTTCAACAATGCTGCTCTGGTGTCCGCCGTCGAGGATGCTGCAGCAGAGGGACGTCCCCTGCACCTGGTGGGCCTGGTGTCTGATGGCGGTGTGCACAGCCATATCAATCACCTGCTGGCGTTGATAGAACTCACGGCGCGCTATGAGGTCAAGCCGGTCGTGCACATGATCACCGATGGCCGTGATACCGCACAAATGTCGGCTCTGGTGTACCTGAAACAGCTCGGGCCGGCGCTGGAAGAAGTGGGTGGATGTATCGCGACCGTTTGCGGTCGTTATTATGCGATGGATCGTGACAACCGCTGGTACCGGACCGAGCGCGCATGGCGGGCGATGGTCAGGGGCGAAGGCGAGAAAGCCGAGAATGCACTGTATGCGATCGAGGCTGCCTACGCGAAGCAGCAGACCGACGAATTTATCAAGCCAACCGTGCTGGAAGAATGTGAACTTATCCAGTCAGACGACAGCGTGATTTTCTTCAATTTCCGCAACGACAGACCGCGGCAGCTGGCGGCGGCACTGAGTCAGAATAACTTTGAGCAATTCGATGTCGGTGATTATTCCGGTGCAACCGTGACCTGCCTGACCGAATACGACCCCGAGTTCCTGCTGCCGATCGGCTATGCGCCTGAGCGACCACAGAACACGGTTGCATCGGTTGTAAGCCGTGCCGGCTACAAGCAGTTCCATTGCGCGGAAACAGAAAAATATGCGCACGTGACCTATTTCTTCAATGGCGGCAAGAAGAAGCCGTTTGCAGGTGAAGAGCACGTGATGGTGAATTCGCCGGATGTTGCCACCTATGATCTGATGCCGGAAATGAGTGCGTCCAAGGTAGCCGATAAAGTCATCGATGCGCTGGAGTCGGCTGCATATGGCTTTATTCTGGTTAATTTTGCCAACGGCGACATGGTCGGCCACACCGCGGTGCGTGATGCGGTCATAGCTGCAGTCGAGACGCTGGATACCCAGGTCGGGCGTGTGCTTGATGCGGCTGTAGAGGCAGGCTATTCAGTGGTGCTGACAGCTGATCATGGTAACTGTGATGAAATGGTTGATCCGGTCACGCAGGAACCGCACACCCAGCACACCCTGTATCCTGTGCCTTGCATGGTGATCGATAAAGCAAACTGGCATTTATTGCCCGGCGGAGACCTGAGTTCGGTGGCGCCGACAGTGCTGCAGTTAATGGGCCTGCAACAGCCTTCTGAAATGACGGGCAAAAGCCTGCTGATGAAGGAATATTAAGATTTATTGCTGTGCTGCTAAGCACAGGTTTTAGCCGCGAACAACGCAAAATGCGCAAATAAATCATTATCACTGAAATATTTCGCGCCTTTGGCGTTATTTGCGGCAATAAACAATCTGCCAATTAAAAAGGAGTCGCGGTTAAAGCTGCGCCTACGACACAGGTATCCTTGTCCCTCGTTACTCGTACCTCGTCCCTGTTTTAATGTGTTCTATGCCGGTTGCCGTTCAGACCCATGCTCGAGCTGGGGGTGGCATAGGGCTCCTGAATCAGTAGCTGTGTGATTACATCGGCAGGTAACGGTTTTCCGAACAGGAACCCCTGCGCCTCGCTGCATTCAATTTCCTGTAGATATTCCAGTTGTTGCTGGGTTTCAACGCCTTCAGCGATTACATTCAGATTCAGGCCCCTGGCCATGGCCACGATGGTATTGATAATCGAGTTGCCCGAATGCTGCATGTTGACTTCTTTAATGAAGGCGCGATCAATTTTGAGCGTATGAATCGGTAACTTGTGCAGGTAACTCAATGACGAGTAGCCAGTGCCGAAATCATCAATTGCGATGAAGACGCCTTTCTTGCTGAGCGCCTTCAGTTTTTGAATGACGCTGTCCATGTCGCTCATAATCGTGTTTTCGGTAATTTCGATTTCGAGGCAGTGTCCAGGTATGCCATAATCTTTTAATATATTGGAAATGTGTTTTACGATGGCCTTTTCTGCAAGCTGACGCGCCGACATATTGATGGACATGCGAATTTCGGGCAGGCCGGCATCACGCCAGCGTCTCAGCTCGGCACAGGCATTACGCAGAACCCAGTGGCCGATTTCAACAATCATTCCGGTCTCTTCCGCAAATGGAACAAACTCTGCCGGTGTGATCATGCCATGCTCGGGGTGGTCCCAGCGTAACAGGGCCTCAACACCGACGATTTCACCGGTTTTCAGATTGATCTGGGGCTGATACATCAGGTGAAATTCATCATTATCCAGTGCTTTATGAATACCTGTTTCCAGTGAAAGGTTCTGGAAATAAGGTGTCGTCATATCATCGCTGTAGAACTTGTAATTGTTCTTTCCGGTATCCTTGACATGATACATGGCGATATCGGCATGCTTTATCAGCAGGTCCATGTTAGTGCCGTCACGCGGATAGATCGATATGCCTATACTGGCGCTGACGTAGAGTTCGTTGTTGTCGATAACAAACGGGTCTTTGAGGACGTCGTTTATTTTTTCGGCAATGCTGCTAACGTCTTCCTTGCCTCTGGTGATTTTTGGCAGCAGTAGTGTGAATTCATCACCGCCAAAACGGGCCAGGGTGTCGCCTTCACGCACACAGCTCTTCAGTCGCGTGCTGACCTGCTGCAAAAGCTCGTCGCCAACGACATGGCCAAGTGAATCATTGATATTTTTAAAGCGGTCCAGGTCGAGGAACATCACCGCCAGCATTTCGTCTTCACGTTTTGCCTGGGAGATAGCCAGGCTAAGGCGGTCTCTGAGTAATGCACGATTTGGCAGGTTTGTAAGCAGGTCGTGGTAGGCCTGGAAGTTGATGGTGTCCTCAGCCAGCTTGCGCTCTGTTATGTCACGCGCGACGCCGTAAGTGCCAAGATAGGTTTTCTTCTTGGGGTCGCCTTCATTTTGATAAATTCCCATGGAGCTGAGCTCGATTGGCAGTGTGCTTGCTTCAAAGAAGCGAGGTGAGCTGTCATCTTTGCATTTCAGGCGCAACTCAACATTGCGTGATGCACGGTCACCTACACGACGCTCATTAAATACATAGCGAGCAACCTCCAGGTCTTTCTGGTGTACAAGTATGGAATAGTGTTTGCCTATCAGCTCCTTGTTGTCATAACCCAGTAGTGTTTCGATGCGGTCATTGATAAAGCTGAAATGACCATCCTGGTCGAGTATGTAAATGATATCGGGTGATGTATTCACCAGGTAGCGATGCAGACGCTCGGACTCGTGCAACTGGTTCTGTATCCGTTTGTTCTGTTTCTCGAGAGACTTTTCCTTCAGTGCGTTTTTGACGGTAATCATCAATTCGTCGGTGGCATAAGGCTTGCGCAGGAAGTCATAAGCACCTTGCGAACAGGCGTCTCTGGCTGCTTCAAAGGAGGTTTCGCCACTGACAACAATGATGGATAGATTCATTTTTTGTTGCTTGATGTGACGCATGACATCATGCCCGTTGACATACGGCATCTGCAGGTCAAGCAATACCAGGTCGTATTCTTTCTGGTCAAGACAGACGATGGCTTCACGGCCGCCAATGGCGGTATTGGCATCAATGCCGCGCGTAGCGAGTAAGTCTTTCAGGCTTTTCAGTACTACGGGATCATCATCGACGATGAGAATATTCTGCTCATTGCTGCTCATTTTTATACTCTTTGGTGCAAAGGCTGCCCGGCCTTTGGTTATTTTCTAATTATGCACAATTACCAGAGTAGTGCGCTATTCTTGTGTATCTCGCGGCAGGAGAATATGGAAGCTCGTGCCTTTATCGCTGCTCCTGCAGCTGATAGAGCCGTGCATTTCATTCACAAGATTTTTTACTATCGCAAGCCCTACGCCCGCATGTCCATCACCTTTTGTTGTTTTTATGGGTGTGAACAAGTCAGGCAAAATCTCTGCTGGTATGCCCGGCCCGTCGTCGGCTACGCATATTTCAAAGTGCGCTTTTCCATCGACGTTTACCTGATCCTGAGTGTAGACCATAACCAGGCCTTCTGCAGGAAGTGCCTCAACTGCATTTTTGACCAGATTGGTATAGATCTGTTTGAGTGCGTCCGCGTTGGTCAACATGGGGGGCATGCTCTCATCCAGGTTGAGGCTTATTTCTATATCGTGGGCAGCGAACAGCGAGGTCTGGAACATATGGGACAGGTCGGCCACGAGGGCATTGACGTCGACTGGAACGGCGTCTCTGGTATCAACAATGCTTGATTCCGAGAGTTTTTCCAGTATCGAGTTAATTCGGAATATCTCGCTCCTGATTGTTTCCAGGTCCTGTTGTGCCGGATCATCGCCTTCGAGCTTGACACCGAGAATTTCGAGATAATTATTGATGATGCTGAGTGGGTTACGGATCTCATGTACTACTTCCCTTGCGCGCGCTTGCAGGATTTGATCAGGGTCCGCTTTATCACTTTCATCAGCTTCTCCGCGAAATTCACTCAAAGAAGAGCTGATGGTGCTGGCGATTTCGTTGGCGAAGCGCTTGATCAGGTTCTGCTGCTTCGATAATGACGCCAGCTGGGCCTCGTCGATACCCAGCAGCAGTGTGCCTATGGCTGCGTTATGAAGTATCAGTGGCATGCATAGCAGGCCTTCTTTGCCGCTGAGGCCAATCAACTGAAGATCCACGATAGACAGGGTGTCCTGCTCCAGTTCAAACGAATTAATCGGGCTCATCTCCAGCAGGGCATCAGTTACAATACTGCGGCCAGGTTCAAGCGGTATCTTTATGTCCTGAAAGTGCGGGCCGCTTGCAGCAGTGGATATGGCCTGAAGCCTGTCGGTGGCTGCGTCATAGAGAAAGAGTATGCAGTTACTGACGCCAAACAGAATTGAAATATTTTGCTTCAACGCGAGTAATAAGGCCTGTTTTCCTTCTATGCGTGAAAGGTGCTGGTGAACGCCATCGAGCATTGCGATGTTTCGAATTTGCTCTGCAAGCTGGACCTGTTTTAGCTGGTCGTTAGCGTTAATTTTTTTAGCGCTATCGCCATCGATATCATCAGTAATGAAATCAACTTCGTATTCACTGGCGATATCTCCGATTTTTTCAATGCAGTTCTTTAACAAGCCATCCACTGTTGCTTCGGAAAGCCCGAAAAGACGCTCGGCGGCATGCAGCGCTTCATCGGGATCCTGTCTGAATTGCTCGTGACTTAGCAGGTTGGCCAGGTTGGTAATTTTAACCAGTGGGTGTGCATCCAGTATTTTATCTACAGGCTCATGATGATACAAAATGGCATCCGCAAGAAACGGGTTGCTATCATGTTTTCTGAACAGGCTCGCGCCTACATGATAGTGCGTGGAGTCGAACTCTTCGTTTTCCATCTCATGGAGATGCTCGTCCTCATTGAGTTGGGCGAGTGCTGTTGTGTATTTTTCAGGGTAGGCGGCCTCCATTATCAGCTGGCCTGAATCATGCAACAGGCCGGCAAGCCAGGCCTCATCAAGGTGCTTGTAATTAATGTATTCAGCGAGTTGCTCTGCTATACAGCCGCAAAATATGGAGTGATACCAGTGTTTCTTGAGAAATGTCAGCCGTTCATGGTTGCTGCGAGAGAAAAACTGCTGCACTGCCGATGTAATAGCAATGCTCTTGATGGTATGAATACCCAGTCGAGCGAGTGACTGCTCCAGGTTCTTTTCACTTGTACAGTTGCCGCCACAGGCCGAAATGATTTTCACACACAGCGCGGGATCTCTGCGTATGACTTTGGCCAGATGCTCAAAAGAGACATTTTCATCCTGGCAGGTATCGAGTAAGTGCAACAGCACATGCGGAAGCGTCAGAAGCTTGTCAGCATCCGTCTTCTGGACAATTTGTTTGGCTTCTTTTTGCATGCGGCGTGTCTTTGGTTTTTTTAATCAATTTTGTCTGGAAACTACATTCCGGGATTTATGCAGCTCTGTGCCGTTAAAATGTAAAGAAAAACGACACGTTTTACTGCATCTATAATGAATATGCAAGAATCATGCTTATTTAACAATTTCATGTATTTTCAATAAGTTATTAAGCGCTGCTGTTTTCTATCGGCGATTTATGTAAAGCGGGTCGACATAAACGGCGGTTAGCAGAGTGGTACAGTCTCAACCGGCCACGGCATCATATCCGTTCAAGCATTGAAATTAAATGCCTGAGGGCAGAGAATCAATGAAAAGACTGTATCTGAACGCAGAATATTTCCGACAGGTGGCCTGGTTTATAGAAGGTTTGATGCGTTTTTCATCGAATAAAGATGAAGTCCGGGATACAAACAGCGATAACAGAGATGACTTGATGTCTGAGGTACTTTCAAAAGCTTGGATCACTGGCTGGCCAGACTGAAACTCAGGAGGTGTCATATTCCGATTATAAGCATCCCGGTCTTGATGATCTGTCGCAGATTTCGCGAAACATGGCAATCGCAGGTGAAGGACTCGATGGCAAAGAATAGTTTTACAGTACTGCTGCTTCTTCTTTTTGTTCCTTTGGCAACATCGGCACAAACGTTTACCAATGATGAATATGGTTATTCGCTTGAAGTCGATGACAGTTTTCAGCTGACACAAAACAATCATGCGACATATTTCAGGTCGGATGATAATGATAGTGTCATAATCATAAGGAACTGGCCGGGGCTTGATGATGATACGGCCAGGAATTATTTACAGCAGGGTTACCAGGACGAACGCATTGCGATAGTCTCGGTCAATGAGCCGGAAGAAATAAATGTTGATAATGGCAAGGGTCTCCAGGTCGGTATTCAAGCCATTATTGATCGCAAACTGATGCAGGGCGTAGCCGCCAGTTATACTGGTAACAACGGCCAGGGCATGGTGGTTGTGATTTCAGCTTCCAGTGATGATTGGGACAAGTTGGCACCTGTAGCAAAGAAAATCGCCGCAAGCGTTAAATTCGTCGAATATAGTGCAGGCCGCAATGCACAGGACTGGTACTACATGTTGGCTGGAACTCGGTTGTCATTGCCCGGCTCTGTCAATGACACCAGACGAAGAGAAGATATCTACTTTTGTTCTGATGGCAGTTTTAAGCATCGCATGTCCTCATCGGCCAGCAGGGAACTGGATTCCGGTTCTACATATGGTTTCTCGGCAAGAACCCGGTCGGGTTACTGGAAGGTTGTGGATGATGCAGGAAAAAGCCGCCTGGTAATGCGTTACGGTAACGGGCGTGAACGGACGGCGATTATCGAAGACAGAAACGGGCAGACGTTTCTGGATAATCAGCGTTTTTACATGATGAGAAACAAGCGTTGCGGATAACACATAGCCAGGACTGGTTATATAGATAAGGCTACAGATATTTACTCTCGCAGAGGCGCGGAGAACGCAAAGGAGGATTAATAAATCGGTACTGTTTCTCCAAAAACACATGTCCTCTCTGCGCTCTCTGCGCCTCTGCGAGAAAATCGTATGTTAAAACTTTAGTATAGGCTGGGTTGCCGCGTATACGAGAATCGACAACAACTGTCAGATCAAGACTGATCTACTACACATTAGTGTTAGCCGCAAAAAACGCAAAAAACGCAAATTCTTTTATTTTAAAAAAATAAAATAAACTGTTTGCGCCCTTCGCGTAATTTGCGGCTAAACAGCAGTTTATCCAGACAGGCTGCCGTGTTTACGTCGGCTAATGCCGATCAGACCGAGCAGTCCGGAGCCAAACAGCCATATCGCAGCAGGTACTGGCACAGGACTTACCGAAACTGAACAG
>Ga0316198_10001664_pt1 | contig 13199 bp, 9 predicted proteins | sample OudBieAanoxic_MG_FD_204935 | JGI IMG/M metagenome (GOLD analysis project Ga0316198, IMG submission 204935) | Coastal sediment microbial communities from Oude Bieten Haven, Netherlands - site A anoxic | ecosystem: Environmental > Aquatic > Marine > Coastal > Sediment | place: Netherlands...
CTCCACGAGCCAGTCATCGCCGTCGAGGTAAAGGCGGGCGTGGCGGCGCGACAGGAACCGGTCGGAAATCGTGAGGTCCGCCAAGGTCGAGCGTCCGATGACGACGTCGCCCTCAACGGGAGATTCGAATCGATCACCATCGGCTGGTCGAATGTCGAGCTTGATCATTGTGGCCTGATTATCGCAGCGGAGCCGATCATCGGTCAAACGCCCACCAGGAGATGGGCGCTGCAAGGCGTGTTGCAGCGCCGACTTTCGAGTCGGCGTCGGAGGTGATCAGGCAGGTTTCCGACGCCCACTCGATGATGAGCGTCACGGGTGCCGAGAGCTCAGCGGTTCCGTGTTCCTGCGCCTCACCTCGCCAAAGCGTGGATCTGCCACAGCTCGCGATCGCTCATGTGACGAACCGGGTGGAGCGAGAGCAGGCCCGTGGGGCCGATGTTTTGTTCGAGATAGTCGATCTCGGTGAGGCGCTCGTCCATCTCGGGGTCGGGCGGCAGGGTGAAACCCGCCTCGCGCGCGAGCAGGACGCCCTTGGCGCGGATCGACAGCTCGGCCCTGAGTCGCAGCAGGCACAGCATGTCGGCGACGGTCTCCGGTGGAAACCGCTGCTTCAGCTCCTCGAGGTACCCGCCGAGCCTGCTCTCCGAGACCCGACCCTCGCCGATGAGCTCGAGGAGCTCCGCGTCGGTGTCGAAACCCACCCCGAGCCAGTCGCGGGTGTGGCCCTCGCTGAGGCGGAAGATCGTGATGAAGAAGGCCGGCAGAACCGTGAGAATGAGCACCGTCGAGACGTACGGCGAAAAGAAAAAGTGGTTGAAGAGCGAGTGCAGTGCCCACGCCACCACATAGCCGGGGACACAGATCCACACTCGGGCGCCGCCGTGCCGGTCGGCGAGCACCTTGGATACCATGGCGAAGATCGCGGTGACCCCGCCGTGCATGACCGCCGTCCCGAAGCCGCGAACCACCCACAGCGCCAGGCTGCGATCCTCGAGAATGAAGAAGTAGCTCGGGTTCTCCACCAGCGCAAAACCGGCACCGACCGCAAAGCCGAAGATGGCGGCGTCAACCAGGAAACCGATGCGGCGTCGAGCGAGCAGAAACACGACCACCGCGCCCTTGAGGAGCTCTTCGGTGGCGGGTGCGATGTAGCGCACGAACGAGCTCGGGTTGACTGCGGTGTGGTCGAGGATGAACCCATTGAGGATGAGGCCCGCGGCTCCGGCGAGGGCACCCACCGCAATGAGATGGACCACCCAGCGCGGACGAACCAGTTTGTAGCCGTCGAGGAGGATCAGAACGATCAGAAAAGAGAAGACGGGCAGCAGACCGAGCAGGATTCGGACGCCGGCTTCAATAGGGGTCATGGATCGAGATTACAAGATCTTGAGCGAGATCATGAACTCGTTGGAGGCCTTCATGCCCTTGGCGAAGGCCTGGGCATAACCCAGTGAAAGAGTCATGTCGAGCCGCGAGAGCACCCCGAACCGCAGATCGAGCTGGAACCCGACGTTGCCGACCTCGCGGCGTTCACTCTTGTCGTCCCAACTGGTCACGATGCCGGTTGTGAACAACGACGGGCGGATCCAGGTGATGAAGAAGCCCGGCGAACCCACCCGGCGGAACCGCAGCGGCGGCAGGTTCCACTCGAGCAGCGCCTTGGTGAAGGTCTGGCCGGCGATGGCGTTGAGATCGACGCCGGGGAAGCTGTACCACTCGTGATAGCGCTTGATGGATCGGTTGTCGATGTAGTTGTTGCCGAAACCGCCGAAGAAGAAGAAGGCGAAGGGGTCATCGGCATCGCCGTGTGCATAGCCGGCGTCCGCCCGCAGCCAGATCGAAGAGTGCTTGATGGGCAGCGCGAAGCCGATGTCGAAGGCGCCGCGGATCTGGGGGATCGCCCGACTGTTGACATAGTTGTTGACCGCGACGATCTCCCAGGTGTGGCCCTTCTCGTCGTCCACGTGCCCCAGCGAAGAGCGCAGGTGGCTGTAGTGCAGCTTGGCCTGCGTCCACCATAGCTTGTCGTAGGGCGAGGGGACGTTTTGGAAGCCGGGGACCTGCTCGAGACCGCCGTAGAATGCGGTGTCGAGCTTGAGGACGAGCTCGCGCGGGGTGTCGTAGATCAGGTTCTTGTCCCAGCCGAGCTCGGCCGAGTAGCCCTTCAAACCCCGGTACGTCGGACCGAGGAGATCATAGAAGTCGGCATTGTTGTACTTCAGGGCGGCATGCCAGTTGTAGCGATCGTACTCGAGCTTTGCGTGGAATCTCTCGTCGGAGTCGAGGGTGTTGTCGGGGGTGTAGGAGGCCGAAAAAGAGAGTCGGTTGAGCAGCAGCGGGTCCGAGAAGTTGATCCGGAATCCGATCCCGGGCGACCCGCGGTAGCCCTGAAGGATGGGATAGATCGACTCCAGGCCGAGGCTCCTGAACCCGTGGTAGTCCTCCTTCTCGATGCCCTCTTCCTCGAGATCGATCTCTGCCGGCGATCCCACCGTCCACTCCGTGACCACCGGGTGTTTTTCGACGATCTGCCGGCCGAGGAAGGCGATGGGTGCGACATCCTCCAGTGGCGTGGCCTCGATGGTGGCGGGGACAAAGCCCTCGCCGGTGTAGCGGAAGACGATGAGCTTGTCCTCGCCCAGGGGAATCGGCCTGAAGAACCCGGTCTCGGTGTTGCTCACCGCCTCGAGTTCGTCGGTGGCGAGCTCGTAGCGGAAGATGTTGGAAGCACCGGTGTAGTAGGTGCTGCCGTAGAGGTATCGGCCATCGGGTGAGAAGACGAAGTTGGAGGGGATGGTGGTGTCGAACTCGACGGTTTCGACCGGGATTTCGTCGCCGTCGAGCAGTGATTCGATCTGCCAGACATTGAGTGAATGCCGGCCGTTGATCTTGCCGAGGGATGCGGACAACAGGGTGCCGTCGGCTGAGATGTCGACATCGTAGATGACCTCGCCATAGGGCCACGAGTGGATCTGCTCCCACTGATCGTAGGGGTGGGGGATGCGGACCAGGGTGGCGAATCCGTTGAAGTGACGCACCCCCCATACCGACCGATCCGCCGGGTTGAAGGCGAGATCTCCGATCCTCGCGTCCTTGAGCAGCATCTTCGATTTGCCGGTCTCGGGGTCGATGACCCGCAGGTCGCGGTGCGAGTGGTTGTCGGTCGTGTAGAAGATCCGCTTGCTCTCGTGGTCGTAGGCCATTGATGTCACCGAGTAGATGACGGGCTCCTTGATGTCGATGATCCTGTCGATCCCGCCGTCGTCCATCGAGATCGACCCCACGTGCGCGACCACGCCCGGATAGTTGAAGGCGGCGTAGATCTTCTTCCGGTCGGCGTCGAAGAACGCGCTCGACACCGAGCCCAACGCCTGCTCGGAGAGGTCCTTTACCGGCGTCAACGGGTACTGACGGATGGCTTTCAGGTTGGCCTGTTGGAACTCGTGTTCCCACGCAATCCACTCATTCCAGGCCTCGCCCAGACCCTTCCCGAACACATGCTCGAACTGCAATGCGTAGTACGCCTTGCTCCCCTCCGGCCGCGAAACCCACTCGACGAGGGTCTCGGGCCCGTACTCGTGCGCAAGATAGGACATGAACCGTGTGCCGTAGAGATAGGAGTTGACCTCGACCTGGAAGTCGATCTTGGTCCCCTCGGAGACCAGCCCCAACGGGGTGTAGAAGCGGCTGCCGTCACGCACCATGGAGCGGAAGACCATCTCGTCCCAGGCGCCCTGGGCGCGGCCGATGCCGCCCGCCATCCAGGTCTCGACAAAGACCGCGATGCCCTCGTGATACCAGCGGGGAGCGGCATCGCGGGGCGTTGTCAGGTAGGCGAAGAGGATGGTCCCGGGGTTGTCCGAATCGGGTTGGACCTTGCCGGCGAAGAACTTACGCCACCAACGATCGCGGGGAGCGGTCTGGTCCGCCAGCGCGATGTGTACCAGCTCGTGGTTCAGAAGCCAGTTCATTCGTTCGTTGGCCGAGATGATCTCGTAGACAAAGGAGAGCGGCGCCATCTGAAGGATCAGCAGGTTGCGGGGGACCGCGCCGGCGGAAGCATTGCCGCGGTCGGAGAAATCCACCAGGATGACGGTGACCGGTTGTGTCGGCTCCCAGCCCCAGAGCTCACGGTGGAGCTCGAGCGAGTTGATGAAGCAGCGGGCCACGTGGGGCGCGAGATAGCCCTGGGTTGCCTCGAAATAGAGCAGGCGCAACTCTTCGGTCGTCATCTGGTCGAGCTGTGCGGAGTCAACGGGAGAGGCGAGCACAAGCATGACGGCCAGGGCGCTGAACCAAGCAGCCGTCGATCGATGCATCAAATCTCCGATCCGGAGGACATCACGACCAGGGCCGACACCGCAGCGGGCTGCGGCGCCGACCCTGTCGAATCACCCGATTGCCTGCTGAGCTATCGGCTTGCAATTGCCTCTACCATCGCTCCACTCGCGATCGCGTCTCGCACCGAATCCTGCGCCAGCGCGGCGTGGAACGAGGAGTCGTTGAGAGCGGCGAGAAACGCCGCGTCGTTCATGGCGGCATGGAAGTTGGCGTCGCTCATGGCGGCGAGGAAGTTGGCGTCGCTCATGGCGGCGAGGAAGTTCGCATCGCTCATGGCGGCGAGGAAGTTCGCATCGCTCATGGCGGCGAGGAAGTTGGAATCCTGCAAAGCGGCGTTGAAATTGGCGTCGCTCATGGCGGCGAGGAAGTTGGCGTCGCTCATGGCGGCGAGGAAGTTCGCATCCTGCAAAGCGGCGTTGAAATTGGCGTCGCTCATAGCGGCGAGGAAGTTGGATTCCTTCAATGCGGCGTTGAAATTGGCGTCGCTCATGGCGGCGAGGAAGTTGGCGTCGCTCATGGCGGCGCGGAGGTTGGCGTCATTCATGGCGGCCCGCACCTCGGTGCTGCTCATGGCGACATTGAACGCGTTGTTGTCGATCGCATCGAGGGCCGCATTTGTGCTGAGCGCATCACGGACTTCCGCGTCGTTGAGAGCGGCGAGGAAATTGGCGTCCTTCAAGGCGGCGAGGAAGTTGGCATCGCTCAAGGCGGCGAGGAAGTTGGCGTCCTGCAAAGCAGCGTTGAAATTGGCGTCGCTCATGGCGGCGAGGACGTTGGCATCGCTCATGGCGGCGAGGAAGTCGGCGTCCTGCAAAGCGGCGTTGAAATTGGCGTCGCTCATGGCGGCGAGGACGTTGGCGTCGCTCATGGCGGCGAGGAAGTTGGCGTCCTGCAAAGCGGCGTTGAAATTGGCGTCTTGCATTGCGGCCTGGAAGTTGGCGTCCTGCAACGCGGCGAGGAAGCCGGCGTCATTCATGGCGGCACGGAAGTCGGAGTTTTTCATTGCGGCGCTGAACGAGGCGTCGGACATGGCCCGTTGCATGGCCTCGCTCGCCAACAACTTCCTGGTTTCCGGGTCATTGACGAGCTGGTCGAACTCATCGGTCTGGAGGAAGGCCTGCAGCTCGACCTGCTCGATCTGAACGTCCTCAGTGGCGATCTGCTCCGCCCGATAGCGGTCGGCCGCCCCGACGGCGCCGGCGGCGTCCTCCGAGATGGCGGGCGCCTTGTTCAGCGAAAAATAGCCGATCGCGACGATGCCGATGACGGCCACCGCCACAAACGCACCGATGATCCCATTCTTGTTCGTAGCCATCGCAAACCCCCTTGGCGGGCTCATGCCCGGTTCTTCGGTCGTGGTTTCGTTGGTTTCACTACTCCAATTACCGGAAAGCGGCCGAAATGTTGGTCTTTCGTCGCGTTGGATCTTTGATGGCGAGCGAAACGGCGCCTGGATTCTCTTTGAAGGAGAGGGGCCTCGAGAGCGCGGGTCGCTGGTCTTGATTGACGATCGGTGTGTTTCCAGAGCGCGATCGATCCTCCGCCGGAGCTCCTCCGGTGGATCCACCTCGACCACGTCGGCCAACCGACCGGCGAGGTGTACGAGCTCCTTCTCGAGCTCTCTCGCCTCATGATGCTCGGCGAGGAAGGCCTCGAGCTCAGTTCGATCGGCATCCGAAATAACTCCGTCGATGCGCTCCCACAGCAGGGCCTCAAGGCGCTCGGACGTCATGGCACGAACCCCTTCTCGAGCAGAACCGTCCGCAGCCGTCGGCGGGCGGTGAACAACCGTGATTTCACGGTCTTCTCCGGGACGCCGATGAGCTCGCTGATCTCGCGGTAGCTGAACCCCAGGATGTGTTTGAGAACGATGACGATTCGCTGATCGGAGCCGACCTCCCGCAGGGCCCGCTCGAGGAACTCGCCGGACTCGGTCGTGCCATAGAGGACTTCGGGGTTGGAGTCGGTCCTGTGAGCGTCGGCGTCCAGCGCCGCCAGGGGTCGTCTTTGCTCGACCACTTTGAGCGCCCGGTTGCAGGTGATCCGATAGATCCAGCTGAAGAACCGGCGGGACGGGTCGAAGGTGTGAAGCTTTTCATAGGCTGCGACAAAGGCCGACTGGGTGACGTCCATGGCGTCGTCAACCGAGCCGGTGATGCGGTAGGCGGCGTTGTAGAGCGCGCGCTGATACCGATCGACGAGCTCGTCGAAGGCGCTTCGGTCTCCTTGGAGGCAGGCTTGGACAAGCATGGTGTCGTGTTCATCTCTGGTCATAAATACCGGCCGCGCCGACAAAGGTTGGTCAGCCTGTCCGTTGTCCTCCTCACTCGTCGATCGTGAAGATGTTGTCGAAGCCCGCGATCCGGAAGACCTCCCTGATGTGCGGGTTGAGGTTGGTCAGGGTCAAGGCCATCTCTCGGTCGACCAGTCGTTTTTGGGTCGCGAAGAGCAGTCCGAGCCCGGCGCTCGAGATGTAGCTGAGCCCGGCGAAATCGACCACGCACGAGTCGTCGATCAGTGCGAAGACCTCCTTCGCGGCAGCTACCTGGGCCGCGTCGAAGCGGCCGTCGAGGTGAACAGTGCCGTCGTCACTGCGTTTGATTTCGAACATCTATGGCTCCAATCGCTTGGTCACCGAAACCCGCATCCGCCGGGTCCCGGGTTCGTACCGGTAGTCCAGGTCGTCGACCATCGTCTTCACGATGTGGAGCCCGAGCCCACCCGGTCGCCGTTCGCCGATCTCTTTCGTCACCGGAGCGGCGGGAACACCCGTGGGATCGAAGGGTTCGACATCGGAGTCGATGAGTTCGAGGAGAATCTCGTCGCCCGTGCGGTCGATCGTGAGATCGATGACGTCGCCTCCGCCGGTGTTGTGCCGGACCATATTGGTGAAGAGCTCCTCGACCACCAGTTTGACGGTGAAGGCGGCGCGGTCGTCGATCGCAGTCTCATCGACGAAATCCTCCAGGAATCGGAAGATCTCGTCGAGAGCATCGATCTCCCTGCGGAACCCCCTCCGCATGACAACCACGACCTCTCCTCAAAAGGGCGACGTCGATCCCGGCCCCGCCGGGGCGAAGCCGTCCTTTGATCAAATACCGAGTGCGTTGTGCCTCAGTCTATCCCGAATCACCCTCGCGGTCCAACGGGTGACCCACCCGCAGCCACGCCGAGAGGCGACGAATCGCGGTGCGGCGATGTTCAGGATGACACGGGGACGTGCCCCCCGGTGAACTCGGTGCTAAGCTCGAATCGAGGATGACCCGATCATGCAGCTGACCTTCGAAGACCACCCCGAAGCCGAGTGTGCTCTCATTGTCCACCTTGCCGGATCCCTCGATGTCGACGGGGCCACCGTGCTGTGGGAGTCCGCCTCGCAACTGGTCGATCGCACGACCCGATTCCTCGTCTTCGACTTCACCAAGATCACCATGATGACCAGCGCCGGAATCGGCACCCTGGTCCGTCTCCACACCCGCCTTCAGGGCCTCGGCGGTGGCCTGGCGATCTATGGCTGCAGCAGCAGGGTCCGCGAGATCTTCTCCATCGTCATGCTCGACAAGATCCTCGCAGTCCACGACACCGAGTCCGAAGCCTGCCGGGTTCTCGGCGTCTGACCACCCGTTCCATCCAGTTTCGGCCGCACTTTGGAGCGAACGCGTCCCCGCGGGCGATGTGCCGGCCTTTGTCGCCAGCCCACCATCGTAGGCGGGGACGCCTGCGCTACAAGGGCTCTCTGATGTTTGTAGTAGCAAGCTTCCAGCTTGCGGCACGGCGCGAGCCGAACGGGCGGGCTTGTCAGGACGAGGCCGAGCGAAGCCCGGACGCCCCGTCCAACAACCATCGCATCGGCGTGGGGAGGATCGGCCCTCCTCAACGACCGGGATTCATGCTGCCGAAAGTGCACCTCCGCAGCGACGGCAAGTCCTCCGAGAAGTGGTCGATTTCGGTGAGAGATCGGTATTGACTATCGAGACAGGTTGTGAGAATTTGGAAGTGCTAATTCCAAAATGAGGCGCAAAATGGAATTTCTTCCTCGTTTTTTCAGGGCTCCGAACCAGAGTTTCTTCCTCTTAGGTCCCCGCGGAACCGGGAAGTCGAGCTGGATCCGAAACGAGTACCCATCTGCCACGATCGTGGATCTCCTGCGACCCGATGTGTATCGAGAGATGAGTGCTCGACCGGAACGGCTCTCGGAGCTTGTGTCGGCCGAACCCGGCACGCAACCAGTCGTCGTCGACGAGGTCCAGCGGGTGCCGGAGCTCCTCAACGTCGTCCACAGTTTGATCGAGAGAGGTCTAGGTTCTCGGTTCGTGCTGACCGGGTCGAGCGCCCGCAAGCTGAGGAGTGGTGGGGTCGACCTGCTCGCGGGACGGGCGCTCAACCGCAGCATGCATCCATTCATGGCGGCTGAGCTGCCCACATTTCGTCTCGAGGACGCGCTGGTGAAAGGCCTGGTACCGGTGGTAGTCGATTCGGCGGAACCCGAGGAGGTTCTGAAGGCGTACGCATCGCTCTACATCGACGAGGAGGTGAGGCTGGAGGGATGGGCGCGAAACGTCGGTGATTTCTCCCGGTTCCTCGAGGTGGTGAGCTTCTCACACGCGTCGGTGCTCAATGTCAGCAACGTCGCCCGCGAGGGTCAGATCGAACGCAAGACCGTGGCGGGATACATCGAGGTGCTCGAGGACCTGTTGTTGTCTTTTCGACTTCCGGTCTTCACCCGGCGCGCCAAGAGGAAGACGGCGGCCCACCCGAAGTTCTACATTTTCGATGCGGGGGTGTATCGATCTCTTCGCCCGAAGGGTCCCCTCGACCGTCCGGAGGAAATCGACGGCGCAGCATTCGAAGGTCTCGTGGCGCAGCACCTGCGAGCCTGGATCTCGTACTCCGAAACCGATTGCCGGCTCTTCTACTGGCGCACCCGGGCCGGAGTGGAGGTCGATTTCATCGTCTACGGAGAGGACGGGTTCTGGGCAGTGGAGGTCAAAAACACCGCGACTGTGAGGAAGCAGGACCTGCGGGCGCTCCGGAGCTTTCGACAGGACTATCCCGAGTGTCGACCGATCTTCGTCTATCGGGGCGATCGGAGATTGCTCATCGATGACATTCTCTGTGTTCCGGGAGAGGAGTTTCTCGCCGGTCTTCGACCGGGTCATGACTTGATCTACGGGTGAGGACAGGAGAGTGGAGACCCGATCATCGTCCGAAGGTCAGCGGCGACGACTGCGATGGAGTTCATCATTAAGAATTCATCATTCATCATTGTTTAATCACCACGTCGGCACGGTCTCCCACCCCGGAAACTGACCGAGCTCGATCTTCCAGCCGGTGCAACTGCTAGAAGCTGAACTGCACACTGCTAAATATGTACCGCCCGAGCGGGTCGTAGTTGGCGTAGAAGTTCATTCTATTCGGGACGGCAGGGCTGGGCCACGGCAGGAGCGGTGGTTCCTCATCCAGAATATTGTTGACGCCCAGGGTGAGCTTGACCCCGCTCCTGAAGGTGTACGAGGCAGCGAGGTCGAACCAGTTGTATGCGCGAATCGTGTCGACGCCGTTGATCCCCCAGAACTCCATGTCGTCGGGTTTTCCGAGGTACGGGTTCGGGCTGGCCGCGTCGATCTCGACGCCACCGAGATAGCGCCATGCCAGCGAAAGGTTGAGACGGAAGGAGGTTTCCCAGGTCGCACGGAAGCGGTGCTGCCATTCGGCACTCGGCTGGCCGCAGGTCGCGCCGTAGTAGCCGGCGCAGTCGAAATTGAAGATGTCGTCCTGCAGGCCGTTTTCCAGCATGTACGAACCCATGAGGTCCGTGGCCAGATAACCGGCGCCGCCGAGGCCGATGAGGTAGTTGACATTGAGATCGACTCCCTCTGCGCTCAAAGCACCGAAGTTCTGCAGGGTTGCATCGATGTAGCCTTCCCTGGTCAACCACAGGCTGCCGTGTTCGTCGCGGTGGATGAGACCGCAGTAGAAAGGGTCGCCTGTGTCCATGCAGAGACCCAGGATGTAGTCGGCCGAGATAGTGGTGATGGCGTCGGTGATCTCGATGTCGTAGTAGTCGAGGGTGACCGACAGCCCGGTGATGGACCGCGGCGTCCAGACCAGGCCGGCGGTGACGGTGTCCGCCACCTCGGGGGTGAGCAGCGGGTTTCCACCTATGAGTCCATTTGTTCCATCGGAAATACCCTCGGGGAGGTTGCCGTACTGGGCTGCGGTGACGCCCGTGTTGGCACACTCCTCGAAGCTTGCTTCCGGCTCTACCCCGACACAGGGGTCATAGGACGCTCCTCCGCCCGCCTGTTGCGGACCAAAGATCTCGACGATATTCGGCGCCCGGACGGCTCGGTTATAGCCGCCGCGGAGTCGCCATGATTCGGTGATGGCCCAGCTCGCCATCGCCTTATAGGTGTTCGCATCTCCGGCGGTGCTGTAGTCGGACCATCGATAGCCGAACTCAAGGGAAAGATCGCGGGCGCCCCGATTGTCCTGAATGACCGGAACCAGAAGTTCGAGAAACGCTTCCTTGACTTTGTAACTCGCGTCGATCGCAAGTGTCCCAAGGCCAAAACCAGAAGCGTCGCCGGTCTGGTAGACCTCGTCGGGCACGTTCCGCATAGACTCCTCGCGGTACTCGAAACCGACCGCCACCTGGATCCCCTCGCTGGCGCTGGGGATCGTCAGCCCGTAGTTCTCCCAATCGCTGGAAAATGTGAGATTCACGACCTGGGTACTGGAGGTCCCGTACTGTACGGCCACCGTCGAGAGGTAGTCGATGGCCTCCTGGGTCACGGCGCCTTGCTGGAAGATGTTCCAGGGCACGCAGCCGTCTTCGCTGCCGGAACGGCAGACCCACTCACCGGTGTCGGGGTCCTCGATGATATCGAGTGCGTTGCCCATGCGTTCGACACTGAGGTCGTTGACGTAGGAGTCCTGGCTTGTGTTCTGGGCCCGGAGCCAGTAGAAGTCGTAGCCCCAGGCATCGTTGATTACGCCGCGCAAGCCGGCGATCATCCGGATGTTGGTGTGGCCGATCTGGTTGGACCTTGGCTCGCCCTCGGTGTTGCGGCGGAGCATCCAGACGTTGGCGTACGTTAGAGGGTGACCCGGTCGGACACGGCCCCAAAGATACCCGGAGCTGGGTCCGCAGATAATCTCCCACTGCTGCTGGCTGAGCATCGGGTTGTCGCAGTTGATCCGATAGACGTTGTTGAAGTTGCCCGACGGCGCGATCTGGGCGTCGGTGTAGTCGTTCATGTACATGATTTCCATGTAAACGTCGAAGTGCTTGTTGATCTCGTAGTTGGCGAAGGCGCCGGCGTTGTATTTTTCATCGGGTCGTTGGATGTGGTTGTACCGGGAAAAGAGGTGATAGTCATCCGCCAAAGGTCGGAAGGAATGCCCATCACCGCCGTCCTCGATCCAGTTCAACGTGTGATTGCCTGTGGTTTGGCCGGACGAATTGAACGTACGAAAGAAACCGCGTTGCGAGGTTCGGTCTCCCCGACACCAAGGGCCGTCGTTGTCGGCAAGAAGCTGGCAGTTCAGATAGTCGCGCGACGCCTTGGTCAAGGAGTTGATGTTTCGGTAGTCGAGATAGACCGAGGCGTGGCCCTTGCCGTCGGCGAACTTGCCGCCCAGGGCGACATTGGCGTTGATGGCGTTGCCGTCGGTGGTCCAGCCGGTCGGAAAATCGAAGCCGGCGTCCCGGGTGAGTCCCTGCACATACTCGTTGTTGTTGTCGTGGTTGTAGAAGCTGTACTGGAGGCCGCCCCGGACTCCCGTGAAATCGGTGTCCATGATGAAGTTGACAACCCCTGCCATGGCGTCGGAGCCGTAGACCGAGGAGGCCCCACCGGTGAGAACATCGACCCGTTTGACCAGCGGCGCCGGGATCGTGTTGAGATCGGGGGCGGAGAGCGACGAGCCCGCCCAGGCGTCACCAAGCGCCATCCGCCGGCCGTTGATGAGCACCAGCGTGCGTTGCGGGCCGAGGTTTCGCAGGGCGATGGTCGCGGTTCCGGACGCCCCGTCGGAGATGGTCGAGTTCTGACCGGCGAAGACCTGCGGCATGGTGGTCAGCAGATCCTCGATCCGGACGGTTCCCGAGTAGGTGAGTTCGGTGGGGACATCCATGATCGTCACCGGGCTCAGGGAGGTGAGATCCTCCCGCGGGATCAGCGAGCCGGTCACGACAATCTCGCCCTTGAAGCTGACCTCGGGCGGCGACGAGATCAGGTCCACATCGGTTGCTTGCTCCTGAGCCGCAAGGCTCGGTGCGCTCAAGAGCATCACAAGCGAGACAGCGAGCAACTTCGGAATGAGATGACGCATCGGCCCTCTCCCTTCAGAGCTCAGTTCGGTCGTGTCGTCGGCTTGTCGTTCCCGAGATTATGAGCCGAAGTGTCTCGAATGACAATCTTTGTGAGATATCGTCGCAAATCAAATCGCATGAATGAGAACTCCTCTCTCTCAATATCGGTTCGGGAAAATCGGAAGTCCTCCGGAATCGGTCCGGTTTTGGTTCGAATGATGTATGTTCCGGGTGTACCTCACACCGGCGTCCCGCCTCGATCGCGTCGATGTTCGCGCGTGCACCCACGACGCTGCAGGATGCGACCCCACGGTTGCTCGGCAAACCGGACCGATCGGGATCGGATTCTCGTTGCACCGTTATTCAGTCGAGTGAGCCGATCAGCGACCGATCTGCGGCACGGTCAAACCTCGGCAGATTTTGTGTGCGAGGCGGTCCGGGATCTCGGTGTGTCGTGGGACGGCCTCCACCTCGCCGGTGTTTGGATTCATCCAGAGCGAGTGGGAGGATCCTTCACGCTTGAGGGTGCAGCCATGTC
>Ga0316198_10001665_pt1 | contig 13197 bp, 10 predicted proteins | sample OudBieAanoxic_MG_FD_204935 | JGI IMG/M metagenome (GOLD analysis project Ga0316198, IMG submission 204935) | Coastal sediment microbial communities from Oude Bieten Haven, Netherlands - site A anoxic | ecosystem: Environmental > Aquatic > Marine > Coastal > Sediment | place: Netherlands...
ACAAGCATCGCAGTGCCATTTGGAGCGCCCACGTCTCTTGGGCGATAGAACCAACCCGCAGCGGTACACCACCATCGCCGGCGGGACGCCGGCGCTACAAGCATCGCAGCGCCCTTAGTAGCGACCACGTCTCATGGGCGATGGAACCAACTCGCATCGGTCACCACCATCGCCGGCGGGACGCCGGCGCGCCATCGCAGGGTTGCATCGCAAAGGGCGCCAAGCAACGGGCTGCGCGCTACAGCGTCGTGATCGCCGCGTAGACCCCCGTCACGACTTGCGCCATGCGCTCGTAGTCGAGGGTATCGGGTGTGTCCGTGACCCGGTGGTAGTTGGGGTTACGGTAGAAGGCGGTGTCGGTGATCATCACCGCCTTCCATTCGTGCCGCCAGAAGTTGAGGTGGTCGGAGAAATCGACACCGGGCACAAAGGCCGGGGCATTCATCGACCGCACCCGGAGCTCGCTCGAACCCGCCATTCTCGCCTTGATCCGTCGAGTGAACCACCACGATGATGAGTTGCCAACCACGACAATGGAATCGCCCCGAGAGGAGTACGCGAGGCTCATCCCGGGCGCGGGGAACGACTGTGATCCCTTCTCGTGGGAGAAGTAGCCGATCATCTCGAGACTGATCATCCCGCGCACATCGGCGCCACGCAGTGCCAGCGAGTTGGCATGGATCGCCGAACCCATGGCCGAGGTGCGGAAGTTCGGCGGTTCTTCGAGGGGCCAGAGGGCAAGCTCGATCCGGTGGACGATCTCTGGCTGATTCCTGCCGAGCATCCTCGCCAATTCGATCAGACCCGCCACCCCGCTCGCGTTGTCATCGGCTCCCGGTTGCTCACCACACACGTCGTAGTGGGCACCGATGACGAGAACCGGACCCTCGTCGGCGCCGTAGTGCGCAACGAGGTTTCGAAAGCTGAGGTCGCCGACCCCAAAGCTCTCTTCCTCGACCAGAAGTCCACTGGCCATGAGTTTGGTCTTGGCCCAGTCGGCCGCGCGGTCGAGGTCGTCTGGGCGTTCGAAGCAGCGAAAGCCCGGAAGCCCGGTGAGCGCCCTGACGTCGGCTTCGAGCCGGGCCGGATCCGCCGAGGCACCCGGGCTGAATGCGCGGATCTTAACGGGATTCATCACAAAGACCAGCACCACCGCGAGAAGCACCGCGGCAATGATCACGAACGGCAGAGATGTTCGGACGATCTTCACTGCAGCTGAGGATAACACTGGATGCTGGACGCTGGATGCTGGATGCTGGAGAGGGGAATCGAATCTCTCGACGCTATTCGAGGCCAAGCTCGCCGAAAGTCGAGGAACCGCCCCTAAAACCGATGGAGACCCGCTCTCGGTCAGCGATCACCGGGAGACGGTGTTCCCAACACAGGCTCCGTAGCCTCTCCATCTCACCGGGCTCCCGATGGAGGTTGATCTCGCGGAAGCGTACATTCCGGGCATTGAAGTCCTCGATGACCGCTCGACAGTGGGGACACCCGTCGGCCGTGAAAACCAGCACGGGGTCGACCGGACTCACTCCTCGGTTTCCTCGGCCGGGACCTCCCAGGCCATCTCATCGAAAATCGCGGCGCCCGGATCCATCTCTCGCAGGACCCGCACGTCATCCCGCCATCTCGCGTGGACCTTGACGTGGAGCTCGAGGTAGATCTTGATCCCCAGCAGTCGCTCGAGTTCGATCCGCGCATCCTGCCCAACGGCCTTGATCATGCTGCCGCCCTTGCCGATGACGATGCCCTTCTGGCTCTTCCGCTCGACATAGATGACCGCATCGATCCGGAGCAGGGTTTCGCTCTCGTTGAGGTAGTCCACTACGACACCGGTGGTGTAGGGCAACTCATTGCGGGTTCGATGAAGCAGCTTCTCGCGAACGACCTCGGCGATGAAGAACCGCTCGCTCTGGGTCGTCGTAACGTCCTCGGGGTAGAGCGGCGGACCTTCCGGCAGCAGAGAGAAAATCTCGTCTAGCAAGGCGTCGAGACCGTCTCCTTTGGGCGCCGAAATCGGCAGCACCACGGAGCCCGGCCGCCGTTCGCTGTAGGCCTCGATCATCGGCAACAGCGCCTGCTTGGGTCGCACGAGATCGATCTTGGTGAGCAGACCGAGAACCGGCGGCTTCACATCTCCGAGGAGTTCGAAGAGGAACTGCTCGCCGCCACCCCACGACTCGGAGGCATCGACGAGATGGAGGACGAGATCGACCTCCTCGAGGGCCGAACGCACCTCGGTCATCATCCTCGAGTTCATCTTGTGCATGGGCTTATGAACGCCGGGCAGATCGAAGAAGACGATCTGACCGCGCTCCTCGGTCAGGATGCCGATGATTCGATTGCGCGTGGTCTGCGGTTTGGCCGAGACGATGGCGATTTTGTCACCGAGCACCGCGTTGAGAAGGGTGCTCTTACCCGCGTTGGGCCGGCCCACCAGGGCCACGGTGCCCGCGTGTTTCACCGTCCCGTGATCCCCGGAAGCTCTATTCGATTCATCAGCCACGATCGCTCATTCCTCCGGCTTCGCGGCCGGCTCGTCCGCACCCCGGGCCGTCACGCTGACGATGCGGCGTTCATCCATCTCTTCGACGACAAAGACCAGGCCGTTCAACGGGTCTTGGACCAGGGTTCCGGCATCGGGCACCGTCCCGTGGCGGGAAAACACCAAACCTCCCACGGTGTCCACGTCGTCCTCGGGGATTTCTTTGCCAAACAGGTCTCCCAGGGTCTCGAGGGAGGCCCTTCCCTGCAGACGGTAGACTCCAGGCTCGAGTTCCTGCCACTCGGGTGGTTGTTTCGGGTCGTGTTCGTCCTCGATCTCGCCGACGATCTCCTCGAGGATGTCCTCGAGGGTCACCAACCCCGAGGTGCCGCCGTACTCATCGACCACTATGGCCATCTGCTGCTGGTTCTGCTGGAAATCGCGCAGCAATTCGCCAAGCGGCTTGCTCTCCGGTACCACAATGCACGGGTTGAGCAACTCGCTCACCGGCGGCTGGTCGCCGGTGATGGCATATTGAACACAGTTCTTGACGTGAACCACACCGATCACTTTGTCCACCGTCTCGTGGAAGATCGGAATACGGCTCTTGAGCGTCCCGGCGAAGATCTCGAGAAGTTCGTCAAACGAAATTGTATCGGACGCGGTTTCCATCTCGGTCCGCGGTGTCATCACCTCGCGCACGACGGTGTCGAAAAAATCTACCAGCGATTCGACAAACTCGCCCTCTTCGCCTTCGAAGATGCCCGCCGCCTGCCCCGCTTCAAGATAGGCCTGGATCTCGCGTTCGGACGCCTCCTCGTCTTCATCCTCGGTCGTGGTGACCGGCTGATCGGCCTTTGTTTCGCGACCGAAAACCCGCAACAACGGCCCGAGCACCGGGGAGACGAGACGAAGGAGACGCGCCACCGAATCCTCGCTCAGCGAGCTTGCCGAGAACCTGGCGAGGCCTACCAGGGCCGCGGTCGCCACGACGGCCGCCCCGACCCCCTGCCAGATCTCAGGCCACGGGAACTGACCGATCACGAGCCAGAGGCAACCGAGCGCCGTGAGCCCGATCCAGCGGAGGAGATCGGTCACCCTGGAAAGATGGGTGTCGTCATCAACGATCGAGGTCAGGATCGTCGGATGGTCCTCGATGATCCCCTGGAATCGAACATTGCCGAGACGGGCGAGCCTGGACAAAAGCAGCTCCACCACGACGACGAATCCGGCGATCGCCGCGGCCACGAAGGCCAACGTCACCGGGTTGGTGAGCCATTCAGCAACGGTCGCCTTCACGATAGCAACTCCTCGCGAAGACCGATTTCCACCCTGTTCATCTCTCCTTGATCGCTGGAATGATCATAACCCAGGAGGTGGAGGGTCGCGTGGAGGACCAGTTCCTGGAGCTCCCGGATCTCGGAGTGGCCTTCAACTTCGGCCTGCTGTCTGGCCGTGTCCAGTGAAACCGCGATCTGACCGAGCAGGCGCCGGCCGTCCGGCAGCATGTCTCCGTCGGGGAATGACAGAACATCCGTCGGCGTGTCGTGGCCGAGGTAGTCTCTGTTGAGATCGCGAATCCTGCCGTCGCCGGTCACCAGGACGTGGACCTCGCAGGGTCCGCAATCCAAGTGCTCGAGGCATGAGTTGATCGTCGCCCGCAACGGATCAGCTGCGGGGTGTGACGGTCGCCGTTCCCAGTTGAACTGAACGCGGTTCACGCGGTTGAACCCTCCTGTTGAAGTCGAAACCCGGGTAATCGATTCGGTGGTGGTACATATTCGTCAGCACCCACAAAAACGCGGATGCAACCTTGTCGAGCTCGGAGAACGTGAGTTCCGAGTGATCGAGCTGTCCATCCTCGAGAGCATCGTCGACGATTTTCTTGATCATTCCCTGAAGCCGAGTGGGTGTCGGCTGTTCAATGGTCCGTGCCGCGGCTTCGACCGCATCGGCGAGCAGGAGAACTCCGAGTTCCTTGGTATGAGGTTTGGGACCGGGATATCGATAGTCGCTTTCCCGAACCTCGGACTTACCCTCGACGGCGAGTTCCTGTGCCTTGTAGAAGAAGTAGCGGATGAGCTTGGTCCCATGATGCGTCGCGATACCCTGCCGGATGGGCATCGGCAGCTTGGCCTCACGGGCCATTTCAATCCCTTCTTTGACGTGGCTCTGAATCACCAGCGACGACATCGAGGGTGAGAGCTCATCGTGCGGGTTGACGCCTCGTTGGTTCTCGACGAAATACTGCGGCTTCACGAGCTTGCCGATATCGTGGTAGTACGCGCAGACCCTGAGCAGAAGCGCGTTGGCCCCCACCGCATCGGCGCCCGCCTCGACGAGATTGCTTACCGCCAGAGAGTGCTGGTAGGTCCCCGGCGCTTCGAGCGAGAGCCGTTTGAGAAGGGGCAGATTCTGATTCGACAGTTCGAGGAGACGCTGATCGGTGGTCACCCCGAGGAGGCCCTCCAGCAGAGGTAACAGGGAGGTCACAACGGCCACAGACAGCAAACCGCCGACAAAGGAGCAACCGGCCGCAAAGAGAATCGTCTCGGGCTGTTCGGGCAGACCACCTCGGTAGAGTTCGAGGATCAAAAAGGCGATGGCGTTGGCCAGGCCTACGGTGAGCCCGACGTGGCTGACAGCCGAGCGTTCGGTAAACCGCCGCGAAGCGAGGACGCCTGCGATCCCCGAGACCAGCGCGAAGATCGTCATGGTGAACTGGCCGTCGAGCAGAATCCCAGCCATGACCGCCGCGCCGACGGCGAAGATCAGCGCCGGAGAAAGACCCATGAGTAAGAGCACCATGGCCGGTCCGGCGGCAAATGGCAATCCCCAAAGGTAGGAGTCGAGGTTGGAGAGAGTCTGGCCCTGGACGCTCCGCGACACCGCCTCGGCGAGGAAAACCATCAATCGATTCAAGGCCGTGAAGAGCATCAGCAGGATGAAGATCATGGACAAACGCTGTCGAACCTCGGCAGCAGCGCCACCGAAAACCTGTTGGATCGGCCACCATGAGGCTACGACGAGCAGGACCAGGAGTCCGACCCCGAGCACCTTTGAGTACTCCGTCACCTCCTGACGTTGCTGATCGATGACCCGGAGCGTCTGGGCGACCTCGGGCGAAACCCGGTCGCCCCGGCGCACCAAAACCTGACCGCGGCGTAGGGTACGGGACCGTGGAGCCACCTGTTCCGCCGCGTCGTCGATTCGGGTGTTGGTCTCTTTCCGGCTGAGGACAATGTTGGACGACATATTCTCGGCGAGGAAGTCCATCGTCGGCTTGACCCATCGGCGGGCAACCGCCTCCCGGGCGAGGAGTCGGGTCTGAAGGCTGCCGGTGAGATCCGACCGACCGTCGATGACATCGGCCATCTCGTCGAGGGTCATTCTTCGCTCCGGGCCACCGGCGAGATCCCGAATCGCCAGACCGTTTTCGCCCCGTCGCTCGAGTTCACGACGATCGTCGATGACCCCGTCCCGATAGACTTCGTCGACCACTTCGATCAGGGCTGTCTCCAGCGAAGCCGAGCACTCGGACTCCGCGAGGACGCTGCTCATGGCCGGCTCGATGACCAGGACCGTCGCATCGGCGAGGTCGTGAGCCGTTGTGGTTTCGTCGGCCAGCCAGATCCGGCAGACGGCGAAGACCTCGGCGATCTCGTTTGAGAGTTCGTCAATGATCCGTGGCTCGTAGTCAAAGACCGGCAGCACCGCGGCCCGCGCCTCGGCCCGCGCGGCCGCCGTCGCGACCTCGTCCGGCAGACTCAAGTCTCTGGGCACTACAACATCGAATGCCGCGACGTCTCCGGCGGGCCAGGTTGGGACATCCGAATCGAGGCGCGGCATGAGCAGCACGGTGCAAATGACAACGGCGAGCGTCGCCCAGGCCACCGGCATCTCGAGCACCCGGTCCCAGAGCCCACCGCGTTCTTCGAGCCCCCGCCTGATCCGCGAGGTCGATCGGGAGCCGTTCTTGGTCTTCCGAGTGCTCACCGATCCTCCTCCAGTTTAGCCTTATTGGCCGCCTCCCAGCGACCATAGCAATCAACCACTTTCTGGACCAGGCGGTGCCGCACCACATCATGGGGGGTGAAGCTGACAAAGGAAATACCCTCGACTCCATCGAGGATCTCGAGGGCCTCGATGAGACCCGACCGCTGGCTGCCGGGGAGATCGATCTGGGTGATATCACCGGTGACCACGACTTTGGAGTGAAAGCCCATCCGCGTCAGGAACATCTTCATCTGTTCGCGCGTCGTGTTCTGGGCCTCGTCAAGGATAATGAAGGCATCGTTGAGCGTCCGTCCCCGCATGAATGCGAGGGGCGCGATTTCGATCACCTGGCGCTCGATGAGCTTTGAGGTCTTGTCATAGCCGAGGATGTCATAAAGGGCATCGTAGACGGGACGGAGATATGGGTTGATCTTCTCCACGAGATCGCCGGGCAGAAATCCGAGTCTCTCCCCGGCCTCGACCGCCGGACGGCACAGCACGAGACGCCGAACCTGCTTGTCCGTCAATGCCGCAGCCGCCATGGCCACCGCGAGGTAGGTCTTGCCGGTTCCGGCAGGGCCAATGGCGAAGACGCAATCATCGGAGGTCACCGACCGGATGAAGAGCCGTTGATTGAGATTTCGTGGAGCAATGAACCGCTTGAGCGTCGGCGGGATGGAGGCATCGAGAAAGAACTCGACGAGATCGATTCCGTCGTCCTCCTCCAGAACCCGGACGCCGGTCCGGAACTCCTCTCTGCCGACCCCGCTGCCGGTCGACAACAGACCATCGAAGGACTCGAGCAACCGAACCGCGATTTGCTCCGAGCGTTCGTTACCACCCTGGACAGTGAGTTCGGCGCCGCGAGCGTTGACCGTGACGCCCAGACGGTCTTCAAGATACCGAAGGTTTTCGTCTCGGGTGCCGAAGAGCTTTTCAGCATTGGCCTCGTTGAACTTGAGTTTCAGCATGAGATCGGCACTCCAGGAGCGACACTCGACCGTGCTCCGTGGCGGCCTCGGGCACGACCGAATTGAAACTCGGGACTGGGGGGTTGATCCTGACTATCCACGAAGAAAAATGCCGTTGGCTCCCGCATACACATTCCGTGGCGATCGTCCGACCAGTGTGCCTTCCCGAGTCATCGCGCCATTGTAGCAGGCGGTCGATCTTCTCCCATCGCCGTCAACCGCGTGGACGCCATTCGGGGTCCCCGATCCCAAGGCGGGCGTTGACGGCGCGAGCGAGCACGAAGAACGCGTCGGAGAGTCGGTTGAGATACGGGACGATCCCAGGGGCAATCGCGTCAATCGCGAGCACCCGCCTTTCGGCCCGACGGCAGACAGTCCGGGCGAGGTGAGCCAACGCCGCCCCCTGGCTGCCTCCCGGCAGAATGAACGCGCGAAGCTCGTCGAGTTCCGAGTCCATGGCATCGATCCACGCTTCGATGGGCTCAGTCGCCCAGGCTGACGTATCGATCTCGAGCTTGCCATCGGCATCGGCGAGAACGCTTCCGATGGCGAAGAGCGACGACTGGATGGCTCGCAGCTGCTCTTCGGCCCCATCGGGCAACGACGTCGTCAGCAGCAGGCCGAGGAACGAGTTGAGTTCGTCGATGGTGCCGTAGGCCTCGATACGAGGGTGGTCCTTGCCGACCCGACCGCCCGAAAAGAGCGAGGTCGAGCCCTTGTCACCTGTTTTGGTATAGACCTTCATCACCGCATCATAACAGCCGGGCCTCGTTATGGCCGCGCAGCGGTCAAAAAGAGGCCCGGCCCCGGACTGGAGGGTCGTATCGGGGCCGGGCAGGGAAAAGAGGTGTCCCGCCGAGCTGCGAACCGGCGAGGGCCAATTTCGACGCCACAGCGGCGTCGCGCATCCCTTCGTGGTTTTTTCATTAGCAAAGGCGATGCCACATAGCGGCGGGGCCAGCTTGCGAAGCACATTGGAACCAAATAATTGATTTCAAATAACTTCGATTGGCTTACGCGAATCGGAGATCTGCGGCACCTGCTCAGTAGCTTAGCGTTTTGCTCACAGCCTGGGCACGCGACGATTCAATCCGTGGTCTCGACGAGCACCTCCGCGACGAGGATCCCCGGAAGAAGATCAGGATTGAACTCTTCGGACAACCGCAGGGCTTCGCGCCGGGCAAGATCGAGATCACCGGATTCGAGGATCGCCACGGCACGGATGGCTCGGACCAATTGGAGATTCTGGTGCTCCCTGAAGTCGTCCTTCGACCACTCGCCGAGCATGGCGATCGCAGTGTCGCACTCCTCAATGGCCTCGGCGGTCCGACCGTTTCCAACCAGGGCTGCTGCGAGGGCCGCCCGACCGATTCCTGCCGTGTCGGGGTTGTTTTCGATAAAGATCGACATGGCCTCGGGATCGCTGCCGCGAGCAACCCCCCTTCGCCAACGATGAAGGCAAGCTATCGCCTCGCCATCCTCGGCATAGTCCGTGGACCGGACTCTGGTGTCCGCGTCGCTGCCCTCTTCCCACCACAATCGAGCCCCGGCCCACATGGCGTTTCTGATATCGAGACGCTCCGGGGCATCTCGGAACAGACTTGTCAGGAATGACACAGCCCCGCTGAACAGTTTGGTATCGCGATTCTCGATGGCCACTCGCAGCATCAGCTGTGGCGCGTCAAACCCAGCTCTCCGTGACTGTCCTTGATCCATGAGAATACTGAGCCTCGAAGACGCTGAATCGATGTCACCCCCGATGGCTTCGAGATTGGCCAACAGGTATCCGAGATCGTCGTTACCAAGCCTGGGGAACGCCTCCCGCAGCAGATCCACCGCCCCATCCCGGTCATCGGCCCAGGCCAGAGCCCGCGCAACGGTGTCGAGAAAAATCGTTTCATAGGCAGGCTCAGCCAAAAGCGGCCCACAGTCGGCGGTCATTTCGTGGCGAATCCCGGCTATGACGTCTGAAGTGAACTGATTGAAACCCGGTCGGGCAGCGTGCAAAAGGCGATAGTAATTGACCCGCATGTTGTGGAGATCGCGACCTGTATTCGGGCCATCCGTAGGGTTGAGGTTGGCGTCAAAGCCTATCGGCCGGTCGAAAATCGTGATGTTCCAGCCACCGTCCGCCCTGACTTCGAGTTTCCGACCGATTCTCCCCGCAGCTACCTGCTGCGGGATCAATGGAACGTAATCATTCAACCCACCCGAGGGACCGATCACGAGGCGACCGAACGGCGGGGTTTCCGCGCTGACGGGTCGGCCTTTGATGACCGCAGTGCGTTGATTCGGCGGGACCAACCACATCTCGCCGAAGACCACGTACATGGCGAGCTTGTTGTTGACCCCAAAGAATCGAAAACCGGACGGGGAGCCCTTTCGAGGGGGATAGACCTCATAGATCGACCCGGGGTGGCTGAGAACCTTCTCCCAGACATTCCAGCGCGGCCAGTAGACCAGGACCTCGGTCGGGAAATACCGTCTCTGCCGACAAACGGCGATGACCTCGAGCCATCCATCCCCATCGAGATCGAGCGCGTGCAGGGTTGGAGTGACCTCGAGTCGGTACCTGTAGGGCCAGCGTCCGATCTCGCTTTCCGGGTCGAGTCGGGTGAGGATCTCACCGGAGGCCCTGAGTATCAGCACGCCCGAATGGGGAACATCGCCCGAAAGCGCGCCAACGGCGGAATCGTTCCGCCCGACCGCAAGCACCTCGGGGCTGCCGTCTCCGTCGAGATCGGAACGCAACACGTCCACCTTCGGTTGTCCCATTCGGTGACGCCATAGCTCTCGCCCCTCTCGGTCGAGCCCGACCACATCCGAGCCGAAGACCTCGACCGTATCCGCCGGCCGATCGGTGAAGGCTCTCAGCGCCGCAACCGAAGCGATGACCGCAACAACGATGGCGAGTGCCGCCATCAAGTGCCGACGGCGCGGCTTGAGTCGGATCCGAACCCGTTTCTCGATCAGCGCCCGCTCGACCTCCTCGGAAGTCGGCCGTTCTTCCGGCATCGGACTGAGCATCCGGCAAATGAGCCGGTCGAGCCACTTCGGGCACCCGGCGCGTTCGGTTCGCACATTGGGGGGCCGCGACCGCTGCCTCAGCATCAGCGTCGCGACCGCGGTGTCTTCCTGGAGCGGCACTTCCCCTGTGAGGCACTGAAAAAGCGTGAGCCCGAGAGCATAGACATCGCTTGCGGCCGTCAAATCGCCCGCCAACGCCTGTTCGGGAGCCATGTAGGCCGGGGTCCCAACCACCATTTCGGTTTCGGTGATGGTTCCACCCCTCATGGTCGATCGGGCAAGACCCATGTCACAGAGCTTGGCGTTGCCGTCCGGCGTCAGAAGGATGTTGCCCGGCTTGACATCTCGGTGAACCAGGCCCTTGGCATGGAGATCAGTCAACGCAGCGGCGATCTGGCGGCCCATGGCAGTGGTCTGTTCGACCGAGAGACTTTCACCACTCCCGAGTCGGCCGCTGAGGCTGCTGCCATCGATCAACTCCATGGTCAGGAAGCGACGGCGACCGTCGTCAAAAAGGTCATAGACGGCAACCGCGTTGGGATGACCCGGGCGCGATGCTCTGACCTCGCGTCTCAGGCGTTCGAGCTGACTCGCCTCACGGATATCGGCGTGAAGCACTTTGACCGCGACCTTCTGGCCGACCTTGGTGTCAAACGCAGAAAAAACCGTGCCGGCTCCACCCTTTCCGATCTGTTGGAAGATCGAAAACCTCCCGGCCAGGAGTTCGCCCGCTTCGATCATCGGGGCGCCCCTGGCCTCCAGGTCCCTGGTTCCTGGCGCGTCTTTGACAGCAGTTCTGGTTGACCGCGAGGCGAATCGTCCGGGATCGGGTTTCTCAGAGCTCGACATATACGATGCCGGCATTCTAACCCGCCCTTCGGCAAGGTCTCTGCGCCGAACGCCGAATCGGTTCGAAAGGCCGCCGATTGTGGGACCACCTTGAGGGGGTCAACTGCTGGGAGACAAACGCCTTTTGCCGCAACCGGACCGTGGTTCTCGCTCCCCGTTGTGTTAAAGTTATCAAGGGTTCGGGTCGCCGTCACCGGCGCATGAACTCACCAATGGGGAGGGCGCGTGGAGCTCAAAGAGCTGCTCATGTTCATGACAAAGAAGGGCGCATCGGATTTGCACATCAAACCGATGCGGCCGCCCCTGCTGCGCATTCAAGGCCGCCTGATCCCGGTCAAATCGGCGCCGCTCAAACCGAACGAGGTCGAGGAGATGCTGTGCGCGATCCTGACCCCGAAGCAGAAGGAGATCTTCGAGAAGTCGCTCTCGGTCGATATCGGTTACGGCATCCCGGGAGTGGCCAGGTTCCGCGCCAACCTCTTTTATCAACGCGGCACCATCGCCGGTGTCTTCCGCCGGGTGCCCTTCGACATTCAGAATGTGACGGAACTCAATCTGCCGGAAGTCATCGAGACCTTTACCGATTTCCCCGGCGGCATGGTCCTGGTGACCGGGCCGACCGGATCGGGGAAGTCCACAAGCCTGGCCGCCCTCATCCAAAAAATCGCAAAGACTCGATCCTGCCACGTCGTGACCATCGAGGATCCCATCGAGTTCCTCTTCTCCGACGACAAGGCGACCCTCTCCCAGCGCGAGGTCGGCACCGACACTCCGACCTTCAAGGAAGCACTCAGAAACTGCGTCCGCCAGGATCCCGACGTGATCATGGTCGGCGAGATGCGGGATCTCGAGACCATGGCGACCGCCATCACCGCAGCTGAGACCGGCCACCTGGTCTTCTCGACCCTGCATACGAACAACGCGGCCCAGACCATCGACAGGATCATTGACGCCTATCCGGTCGATCAGCAGCATCAGGTTCGAAGCCAGCTCGCTCTGGTTCTGAAGGCCATCGTCTCCATGCAGCTCATCACCCACGCCGATGGCAACAGCCGGATGCCGGTGTGCGAGATCATGATCAACTCGCCGAAGATCTCCAAACACATCGAGGCCGGTGAGATCAAAGAGATCACCGAAGAGATGGAGAACTCGGTCAGCTACTACCGAATGCAAAGCATGAACCAGTCGCTCATCGCGCTGCTGGCCCACAACACGATCACCTACGAACAGGCCGTCGAAGCCTCAAATGAACCCGAAGATCTGTCCCTCAAGCTGAGGAAGATGTTCCCATCCATTGAAGAACGCTTCAGGGAGGGCGAGATGGCCCCTTCACCCGCCGACTTTTCTGAAATCACCGGACTCCTCGAGACCAAGAAACTCTACGAAGAGGCCGAGGAGGCTCACCGCTCGAAGATGGCCGAACGTAACGAGATCATCTCCAATCTCGAGCGCGAGCTGACCGAAATACGGTCGCAGGCCGAACAGGTCACCGACGGCACCGACGACCTGCGGCGCGAAGCCGAACAGGCGCGAGCGGAAGTCGCGAGGATTCGCGACGAATCGCAGGCCAAGATCAACGCCCTCAACGAGCGGATCCGTGACCTCAACGAGAAACTCTCCGGCAACGGCAAGGGTTTCTTCAAGCGCTGACGACCAGCGCGCCTCATTGATCCAACTCTGGCTCTCACACTGACACGAAAAGCCGTGTCGATCCACAGAGACCGACCGTTTGGAGAAATCGGTGAACAAACCAGAAGCCGATCTGATCCTCGAGCTCCAAACCCTCCTCGACCAGAGCGAGGTGGAGGCCCTCCAGATCTTCCTCCGCCTGGTCCGTCCCGAGGACATCGCCGGCTGGCTGGACCACTT
>Ga0316198_10001666_pt1 | contig 13193 bp, 11 predicted proteins | sample OudBieAanoxic_MG_FD_204935 | JGI IMG/M metagenome (GOLD analysis project Ga0316198, IMG submission 204935) | Coastal sediment microbial communities from Oude Bieten Haven, Netherlands - site A anoxic | ecosystem: Environmental > Aquatic > Marine > Coastal > Sediment | place: Netherlands...
CAGACTGCATTCCGGGCATTTGACCTGGGTCTGACCGGCTTCGGGTTGAAGGCGGCCCATGCAACTGGGATTGTGGCACCGGAACTTGCCGTATGTCCGGGTTTGGCGGAGGCTTTCGGCAGTTGACTGTCGCTCTCGTTCGATGGCCATGGCAATCTCCTTTTCAGAAGGTAAAAGCAAATCCAAATTGTTCATTATAATGTACTAAAAATTTTTCACCACTTTACCAGAACAGACGTACTTGTCAAGTTGAAAAGCGACTATTTAGGTAAAGAGTGCTTATATATTGGTTTTAACGGTTGACAATTATCGCTGGCGATGTATACCATAATGCGAAATAAACGTTCATAATAGAGAACAATGACCGAAAAATACAAAGCACCGATCGTCAGCAAGGCCTTTCAGGTTTTGCGCCTCATTTCCAGGAATCCCCGGGGGATTAAACTCAGTCACCTGGCCCAGGAGTTGGGGTTCGGAAAAAGTACCGTATCCGGTATTACCTCAGCCCTTGAAGAAGTGGGCGCGGTTATCCGTGACCCCCGGACAAAACACTATACTCTGGGAGTGACCCTCTTCGAACTGGGACGCTCGGCCTATGCGCGGATCGATCTGAAAGACGTGGCCCGGCCATATTTGGAAGACCTGATGGACGATACCCGGGAATCCGTCTTTCTCGGCATTAGAAACGTCGAGCACGTGACGATTCTCGATATCGTCGAATCGAATCAAGACTTGAAGATCACGTCACCTGTGGGGACGACTCTTCCGATCCTCGCCGGAGCAACCGGCAAGGTTTTTCTGGCGGCTATGACCGACGATCAGGCCGCGCGGATCGTTCACGACAGGGGCTTGCCCCGTTTCACAGAGCGATCGATCGTCGATCCCGCGCGATACTTGAAAGAGTTGCATGACGTCCAGATAAACGGATTTGCTACAGACGACGAAGAATACATTTCCGGGGTTCGGGCCGTGGCGGCACCGATCAAGGCTGCCGATCAACCTTTGTCTGCTATCTGGATCGTCGGTTTCAAACCGCGTATGAGCGACGATAAAATGAAACAGCTCGTGGACCAGACCAAATCGGCGGCTGAGGCCATCAGTCGGCAGATCGGCATATTGGGGTCAGGCTGAACTTTAGAAGGAACAAAAAATGGTCCAATGCCGCTTTGCGGTGAGATGGGGGTTTGACTTATGCCAACACGCGTGCTCGCAGCGGAACCAAAGAATTGCAACGGTTGCAGCCTCTGCCTTCTGGTTTGCTCGATGGAGAAATCAGGGGCACGCAATCCAACCCGTGCCCGCATCCGGATTATAAAGCTGGAAAGCGAGGAAAAGTATCTGCCCGTTATCTGCCAGCATTGCCAGGACGCGCCCTGCATGAAAGTGTGTCCCCGGGAAGCCATCTTCCGTGACAGTGAAATGGATCGTGTCATGGTCGACTATGAGCGTTGCATCAGCTGTCGGATGTGCAGTGCGGCCTGCCCGTTCGGGGCGATCGGCTTCGATAAGGAACGTCAAAAAGTGTTCAAGTGTGACCTCTGTGGCGGTAAGCCGCTGTGCGTGGATTACTGCTTCCCCCGTGCCCTGGATTTCCGTGAAGACTACCTGGCAGCGAACATGCGACTCAGAAAATCAGCTGCGCGAACAGTTCCCGGAAAATCGATCCGATAACAGAAATAGAGCGGAGACAGCCCATGGCGTATTTTCGCGTAAACGATAAATGTAACGGCTGCTTGTCTTGTGTCCAAAACTGCCCGGCCACAGCGCTGAGCTACGAGGACAGGGAGAAACAAAGATCACTGCGGCACAATCTGGCACTGTGTGCCCGCTGCGGGCAGTGCTGGCGCGTTTGTCCGCAAGAAGCGATTGAATTTCAGTATTTTCTGCAAGGCCCCTGGGAGGAAGTTGCGACACTCGATCTTGTCCGCTGCAACGTTTGCGGCGAACCACTTTACACTGTGGATTTCAAGCAAACGGTTGCAGATCGGGGCAGGGCTGAGATTGAACCGTTTTGTCCCCGGCACAGGCAGGAAATCGACCAATTGGGCAAGGCCCATTATTATCCCGGCCGCTCGAAGGACGAGAGGTACTAAGATGATCGTTGGAGACAACAAACCGCTGGAAGAAATTGCGGCCAGTCTGTCTGGATACAGAAAGGTGATGATCCTCGGCTGTGGAAGCTGTGTGACGGTTTGTCTTTCCGGGGGAGACCGCGAAGCCCGTCAGCTGGCGCTCGAATTGACCCGCAGTCACCTTTTTCATGGATCACCACCGATTTTTGAAACAGGCACAATTTTACGGCAATGTGAGCGGGATCTGGTTGCCATTCATCAGGATCTGCCGGCCGCTACAGAGGCCATTTTATCCCTGGCCTGCGGCTGCGGGGTGCAGACCCTCGGAGATGTATTCGAACCGTTGCCGGTTATACCGGCACTAAACACCACTTTCTACGGCGCCGCCAACGAGGCGGGTGTCTGGCGGGAAATGTGTCAGGGCTGCGGAGACTGTGTTCTGTCACACACCGGTGGCATCTGTCCGGTGGCCCGTTGCGCCAAGAGCCTGTTCAATGGTCCGTGTGGCGGTTCCCAGAACGGTAGCTGCGAGATCTACGCCGATGTCCCCTGCGCCTGGGCGTTGATTTACTATCGCTTGAAAAAACAAAACAAACTCCACTTGCTTCACACGGTCCGTCAGCCCCGTGACTGGCGGCCGGCCGGCGGGGCCGGGCCGCGTATTCGCCGGCGAACCGGCGTTGGCGGCGGGGCTGGAAAGATCAAAATGTAACTTGAGTCTTGCAGGAAATTGCACATTTCTAATTCGTAAACGGATTAGTGTTTTTTATTAAACCATGGATGAACACGAATTAGGAGAGGTTGCCACCCAGCGTTTCATGCTTAACTATCTTTATAATTCAAAACCTTATGCCCGGCAATCTGAGCGAGGAAGAGACATGAAGAGAGACCTGTTAGCGCGGTTGGACGAGGATGGTATTGTATGTGCCGAAGGCTACCTATTCGAAATGGAACGAAGAGGCTATTTGACAGCCGGAGAATTCGTTCCGGAAGTTGCTCTGGAGCATCCCGAAGCGCTCAAAACGTTGCACAAAGATTTTCAGCATGCCGGCTCGGATGTGATCCAGGCCTTTACCTACAATGCCCATCGGGAGAAAATGCGGATTATCGATAAAGAGGACTTGCTGGAGCCCTTAAACAGGGCGGCACTGAAAATAGCCAGAGAAGTTGCCGGTGAGGTCGATGAGGGGCAGGAGCCGAACCTGGTCGCTGGAAATATTTCCAACTCGAATATATGGAACCCCGAAGATAAAAATAGCCATAAGCAGGTCCGCGAAATGTTTGAAGAAATGGTCGGCTGGTCGGTGGATGAGGGGGTCGATTTCATCATCGGCGAGACATTCTATTTTGGGGAAGAAGCCTTTTGTGCCCTGGATGTCATCAAAAAGGCCGGACTGCCGGCAGTAATAACGATTGCTCCGATGGGCGAGAATATTATGCGTGACAATTGGAAAATTGTCGATACATGTAAAGAGCTGGAGCAGAAGGGTGCTGACGTGGTCGGGATGAACTGTTTCAGGGGTCCGGCAACCATGGTGCCTTACTTAAAAGATATCCGCGATGCGGTCAGATGCCATGTGGCAGCGCTGCCGGTTCCCTACCGGACGACGCCAGAGAAACCGACCTTTTTCAACCTTGACGACAACAAGGGTTGCAGAGTTCATTCACCTCACAATAGAACCTTTCCAACTGCTCTCGACCCGCTCTACTGCAACCGTTATGAAATCCGTGATTTTGCCGAGGAAGTCTGGCAGATGAACATCCGTTACATCGGCGTATGTTGCGGCGCGGCACCGATGCATATCCGCGAGGTTGCCGAAGCGATGGGGCGCAAACCTAAAGCAAGCCGGTACTCGGAGAACATGCAAAAGCATTTCATGTACGGCAGTGATTCACGACTACCAGATCACATTACCGCGTATGGCAACAAGGCCTAACAATAATCATCGTTAGACCCCCCGCTTTGCTGGGGGGCATTGAATTCAGGGGACGACCTCCTTTTGGTGCATTTGGTGTCTGCGTCAGATAATTACCGCTTACACCATGGTCGTCCGCTTCTCATATTACCGGGGAGTTTTTCCATAAAAATTTGAACTGAGGAGCAAGGGTTAACGAAAACTCCCCGGTTGTCGCAAAACAAATCCACGAATTATCCAATTTTCAATACCATCGCCCCGGCCGTATCACCCGCAGCACATCCCGAAAAGAGCATGTAACCGCCGCCCTTCATGACCGTTTCCTCGATGCCTTCGATAATCAATCGAGCGGCTGTGGGTGCCTGGGGATGGCCGAATATCAGTGAACTGCCGAAATTGTTGAAACCGTTGACGTCGATATTCATCTGAGCGGCCATGTAAACGTCATTGGCGGCAAAAGGATTATGGGTTTTGATAACCTTAGCATCGGCGACACCAATGCCGGCTTTGTCCAGCGCCATCTGGGCTGCCGGAACCACCGCCATGGCCATATGCGCCTTCTTGGTGCGGTGGTACCCATAAGAAACCACTTGTATTTCAGTATTCTGATTGGCGCTCAGTTCCCGCGCTTTTTCGCGCGTGGTCACTACCACCGCGCAGTTACCGTCTGCCGGATGCGTTTGGGAGCCGAAGGTAATCGTGCCGTTCGGTAGCACCGGACGCAGACCGGCCAAACCCTGGGCCGTTGTCTCCATGACGCCTTCGTCAGCCGCGACGGTTAGCGTCTTTTTGCGGGACACTTTTACTTCGATTGGGAACATGTAGCGTTTCTGAAAGGCCCGCTCATCCGCGAGCGCATCTTTGTATTGTTCGTAGCGACGCAGGGCCACGGCATCGCACTGCTCCCGGGTGATGTCGGCTTCTTTGGCAACATTTTCGGCTGTTTGAACCATCGAGGTGCCACCCCACGGATCAAAGCCAAAGTGGTCCATAACCCAGTTCTCCGAGATCACTTGGCCACCGGGACCTGCCGGATTGGGCCAAATGGTATGGGGTCCGTTGGAGCAACGGTCCACAGCCAGGGTGTAACAATTCTCGTAGAGACCGGTTTCAATGCCCATAGCCGCTTGAAAAATACCGGTGGTAGATGTGGAACAGGCCTGACTGATTAAAAGACCGGGCGTGTCGACAGCACCGATCAGCGCCGACGCCCAGGGGCCGCCATAAAACATCTTCGGTTGGCCGACAGTGACGCCCAGAATCAGGTAGTCGAACATCTTGGCATCCCACCCTTGAGCCGCCAGCCAGCGTTGTGACGTTTCAGCCCCGAGGGTAATCGCATTCACATTGGCCAGCGTTCCTTGCCAGCGGGCAAACGGCGTGCTGTAGTAGCCACCATACGGAATATAGGCTTTGGTCAACATCAATAAAGTCCTCCACGATAAAAGGTAAATGTTATACAGCTTTCCAAAAATAAATTCCGAAATACGGAAGGATAGTATAAGTGTTTGTAGAAAAAAACGTTCGAATGCCGGAACGTTTTTTTACAACCACTATATACGACAGTGCTAGTCAGTGTGCAGCTTCGCAATGTTGATAGCACTATTCGACAGATAATTATTCTTCTATTTTTTTTCTTTCTTGTCGTTCTGGCCGAATTTCTCCCGGAGCTTACGGTGAAGAATCTTACCGGTCGGGGTCCGCGGCATATCGTCCGATTCGATAAAAACCACGTCCTTGGGGCGTTTGAATCCGGCCAGTTTGTCTTTGCAGCAGTCCCGTATAACGTCATCGTTGATATCTTCTTCACTAAATCCGGGCTTTGGCACAACAACGGCGACGACCCTTTCGCCCCACTTTTCGTCTGGAAGACCGATACAGGCGCAGTCGAATACGCATTCGTGGCTACCGACAATCTCTTCAACCTCGCTGGGATAGACATGCTCGCCACCGGTAATAATCATATTGTCTTTGCGATCAACTATTTCGTAAAATCCGTCTTCATCGCGCCGGGCCATGTCGCCGGCTGAAAACCATCCGTCGCGAAACGATGCTGCGGTTTTTTCGGGCAACTTGTAATACTCCTTGAACAACATCGGACCGCGGGAGTATAGTTCGCCGATTTGGCCGACCGCCACTTCATTACCGGTTTCATCGAATAGTTTAACGAAATCGGTACCGAGACTCTCGAAGCCTATCGAGCCTAATTTGGTCATCTGATGCTCCGGTTTGAGTACAGTGACGATACCGGCCTCGGTCGAACCATAGCCTTCGTAGAGTTCTACGCCCGGGAAGAATTCCATGATGGCCAGCTTCATCGTCTTTCGCACTGGCGCCGAAGAGCATAAAAGTTTGCGGATCGAACTCACGTCGGACCCGCGTGCCTCTTCCGGAACGTTTAAGATCAGGTTGTAATGGGTCGGAATAAGAGAGATAAAAGTGATTTTTTTCTTCTCGACAATCTCCAGGATTTCTTCCGCTCTGAAGGATTGCGCCGGATGAATGTATACCGAGGCGCCGACGTAAGTGAAAGTGAAGGTGAAGAACGTCGAGTTGATGTGGCACAGCGGCATCACGTTCAGGCAGATATCGTGTTCGTTAAAGCCAAAATCGACGGCGTTAATCAGGTAAAAAGCGACATGGGAGGCATGCGTCCGAACCACACCTTTCGGTTTCCCAGTGGTCCCGGACGTGTAAATCAGAATCCAAGTGTCTTCAGGGTCAACCGCAGATAACGGCTCACTGTCCGGCGCATCGGCGATAAACTCTTCGTAAGGGCGGTAACCGGCATCAGCCTCACCGACAACTATGTAGTTCTCCGGAGGAATGTTTTTCAGTCCGGACCGGATGGGAGCCACCGAGCCGGTGAACTGGTCGTGAACCACGAACGCCTTGGCATCGGAGTTATCGAGGATATAGTTCACATCAGCGCTGACCAGACGGAAATTTATTGGAACGATGACAAGGCCGGTTTTAGCCGTCGCCAGATACATTTCGATAATTTCGATACTGTTTTCCAGCAATACCGCTACTTTATCGCCTTTGGAAAGCCCCAAAGCGAGCAGGCTATGGGCCAGCTTGTTGACCCGCCGATTCGTTTCTGGATAGGTGAAGCGTCGCCGACGATCTTGCAGGCATATCGTTTTTGGAAACTTCTTTGCGTTGATCTTTAAATTTTGCCCCAGATTCATCCAACAGGCTGACATTTCCACCTCCAATAAAAGGCTCAAAGCTCAAAGCTGAAGGCTGAAAGTGATGGGTTCTGCAGCCGCAATCTCTCTGCTTTGATCTTTCAGATTACAAACTTATTCTTGCATCGACCACCACAGCGGTATTTTCAAAGGCCATAATCGGGTTAAGGTCCATCTCCTGAATGGCCGGCAGATCGGAAACCAGTTGGGAGAGTCGCAGAATAATCTCCGCCAGACGCCCACGGTCAACGTTTTTTTGTCCCCTGGCGCCTTTTAGGAGGGGAGCCCCTTTTATCGACGACAGCATTTCCTCAGCTTCGGCATCAGTCACGGGCGTCAGATTGAAAACGACGTCCTTCAGAACCTCGACATAGATTCCTCCCAGACCGAACATGACCATATGGCCCAGCCCGGCCTCCGCTTTGGCGCCCATGATTACCTCCAAGCCGCCGGGGAGATATTTTTGAACCAGAAATCGCAATCCATCGATAGTCAGTTTCTGCTGCATCTGTTCTACCGCCGTGTGCACCGCCTGGCCGTCATTGAGGTTTACGGCGACAGCACCCATATCGCTTTTGTGAACGACATCGGCGGCGTCAGCCTTTACCACAACCGGAAAACCGATACTCTCGGCGGCTTTGACCGCTTCGGCCGGACTTGAAGCCATTTGCCAGTCGGCCACAGGAATACCGTAGGCGTCCAAAATCCCGTAAACCTCATCAGCCGATAGGTTTTTACGGCCAGCCTCTCCGGCCTTAGCCAAGATGTTTTCTCCCTTGCGCTTGTCCACATCTCCGAAGGATTTCGCTTCGCCGATCTCGCGACTGCGGATTTCGTGATAGCGAACCAGGGCTGCCATGGCCCGAGCCGCTTCTCCTGGCAGACTGAAGCAGGGGACGCCGCCGTCTTGCAGAATCTTTACGACCTCGGTCCATTGGTGCCGGTCGGTCATCAAATTGCAGACGATCGGTTTTCTGCCTTGCCGGCTCACGCCGACGATTTCTCGGGCGATACTCTCGTTGTCGACGAAGAAGGGCGTAACGAAGTTGATGAACACACAGTCAAAAGCATCGTCTGCCATCATGGCATCCATACACGCCCGATAATGCGCTGCGGTTCCGGTGGCCAGAACATCGATCGGATTATTGACCGAGGCCTCGGGGTAGAGGGTTTCTTTCAGAAGCGTTGCGGTTTTTTCAGACAGGGGCGGTAGTTGGCATCCGGCACCCACGAGGATGTCAGTCGCAATCACTGCCGGTCCACCGGTATTGGTGATGATGCCCACGCGATTCCCCTTCGGAATCGGCTGGGTAGCAAAAGCGGCCGCCGCCTGAATCAATTCCCCTTCATCCATGAACGTAACCACGCCGGCTTTCTTGAAGATCAGGTCGGTGGCCAGATCCTCTTTTGCCAGCCCTCCTGTGTGGGATGCGGCCGCCTTGGCGCCCTCTTTGGTCCGTCCGGCCTTCATTGCCAGGATCGGCTTTGAGGCAGTGACCTGCCGCACCGTTTGCATGAAATTGGCCGGATCCCTGAGGCCTTCGACATACGTGACGATGACCCGCGTTCCCTCGTCCTTTTCTAGATAGTCGATAATCTCCGGGATGGTGACGTCGCACGCATTGCCGTTGGAAGCATAGATTCGCGTGCCGACGCCCATGGCGGCAAAGCCCTGGTGGATGACTTCGGCGACCCCGCCGCTGAGGGCGACGATAGAAATAAAGCCCGGTTCCGGTTTGGTGAAAGTGAAGTTGCAGTAAGCCCTGATATCGGGGTCCGAGTTGATAACCCCCTGGCAATTGGGACCGAATATGCGGATCCCGTATTTGGCCGCCCGGGTGAGAAAATCCTTTTCGATGGCTTCGCCATCAGCACCGGTTTCTGAGAACCCGCCTGAATTGATGATGATGTGTTTGACCCCTTTTTTCCCGCAGTCCTCAACAGCCTGCGGAACAAATTTCGCCGGTATGACCATGTGAACAACATCGATGTTGTCCGGGCAATCCGTGATCGATTTGTAGGCCTTGAGTCCTCGAATTTCGTCCGCTTTCGGATTGATGGGATAGATCGCACCCTTGAATCCGAAATCGATCAGGTTCTTGATCACACGATTGCCGATGGAGAGTTCCTTGCTCGAGGCGCCGATGACGGCGACTTTTTTAGGCCTGAATAATGCGTCTAGCATTTTCTGCTCTCCTTGCGATGGGTGTTTTCGATTGGGTAGACTCTATATTACCGCGTGAAAAACTCAGGTTATGCCCGTCTTTCTTCGAGTTGTTCAACAAACGCTTCGACATTGGTCTTTGTCTGCTCGTCGGACACCAATCGCATGTCATTGAGATCGCCGTTGATAATCAGGCTTGGGATTCCGGTGATCTTTTCCATTCTCTGAGGCATGCCGTAGCGACAGTTGGAATTGTTGGGGCATGTCTTGGCATCGTGGTAAATGATACCGTCTACTTTGAAGAAATCGAGCATTTTTTTGATGTATTTTTCCTTGGCATCGTCGGCACGGACAATAAACAGCTCGGTATAGGCGCGGGCCATGCTCACGAAGGGGTCCTCCGGATCGAAAGCACTGAAGATCCAGCTATTGCAATAGGTGGAGGCCAAAACGCAGGTTTGCAGTTCGGCAAACATTTTTGAGTGCGTGCTGAGGCGTCCCCAGACCGGCATGCCTTCCCAATAGATCCGAAAACTTTCGCCCTCCACGGCAGCTTCACCGGTGTTGATGCGTTCTTTCAATTCGGCCAGCAGCAGTTTGTAGTATTCCACCGCCGTCTGGGTGCCCCGCAGCACAACCGCTGGACCCATGTGAATGGTGCCATCGTAAAAGGTCAGGGGAGAGGGGAGGGTGGCAGCGGTGTCAAGAACTTCCTTCCAGAGATTGGAGCACTGCCGGGAGAGAGTTAGGACCCGTTTCAGTTCTTCGAGATCGAACGTATTGCCTGATATTTCCTCCAGAGGGGCGATGAGCGCCTCCATCTGCCGGGCAATCGATTGCACGTGTTTGTTTAAAACATCTCCGACCCCACGGTGGGTGTGGATGCCCAGCAGCGGAACGTTGAATTCCCTGGCATACCATGCGAACCAGTCTTGAACATCACGGCACTGGTTGGTGTTGTATACCAAAACGTCTGGTTTGGGGACTTCTTCGATTCCCGGATAGGCTTTGGCGAGAGGGGTGACGCCTTTCAGATAGGCGCCGACATCGGCCGTCAGATAAGAGCAGATATCGGGTGAATACCCCATGGCGTTGGCCACAGGAATCATGTCCGTGGCCATTCGCGACGCGCCGAGCATCGCCCCGTGATTTTCTGGAAAGTGGACCAGGAATCCCATGGCGCGCAGGATTTCGGCCGGTCCCACGCTCGTACACCAGGCGATCTTTTTGTCGCGGGTCTTTACGGCGTCATTCAACTCGTAGAAGTATTCGGCCATAATACGCCCCATCTCCTTAGTGGCCTTGATTGGTTTGCGCAAGACTTTTTTTTCTTCAGCCATATCGTATTCCTTTCGGTTGGCCCGTTGGGCCGTTTTACCAGTTTATTCCGTTGAGCCGGTTGTGCCGGTTGGGTCAGTTGAGTCAGTTTGATCGGTTAGACCCGTGACCCATCCACGATTTTATCAGAAGCCATCTCAAAAAAGTCTTTTCACTCGATATCGGCGTTGAGCCCTTGACTCAAGTCCTCGACATACTTGAGTATGCCTGCGGTTTGCGACCCACAAGGAAGAATCGATCAGGCGGGAAGTCCCGCAAAGCGGGGATTCTCGGCCTCGCCTTGATCTCGAACGAAAATCCTAATTTTGAGATAACTTCTAAAGACACTGATCAGTTTCTGTTTCAGAAATGTGCAGTTTTCCGCAAGTTCAAGGGAAATCGTCGGCATTTCGCGGAGTCACTATATGGTGAGCTGAACACGCGATTCCTCATACCTGTCACTCCGAATTTGTATTTTAGCCTGACACCTGTCTGTTCCCCTCACTGGCGAAACCGGCTCAACGGACTCAACGGGCTCAACCGGCTAAACGGGTTATTCCATTGCGTACAATGCCGCTCCGATAGCCCCGGTCAATTGCGGGTGGTCCGGCACCAGGATTTCTTGTCCGGATATCTCTGCGGTCATCGTCACCAGATAAGGGTTGTGTTCGACGACCCCGCCGGTCATGACGACGTTTTCGGTCAAAGAATCCATTTCCAGCACTCTTTTGATAACCGAGTAGAAGACGCCTTTGACGATGTCGTTCACCCGCTTGCCGCGACGGATGTTTTCGAGAACTTCAGTTGCGGAAAAAACGGTACAGAAACTGCCGAGTTTCACCATGTTATCACTTTGTTGCGCCAGGCCATCCATCTGCTCCAGCGGTATGTCAAGACGCGTTGCCATTTCTTCCAGGAAAGCGCCGGTGCCGGCAGCACATTTGCGGTTCATTTTGAAGCTGGTGCGGCGGCCCTGTGCATCGAGTTTGACAACCTTATTGTCCTGGCCGCCGATATCGATGATAGTAATCGATTGGGGAAAATAGAGATAGCATCCCTTAGCATGGCAGCCGATTTCAGTGCGGGTGTCATCGGCATAGGAGACATTTTTGCGTCCGTAGCCGGTGGATACAGATTTTTCAACAGCTTCGCGGGTGGCGCCGGCCATATCGAGGGCAATGTTCAAACAGGTGCGGGCCGTAGCGGTGAAATCGATGCCGGATTTTTTAACGGCGAATCCGATAAGGTTCTTCCCGGAATCGAGCACGGCGACTTTGGTGCGGGAAGAACCGACATCCGTGCCTACAAAAAGTTTTCGTACGGTCATATCGACTGGCTGCATCAGAATCGAGATTCGAGCCCTTTCACCAGCGCCCGCAGGGTGATGTTGAAAGGCGTTTCGATACCGGCCTGTTCCCCATAGGCGACAAATTTGCCATTGATAAAATCAACTTCCGTTCGACGATGGGCTTCAATGTCCATAAGCATCGAAGGTTTGTGATCACCGGCCTTGCTCATGTATTCGATGGCGTGGGGATAGAAATTCCATCCCAACTCTATTTCATTGGCCCGGGCGACCTTTACGCATTCTTTTACGAGGGAGTCGACAATCTGAAATACGATCGGGTCGGTCATGGCTTGAGCCATCGTCAGGCCGGTGACGGCGCAGACGGGGTTCATACAGGCATTTAGGATTGCTTTGCGCCAGACCATCGATATGATTTGCTCGGTATGCTCGGTAGTCAGGTCGCATGAGGTGAGTACCTTTGCAATGGCTTCCGCAGCCGGTTTTGATCCGGGAGCCAGTTCCTGGAGATAGTGCGGTGGATGGTGAAATGGCATACGGACGTGAGCCGGACCTGCCAGGCCGCAACCATAATTGACCACCGCTCGCAACACCGGCTCGTCGCCCAATGCGTCGGCGAAAACCAGCTCGGTGTCGATACCATTCTGCCAGCTCACGACATACTGACCTGGGCGATGAAACCCCTCAATGGCGGATGCGATCAAAGCGTTTGCATGGGCTTTGACGGTGATGAAAATTACATCCGGCGATTCGCTACCGAGCTCATCGATGTTGGTGGTCACTCTGGCAACGGGCTGTCGAAGAGTTTCCGCGCCTTCGATGATAATCCCCGGGTCGAGCGCCGGTTCGAGCAGGTCAGGGATGACGTCGCACAGGGTGACCTCGTTTCCTTTACTGGCCAGAAAGGCCGCCACGATGCAACCAACGGGTCCGGCCCCCACCACAGCGAACTTTTGCGGTCGAAAATCGGCGTGTTCAACCATGTGTTTCCCCCCTTTTTTTATAGGTGGCATTCAGGCGATCATGCGGGGCGATGGCATCACTTCTTGAACGGCGACTCCAACTGGAGAAGAATGCCTAAACTAATTGTTATAGTGGTTGTTAAAAAATCGTTCCGTTATGCGACCGTTTTTTTCTACAACCACTTATACCATCCTTCCGTATTTCAGAATTTATTTAAGAAAAGCGGTATATTTTAATTATCACCCGCCGATGCGTGTGAAATCC
>Ga0316198_10001667_pt1 | contig 13193 bp, 17 predicted proteins | sample OudBieAanoxic_MG_FD_204935 | JGI IMG/M metagenome (GOLD analysis project Ga0316198, IMG submission 204935) | Coastal sediment microbial communities from Oude Bieten Haven, Netherlands - site A anoxic | ecosystem: Environmental > Aquatic > Marine > Coastal > Sediment | place: Netherlands...
CCGACGGACCGACCGACGACTGGGTCGTGAGGCTACGACCCGAGCAGGTCGTGGAGGTTGCCATCGACGGCGTGCAGTCCTCGCAGCGCTACCCCGGCGGTGTTGCCCTGCGCTTCGCCCGGGTGCTGCGCTACCGCGACGACAAGGTCTCGACCGAGGCCGACACGATCAGCCGGGTACGCGCCCTGCTGGGATAGCGCGGCCCTGAGACGCCTGGACGGTGCGCCACGTCGCGTACTCACCCGCCGCGTCGAGAGTGGTCGCAGCCAGCCATCCAGCGACGAGCACGTCGTCGGTCAGGCCCAGCAGCAGCAGCGCGCTCTCAGGAACGAGGTCGACCGGCGAGACGATGTAGAGGACGCCGAGCAGCATGACGGCCAGTCGGGATCGGCTGAGCAGCGGAAAGCGGCCGGTGAGGGTGTCGGCCAGCATCGCAGGGATCAGCTTGACGCGCTCCAGCATGCCCGGGGTACCTGGATCAGTCCCGGAGCGCACGGCGCGCCCGACGGCGGCAGCGGCGGCGAGCTGTCGCGGAGTTGGCACGTGGTGCTCCTTTCGCCTCTGACCTGATCGGGACATGTAGGGAACGATCTGCGCTGCTTGCTTGTTCCACCCCAGACGTCTGGTGAAACCTTCTGGAGGCTCCACGATGCCCGTGCCGTTCGACCCTGATGCCCAGCTCGTGTCCTACGCCCACCCCGAGCGGCTTGTCACCACGCAGTGGCTCGGCGACCACCTCGATGCACCCGGGCTGGTCGTCGTCGAGAGCGACGAGGACGTGCTGCTCTACGACACCGGTCACATCCCGGGGTCGGTGAAGATCGACTGGCACCTCGACCTCAACGACAGCGTGACCCGTGACTACGTCGACGGCGAGCGCTTCGCCGCGCTGATGAGCGCCGCAGGGATCTCGCGAGACACCACGATCGTGGTCTACGGCGACAAGTTCAACTGGTGGGCGGCCTACGCGCTGTGGGTGTTCTCGCTGTTCGGCCACCCGGACGTGCGACTGCTGGATGGCGGGCGTGCCGCATGGGTCGGCGAGGGCCGGCCCATGACGCGCGAGGTGCCCAGCCCGACTCCGGTCGGCTACCCCGTCGTGGAGCGCGACGACACCGTGCTGCGTGCGTTCAAGGACGACGTGCTGGCCCACCTCGGCAAGCCGTTGATCGACGTGCGATCGCCCGGCGAGTACTCCGGTGAGCTGCTGCACATGCCCGACTACCCCCAGGAGGGGGCGATGCGCGGCGGACACATCCCGGGCGCGGCGAGCGTCCCGTGGGCGCAAGCAGCCGCCGAGGACGGTCGGTTCCGCAGCCGTGACGAGCTCGAGCACATCTACCTGGAGAGCGCCGGGCTGAGCCCGGACGACGACGTCGTCGCTTACTGCCGCATCGGCGAGCGCTCCTCGCACACCTGGTTCGTGCTCACCTACCTGCTCGGCTTCGAGAAGGTCCGCAACTACGACGGCTCGTGGACAGAGTGGGGCAACGCCGTGCGCGTCCCCGTCGTCCAGGGCACCGAGCCGGGCAGCATCTGAGCGATGTCGACCACCGCCGACACCTCAGGCCTGCCTGCTGCTTTCGCCGAGATCGCCCAGGACTTCATCGCTGCCTCCAAGCGTGAGCGCCTCGACCTGCTGCTGGAGTTCTCCGATGAGCTGCCCGAGCTTCCGCATCGGTTCACCGACGACCGCGACAGCCTCGAGCAGGTGGACGAGTGCCAGTCGCCGGTGTTCCTGACCGTCGAGGTCGGCACCGGCGACGCTGCGCCCGTTCACCTGTTCTTCGACGCGCCGGCCGAGGCGCCGACGACCCGAGGGTTCGCCGGCATCCTGCATGCCGGGCTGGATGGGCTCAGCGCTGATGAGGTGCTGGCCGTTCCCGACGACGCCCCGATGCGGCTCGGGCTGGCGGAGGCCGTGTCGCCGCTGCGGCTGCGGGGCATGGTCGGCATGCTGAGCCGGATCAAGCGTCAGGTGCGGCTGCGCAGCGCCGCGGCGGCTACCCGCTGACGAGCTGAACCACGGCGTCGGCCAGCTCCGGGCCGGCGTCCTCCTGCAAGAAGTGGCCCGCTCGGGCGATGGTCGGGTGCTCGAGCCCCTGTGTACCGGGCACGACCTTGCGAAAGACCGGGGCCATGGCGCCGGTGATCGGGTCGGAGTCGGCGAAGGCGACGAGGAACGGCCTCGTCCAGGCCGCCAGGACGGCCCAGGCTGCGCGGTTGGCCTGCGTCGCCGGGTCGTCGGTGGACGTGGGGACGAGGCCCGGCATCGCACGCGGACCTGCCTTGTACGTCTCCTCAGGGAACGGCGCGTCGTAGGCGGCGCGAGCTTCGTCGGACAGGCCGCGAACGCAGCCTGCAGCGACGGCGCGTCCGACGTCGAGCACCGGCGCGGTCTCCATCGCCCGGCGCATCGCCCACCACATGTCGGGCATGCCGTGATCGCCGGTGGGCAGCCCGGTGTTCGCCGCAACGACCCGGTCGACGAGCCCGGCGTTCTCCGTCGCTAGGCGAAGCCCGATCAGACCGCCCCAGTCCTGGCCGACGAGCGTCACGCCGGACAGACCCAGGTGGTCGACGAGCAGCGCCTTCATGGAGGCGACGTGGCGGGCGTAGGTGTGGTCGCCGACCTCGCTGGGCTTGTCGGAGCGTCCGAAGCCGACCATGTCGGGGGCTACGACCCGCAGCCCGGCGTCAGTGAGCACGGGGATCATGGTTCGGTACACGTACGACCACGTCGGCTCACCGTGCAGCAGCACGACGACCGGCGGCGCCTCACCGCCCGAACTAGCTGACGCAGAGACGTCGAGGTAGGCCATCCGTACCGGCTGGTCTCCGAACGGCACGTCCGCGTAGTGGGCCTGCCCGGTGTTCGCCAGCCCTGCGAAACGCTCGTCCGGTGTCCGCAGCACCTGCATATCGCTCACCCTCTGCCGTAGTCGGCGGCAGCGATGGCGTCGGCCTGCTGCTCGATGTCGAAGCTCGACGAGCCGGGGATCTTGGGCACGAACCCGACGAGCACGCCGTTGCGCATCACCTGGGCCTCCAGGCCGGCGGCGCCGTCGACGTCCCACAGAGCCTCGCGCCCGTCACCGATCTGCACTCGGACGCCGAACCGGTACAGGCCGGGGCGCGCCAGGCTCGCTCGCACCTTGCGCCGCTTGAGCGCCTCGACGACCTGGGTTGCCTCCTGCTCCTGCACGACGCCGAGCCTAGCTTCGGCTGACGTGCGTGCCTCGGTCAGCGGTTCTGGACGGCCTTCACGCGGGCAAGCAGTCGCAGCACCTCGAGGTAGATCCAGACGATGCTCGACACGATGCCGAACGCGGCGTACCACTCCGCAGCCTCGGGCGCGCCGGCCTTGACCCCAGCCTCGACCTGGGCGAAGTCGATGAGCAGAGTCGACGCGGCGACCCCCAGGATGACCAGGCCGATGACGATGGCCGTCGGGGAGGAGCCGTAGAGGAAGCTCAGGTTCACGCCGAACAGCGACAGGATGAACCCGAAGAAGTACAGCAGAGCGATCCCGGCCACCATCACTGAGATGATCTGCACGCCACGCGCCGTGACCCGGAAGACGCGCAGGGAGTAGAGCACGAGCATGCCGACGGTGATGGCCAGCGTGCCGAGCAGCGCCAGGCCGACGACGCCGTCGAAGACCTCTTCGTAGTAGCGGGAGATGGCCCCGATCCACAGGCCGTTGAGCACCGCGTAGAGAAGACCGGCGGCGAAGGCCAGGCGAGGGTTGTTGACCGCCGCGATGGACAGCGCGATGAGCGCGATGAAGCCGATCAGGTACACCAACCCGGAACCGCGACCGGTGAACGTCTCCGCGTTCGACCACCCGATGGCCGCCAGCACCCCGATGATCAGGAGGAAGAACGCCGACTTGACGGCGACTCCCCCGTACGTCATGGCCGAGGCTCGGTCGGGGAACGCGGTCCGCATCTCGCTGGACGACCAGGTCTCGTCGTTGAGCATCTGTCTCGACATGACCGCGAAGCCTAGGGGTGCGACAACCGGAGCAACCCATCGAGGCGGCGAGAGAACGTCGCGTCGTCGACGAGGCCGTCATCGTGGTCGATGACCAGCGCCACCAGCGCGACCTGCGGGTCATCGGGGTCACTGGGGGCTGCGGCGTCAGCCAGCGGGTCGCCGGTGGGCCGAAGAAGGAGCCACGCCAAGGCGGTGGGAAGCAGCAGTGTGACGGCAGCCAACCACGCGACGCGCGAGGCCACGGTGAGTCCCGGACGGGTGACGATGTCGCCCACGACGCTCACCCAGACGACCGTGGCCGGGAGGATCAAGAACAGGAACACCATCTCGCTGGTCGGCATCGTGACCATCACAGCGCCGTCCGCACGGCGTCGACCAGGGCGGCCCGGTCGGAGCGTGCTGCGGCCACCGGTCGGCTAGCCCGCCGTGACCCGACCCACTGACGCGCCGTACGCCACAGCAGAACCAGGCGCTCGGCGACAAGAACCGTCGCGCCGACGAACGCAGGCGTGAGCAGCGCGACGAGCGCTCCTAGCCCCCACCCCCAGGAGGCGCCGACGGCCACGGCCAGCCCGATCCACTCAAGGAGGTACACCACCAGCGCCACGAGAGGCATCACGGTGGCGCGGACCGCCGGCGCCGCTGGGATCAGCCGCGTGGCCTGGGTGAGGAGGTACGGGATGATGCCGAGCGCCAGCCCGAGAAGCGCGTACGGCAGGAGGAGGAGGGTGACCAGCCCGTCCAACGCCAGCTGACCGAGGATGCGGGCGGTGGAGACGGAGCCGGACAGCTGGTAGTCCGACATCCGAAGCCCGTCGAGCGTGGCTCGGTAGCGACGGGAGGCCACCGCCACCGCTTCTCGCTGTGGTCCCTCGCGCCTGGCCAGCCGCACAGCGAGCTGCTCGCGCAGGGCGAGATCGACCTCCTTGACGGCCTGGTCGGGCGCGGCCTGCCGCAGCGCGACCGAGGCGGCCAGCTGCATCTCGCGCGCCTCGTCCCAGTCCCGGTAGTCCGGGGCCGCCTCTCGCATGCCGGCTGCTACCCGGTCGTTGAGCGCGTCCACGGCTGCCCGGTTGTCTGCGTCGACCGGTGCAGCGGAGGCAGCTTCGGCCACGACGACATCGAGTGCGATGGGTTCGGAGAACGCCACCACGACTCGGCTGCGGAATGCCGCCTTGTCCTCGTAGTGGATGCCGACCGGTTGGATCGTGATGCCCGTGGTCCCGGCGGCTCGGGCGCCTAGGGCGATGCGCGCCGCGCCCGTCTTCACCGGCGCGAGGTTGGGGTCGTCCTGAGTGACCCCCTCGGGGAAGATGAGCACCAGCGAACCCTCGGCGAGCGCCTCGTAGCACGAGCTGAACATGGCGTCGTTGGTCGATCGGCCCGGGCCGGGGTCGTCGGACTTGTGCACGGGGATGGCGCGGATGCTGCGCATGAGCGCACCGGCCACGGGCACGCTCCAGATGACGTCGCGTGCCACGATGCGAGGGACGCGGGGCGACAGGTAGACGAGGAGCACGGCGTCGGCGACGCCGCCGAAGTGGTTGGACACCAGCAAGACGGGTCCATCACTCGATCGTCGCGACGCCACGACCTGGATGTCACGGTAGGTGAGCCGCGCCGTTGCCTCCGCCACCCGACGTACGGCGGACATCGCGAACGAGGTCACGCCTCCACCTCCGCTGCCGGCCACAGGACCGTTCCCCACATGGCCAACGCGGCCGCACCCGCGATGTGCCAGACAGCGTGCAGCTGCAGGAGCGAATCGGGGTCACACAGCGGGCTGCCGGTGCGGCCGGCGACGAAGCCGGCCGTCGCCAGCGCCGCGAGACCGCCGGTGGCGGCAAGCCGTCGACGCGTCCCCGAGCGAGTCATGGGTCGTCCCCGTAGCCGTCGAAGGACGGGGACGGCAACGGCCTGCCCCACCAGCACCGCAACCGGGGCGTCGTGCAGGAGCTCCGCGCCCGGTCCTTGCGGGCCGTGGTAGAGCACGCTTCCGGCACCCACGAGCACCAGCAGCGACGCGTAGGTGCGCGCCGTGCATCGTTGCTGCGCGGGCAGGTCGCGCCACTCCCAGATCAGCCAGCCGCCGACCGCCACGTATCCGAGGCTGGAAACGGCCGCGACAGGCTGGGCGAGCACCGCGTCCCGCACTGCCTCACAGTCCGACACCCCGAGCACCGTGTCCCGGCGGTCGAGGACCGCCTGCGTCAGCGTGCGCACCTAGGCGAGGCTAGCGTTGCCAGCCGTGCGCATTGCCACCTGGAACGTCAACTCAGTCACCGCCCGTCTCCCCCGCCTCCTGGACTGGCTGGATACCCGTCAACCCGACGTCGCCTGCCTCCAGGAGCTGAAAGTCACCGAGGAAGCGTTCCCGCACCTGCCGGTTCAGGCCCTGGGGTACGAGTGCGCCGTGCACGCGGACGGACGGTGGAACGGCGTGGCGGTCCTCTCGCGTGTCGGGCTGGACGACGTCGCCCGGGGCCTGGACGACGAACCGGGCTTCCCCGGCCCGGAGACCCGTGCAGTGGCCGCCACCTGCGACGGCGTGCGGGTGCGCAGCGTGTACGTACCGAACGGACGCACTCTGGACGATCCGCACTACGCCTACAAGCTGGTCTGGCTCGACGCCCTACGAGCCACGCTCGGCGCCGAGCTCGACCGGTGGCCGTCCTCGATCGTGCTGGGCGACTTCAACGTCGCCCCCACCGACGCCGATGTGTGGGACCCGGCGAGGTTCATCGACTCCACCCACGTCACAGGCCCGGAACGCGATGCCTTGGCCGCCATCCGCGACCTCGGCCTGACCGACGTGATCCCCCGGCCGGGCAAGGGCCCGAACCCCTTCACCTACTGGGACTACCGAGCGGGGGCGTTCCACCAGGACTGGGGCATGCGGATCGACCACGCCTACGCCAGCGCACCGGTCGCGGACCGGGTAGCCGACGCCTGGGTGGACCGGGAGTCCCGCAAGGGAAAGGGGCCATCGGACCATGCACCGGTGATGATCGACCTCGCGGAGGCCGACTCAGCCTGAGACGTTGGACGAGGGCGCCTCGGCGGGCGTCGGCGTAACCTGTTCGCATGGCCCAGAAGCATTCGGTGGCGCTCGAGCAGGCGGCTCAGCACGCCGCTGCCCTCGTCGACCGGATGCTGGGCTTCCGCGACGACGTCGGCGCCAACGAGCTGGCACGTTGGCGTGCACAGACCACGCAGGCCCAGATGCGGGTGCAGCGGGCCGAGCGGGTCAGGTCGCGGGCACGCGTGCAGGTGCCGGTGCTTCTGGGCGTGGCCGGCGCCGTCGGGCTGGCGCAGTGGTGGTGGCTGATGGCCTTCTTGGCCATGGTCGCCCTGTTGGTGGGCCTGCGGGCGGCGAGCACACCTGTTCCGGCCCTGCCGCCGGCGCCTCCCCCGCCGCCCGTCCTGCCCAGCGCCACACGCTCGTCGTCGGCATATGCGCCCCTGCAGCGTGCCGTCGCCGCGCGCGCCGCGCTTGCCGGACTCGTCCCGTTGGTGCCCCCGGACGTCGCGGACCTGGCTCTGGAGACGAGCACGGAGGTCGAGCGCGTCGTCGCGGGTCTTGCTGCCGCCCTCGTCCCCGTCGAGCAGGCAGCACGCAGCAGCGGGCGCACGTCGTCTGCCGCGGCGCGCCTACGTCACGACCTGGATGAGGCTGTGCGCGCCTACGACGAGCTCGTGCGCACGGTGGACGGTGCCGTGGCGATGCGCAACGACGCCCGTCTCGACGAGATCAGCGCCAGGGTCGGCGGTATCCGGGCCGCCGTGGCGGCTCTGAGCCCCGCGACGCCCGGCTGAGTCACCCCTTGCTGTCAACGGTCTCCGATCCCTCCGTCGACCATGGCCAGCACCTGGGTCGTCGCCTCCGTGACCGAGGCGAGGACGATCGGCTGCGGCGCCTGGCCCAGCTCGACGGCATCGCCCTCGACGACGACCACCAGCAGGCGGTCGGGGAGGCGGCCCAGCGCGCGCGCCAGCTCGATCGCGTCGCCCAGCGACAGCCCGTGGCTGCTCGTCGTGGAGCCGCGCCGCTCACCAGGCAGCGGGGAGTCACTCACGTCGAGGACGCCCACCGTCCCCGGTGGGCGTCCGGTGAGTGCTGCGTCCACCACGATGACCAGGTGACGGCCCGCGAGCAGGTCGACCAGCGCGAGCGGGTCGCTCAGTCGTACCACGTCGATGTCGGGTCGTAGCGAGGTCACCGCGTCGGCCACAAGCGGCCCGGCGGCGTCGTCACCGCGGTCCGGGTTCCCGATGCCGATGACGAGGGGGACGCTCACGCCCGGCTAATCGCGATCGACGTGCAGGCGCAAGAAGTGCGTCGCGCACGAGATACAGGGGTCGTAGTTGCGGATCGCGACCTCGCACTGTCGGGTGAGCTCGGCATCGTCGAGGTCCAGGTGGTCCTGGACGAAGGTGCGCAGGTCGTCCTCGATCTGGGCCTGATTCTGCGAGGTGGGCGGCACGATGCGGGCATCTGCGATGAGACCGTCGTCGTCGAGCCGGTAGCGGTGCACCAAGAGACCGCGGGGCGCCTCGCTCGCGCCGTAGCCAAGGCCCGCGCCAACGGGCACGTCCACGTCGGAGGGTCCCGGATCGGCGGGCCACTCGTCGATGAGCCGCTGCGCCTCCTCGACCGCGTAGACCACCTCCAGGGCACGCACCACGATCGACGCGAAGGGGTTGAGCATCGGACGGGCCACGTCGAGCTCGGCTGCCAGGGCGGCTGCTCGTCCCGTCATCCGGTCCCCGAGCAACGCCCACCGGGCCAGCGGCCCCACGACGTAGGAGCCGACGCCGTGCAAGCGCGCGTGCAACGCGTTGGAGTGCTCGACGTGCAGCTCGACGATCCGCTCATCGAACAGCTCCAGGGCGAAGCGGTCGGGCTCACGAACGCCGTCGCCGGACAGGACCACCCGGCCGTCCTCAAGCGGGTACTCACCGGTGCCCGGGTCCAGGGCGATGAAGTGGTAGGCCATCTGCGCCTCGGGCAGCTCCAACGCCGCGACCGCACGCAGCGTGGCCTCGGCATCGTCGGCCGCCTGATCGAGGATCGCGCGCACTCGAGCCATCTCCTGGGGCGTCGGGAAGCGGAAGAATCCACCCACCTTGACATTGACCGGGTGGATGGCCCGACCGCCGGCGAGCTCCATGACGTCGTTGCCGGTCTTCTTCAGGCGCAGGCCCTGCTGGACGAGATCGCGGTGGTCCGCCGCCATACTCAGCGCGTCCGGGTAGCCCAAGAAGTCAGGGGCGTGCAGCAGGTAGATGTGCAGGGCGTGGCTCTCGATCCACTCCCCGCAGTAGAGCAGCCTGCGCATCGCCCGGATGGCGTCGCTGACCGTGACCCCGCGCGCAGCCTCGACGGCGTTGCAGGCGGCCGTCTGATAGGCGACCGGGCAGATGCCGCAGATACGGGCGGTGATGTCTGGAGCCTCGGCAGCCTCTCGTCCACGAAGGAACCCCTCGAAGAAGCGGGGCGGCTCGTAGATCCGCAGCCGGACGTCGTCGACCTTGCCGTCGCGGATGCGTACGTGCATGGCCCCCTCGCCCTCGACCCTGGCGAGCACGGGTACGTCGAGGGTGCGGGCCCGGGTCACGACGACACCTCCGCCGCCTCGGCACGCTGGCGTGCCGCTTCTGCCTCGAAGGCCGGGGCTGCCGCGTTGTAGGTGGCGAACATCCGCTCGACCTGCGCGGCCGGCAAGCCCTGCTCGCGCAGGTGGTCGGCGAGTGCCGCGGTGTTCGCCGAGCCGTACGGCCCGAAGCAGCCGAAGCACCCGCGGGCGTAGGCCGGGCACAGCGCCCCGCACCCGGCCTGCGTCACCGGGCCGAGACAGGGGGTGCCGTGGGCGACGGCGACGCACACGGTGCCGCGTTGCTTGCACTCGCTGCACACGCTGGTCAGCGGGATCCGCGGCTTGCGGTCGTGCAGCACTGCTGCGACCACTTCGAGCAGCATCCCCTTGTCCACCGGGCAGCCACGAAGCTCCGCCTCCACGGTCACGTGGGCTCGAATCGGGGTCGAACGCTCGAGGACGTCGAGGTAGTCGGGCCGCGCATAGACGATCGAGGCGAGCTCGGCGACGTTGCGAGTGTTGCGCAGCGCCTGGATGCCGCCCGCTGTGGCACAGGCCCCGATCGTGATCAGGCGCTTCGAGGAACGCCTGATCTGCTGGATCCGCTCAGCGTCGTGCGGCGTGGTGATCGAGCCCTCGACGAGCGACAGGTCGTAGGGGCCGCTCACCACAGCCCGGGTGGCCTCAGGGAAGTAGGCGATCTGAACCGCCTCGGCTACGTCCAACAGCTCGTCCTCGCAGTCGAGCAGGGAGAGCTGGCAGCCGTCGCACGAGGCAAACTTCCACACCGCCAGCTTGGGGCGCTTCGATGTGCGACGGTCGCGTCGCGGGGTCGGTTGTCGGGTCGTAGTAGCCATCTCAGACCTCTCGCAGCCACAGGAGTCGTTCGAGCCGGTCGTAGCCGAAGACCGGTCCGTCGACGCAGACGAAGAGCTCGCGCAGCTGACAGTGCCCGCACAGACCGACGCCGCAGTCCATCGCCCGCTCCATCGACAGCCGGATGCGTCGGCGCGGCACCCCGCGGTCGACCAGGGCCGCGCCGACGTAGCGCATCATCGGCTCGGGACCGCAGACCAGAGCGAGCGTGGTCGACGGGTCGAAGCCGGCCCGCGGGATGAGGCTGGTGACCAGTCCGACCTTGCCGCGCCACTGCGGCGGCCCGTAGTCGACCGTCACGTCGACCTCCAGGTCGAAGCGTCCGCGCCAGCGTTCGAGCTCGTCGGCGAAGAGCACGTCATCGGGGGTACGAGTGCCGTAGAGCAGGACGACCCTCTTGTACTCGCTACGCCGGGCCAGGATCTGCAGCAGCGCCGGACGCAGCGGTGCCAGTCCGATGCCGCCGGCGACCAGGACGACGTCTCCGCCGCGACCGTCGGTGACGTCCCAGCCGTGCCCGTAGGGTCCGCGGACGCCGACGACGTCCCCCCGACGCAGCCGGGTCAGGGTGTGGGTGACCCCACCCACGTCGCGGATGGTGTGCAGCAGCAGCTTGCCGCCGGCCGGGTCGCCGCTGATGCTGAGCGGCACTTCGCCGACACCGAAGGCGTAGACCATGGTGAACTGCCCGGGCCTGAAGTCCAGCGGGCCGCCGGACAGCGGCGCCAACGACAGCGTGGCAGTGTCGCGGGTGTCCTGGCGTCGCTGGGTGACCCGGAACTCGCGCAGGTCGAAGGCGGATGCGTGTTGGCTGGTTGCTGTCGTGGCAGTCACGACTGAGACGTTCCGTAGACATCGGCCAGCCGCAGCCGGGCGGCCTGCATCCGTTCGAGCATGACGGCCGCGACGCGGCGCATGAGGGCGTACCCGAAGGCAGGGTCGTCCTCGGCCAGTGCTCGCAATGCTGCGGCGTCCACACGGACCACTCGCGAGTCCGTCGCCGCCCGCGCGTCGAAGAACCAGCGGTAGGGAGAGACGAGCCACGACCAGCCGACCGTCTCACAGGCCTCGACGGTGTCCACGACCTGGGCACCGCGGCCGGGGACGTGCATCTCGATCGACACCCGTCCCTCGACGAGCAGGTACAGGTCCTGCGCCGGTTCACCCTCTCGGAACAGGATCGTGCCGGCTGGAACCTGAGCGATCTCGGCATGCTCGACGAGCCGGTCGACGTGCTCGTGGGCCATGTCGCGCGTGAAGCAGTGCGAGCGCAGCAGGTCGCGCACCTCGTGGGTGGTCGTGGTCACGTCGTGTCCTCCCGTCGAGAGGTGCGTGCGGTGCCGCGTAGCGCGCGGGCCTCGGCCGTGATGTCGATGCCGACGGGGCACCAGGTCAGGCAACGGCCGCAGCCGACGCACCCGGAGCTGCCGAACTGGGCTTGCCAGGTGCCGAGCTTGTGGGTCATCCACTGGCGGTACCGCGACGCGGTGGACGCGCGCACCGGTCCGCCGTGCACGTAGGAGAACCCGGCAGTGAAGCACGAGTCCCAGGTTCGCCATCGTTCGGCGTTCTCGGCAGTCAGGTCGCTGACGTCATCCACTGAGGTGCAGAAGCAGGTCGGGCACACCGCCGTGCAGTTGCCGCAGGCCAAGCAGCGCTGCGCCACGTCCTCCCACAACGGGTGCTCCACCTCGGCGTCCAGCATTGCGGGAAGGCCTGTCGTGTCGAGGCGGCGCTCGATGGCACGGGTGGCCCCGTCGATCACGGACTGTGCCGCGGCGACGTCGTCGTGATCGGCGACCCGGTTGCCGACCTCGTCGAGGACGTCGGCCCCGCGCTCGCTGCCGACGGTCACGACGAACCGGTGCTCGTCAGCGAGCACCTCGGTGAGCGCGAGGTCATACCCCTCGCCCGGGGCGGGCCCAGTACCCATGGAGGTGCAGAAGCAGGTGTCGGCCGGGCTGCCGCACGCAACGGCGACGACGAAGGTGGCGTCTCGGGCCGCGACGTAGTCGACGTCGCGGCCCGGACGGTCCTTCCAGCGGTGGGCGAGCACCCGGTCCTGAGCCCGGATTGCCGCCAGGTCGCACGAGCGAACACCCAGCAGGGCACGTCGCGGCGGCGCGGCGTCGGGACGGGTCATGTCGAAGCCGTCGTCGCGTGCCGTGGCACGCCACAGCAGCTGGCGCGGCGGGAACAGCACAGGCTTGAAGGAGGTCGCGGGGCTGGCGAACCCGAAGAGGGCGTCATCACCGCGTTCACGCAGTCGGTAGCGCGCCGGCTGCTGGTCGTCGCCGACGCCTCGAGGCAGGTCGTCGACCCCGGTGACCTCACCAGGGGCGATCACCCCGTCTCTCAGGACGGGGCCGAGGACACTCCACCCGCGTTCTCGAAGCACCGAGATCAGCTGGTCGAGTCCATCGGTGGTGATGACTGCCTGTTGCGCAGCGACCGAGGTGGCCATGGAGGCCAGCGTGACCGGCAGGCAGGTCGAACGGCAGGGCCAGAGGTCACTCCACCTGCCAGAATGAGCCCACTGATGCCGACCGACAGGTGACTCGTGGACCCACAGCCAGGCCACCCGCTGCGCCACGTCGTGCTCGACGACCCGTCGGAGCGGCTGAGCCCCCAGCTGGCGATCCCGCTGGTGCTGGTCGAGTCGATCGGGCTGTCGATGCTGTTCGCCGCCTACGTGGCGCTGGACGCCGTCGACAGCGCGCT
>Ga0316198_10001668_pt1 | contig 13192 bp, 11 predicted proteins | sample OudBieAanoxic_MG_FD_204935 | JGI IMG/M metagenome (GOLD analysis project Ga0316198, IMG submission 204935) | Coastal sediment microbial communities from Oude Bieten Haven, Netherlands - site A anoxic | ecosystem: Environmental > Aquatic > Marine > Coastal > Sediment | place: Netherlands...
TTCTCGATGTCTTCGGCGCTCATCGGGTTGAAGGTGTCGGAGCGGTAGACAAGCCCGCGAGCGACGGTCGCTCCGTCGCCGGTCCGGTAGCCGCCGAGATCGCGCAGGTTGGGCACCGTGGCAATACCCAGCGCGAGGCCCAGGCTTTGGCCTGGCACCAGGGTCGGAAGGAATTCGGTCTCAGCCGCTGCGGAACTGCACAAGCCCAGCAGCAGAGCCAGGGCGCCGGCGGCTGTTCTGTTCATGCGAATGCAAAATCGTTTTCTCATCACGTCTCTCCGACATGACGGCTTGTTGGCCTATTTCTCGTAAAGCTAAACGTGCAGTTCCCCTCAACCCTCGCCGCCTCCGCCGCCGATCTCTCAGCTTCTTCGCCCTTGGCCAGCGGCGGCTCGATGACGTAGTGCACCCCAACCGAGATGTCGTAGCCCAAGTAGAGGCGGTCGTTCTTGACGAAAAGCGTGTAGCCGCCCGTGAACCCTCCACAGGTCACGACCATGCCCTGCTCGCCATCCTTCAGATCAAGCCGCCTGTTACTTCCCGGCCCCACGGTAGCCCTCATCAAGAGCCTTCAGCGCGTCCTCGACGCCAAAACTCGAGGGGGGTGCGCTCGGCGGGTACTCTTTGAACGTTTCAAGGAACTGCCCCACGACCACGGTCGCGGGAAGGAAGGTCCACATGTTCTCCCCCCACCAGCGGCCGTAGAGCATGCCCTGGGACTGGCAACCCGCCAGAATGGAAATACCCACAATTGCAAAAAAACCACACGCACATCAGACAGACCTCTTTCTCCCGTCTTTACCTTGATGATTCCAGCCTACCCGTCTCCGTCGGGGATCCGGCAGTTTCGCATTCAAGCCGATTCCGCCTTCCTGGTTTGGTTAAGTGATTGAAATGAGATCTTTAACGGTGAAGCGTCTGGCCCGCTACCTGGCCCGTTCGAAATAGACGTCGAACTTCTGTTGCGCGACCGCCTGATAGTAAACGCCCTGGAGAATGTCGTTCTCCGGATCGTACGTGAGGGTGTAGGTGGACCCGTTGTAGCCACCGGCTCGCAGCTCGAGAAAGACCGTGGTCGTACCACCCTCCAGCGAAGCTTCGGCCTTTGCGAACGGGAGTTGGTGTGGATTCGCGTAGGCGGCGTCGAGCCTGCCGCTGCCGTCGACACCCCGGATAGCGATCAGGTAGCCGCCGTCGGCCCGCACCCATAGGCCCAATAAGGCGCCAAAACCGGATTCGGACTCGGCGGTTGGCACCTCCGTCTCTACCGCCGACGTAACCCTATCCTCTGCAATGGTCAGCTCTGCTGAGAATCCGAGGACAATTACCAGTATCAGCAGGATGCGCGCCATGGACGTATTCATTGCTCTTCCTCTACAGGTGCATCGGCCATGGCCGAAGTAAGCCCAAGCACACAGAAACTGCCGAACGCTGCGAATCGAATGAACTGTTTCATTTGCGCGCTTTCAGTCGGATCGTCCGGGGGATTGATTGTGAAGAATCAGCGGGCCGCGTCCAGATCTGGACGCGGCACGCGTACCTCACAAGCGAACCAACGTGGCAGAACCTATCGAGGACCGGGCTGGACGCGCTTGAGCGGCGTGCCATCCATGGCTTCGCTTGTCTTGGTCTCAAGATTCTTGATGTCCTCTTCCGACAACTGCGGCCGGTCCACCTTGATCTTCAGCTTGTCGAGCTTGGCGGTCAGGGGGAACGGCGGCATGTAGTCGGCATCGTTCACGCCGGTCAGGGTGTCGGAACCGATGTCGAAGCTCTCGTCCCACTGCAGGATCATCGGCAGGGTCTTCTCCATCCTGATGGTCTGCACTACCTTACCGTCCACCTTAAGGGTGCCGGTGCCCGGGCGACCGAGGCCGCTCATGTTGTTGTAGGCCAGCGTACCCAACCCCAGTCCTTCGTAATCGAAATCGAACTCGATCGTGTGCTTGCCTGGTGCCAGCGCTTCGGGGCCCTGCCACTTGATGCGCTTCAGGTCAATCAGGTTCCAAAGGAAGGTTGGCTTGCCTTCCTGGAGATAGAAACCGTAGCCGGCGAAGCGCCCGCCGGAGGTCAGGATCATGCCTTCGGCACCGCCCTCGGGAACGGTGATGTCGGCGGTGATGGTGTAGGACGAGTCCAGCAGGAAGGGCGAGTCGCCCTGCGGCAGGCCGACCATCGGACTGGTGTAAACGAACTCGGTGCGCCCGGCGGTGATGTTCGGGCGCGGTGCGACGACGCGTGCGGCCACCGAGGCGTCGAACGGAAGCACCTGATACTTTTTGGCCTCGGCGAGAAACTTCGCACGCAACTCCTTCACCTTTTCCGGGTGCTGCGCGGCGATATCTTCGGCCTGGTTCCAGCTCTCTTTCAGGTTGTAGAGTTGGAACACCTGATTGTTGAGCGGATCCGGGTTGGCCGGGCCGAAGGCTTCCCATGGCGCGCGGTTGACCTTAGTGCTGAGCAGCCAGCCTTCGTCGTAGAGCGCCCACTGGCCCATCATCTCGAAATACTGGGTCTTGTGCCGCGATGCCACCTCTGCGTTCTCCTTGTCGAAGGTGTAGAGAAAGCTGGTGCCTTCGATCGGCGCCTGCTTGATGCCGTCCACCATTTCCGGGGCAGCGATCCCCGTGGCTTCGAGGATGGTCGGGGCGACGTCGATGACGTGTACGAAGTGCTCGCGCAGTGCGCCCTTGTCCTTGATGCGGTCGGGCCACATCACGGCCATGTTCTGGTTGATGCCGCCGAGGCGTGAGGCGTTTTGCTTGAACCAGTCGAACGGCGTGTCGAAGGCCCACGACCAGCCGGCCGACATGTGGTTGTAGGTCTGTTCGGTACCCCAGACGTCGTACCATTTCATCTGCACGTCCACCGGCAGTTCGTTGACGCCGTTGAAGAAGGCCACCTCGTTGGGCGTGCCCATCGGGCCGCCCTCGGCGCTGGTGCCGTTGTCGCCGTTGATGTAGATAATGAGCGTATTGTCCAGTTTGCCCAGGTCCTCAAAGGCCTGGATCACGCGGCCGATCTCGTGGTCGTTATATGCGGCATAGGCGGCGAAGACATCGACCTGTTTGATGAAGAGCTTTTTCGTCTTGTCATCGAGTTGATCCCAGGGCTTGAGCACCTTGTCGGGCCACGGAGTGAGTTCCGAGTCCTGGGGGATGACGCCGAGCTTCTTCTGGTTTGCGAAGATCGTCTCGCGCAACTTGTTGTAGCCGTCGTCAAACAGGTGCATGTCGCTGATCTTCTTTACCCATTCCTCGGTCGGGTGATGCGGCGCGTGTGTGGCACCGGGCGCGTATTTGATGAAAATCGGCTTGCTTGGCTGGATCTGGTGGATCCGGTTCATGTAGGCGATGGCTTCGTCGGCCATGCCGGTGATCAGATTCCAGCCGGGCTTGCCGTCGAAGGGATAGATCTGGGTGGTGTTGCGGAACAGGTTTGGCTGCCACTGGTTGGCATCGCCACCGACGAATCCGTAGAAATATTCGAAGCCCAAACCGGTCGGCCACTGGTTGAAGGGACCTGCCTGGCTGGCGGCGAAGGCCGGGGTGTTGTGGTCCTTGCCGAACCACGAGGTGGCGTAGCCGTTGTCGAGCAGGATGCGGCCGATGGTGGCCTTGTCCTCGGCGATGATGCTGTTGTAGCCGGGGAATCCGGTGGCTTGCTCGGAGATCACGCCGAAGCCGGCCGAGTGGTGATTCCTCCCGGTGATGAGGGCGGCACGCGTGGGCGAACAGAGTGCGGTGGAGAACATGCGGTTGTAGCGCAGGCCTTCGTTGGCGATGCGGTCCATGGTTGGGGTCGGGATGACGCCGCCGAAGGTGCTGGGAACGCCGAAGCCGGAGTCATCCGTGATGATGAGCAGGATGTTTGGGGCTTCCTTGGGTGGGACGATGGTCGGCGCCCACCAGGGTGTCGATTGCAGGGCATCGGTCTTGATCACGCCGCCGAATTCCGGCTCGGGCGCGGGCAGTTGTTTGCCACTGATGGTGGTCGTGGCGCTGGGCGCGCCGAGGACGCCGGTAATCTGTGGGGCGCCTGCCGCGGCGCCGATGGCGTGTTGACTGCCTGCGGCGAGGCAGAAAAGTAGTGCGAGCGCCGAGTAGATGTACCGCCGTATACGCGGCTTTGTCTCTAGGAACCTGTGTTGCATGAATTTCCTCCTCTCTGTTGCTTGTTCTGGTTGAACGGCACCCACAATGACCGAATCGGGCAGTGCCGACCAAATGGATCGCACTACATCGCATGCAGGCCAACATCTGCCTGTCATGCCTCCGCAGAATTATAGCAGCGGCGGAATTAACATACCTTGCAATTTCGGCCACACAGCACCAGAAATTATGGCGGTCCGTAACTAATCCGCAATAATATGAAAAGAGTCAAGTCAACCACGTCAGACCCTAAGCCCCGTCATTCTTACTCGCTGGTCGTGAGAGGCACAAGCGACGTTCGGGTTGGGCCAATCCTTGCAGTACCGGCCGTCTTGACCGATTTGGGAGTCAAACCGAAGCGCGCATTTGCCAAGGCGGGCGTCGATTTCGAGCTATTTCGAGATCCTGAGCAGCGTATCGGGCTTGACGCTGTCGGACGGCTGTTCGAAACGTGCGCTGCCCTCACAGACTGCAGCCATTTCGGGCTGCTGGTCGGAGCGCGCTTCGACTTGAAAGCGATGGGTTCCCTCGGCTATCTGATGTGCAATTCGGCCACGGTCGGTGACGCGTTACGCAGCCTTCTGCTGCATCTGCACTTACACGACAGGGGGGCTGCCCCGGTATTGCTGGCCTGCGGCCCCTCTTCTCTCCTACTCGGGTATTCGATCTATCGCCATGGCATGCCCGCGATCGGACACATCTACGACGCTGCGATCGCGATTGGGTACAAGATATTGCGCGAGCTGTGTAGCTCGCCCTGGCATCCGATGCACGTTCAGTTTTCGTATCGCCGACCAGATAGCACCGCACCCTACCGCCAATTATTCAGATCGCGCGTTCTATTCGAAGCCGAGGTATCGGGAATTGTGTTTGCCTCCACTGTGCTTGAGAAGCCCATTGACGGTGCCGATGCGAATCTCCACAGCATCCTGGCCAAAACGATTCGGGAAGAGGAGACCCGTCTTTCGATGGGCTTCGCCGAACAAGTGGAGCGCGTGCTGCATCAGATGGTGTTAAGTGGGATAGCGACTGCAGATTCGATCGCGCGCCTATTCGGGATTCACGAGCGAACGCTTCGGCGACGCCTTGCACAGGAGGGGAAAAATCTGCAGCAGCTCATCAATGAGGCGCGATTCGAGCTGGCTCAGCAGCTTCTTCAAAATACCGGACTTCCGGTGACAGAGATTGCAGCGGCGCTGCAGTATAAAGATGCGAATGCCTTTTCGCGCGCGTTCCGAAGCTGGGCAAATCTCAGCCCGACCCAATGGCGCGTTCGGCGCCGGCTCCGGGATCAATCCATAGAACAATAGCCCTGGGAACCGTCCCGACGACTATATTCGTAGCAAGCGAGCCCATGTCGGCTTCTGTCCGCAGGGCGTTGATCGACGGTGATTCCCTTGTCCACCTCAGTTGCGCAAGACTGCCTGACGCAGACATTGTCGTCAGAGGAACGCATCAGGAAGAAGGTGCCCCCTTCAGAAATAGGGCCACTTCGAGTCCCAGTGGATCTCCATCGACGCATAAGGGCCACGGAAAATAATAATTGTCCAAGATTGCGCCGGATTTTGGTCCAGATTCTAGGCGCGGAAAGGGGCGCATAGTCGTTCTATGTAACCCTTTCCGCAACAACGAAGCTGGGCCAAAAGACAAGCAAGATTGGATGATTATATTTTTTCGTGGCCCTAAGGACCCTTGAGCTCGACCTTCATGTCATCCGGCCCCGTGGCCACGCCCCAGATGGCACCCAACCATGGAGCTCCACGGTCTTGCCACCCCTGTAGGGCCAAAGTTGGTTCATGGACCACTAACGTCGCGCGGTCTGGAGTCAGGCGGGGCGCAAGGCCCCGCCCCCAATTCGAGCGCTATTCGCTCGCCGGATTGGCGTGCATGGCCATCTTCAACTTCTCGATGTCTTCCTTCGAGAGCTTCGGACGGTCGATGGTCAGGGTCAGCTTGTCCAGTTTACCGGTGAACTTGAACGGGATCTGATAGTCCTTGTCGTCCACCGGGCTGCCGGTGTCTGCGCCCACGTCGAAGTTCTCGTCCCATTGCAGGGTCATCGGGATGGTCTTCTCCATCTTCTGGGTCGCGACCACCTTGCCGTCGACCTTGAGTACACCGGTGCCGCTGCGGCCCAAGCCACTGGGGCTGCCGAACGCCAGGGTGGCGGCGCCGAGTCCGTCGTACTTGAAGTCGAATTCGAGGGTGTGCTTGCCGGGGGTGAGCACTTCCGGGCCTTTCCACTTGATGCGCTTGAGATCCACCAGGTTCCAGAGGAACACCGGCTTGCCCTTGAGCAGATAGAAGCCGTAGCCGGCAAAGCGGCCGCCCTGGGTTACGATCATGCCCTCGGCGCCCCCCTCCGGTACTTCGATATCGGCCTTGAAGTTGTAAGAGGTAGCGATGACGCTCGGCGCGTCCCCGTTGGGTGTGCCGGTTACTTCACCCGAGTAGGTGAATACGCTGCGTCCGGCCGAAAGGCTGGGACGTGGTTGGACCAGACGGGTGAAGGTGGTCGCATTCAGCGGCAGGACCTGGTTTTTCTCCGCCTCTTTCCAGAACAGTGCATCCAGCTCCTTCACTTTCTCGGGGTGCTTGGCGGCTACGTCGTCGTACTGGGTCCAGTCCTCGCTCAGGTCGTACAGCTCCCATGGCCAGTTGGCTGGATCAGGGTGTCCTTTACCGCTGTTGTCCCAGGGTACGCGCATGACCTTGGAGCTGAGGATCCAGCCATCGTGGTAGATCGCGTGGTCACCAATCATCTCGAAATACTGGGTCTTGTGGGTAGAAGGCGCGTCCGCGTTCTTCTCGTCAAAGGTGTAGAGCATGCTGACGCCTTCGATCGGCTTCTGCGGGATGCCGTCCACCACCTCGGGTTGTTTGAGCTGGGCCGCTTCGAGGATGGTCGGCACGATATCGATGACGTGGTGGAACTGGTGGCGGATGCCGCCCTTGTCCTTGATCACAGCGGGCCAGGAAATGGCCATGCCCTGCTTCGTGCCGCCGAAGTGGGACGCCACCATCTTGGTCCAGGAGAACGGCGTGTCGAAGGCCCAGGACCAGGGTACCGCCATATGCGGATAGGTCATATCCGAGCCCCACAGGTCATAGAACAACTTCAACTGATCCTCTACCGGCAACTGGACACCTTGGACTGACGCAACCTCATTCGGTGTGCCGAGCAGTCCGCCCTCAGCACTGGTGCCGTTGTCGCCGTTGATATAAATGATCAATGTATTATCGAGTTTACCCATGTCCTCGACAGCCTGGATCACGCGACCGATTTCGTGGTCGGTATAGGCCACATAGGCGGCGAAGACATCAACTTGACGCAGAAACATCTTCTTCTCGTCGTCATTAAGCTGATCCCACTCCTTGAGCAGATCCTTCGGCCACGGGGTCATCTTGGCATCCTGTGGGATCACACCAAGCTTCTTCTGGTTGGCGAAGATGGTCTCGCGCAGCTCGTTCCAACCTTTATCGAACAGATGCGTCTTGCTGATCTTCTCGATCCACTCCGGTGTCGGATGGTGCGGTGCATGGGTGCCACCAGGCGCGTAGTAGACGAAGAACGGCTGCTCAGGGTTGAGGGCATCAACCTTCTTGATGTAGTCGATGGCTTCGTCTGCCATCGCAGTGGTCAGGTTGTAATCCGGGTTGTCCTGAAACGGATAGATGTATGTGGTATTGCGGGCCAGGTTGGCCGGCTGCCACTGATTGGTATCGCCGCCCATGAAACCGTAGAAATAGTCAAATCCTAGGCCGGTCGGCCACTGATCGAACGGACCGATCGCAGACGATTGGAATGACGGCGTATTGTGGTTCTTGCCGAACCAGGAGGTCACGTAGCCGTTGTCCTTCATGATCTTGCCGACGGTCGCCTTGTCCCGGGTCATGATGCTGTTGTAGCCGGGATAGCCGGTCGCCGTTTCAGCCACGGTGCCGAAACCCATCTGGTGATGGTTGCGCCCGGTGATAATTGCCGCACGCGTTGCCGAACAGACCGCCGTGGAGTGGAAGTGGGTGTAGCGCAGGCCATTGTTGGCGATGCGGTCGAGCGCCGGCGTCGGAATCACGCCGCCGAAGGTGCTGGGCACACCGTAACCGGAGTCGTCGGTCATGATCAGCAGCACGTTGGGGGCCTCCTTGGGTGGCACTACCCGAGGCGGCCAGTACGGCTTGGATTGCAGTACATTGCGCTCGATCTTGCCGCCGAAGGCTTCGTCCGGCATCGGCGGTAGTTGGTTGCCCTCGATGGTCGTGGTGGCGCTCGGCGAACCAGGCGTACCTGTGATCTCCCTGTCGACGCGTACGCCCATCCCGCGATCGCTTTGCTGCATGCCCTCGATCTCTTTCCGAAAGGGCTCGAGCGAATCGGCCGCTCGGGCGCCGCCGATGGCCAAAGCCAATACCGCGAGCAATAAGCACCGCCGCTTGGGCGATTTCGTCGTCAGAAACATGCGAAACATGGCCTTTTTCTTTACTCTCTTACTTGATTGAACTTCAACGCAGACACCCCGAACGGATGCCGCACGCAACAGGGGCGCTTGAGGTTTACCGGCGAAGGTCATGATTGTAGGGGACTACGCCGCGACGGCCTGCCTTCGGCCCGACTCGGTATCAGAATCGGAAGCCGACACCCAGCTTGGGCCCGCCGAATCCGATGTCTTGTAGGAGCTTGTCGCCGCTCTGGTCGTATGCCAGATATCGGTATGCCAGTCTGACCTCACCCCAGTCGAATTCATAGCCGACACCGGCCATGACCTGCCAGGTCAGCTCAGTGTCGCCGGTTCCCACATCGACGTAATAGGGCAGGAACCAGCGGTCGTTCAGCGTGATCCTGCCCTTCGCGCCAATGATGCCGTCCCAGAGGTTTACGGACTCGGACAGCTTTAGACCACGTTGCAGCGGACCGCCCCCCGTAAGCTCGAGGTTGGTATCGAGCGAGAGCAGACGCGCACCGGCGAGCAGGTCCAGATGCGACTTGCCCTGCTGCCAGACGCTATAGGAGCCGCCGAGGGTCCAGATCCAACCCGTGAGCTCCAGATCGGCATTGAACAAGGTCCGTGTCGCACCGTCTGCTACGGACACCGACTTCGAATCGTCGCCGGCAAGATCCAAGTAGATGACATCCGTGAATCCGGACCAAGGCCCCTTGCGCGCCTCGAATGAGCCCATGAAAGTGAACTGAAGATTGTCGATGATCTGTTCGGCATCGACGTCGATACTTCCGCTTGCGCCCGGGGGGCTGTACTTCAGATCGCCATGGACGCTTGGCAGCCAGCCGTAGATGACCGCGCCGAATCGCCAATCTTCCGCCGAACTCTCCGCCGCGCCCATAGCGGCAGGCCCAACCAACAGCATAACGCTTGCAGCCAGCATTTTCTTTAGCGTTTGCCGCGAGCATCTCCCAAGGCGCATCAACATTTCTTACTCTCCAAGAGTCAATGACGATCAAGACAATCGGCGACCTGCGCAGTCGAGCCCGTCGGTGGTTCTGGCATTTTGTTAGGGAAGCAGACGCTAATGGGGAGCGGTCACCGAGAGCGACAACTTCACAGCGCAGTCTATCGAGTTTACCCTTTTCACTTCACGACGAAATGCTGACAATTTCGGACTTGCAGACCGAGGTGCGACAAAGTGATCGAAAACGACGTAAGCCGATGTTTGCGAGCTGGCGCGAGTGGCGCCGGAGCGGATGGGGTAATCCGCGTTGGTCCGCTACAGCTTCTGCCGGGGCTTGTTCAAGATCTCGGATGCGATCCCGGGCCGATCTTTGCCGGCACGGGGTTCGAGCCCGGACAATTCACGGACCCCGACACCGAGATCAGCTTCGTCGGCGCAAGTAAGCTGTTGGCCCGCTGCGTGGAGGCCACGGGGTGCGGACACCTCGGATTGCTGCTCGGCGAGCGGATGAAGCCTTCGTCACTCGGGATCGCAGGTTTCATGCTCCAGGCTGCCCCGGACGTGGGCACCGCGCTCAGAGATCTCGTTCACAACCTGGATCTACAAGATCGAGGCGCCTTGGCTACCCTGACCATACAGGGTCGGGTGATGTATCTCGGCTACTCGATCCATCTGTCCGGCGCGGAGGCTACCTACCAGATCTACGATCTCGCAATGACCGTCGTTTGCCAAATCATGCGTAGCCTTTGCGGGCCAGCTTGGAATCCTCAGGAAGTTCTTCTATCGCATCGGCAACCGCAAGACCTGGAGCCGTACCGGCAGTTTTTCAGAGCGCCACTGCTTTTTGACGCAGACCAGAGCGCCGTGGCATTCCAGACCCGATGGCTGGATCACACGATCACAAGCGCAGATCCACTGCTTTATCGCCATTTCGAGCAAGAGGCAAATCGGCGCCACATCAATGAGCACCAGGGCCTTGTGTACCAGCTTCGAAAATTGCTGCGCATGTCGTTAGCAGTTGATAGAGGCGACGCTTCTGTTATTGCTCGACAGCTCGGCATGCATGTACGCACAGTGAACCGTCGCTTGCGCAAAGAGGGCACGAGCTTCCGTCAAGAGCTTGAAGAGATCCGATACGAGGTGGCCCGCCAGTTGCTCTCTGACACGAGGTTGCCGCTCTCGAAGATCAGCACGGCACTCGGCTACGCCGATTCAACAGCCTTTATTCGTGCCTTCAAGCATTGGTCGGGAACCCCTCCGGCGCAGTGGCGTGAGGCCCGCAGGCGCTCCTAAGATATTGTCTGGAAGTGGACTTCCAGGGCACCAGCCGACGAAAAGGACGATACACCGATCAAGATCCATCGCCCACGGAGGGAATGCAGCGGCTGCAGACGTACGCTGCGTGACGGCTGCTTCCGGTCGTAAAGCTGCCGTGAATCGGATGCGTTTCCGAGGACGAACTCCTACCTATGTGCGATCTGTATTTCCTCGGCCCTAAGTTCCGCTTGTGGGACCTATGTAGAGTTCGCAACTATGTAGATTTGTGGCGCCGACCCCGATGCTGCTGGGTATCGGCGCGATCGTTCCTCTACAGAATTATAGGTCCTGAAGGAACTGCATCAGCGCATCGGGCGGCTGGTACCGTGCCGATTCCAACCTGGGCTCCTGAAGCCGAGCAAGGGCCGCTTTCTTCATCGCCAGGTCGGCCTCGCGTAGGCCCGGTACCAACTCGCGACGGGGTTCGCCTTGTCGGAGTTGAGCCACTCGTACGGCCGGTTTCCTTGATGGTGTTGCAGATGACGTCCTCTTCCTGGTGCTGGCAGAGGATGATCCTGCGCTAGAAGTCCATGTCGTTCATCATGTAGAGCTCTTCGCACGCCGCCTGGGTGTGGATGTACCAGTTGTCCACCACCGCCGGAGCCGCCCGCTTGTACTGCTCAAATGCCTGGCCGGCGAAACACTTCAGGTGGCCGACCGACATGGAGATGAACTTGCGGAACAGCTCCGGGCGTTCGAGCACCATGGGCCAGGTGATGGCCGAGCCCCAATCGTGACCCATCAGGCAGATATTCTTGAGCCCGAGGGTGTCGATGTGCTGTGCACGAGGAAGGCGATCTTGTCGCCGGATCCCTGATCGCTGATGTGGTAGTTGTAACCGCCAATCTTCATCGTCTTGCCGGGAAGGCTCATTTCACTGACCTCTCCATTGGTTGACAAACGACTTTGCTCGAACAAAGGAAAGGTTAACCATGAATAGGGAAGAGCGGATCACCCGAAGCGGGTGTTGTCGCTCACCTTATCTCACCGGATTTTCCCAGAATAATCCGCACCAGATTTTCCAGATAGTTCCACCGCTATCGTTGGTGTCCGAGAGTCCCAAAAGCATCGAGAGTCTCGGGGTATTTAACGGCAGCAATCGGCCAACTCCGGACCTTCGTCCGTCCGCGACAAACGGCAGGAGACTGCAGGAAAGCTGACGTTCGGCGGCATCCCAGAGTACGCGAAGGAACCCGTGGGACCGCCGATATCAGCTGATATTCGGAATCCCACAAATACCAGAGCGTTTAACTCTTGTATGCGGTCTATACTTAACATGCTACCGGCCCGAGTGGCCCGATCCGATGCCACCGGAAAGGCGTTCCCCCCCCGGCGCTGATGCTTTCATGAGTTTTGCGCGGCGGGTGCAGCCCGCATCACCGCATTCCGTCCCTTCGGGCACCAGTCGCGCCGCCCGCTTTTGAAAAGGAACAGCACATTGGCATCCGAGACTGATGGCGGCAATGGCGAGTTACTGTTTGATACGTTCGATCTGGCGGATATCATCCACCGCGTCTTTGCCGCCGGGATCCGCTATGACTGCGACGAAGGCGTTGGAAAGGTCGGTAATCTGGACACCGATCGGCTGAGCGCGATCCCCTCGCTGGATTGTTCGGGCTTCGTACAGTTCGTGCTCTATCGCTCAACCTTCAGCAATCTCAAGCTCATCGGCGGCAGCGTGAACCAAAGAGATTATTGCAAGCGCAATTTCAGGACGGCCGTCTACGCCCGCGAGGCCCCGTTGCTGGATGAATATGTCCGTATCGGGTTCCGCAAGACGATACCCGCCGTGGAGGCTGTCGAGGCCGCTGCCGGCCGGCCGGCAGTCGCGGAGGTGAAAAAGAAAGTCGGTCATGTCTGGCTGGTGATCAACGGGCGCACCTATGAAAGCACCAGCAAGGGCGGGAGGGGAATCGGGCCGAAATCCTTTCTGTGGTCTGTGCGCAAGCACGCCTGCGACTATTTCTACAGACTCGGCCCGGCGCCGGGGTTCAGGCGGTCCATGAGCGATCTTGCCCCGATGTCGGCCCTGCGCAGCCGGATCGCCGGCGGCACGGAGTGACCCACGCCGCCAGAGTCACCGTGAGCGCGGGCTGGTGCAGCCGGCCCCCGCTGTCGGCCAGTCGGGTAGCCGGGTGACGTCACCGCCACCCGGCCCCCTGAGAACCCGGCGTGCAAGTTTCCCCGCACCGGGCTCAAGCCTCGATAAGGCGCCGTGAAGCACCCGGCGGTCGATTCCGGTCGCCTTCGCGATACGGGGTTGTACCGAGCTGACGCAAAGCGCCCACCGGGCCTTCAATGCTGCCAAAGGCACGCAT
>Ga0316198_10001669_pt1 | contig 13185 bp, 12 predicted proteins | sample OudBieAanoxic_MG_FD_204935 | JGI IMG/M metagenome (GOLD analysis project Ga0316198, IMG submission 204935) | Coastal sediment microbial communities from Oude Bieten Haven, Netherlands - site A anoxic | ecosystem: Environmental > Aquatic > Marine > Coastal > Sediment | place: Netherlands...
GTTCCGGTTCCGGGGCCATGTGCAGCGATTGCCGCATTGAGTGCGTCAGGCTTGCCAACTGATCGCTTTGTGTTCGAAGGATTTCCGCCTGCCAGGCAGGGTGCGAGACTGAATTACCTGCAGGCATTGCAATTGGAGCAGCGTACCCTGGTTTTTTATGTTTCCTGTCACCGCATCACCGACACTCTGGAAGACATGGTATCTGTGTTCGGCGGCAGCAGGCAGGCTGTGCTGGCGAGAGAGCTGACGAAAACATTCGAGACCATACACAAGGCTGCATTGAGTGAGATTAAGCATTGGGTGGAGACAGACGAGAATCAGCGGAAAGGAGAAATCGTTGTGCTGGTTGAAGGCGCCCGGGAGCAGGGTGATGACGAGCAGCGGCTGTTGAATAAACTGCTGCCTGTACTCGTTGATGAGTTGCCGGTAAAACAGGCTGCAAAAATTGCGGCAAAAGTAACGGGTTTGCACAAGAATGATTTATACAGGCAGGCGCTGGGCCTGAAGCAGGAAAACAAATGATAAAAGTATTATCAGCCATCGCGCTGTTTGTTCTGTTCACTGCATCAGCCACGGCGTTTAATGACAGGGCCTTGTTCTGGCAGGTGCAATCGGACACTGCAAAGGTGTATTTACTGGGCTCAATTCATTACGCCGATGAAAGTTTTTATCCGCTAAGGCGTGAAATCGAACAGGCGTTCTACTCATCTGGTCAGCTTGTGGTGGAAATAAATATTGATGCTGACAAAGCGCAAAGATACCGGGAGCTGATGCAGCAAAAAGGATCTTATCAGGGCGAGGCCACGATCAGGGATGACATATCCGAGGAAACATACCGACAGTTACAGTACCGTCTTCGCCGCCTGGGTATGTCGCTGGACATGGTGCACAAGCAAAAGCCCGGCATGCTTGTGCTCACCCTGACGGCAGTGCAGGTGATGAAAATGGGTTTCATGCCGGAACTGGGTATCGATGCCTATTTTCTGAAAAGGGCTGTGGACAGCAAAAAAAATATCATCGAACTTGAGACCGTCGATGAGCAGATGGATATTTTTCTGAATATAAGCGACGGAGATATACTGTTGCGCGAAACCCTGCATTCACTGGACGAGGCCGATATGCTGATGATGGATATGACGCGCTGCTGGAAACGGGGTGATGAGGCCTGCCTCGAAAAAATGCTGTTTGAAGATGCGATGACCCGATACCCGTCTTTCATACGTATTTATGACGAACTGTTTTTCAAACGCAATGAAAACATGGCTAATGACATCAAGGGATTTCTGCAGGGCGAGGGCACCTACTTTGTTGTGATCGGTGCCGGCCACCTTGTTGGTGATAAAGGTATACCTGTGCTGTTGCGAAATGCGGGTTTTGATGTCGGGCGCCTGTAATCATGCCAGAGAAAGATCTCGCCGATCTGCTTAACGTGGAAGAAAAATCAGCAGAGATTTTACACGATGCGGGCATACACAGCGTTGAACAACTAACCCGCATTTCTCACCAGGATCACGGGAGCAGGCGCAGGATTCGTGTTCGAAAGCGCCGCTCTGGAGCGAAAAGCGTAGCGATAGCTACGGTTTGAGTGAAGAGCAAGCTTACGGGCGCGAAGACCAGCCTGAACCGTGATAGGCGCGCTTGAATAACACGCTGTATTCTTGACCCCCCTAACTTTGCTCTAAAATGCGAACGTTTTATCAGTATCCTGTGCCGCCTGGTGAGAAATGCGGGCTAAGGGCCCTGGGTGCGGTCGAGGCATATTTAACCATCAAGCGACAGGGCACGGCAGTCAGTCTTGCTGGTTGCGCTACAGCTGGCTCTCAGGTGCTATTTTCATGAACCAGGCTTTAAAGCGTAGCCAGGTGCTTGTGTCAGGCTCCCTGGTTTCAACTACTTCCGTACCATCAACGCGGCCGTGCCACTCGAGATCTCCGTCTTCGTTCAGCAGTACACGATAAGTTAATTGAGCCAGTTTCGCATCGGGGTCGGGCAGCATGTAAGCAATCAGCTCTTCCGAATCGATCAGTAACCCCATCTCGGCGTTGATCTCTATCGAGCGGGGATCGAGGTTCAGTGATCCGACAAACAGGTACCTGCGATCGATCACGAAAAGCTTGGTATGTAAGGTCAACTTTTCCGGACCTTCCTCGTTTCCGCTCTGCTCACGTGCTGCGGTTGCTCTGGCTTCATACAGCTCCACGCCGGCCCTGATTACGTCTTTTCGGTAACGCGAGTAACCGCTATGTACAGGAACATGGTTATTGGCGGCCAGTGAGTTGGTCAGGACGACCACGCGCACGCCCTTGTTGACGAAATTGCGCATCAGCTCGACACCACTGTCGCCGGGCACATAGTATGGCGTAATGAAGATGATCTCCTTTTCGGCACTAAGCAGCACCTGTCTCAGGTTCATTGCCAGCCGCATCTGTTCCTCGCTGATTTCGTTGATCAGCTTGTCGGGACTGTCTGACAGTACGCGCGCCTCGGCAGGAAATATCCGCCGGCGGTCCGCTATCAGATCCTGCATCAGTTCACTCTCAAGAGCCCGCGCGTAGATCGTGTCATAGAGCCCGTTGAATTCCTCAGCGATGTCGGCGCGCGCAGTCTCCAGGTCCTCATCCGCCTTGTTGGCGGCTATCCTTTCCATGGGTACAGCGCGTGAATGGTTCCAGTACTCATCAAAGGACATCGAGATTTCGTTGACGACAGGGCCCATCGCAATCACATCGAAATCGAGGAAAACAGAGTCCTGTTTCAGGTTGTAATACTCGTCGGCTATGTTGCGTCCGCCGACGATGCTGATCTTGTTGTCAGTCGTGAATGACTTGTTATGCATGCGCCGGTTGGCCTGTTTGAAATCGCCGAGAAAATTGAGCGAGGAAAATCCGCGACGTGAAATAGGGTTGAACAGCCGCACTTCGATGTTTGGGTGCTGGTTCATCAGTAACAGCCCCCGGTCCGGTGCAGTTGTGAAAATATCATCCAGCAGGAAACGAATCCGGACACCCCGGTCCGCGGCTTTCAGTAGCGAGTTCATCGTGACCAGGCCTGCCGTATCCCGCTTCATCAGAAAGTACTGAAGATCGATGCTCTTCTCTGCATCTTCGGCCAGACGCAGTCGCGCTCCCAGGGCATCCATGCCATTATTCAAGGGATAGAAACCGGAGAGCCCGTCATGTGCCTCAACCCATTTGGATACATCTTTACCTAACCGGGTATTCGATGTCTCGCTGATCGTCTTGCTGTAGGGCTTGGGGTCATCGAAGGGTACCGTCGCGCAACCGGTAAAGGCAACAGTGAGAATTAACAGGACAAAAATCCTGCAAAGCCGACGACCAGTCACAATCACTCTCCTCATTTCGTTGTTTGGGGGCAGTATACTTATTTCTACTAATACTTGAGAAAAAAGTAGAAAAAAAGGGGCAGATGATGAAGGCACTGGTGGCGCCTGCGACGCGATATCGCAACAAGCTGCTGGTCGAGTGATATGGTCTAAATTTCCTGCCTGAGAGGCGGCTGCCTACCCGAAGCGGCCATTTAAGATGAGTGAAACAATTAATGAAACGGCATTATGAGATTTATTGGCATAACCGGTAATAAGAGAGCGTTCGGGTGGTATCTGGCCTCACTGCTGGTAATGTGTTTCGGAACGGTGATGGCTGCAAGATACTATCCCGGTGGCTTCGATTGGGTCTACGCGGTTATCTCTGCCCTGGCATCGCAAAAGCATAATCCAGCAGGTAGTTTCTGGTTTGCTGGCGCATTAATCATAGCTATGGCGTTGTTATGGCCCTATGTGACAGCCTTACAAACAAGACTGTCTTCATTCATTCCTGCTACAGGATTCGCTATCGGCGCCTTGCGGACTGGTCTGGTGTGTGGGGCCTTGTTGGGTGCAGAAAAGCTTCTTGTCCGCGATCTATCGAGCTGGGTCTACAAGGCCCACGAAATACTTGCTCTACTAACATTCTTTGGGCTGTATGTCGGGATTCTAGGCTTGTTAGTACAAGCAATGCTTCGCCAAAGAATTTATTCTGTTCATGTAATACTTATTGTGGGCCCATTAATAGCTATAGGCATTACCGAGTTCTGGCTTTATATTGATCAAAGAGATCTTGGCTGGGTGGATACCAGTTGGCGAGAGGCAGGGGTGCCATTCTGGTTAAGTTTTGCCTTTTGGCAATGGCTGGCAATAGTTTTCCTGTGGCTGGGTTTGGGTCTGCTGGCGTTTATCAGTATTAAAGAAAATAAGCCTCAAGATTCGAATACGTTTTCCTAAGGCATTTGAGGGAGTTATCCAGGAGCAGTTATATCAGCTCGCCTGTAATAGTGTCAGTACAATCGGGATTGGCTGGATGAAAAAAAACTATAGATATTTGCTCTCGCAGAGGCGCGGAGACCGCAAAGTAAAACGAATAAAACGATGCTGTCATTGCACAAAGAAACATGCCATCTCCGCGTTCTCTGCGCCTCTGCGAGAAAAAAGGCATAATAAATCTTCAATACGGGCAGGTTTCCCTGTTATACGAAAATCAACAACAACTGTAAGATCAGATCGCGACTAGTACATTTTCATGGAGTAACAAATACATAGAACCCTTGCGTTCTCAGCGACCTTGCGTTAAGTGATATGTGCATGCCTGTAATGGCTTATCAACTGATCAATAGCCTGTTTAGAAAAACAAAAACCCGGTTGCCCGGGTGTTTTCCATGTGACGTCTGGAATTTATAAACCCAGCTTCTTCTCGAGGTAGTGGATGTTGGTGCCGCCTGCCTGGAAGGCCGTGTCAGCCATTATCTCGCGGTGCAAATCGATATTGGTTCTGATGCCGGTGATGTCTATTTCGTCCAGCGCACCTTGCATGCGTGCGATGGCAACTTCACGGGTACAGCCGTAGGCAATCAGTTTTCCAATCATTGAATCATAGTGTGGAGGTACGGTGTAGCCGCCATAGATATGTGTATCGATGCGAATGCCCGGGCCGCCGGGTGGATGGTATCGTTCTATTTTGCCGGGCGATGGCATGAATGTTTTTGCATCTTCGGCGTTGATGCGGCATTCGATGGCGTGACCGCTAATTTCGATATCGCTTTGCTTGTAGCTCAGTTTTTCACCTGATGCGATATTTAGCTGTTCCTTGATGATATCTACCCCGGTGATCATCTCGGTGACCGGGTGTTCCACCTGAACGCGGGTATTCATTTCGATGAAATAAAACTCGCCATCCTGGTAGAGAAATTCAAAGGTGCCGGCGCCACGGTATTTCATTTTATTGCAGGCGTCGACGCAGCGTTGTCCGATCTTCTTGCGCATGCGTGGAGTGATGCCGGGTGCGGGAGCCTCTTCCACCACTTTTTGATGGCGTCGCTGCATCGAGCAATCACGTTCACCCAGATGTATAGCGTTGCCCTGGCCATCCGACAGTACCTGAATTTCCACATGACGCGGTGTTTCGAGGTATTTCTCCATGTATACCATGTCGTTGCCGAAGTTGGCTGCGGCTTCCTGCTTGGTTAACGCGATTGAGTTCATTAGCGTGGCTTCTGTATGCACCACGCGCATACCGCGACCGCCGCCGCCACCCGCAGCCTTGATTATGATCGGGTAGCCGATGTCATTGGCCAGCTTCGTATTGGTATTGACGTCATCACCCAGCGGGCCGCCAGAACCCGGCACACAGGGAACACCGGCTTCCTGCATCGTGCGAATCGCTTCGACCTTGTCACCCATGGTGCGAATGGACTCCGGAGAAGGTCCGATAAATATAAAGCCGCTGTCCTCGACACGTTCTGCAAAGTCGGCATTCTCGGAAAGAAAGCCGTAGCCCGGGTGAATGGCAACGGCGTCGGTTAATTCCGCGGCGCTGATAATCGCGGGAACATTAAGGTAGCTCAGATCGGATGGTGCTGGGCCTATACACACCGATTCATCGGCAAGGCGCACATGCTTCAGCTCGCGGTCGGCCTCTGAGTGTACAGCAACGGTCTTGATGCCCAGTTCTCGACAGGCTCGCAATATGCGCAGCGCTATTTCGCCGCGATTGGCGATAACAACTTTATCTAGCATGACTTTGTTATTCAATGATCATCAGAGGTTGGCCGTATTCAACCGGCTGTGCATTTTCGACCAGTATGGCTTTAACGACTCCCGAGACATCGGCCTCGATCTGGTTGAGGATTTTCATGGCCTCGACAATGCAAACCGTTTCACCCTCGGTAACGCTGTCACCAATGCTGACGAACGGTCTGGAACCGGGTGATGAGGAGCTGTAGTAGGTTCCAACCATGGGCGACTTGACGACGTGCCCGCTTGGCAGGCTGTCTTCATCACTGCTTTCTTCTGCCACTGTTGCAGCCGGGGCCGCGGCTGCAGGTGCTGGCGCCGCAGGGGCTGCTGCATAGCTGACCGGTGCCAGGGCAGGTGAAGAGCTGTATCGCGATATCCGAACCGACTCTTCACCTTCGTTGATTTCAAGTTCTGCAATGCCGGACTCTTCCAGCAGTTCAATGAGTTTTTTAACTTTGCGTATATCCATCGGGACTAACCTTTTTGTATATGTGAACCCGCCTTTCTTGCAGGGACTGTATATGTAACTGGTATCAACACCTTGTTGCCGTTATTCAAGTTATCCAGCGTCCTCGTCAGAAAGGCGGCTCAGTGCTGCTTGCAATGCGAGTTCATAGCCCAGTGCACCCAGCCCGGAAATAGTGCCCACAGCGATATCCGAAAAATAGGAGTGTTCGCGAAAAGCTTCACGTGCATGTACATTGGAAAGATGAATCTCAATAAATGGAATTTCCACCCCGCTCAGGGCATCGCGCAGCGCTACGCTGGTATGAGTGAACGCAGCCGGATTTATCAATATGAACCGTACGCCCTGCTTTCTTGCTCGATGGATGAGTTCAATCAACTCAGCTTCTGCATTACTCTGTGCGCATTCGAGGCTGTAGCCATTAGCTGATGCCAGTCCTTCAAGCCGACTGTTAATGCTCTTCAGCGTGTCCAGTCCATAATGTTCAGGTTCACGTGTACCCAGCAAATTCAGGTTGGGTCCATTGATTACGAGCAAATCAGGCATTGTTGGTTATTGTTGGCTGCCGGTTGAAATGACAAGGGCGATTGTGCATAAAATCGCCGTTCATGTCCAGTATTTGATAGAAATTGCGGCGAACTTGCCGAGAACCTGCAAGTGTCAGGAGTTTTATGTGTCCTAAACGGCCAGACCGAGTTGTTCAAGTATGGAAATCAGGCGGTCTTTGGTGAGTTCCCCCATGATTGTGTGGGTAACTTTACCGTTTTTGTCGATAATTGCACTGAACGGTAGTCCGCCAATAGTATTGCCGTATCTTTGTGATAACTCAATGGCTTCCATTTCGCCGGCCAGGATGGGGTAGTTCATCGCCATTTCGTCGGCAAATTCTCTTACATCTTCCTCATTGTCGACAGCAACGCCGATAATCTGGAATCCCCGATTATCCAGTTCCTGCTGGATTTCGATGAAGCCGGGTATTTCTTCAAGGCATGGCGGGCACCAGGTCGCCCAGAAGTTCAACAGCACGATCTGGCCATCCCAGTCCTTGATGTTTCGAATATTGCCTTCAATATCCATCATCGCAAACTCAGGACGTGTTTTTCCAATAATGGGGCTGGCCGTATCAGTAACAGATACGGAGTGCGTGTCTGATGCCAGGTAACGCTGCAAGGCATAGCCGGATGCGCCGGCAATCGCTGTAGCCACAATAAAAATAAGTGCATTCTTCATGTTACAAAGCCTGGGTTCAATCTTTTAGTACGTGCATTAATTCAGCGCCTGCTTTACATGGGCGCTGAATTTATCGGCCGGCACAAAGCCGACCACGCGGAAGTTTTTGCGCTCGTTCCCGTTTGTATCAAAGAACATAATCGATGGCGGGCCAATAATGCCGAAATGCTTGTACAGGGCCTTGTCCTGTTCATCGTTGGGTGTCACGTCGGCCTGTAACAGTATGCTATTTGCAAGTGCTTGCTGAACTCCGGGATCGGTAAAGGTCAATACTTCCATCTCCTTGCAGGACACGCACCAGTCGGCATAGAAATCGAGCATCACGGTTTTGCCCTGAGCCCGGGCCTCCGCCAGTGCGGTATTTAAACCCTCGACACCCTTGATTTGTTTGAAAGGCAAATGAGCAGCCTGCCCGGAACCGGAACCGCCAGAAAGGGCGATGCCCTTAAGTGGATGAAACACATCACGGCCGCCTGAGGCCAGGCCGATAATCAGAATAATACCGTATACCAGTAACAGCAGGCCCGTGCCTTTCCAGAGTTTGCGCCAGCCCGAAGCATCAGCAGGCAGCGAGTCAATCGCGCCCATGTAAACTGCTGAGACGATCAATAATGTCGCCCACAACGCCATGGTGAAGGCGGCTGGCGCCACGCGCTCCAGCATCCAGATACCGAGACCGAGCAGCATGACGCCGAAAACAGCTTTTACCGCGTCCATCCAGGGGCCGGCTTTCGGCAGAACTTTTCCTGCCGAGGCGCCGATTGCCAGCAACGGTGTACCCATGCCTATGCTCAGCGAGAACAGCGCGAATCCGCCAAGTGCGGCATCGCCGGTTTCGGCGATATAGATCAAAGCCCCGACCAGTGGCGCAGTCACACAGGGGCCAACGATCAAAGCGGATAAAAAGCCCATAATGGCAACACCGGTGAGGGTGCCGCCCTGCTGGCTGTTGCTGATTTGTGTGATCTTGCTCTGAACCGAGGCCGGCATCTGCAGTTCGTAGAAACCGAACATAGAGAACGACAGCGCGATAAATATCGCGACGAAGGCGCTAATAATCCAGGGGTCCTGGAACCATGCCTGGATGTTCTCGCCTGAAAGGCCGACCAGTATTCCAACCACGGTATAGGTGAGCGCCATCGCCAGCACATACACCAGTGACAGTATGAAGCTGCTGCGCACCGTCTGGTTTTCACCCTGGCCGACGATGATGCCCATCAGAATCGGTATCATAGGGAAAACACACGGCGTCAGTGCCAACAGCAGGCCGGCGCCGTAAAAGACCAGTAATGTTACCCAGGTGTTGCCCTGCCTGAGGGTGTTGGCGATACGGTCCTGTTCGGATACAACATCCGCACCGCCGGCTTCCATCTGCGCTGCATTTGCCGAGGCAACAATTTCAGGCAGTCTTACAGTGATTTCACGGGTCTGCGGCGGGTAGCAAATGCCGGAAATCTCCGAGCAGCCCTGGTACTTGACCTTGAAAACGGCGTCATTGACACCATTTGTACTGACAATGGGCAGTGAAACTTCGGCTGAATCGTGATAAACGTAGAGAAGCTTGTTGAATATGGGGTCCTGTTTTTCATCGCCGGGCGGTAGCTGCAAGGCGGATGTTTCAATTTTTTCGCTGGACGGGATGATATCCATCTTGTCCTGGTACAAATAATGGCCTTCGGCAATCTCCCAGCGTGCAACAAAGCGGTTGCCTTTTATCGCCGTGCTAAGCTGGAATGCATCATCGACTTCAAGGATGTCATCCTGTCCTCCGAGTCCTAGATCGTCGAACAGACTATCGACTGCGAATGCTGGTGTGACGAGGCAGAATGCCAGTAACGTGATAAAGAAGGCTTTAAGTTTATTCTTCTGGTGCTTCATGAATATCTGCTTTAGTGAACATGTATGGAATTTTAGACACAATTTGCCTCTGCGGTTCAGTGCAGGCAGGCAATTCGAGAACTGAATAATAACAGAGTAAAATCATTATGTTACGAAATTGGCCCATTCTTTTTATCGTTATCCCACTGGTTGAGTTATATCTCATTATAAAAGTTGGCGGTGTGATCGGTGCGCTGTGGACAGTATTGCTGGTGGTTTTGACTGCGGTTATCGGGGTTTCGTTGCTGCGCATCCAGGGTTTCAATACGCTCAACCGTGCCCGCATGAACATGGAAGCGGGCACTTTGCCTGCGATGGAAATGATGGAGGGCATGGTGCTGGCTGTTGGTGGCGCGCTGCTGATTACGCCGGGGTTTCTCACTGATACGCTTGGTTTTTTATGCCTGATACCAGCCACCCGCAGAGCGATGATCCGTTACCTTATGCAGCGCTCACGCATTCATGGGCAGGGTTTCTACAGTCATGGTACGACCCATTACTCGCGTGGGCACGGGGATCAAGGCCGAAATGACCATGGACACCACAAGGGCAGGGTCATAGAGGGTGAATTTCACCGCGACGACTGAAAACGGCGTTTTTTTCTCTCAAGGCCCTTGTATATCTGACACACGACCCCACTATTTGAAACATTCATGAGAATGGGCGGCTAATACGCCTTGACTCTGATGCTTTCGTCATTATGATTAGCACTCACTTAGTTAGAGTGCTAATTTTTCAAGAGGATATAACAAATGAATATACGTCCATTACACGACCGTGTTGTCGTTAAACGTATGGAAGAAGAGCGCACCAGTGCTGGTGGTATCGTGATACCGGATTCTGCAGCTGAAAAACCTCAAAGGGGTGAGATTGTGGCGGTAGGCAACGGCAAGCTTACAGACAGTGGTGAAATGCGCGCACTGGATGTGAAAGTGGGTGACCAGGTTCTGTTCGGTAAATATTCCGGAACAGAAATCAAGCTCGACGGTGAAGACGTGCTGATCATGAAAGAAGAAGACATCCTTGGTGTCCTTGCAGCGTAATTTAATTATAGAGAGTTAAGAGGAAAGAATATGTCAGCTAAAGACGTAAGATTTAGTGATGATGCTCGTGTTCGAATGATCCAGGGCGTTAACACACTGGCCAATGCGGTCAAGGTAACACTGGGCCCGAAAGGCCGCAACGTAGTACTGGAAAAAGCTTTCGGTGCTCCGACAGTCACCAAAGACGGTGTTTCTGTTGCCAAGGAAATCGAACTGGAAGACAAGTTCGAAAACATGGGTGCACAGATGGTGAAGGAAGTTTCTTCACAGACTTCTGATGTTGCTGGTGACGGCACCACAACTGCTACTGTGCTGGCACAGGGTATTGTGCGTGAAGGCATGAAATCCGTTTCTGCCGGTATGAACCCGATGGATCTGAAGCGTGGTATCGACAAGGCTGTGCTCGCAGCCGTTGAATCATTGCAGAATCAGTCAAAACCCTGTGACAGCAACGATGCTATCGCACAGGTTGCTACTATTTCGGCCAACTCAGACAGCACGGTCGGTAAAATTATTGCTGATGCGATGGACAAGGTCGGCAAGGAAGGTGTTATCACCGTTGAAGAAGGTACTTCACTGCAAGACGAGCTGGATATCGTTGAAGGTATGCAGTTTGACCGCGGTTACCTGTCGCCTTACTTTGTCAACAACCAGGACAATATGAGTGCGGAACTTGAAGATCCATATATCCTGTTGTTCGACAAGAAAATCTCCAACATACGTGACCTGCTCCCGGTGCTGGAAAACGTTGCCAAGTCCGGCAAGCCGTTGCTGATTATTGCCGAGGACATTGAAGGCGAAGCCCTGGCAACACTGGTTGTTAACAGCATGCGCGGTATCGTCAAGGTTGCAGCCGTCAAGGCACCGGGCTTCGGTGATCGCCGTAAAGCCATGCTGGAGGACCTCGCTGTTCTTACCGGCGCTACGGTTATTTCAGAAGAAGTTGGCCTGTCACTTGAAAAAGCCACACTGGATGACCTGGGTAATGCCAAGCGTATAACTGTCAGCAAGGAAAACACAACGGTTGTTGATGGTGCAGGTAAGCCTGCTGATATTGAAGGTCGTGTAACCCAGATACGCGTTCAGATCGAAGAAGCAACGTCAGATTACGATCGCGAAAAACTTCAGGAACGGGTAGCCAAGCTGGCTGGCGGAGTCGCCGTGATCAAGGTTGGTGCTGCAACTGAAGTTGAAATGAAAGAGAAGAAGGCCCGTGTAGAAGACGCGCTGCATGCGACTCGCGCTGCCGTTGAAGAAGGTATCGTACCGGGCGGTGGCGTTGCTTTGATCCGTGCCTGCGCTGCAGTCAAGGATCTTAAAGGCGACAACCACGACCAGGACATCGGTATCAAGATTGCGTTGCGTGCGATGGAAGATCCTCTACGTCAGATCGTGAGCAATTCAGGTGATGAAGCCTCTGTTGTGCTTGCCAAGGTCGCAGATGGTGAAGGTAACTTCGGTTACAATGCCGCTACCGGCGAGTATGGTGACATGGTGCAGATGGGTATTCTGGATCCGACCAAGGTAACGCGTTCAGCACTGCAGAACGCATCATCAGTAGCAGGCCTGCTCATCACTACCGAGTGCATGGTTGCGGAGCTGCCGAAGGAAGAAGCTGCCGGTGCACCTGATATGGGTGGCATGGGCGGAATGGGCGGCATGATGTAAGCTGTTCTTTTTCCAGCCTTTAAAGTTAAAGCCCCGTTGGAAACAGCGGGGCTTTTTTATTTTGCAGGAGCGACTTTAGTCGCGAACATGAGTTAATCTGTAGTCATTCAGACTTTATCTGACAATGAGCGTTGGTTTTCGTATAACTGGAAAACCAACCTATGCTGGAGTTTTAACATTCTTTTTCTCGCAGAGGCGCAGAGAACGCAAAGAAAGATGAATAGAGCTATTGTTTCCTTTTTAAAAAGTAAATGCCACCTCTGCGTTCTCTGCGCCTCTGCGAGAGTAAATATTTATAGCCTTTTCTACACCGCCAATCTTGGCTGTACTGACATTAATTCTTAATTCGGGTTTGAATTAATTTGACACTGACAGTCAGATCGGGTCGCGATCAGTACAGATAAACATGCATAAAGATGTTATTAAAACTTTTATATATCTGCATTTATCTGCGTCCATCTGCGGACTTATTTTATCGTCCTTAAATTCATATAACTGATTCGCAGGCTGGCATAAGCGAAGCGTTGCCGGCGCATTACACGTCAACCCGCTGTTTACCTGTGACCTCGGTGGCAAAATAGTTATTGATAACCAAAAAACCCCGGATTACGCTTCGCTTCATCCAGGCTACGAAACTATCATTTACGTTCATTTGCGGATAAAACACAGATGTATTTTCTGGTCCGCGAACAACGCAAAGGACGCTAACCCGCATTTCTCGCCAGGATCACGGAAGCAGGCGCAGGATTCGTGTTCGTAAGCGCCGCTCTGGAGCGAAAAGCGTAGCAATAGCTACGGTTTGAGTGAAGAGCAAGCTTACGGACACGAAGACC
>Ga0316198_10001670_pt1 | contig 13184 bp, 13 predicted proteins | sample OudBieAanoxic_MG_FD_204935 | JGI IMG/M metagenome (GOLD analysis project Ga0316198, IMG submission 204935) | Coastal sediment microbial communities from Oude Bieten Haven, Netherlands - site A anoxic | ecosystem: Environmental > Aquatic > Marine > Coastal > Sediment | place: Netherlands...
CATGTCCGCCTGGAAAATTGAGGATAGAGTCGACAAAAAAGACAGGATGTGGCCCATATTCGTGCTGCAGGGCTTCAATTTCATCGACGATATCGACCGCATCACGCGCGCGGAAACGATTGCCTTCGAGCAGTGGATACGTGCAATAACTGCATTTGAAAACGCAGCCGCGCTTGGTTTGTATATTGCCTGTGCCTCCACGGCGGATGTAACGCGCATAATCGAATGGAGCGCGCAGCGGGCGCAGACCTTCAGCCCAGTATGTCGGTCGTTGCAGCTCTATGCTGATGCCCGTTGATGGCGCAATGCCGGCTTCAGCCGAGACAACGCCGGGTATCGAAGATGGATCCAGTCCCTGTTGCAGGGCTTGCAGCAAGGCAACAAAGGTGCGTTCACCTTCACCAGCTATGCCCCAGTCACCATCGAGTTCATGCATATATGCCTGTGGCAGTATGGAAAATCCCGAACCACCAAGCACAACCGGTGCACTGCTGACTGCATGCAGGGTATCGACAACTTCGCGATGTAGATCCAGGTAATCGACCGTGAGTGGATAGGCGGCATTATCGACATTGCGCAGAGATAAACCGATGACATCCGGCTGAAATCGGGCAACCTGGCTGCGTAGATCATCCAGCGGTTTGCGACCGAAACACAGATCGGCCACATCGATTTCATGACCAGCTGCAGTTACTGCAGCAGCTATATAAGCCAGCCCGAGAGGAAATATCGGGTCCGGCAGATGTTCGCGATTAGCTGAAACCAGTAATACCCGCATGACCGTGTTGTATTATTCCGTGACCACGACCAGGGTGCCTACCATGCCTTTTTCGCGATGGATTTTCATAAACATGAATTTATTCGCGCAAAAAAAGTATAGCGGCCCGCAGTTAGCGGTTCTAGTTGAACGTCTATGGATTCACCGCCCGGAACATCGCCGTTGATATCAGCTGCGCGATTTGCAGCCTTCATGATGAAATTGTGCGGAGTGATGGAATCGGTGTTAACAAATCGCAGAATAACTGGCTGATCGGCAATCAGTTGAATTTCCTGTGGTATGAACCGGTAGTCTCCCAGCTGGACCTCGATTACTTTTATACCCCTCTGGTCAGCATAGCGCCAGCTGGCTGAGACAAGGGGTGCCAGCAATAATGATATTAGTAATATTGCGGGCACGATCGTTGACTGCATTGCATGGCAAAAAGGATGTTTCATTTCGCATTTCCCCCTTTAAGAGAAAAACTAATAGTTACTACAAGTATACCTGCACTTATGTATTGACAGTCAACACCGATCTCAGCTCTACAGTGACGGATATCCCATTGAATACACTTTTGTGTGACCAAGCTAGATGAGGTCAGAATCTTTGATCAATTCAGGATTGATATTCATCAATCGGATCCGGGCAATAATCACGTCGTTTACATGTCTGGCAGTATTCTCCCAGATACAACTGGTCAATCCAGCTGGCAAGCTTGTGGATTTCTTCAGTTTCGTCAAACAAGAAGCCGGCTTCGAAATTACGCTTGTCTTCGTGTTTACTGCCCATGCCTGCACCGGTCAGATTGGGTGAGCCCACGAAGGCGATACTATTATCAATGATGACGGCCTTGGTATGTACGCGCGGGCAAAGAATCCTTTCAAACAGATCACTATTGACCAGTTCATCGTATCGATCAAAGTCATGCCTGAAACGTGGCCCAGGCTCTTTTGCATGAATCAGTCGCACAGCAACACCGCTTGATACAAGACTGGCAAGTAACTCAAGAAATGGCACATAACCTGCGTACATCTCTACATGCATGTCTTTGATGTCAGCGGTCACAATCCAGAGAAACTGTTTCGCTAACGGAATGCGCTGTTGTATAAGTTCCTCATAGATCTCCCGATTTAACAGTAACTGATGCATGGCTGACCTGTTAAATCAATTGGGTGCCCTGTTTGTTGAAAAAAGCCCCTTCTCTCATTACAGGAAGACGTGAGATGATGGGTATGCACTGTATCGGCTTATTCACTAATTACAGTCAGCTTGGCCTGTCCAAACCATTTAACAGCCAGTCCCTGAATTAAGCCAACATTTTCAGCACGGTCGATGAAATTTCTTGCCAGGTTCATCAATAAGGGGTCATTGGCAGGTAGCGCTATACCTATCGGTTCGTAAGTCAATAAAGAAACGACCGACTGGAAACCGTTGTCCGGGTAGCGTTTCATGACACTCAGACAAATCGGGAAATCAGTAAGAAAGGCATTGGCCTCGCCCTTTGCCACCATATTTGTTCCTTTATCAACATTCTCCACGGGCATGCGCATGACTAGCGGCAGCACTTCTTTTACGAAATTCTCGCTGGTGGTGCCTCTGACCACAGCAATTTTTGCATCTGCTTCTTTAAGATCTTCCGGCTCGTCTGCCTGGGCAATTTCCTGCTCTTTGGTAATCAGGCATTTGCCGGAGACAAAATAAGGTCCGGCAAAAGCGACTCGCATGTTTCTGTCCATGGTCATAGTCATATTAGAAAGCACAATATCAACGGTGCCTTGTTCAAGTGCAGGTATAAGTTGATCAAAAGGCATTGATTTCAATTCAAGTTTGACACCCATGGTTTCAGCCATGGCTTTTGCCATATCAATATCAAAACCTACGAGTTCGCCAGTCATTAATTTTTCGGACATCAATGGCATGTTTCCGGATGTGCCTATCACCAGTTTTCCGGATTTCTGAATACGGGATATAACGGGTGCGCCTTCAACAGCCTGCGCGCTGCTGCTGATAATGACAAAAATGATGATGCTAACAGTTAGCATTAAACGCATGACGTGATTCATAGTTATAGGCCTGGGAGAAGAACTGAGGTTTTGTAATTATTGTTGAGACGAAAACTATATAGAAAATGGGCTACCGTCAACAGGTATGTGCAGCAATGTGCTGGAGTGTGGCACTAAAGTGGCCAGGACATTTATGACAGGGTAAGGGATGTAATTTGCTCCTGTTTTGGTTGAGTTGGTGAGTATTACGGATAATTTTACATAAATAGAGTTATCCTGGCAGATGTGGCTACATTAGATTATCAGAAATAAATCATATAAAACAATATGTTGCGAGATATTAATAAGGTAAATTATTATGAATAAATAATATACAAATGTGGAAATATTCTAACAGTTGGAAAATACTGAGCTATTCTCATATTTTCAGGGATTTATAAAAATAAATTAATGAGGATTGGCAAAGCCTGCTCATAAATCAGGTTTTTTTCGGATCAATGAGATTTCAAGAATTCAAAAGGTAAATTGTAAAAGATACTTTATACATACAACATGCCTGAAGACGCTATAAAAACTAATGATGATTTGCTTGTAAAACAGGTAGAGCCTCTTTTTAGAGCGACATTATCGGGCGGGCTTGCAAATATTTTTGCGGCTGTTCTGGTGTTCGCACTCCTTGCTGATACACATCACAAAGAAAATGCTCTATGGCTTACTGTGTTTATTATTTTATTGTCGGTAATACGCATTGCTGTTTCTAACTCTTATTTAAATAAGATTGAAAGTGGAAACAAAAATAAATATAAATTTAACATATATCTAAACACCCACACTTTTCTTACGCTTCTTATTGGGATCGGTTGGGGTTTATGCCTATATATCCAACATCAGCCTAGCGATGAGGCTGTGCGAAACATTGCATTTCTGATCAATTTTGGTCTTATAGCTGGAAGTATTACCACGCTTTCGACATATAGAATTGCATATATTTCATATGTGATGCCGCAGTTAATTGCCATTATTGCAGTGTTTCTAATCATTGGCACACAAACAAGTTATTATTTGGCGATTACTACTTTATTGGCAACTGTGTTCATGGTGGCTGCCAGTTTCAGTATAAACCGAAGTCATAAAAACGAAATACGCCTGGCATACAACAATAAACAACTCATTAGTGATTTAAATACTGAAATCAAGGTACGAAAGAGAGTTCAAAATGAGCTCGAAAAAAGTAAGCGTGGACTTGAGATTAAAGTAGAAGAGCGAACCAGAGACTTGGTAAATATTAATGCCAACCTTGAAAGGGTCATTGATAAAAAAGAGCAAGCCGAGCAAACCCTGCAATATCTTGCTTATCATGATGAGCTCACAGGTATGCCAAACAGAAATACCCTGGTCGACCGGATAGGCCAGTCAATTAAAAAATCATCCAGAGAAAAGCAGCAGATGGCTATCCTGTTCTTTGATTTGGACCGGTTTAAAAATGTAAATGACAGTCTTGGGCATGCGGTCGGTGATGAATTACTTCAGGAGGTGGCTTCAAGATTGTATTCATCATTACGCAACAACGACACAATATCGCGTAACGGTGGTGACGAATTTGTGGTTGTGTTGGAAGAATTAAGCGATACTAATGAAGCGGTCAACGTAGCTAAAAAAATCATAAAATGCATAACAGAAACATTTGAAATCAAGTCTCATAAAATACATCTTGGTGTCAGCGTGGGTATCAGTATTTATCCTACAGATGGCGAAACACCATTGGTGCTATTACGTAATTCTGATACAGCAATGTATCGTGCTAAAAAAGCTGGTGGCAATCAGCTGCAATTTTATGATGAAAGTATGTCAAGGCAATTGCGTAACAGGCTTGAGCTGGAGCATGAATTGCACGATGCTCTTCTTGATGAAGAGTTTTACATACAATATCAGCCGCAGATAAGCTGTTTATCTGGTGTTACTACAGGATTTGAAGCGTTAATGCGCTGGAAAAATAAGAAATATGGTGAAATTCTCCCGGATCAATTTATACCAATACTGGAGGAGACCGGATTAATCTATTCTGTTGGGCAGTGGGTTGTATCACAGGTCATAGACTTCATAAGCATTAACCATATTCATGGCATTACCTTTTCAATCAATTTATCAGCACTGCAATGCAATGATCTGTCATTTGTTGACTTCGTCAGAGAGAGAATTGAGCAATCAGGCATTGATCCATTTCAAATTGAATTCGAGATTACAGAGTCGCTTCTGGTGAAAGACTTTGAAAAGACAAAGTTATTACTTGACGAAATGCATAAAATTGGTTGTACGATTGCGTTAGATGACTTTGGTACTGGATATACATCAATGAGTTATCTGGCGCGATTGCCAATCGATATTATTAAAGTAGATAAAACATTAGTGCATAATATTGATGTAAATAACAATCTCAAGAGCATAGTGAAAGCTATTGTTACAATGAGTGATGGCCTGGGGATAAAAAATATCTTTGAGGGAGTTGAGACTATGGCTGAACTCGCAGTCATTAAAAAGATGGGTGGCGAAATTATACAGGGTTTTCTGTTTAGCAAGCCCCTGACTACTGAGAATGCGACAAAGTGGCTGGACGCGGGGGAAGAGGTAAAACAAGCTTAACTTTTTCTATATAAATACTGCCCGTTACCATAAGCAAGGCCGTGCTCGGGTAAAAACATAGCTTTGCATAACACAAAGTAATTATTCCAGTAGCGAACCCTTTCCGCATTCATTTTACCCGGATAGACTCGATGTAAGTTGCGCCAGAAACTGGAATGCCACTTATCCAGTGTTTTCCAATAATTCATCCCGTTGATGAACCATGAGTCCAATAATGTGAACTTATTGATGTCATTTTTCAAGGCAGTAAACGGTATCACCTTGCCACCAGGAAAATATTCTCCAATTAATGTCTTTTGCGGGTCGAGAAATTGCGGGATCAGGTCTCTGGATACAATTAGATGATGGAACATGTGTCCATTGTCGGCCAGTAGTTCACTCATTATCTTGAAAAATAATTCTATGTTATTTATTTGCTCCAGCAATCCAACTGAGCATATTGAGTTAAATTTTTCTTTACCCAGGATTGTGCTGGTATTGTCGTCTATTTTGCCAAAATATAGCTGGAACCGTTTCGACGAGAGTGCGTCTGTTGATTTTTTAGAGCGATCGAGAATGAAGTCATATTGATCTTTACTGTGTGTGGTTGATGAAATTTGTATGTCGGGATATGTCTCAAGTAAATATGATTCAAAGTAGCCAAAGCCGCAGCCGATATTTAGCAGTTTTTCATCGCCATTTAGCTTCATTCTGTTAGCTATTAATTTAAACTTGTCTATCTGTGCCTCACCGATCGACTTGGTGCTCTTAAATGCCTTATCTGGATCCTCGTCAAAGTAGGCCATTGTGTATGACATGGTTTCAGCATCAAGAAAAGTTTTGAAAAACGATATTCCCTCATCATAGTGAGCATCTGCAAGTTCATTGGGAGCCAGAGCCAGAGGGCCGTGATTGATGCAAACGGATTGCTTGTTGTTTTTGTGCCGCTTATATTCCCTGGTAAAGTATCGAGTAAGCTGACTCTCAAAAATGTTTAAATCATCAGATCCATATTGAAATATGCCTGCCTTGCGTAAATCATTATATATATTTGTATGCATTGGGATTGAAATCACTGCTATGCTTTTTTACGGCAATGACCGCATTTAATCCGCCAAAAGCGAATGAGTTGGACAAGGCAACATCAATTTCCTGTTTACGGGCTACATTAGGTACATAATCCAGATCGCATTCATCATCTGCGACAGTAAAATTTGCTGTTGGCGGAATGTTTCCATGGTACGTGGCTAATACAGTGGCCACGAGTTCTAATGCACTTGATGCACCGAGAGCATGACCATGCATTGATTTTGTTGATGAGACTGCAAGATTTTTTGCATGGGCTCCAAATGCCTGTCGAATAGCTTTCGTCTCAGCAGGGTCATTAACCTGTGTTCCAGTGCCGTGTGCATTGATATAGTCGACCTGCTCAATACAGATGCCGGCATGCTGCATTGCGCCGCTGATTGTATTTGCTATGCCTGTAACATCGGGTCGCGTAATGTGGCCGGCATCGGAAGTCATGCCGCAACCGGCAAGTTCGGCATAAATTCTGGCGCCACGCTCTTTAGCATGTTGTTCGGATTCCAGCACCAGGATGCCGGCGCCTTCGCCTAATACAATACCGCTGCGGTCGGCACAGAATGGACGACAGGTATCATGTGTTGCTACCCTTAAGGCTTCCCATGATTTAAGAAGACCATAAGTGAATGGTGCGTCAGAAGCGCCAACAATGGCAACATTGACCATTCCTGACTGAATCATCGTACAACCTTGAATAATTGCGTGTGAACCGGAAGCGCAGGCGCTGGCGAGTGCGAATGTCGGTCCTTTGATGCCAAGGTGCTTGCTCACCATGCTGGCGGCGGCACTCGGCATGCCTTTCGGTATAGTCAGTGGATGCGCACGTGAACGCTGTTGCTTGTATAGTTGATCATAAGTGGCTTCGTCTGTGTGTTTACCGCCGCAGCCACTGCCGATAATTGCTGCTGCCCGGGTGATACTGTCTTCTCCGCTGCACAGACCGGCATCGTAAACTGCTTCCCTGGCGGCAATAACTGCTAACAGCGAAAAACGATCTAATAAGGTGAGGTCATCAGAAGAGAAATGGCATTCTGGATCAAACTCGGGAACCATGGCGCCTATGGATATCTTAATATCTTCGATAGGTAGCTCTATGGGTTTGATAGCAGATTGCCCTGCTATTAATGCTTGCCAGAACGTAGTCGCGTTTAAACCCAGCCCTGAGACCGCACCCAGTCCTGTGATTACAACCCGGCGTGTCATTTAATGAAGCTCACAATGCGTGGCTTAACAATTAGCCGTTTCCAGCTTATCCAGAATATCATTGACTGTACTGATAGATGAAATAAGCTCGTTGGGAATTTCTATATCAAAGGCCTCTTCAAGCTCGAACAACACGGTAATCGCTTTCAGAGAATCAATGCCCAGTGCCTCGAGTTTGGTTTCAGGCGTGATGTCTTCAACTTTGCAATGCGCTGTTTTCGCGATGATTTCGGCTACTTTATCTAATGCCATAGTTACTCTTCTGACAATTATTATCAATACAACATCCCAACTATCAGCTGAGCCAGAACCGGGATTTTTCACTCCCGCCTATTCCATTAATCCGTAGCGATTATTCTCCCACTTGGGAACCACCTCAAACTCTTTACAATCTGGTTACAAAATTCTTTACAGTTTTTCTTATATTACGTCATCATAGTACTGTTCAGAATATCGTACGTCTAGAACTTTTTGCATATATTTCAGTGAGATTCGTAAATTTTATGTAAAAAATATAATTTGCCGTTTTGGTTAAAAATTGTCATGATAGGGACTTAGACATGTCAGTTTTATAAAAAAACAGGTGGTAATAAAAATGAAACTTGTACATGGAACACCGGGTGGTATACCGCAAAGGGAAATCAAGCCGCAATCAGAGTTCACCCAGTTTTCGACGCGCTACGAACCGGAAACCAGCTCTATCTGGTGCTGGATGCAGCCTGAGCCCAGGCCCTGCCTGAATGCCGCTCTGATCGAGGAGCTATTTCAGTTACAGCAACAACTCTCCACTACGTATAACAAGCAGGAAGCCGGTGTAGTCTGGCCGTTCCGGCATCTGGTCCTGGCTTCGAAAACACCTGGCATCTACAACCTGGGAGGCGACCTGGAGCTTTTCAAGCAATGCATTACTGATGGAGATGAAAAAACGCTCAGGGCATATGCGTACAAAACCATTGACCTGATGATTCGTAATATCAACAATTTTGACCTGCCGATTACCACGGTTTCGCTGGTGCAGGGACAGGCGCTCGGCGGCGGTTTTGAAACTGCCCTGTCATGCGATGCAATTATTGCAGAGCGCAGCTCCCAGCTTGGATTCCCGGAAATACTCTTCAACCTGTTCCCAGGTATGGGTGCGTATAACCTGCTCGCACGCCGGGTAGGCCCTGCACTGGCAGAACGTATTATCCTGAGTGGAGAAACATACACGGCAGGCGAACTCTATGATATGGGCGTGATTGACGTGCTGGCAGAGGACGGTGAAGGCATCCTGGCGACAAAAGATTATATGAACAGTCACAACCAGTCTCACAACACCATTCGTGCGATGAAAAAAATCCGCCAGATCGTTCACCCGATAACCAAAGAGAGCTTCTACGATATCGTAGACATCTGGGTCGAATCAGCAATGGACCTCAGCGAAAAAGACCTGGCGAAAATGGATCGTCTGCTGCAGCTGCAAAAAGACACGAAAAACAGCAAGGCCATCAGGGAGCGCAATACAGAAAAAATTCCGCGACATGGAGAATGGCGGAAAATAACGGACGTGGAATTTCCTCTAACCACCCATCTTGGCGAGGCAGTGGCTGAAAACAGAAGAAAGCGTGATGGTCGAAGGCGGCCTGATGCGGTGACTGAAAAAGAGTCTTAGTGCAGCATCTATCAGTCAAACTGTCAGATTGGGTCGTGGACAAGTACAGTTAAATAGACAATGAGAACACGTCTTCGAGCGTTTGCCGTGGCACTTCCAGCTGATGCTGTTGCTTGAGGTGGCGGGCAAAATCCTCGATCGTAGCAGGTGGTGCTTCCATGCTCTCCAGTAAGCTGCGCAGGTCCTCCATAATGGCCCACGGGTAGATTATCCATCGCCATTCATGGACAATTTCGGCGTAATAGTCCGGTATATAGCTGGATACGGTTTTGTGATGCAATGCGGCGGTTTTCAGATCCCCGGGTTCACCATTTTTCAGCAGATGCTTAATGGCCACATCAAAGCTGTCGCCGGTATCACTGACATCATCAATCAACAGCACGCATTTGCCGGTTATGTCCGCGGACAGCGGATAGCGTAATATCGCAGTCTTTTCCTTGTGCACACCGTGGTAGTGCTCGATCTTGATTACATCGAGGTCGAATACATCAAGGTAATCACAAATAACGCGAGCAGGTATACAACCACCGCGGCTTATTGCAACAATGATCTCTGGCTGGAATGATGCTTTGTACATTGCCATCGATAACTTGCGCGCAAGTTCATAAAAAAGTTCCCATGTGACGAGTTCACAACGGCTGTTTTTGGTCATTGACTATATCTCCTTATTCACTGTTCGCTAGCTTCCCTGTGCCAGATTAACTTGCCATTCCGGTACACTTCCCTGATTCGATGCAATGGGATGGTGCGTGTTGTACCCATGTCGTCAACCAGTTCGAAATCAAAATGATCTTTGCTGTCAAAAAACAGCTGTTTCAGTGGAACCCTGATAGCGTCATCTTCAAAACGATCATGGTAAGCGATGATGAATTCGGCATGTCCGAATTCGTCGTCCCATTCAATCCGTTTCAATAATTCATGTATTGGAATCATATGCTATTATGCTGTATTCCGGATGTGACGAAACGAATCTGAGAAATGCTCATGAAATCCCGGATTACACTGCGTTTCATCCAGGCTACAAACTACAAGCTGTTAAAATTGTTCACTGTTCACTGTTCACTGTTCACTGTTCACTGTTCACTGTTCTCTTTCCATATCGCATACGGCCGCTGTATCCTCTGCATTAACTCGTTCAGGCTGAAGGCCCTGGCATCCTCTGCAATCAGCATGCCATCAATGAAGGCTTTTACAACGGGTAAACTGAACACGCGGTGTTGAGCGCAAATTTCAGGGGATGCCTCGCAATCGACATAAACAGCACGCATGTCCGGAAAATGCTCATCCAGCAGGGACATCAATTGCGGGCGTAATGTGTGACAAACATTACAATGCTCGCCGCCAAAGAGGATAAACAGTGCGCCCTCTGCTTTCATTTGTTCGAGGATGTCGAGTTCAGTAATGGTAAGCATGGCATTGGAATTCCCGAATAGTGTTTAAAAAGCCGGAGTACAGAATACATCCTTGTATTCTGCCCTTCGGGCCAGCGCAAGGCTGTTCAAATTCGGTCCAACCGAATTTAGTCCACTTCGTTACATCCGGGCTACAATTATTCACTATTCACTATTCACTCATAACTGCTAACTGCTAACTGTTCACTATTCACTGTTTGTTCAAGTCCCTCGCTCATCAGTGGTCGTATTGCAGTCAGCAGGGACTTGAAAAGCAGCTTGTTCTGCGCTTCCTCGGCGGCGAGTAGTTCCTTCATATGCTGTCGCTGTGTCGGCATCGAGAAACACGCAGGACAGGAATCGGCAATCACAGGCAAGTCGTTTTTTTGTGCAAAATCACGCGTCAGTCGTTCGCGGGCATAAACCAGTGGCCGGATGATTCGCAAATCACCGTCATCATTCACGTAATGCGCTTTCATGGTCTTGAGTCTGCCGCCGTGAAATGCCGACATAAGAAAGCTCTCCGCCAGGTCATCCAGGTGCTGCGCCAGCGCGATCACGTTGAAGCCGTTGTTACGTGCCGTGCTGTACATTACGCCACGCTTGATGCGCGAGCAGAATGCACAATATGAATTCTTTCCCATATGTTCCTTTGCCATGTCCATGATGGGTTCGCGTCTGTAATGGTATTCAACGCCCAGCCCGGCGAGATAAGGGATCATCGGCGACGGATCAAAGTCGCCCGCCATTGGATCAACTGTCATCGCGGCCAGCTCGAACTTTACCGGCGCGCGTTGTTGCAAATAATGCAGCACATGCAGCAGCGACAGCGAATCCTTGCCGCCAGACAGCCCGAGCAGGATGCGGTCGCCTTCACGGATCATGTTGAAATCACCGATCGCGCGACCGGCAAGAGTCGACAATGATTTGGATGGTTTAATAAATTCAGCCATGGGGTGCAATAATGCCAGAAAACGGCTCAACAGGCAGGCTGATAAAAATATACTCTCGCAGAGGCGCAGAGAACGCAGAGGGTTATATTGTTTTGTTGTAGGAGCGACTTTAGTCGCGTAATTTGATAATTCGCGGCTGAAGCCGCTCCTACAGAGAAAGCTCAATTCAACAAAACAAGAATTTATCTCTGCATCTCTGCGCCTCTGCGAGAAAACAAAATGCTAAATCTACAGTGCCGAATACGATATAGTCCGCACCATGCTGCTTGATCTGACGCCCATTCAAATGCTGCTGGTTGCCCTGCTCTTTCTCTGGGCGGGCTTCGTTCGCTCCGGACTTGGCTTTGGTGGCGCCGCACTCGGGCTGCCGCTGATGCTGTTTATTGAACCTGATCCCCTTACCTGGCTGCCCATCATCGGTACCCACCTGTTGTTCTTCTCCAGTCTCACGCTGCGCACCCGGCTGAACAACGTCGACTGGGGCTATCTGAAGCAATCCTCGGTACTGGTCGTGCCGGCTGCACTGATCGGTGTACTCGGCCTGGTCAGCCTGCCGACGATGTGGCTGCTGGTGTTTATCTACTCGATATCGCTGTTTTATGCCTGTATCTGGCTGCTGAACTGGGCCATCGAAAGCCATAACCCGCTGGTGGATAAGTTGCTGCTATTACTTGGCGGCTACGTTGCCGGTACCTCGCTCACCGGCGCTCCGCTGATGGTTGCCGTGTATATGCGTAATGTCTCAAAAGAGCAGCTGCGCAATACCCTGTTCGTTCTATGGTTCACGCTGGTGACCATCAAGATGTCAGCGTTCGCGGCACTCGGCATAAACCTGCACTTTCTCACCGCGTTGGCATTGCTGCCTGTCGCGGCTATCGGGCATGCGGCCGGGCTGAAAACCCATGAACTGATCCTGAAAAACGACCAGGTCTTCAAACGCTGGGTTGGCAGTGGCCTGATGCTTGTGAGCTTGCTGGGTTTATGGAAACTCTATTCTTAATTACGTAGCCCGGATTGAGTGTAACGAAATCCGGAGAGAATTTTCCTACCCGATGCACATCATGAAATTGAGTCCGCAAATAACGCAAAGAACGCAAAGAACGCAAATGTGTCGATAACTAAATGGCAATTCGCGTCTTTGGCGTTTTTTGCGGCTTCATCCGCGAATTCGGCATTGATGTTAATACTGTTAGAGCACTTTCAGGTCCTTCGCCACAGCTGTAAACGCCTCAACAGCTCTATCAATGTGTTGCCGTGTATGCGCGGCAGAAACCTGCACCCGAATGCGCGCCTGGTCTCTTGGCACCACCGGGTAGGAGAAACCGATCACGTAAATACCCTGCTCCAGCAATTTGCTGGCCATGTTCCTTGCCAGTGCCGCATCGTACAGCATTATCGGTACGATCGGATGGTCACCGGGCCTGATGTCGAAGCCGGCCGCTGTCATGGCTTCGCGGAAGTAGCGAGTATTGGCATGCAGACGGTCACGTAACCCGGTTGAAGCAGAAAGCAGTTCGAATG
>Ga0316198_10001671_pt1 | contig 13176 bp, 6 predicted proteins | sample OudBieAanoxic_MG_FD_204935 | JGI IMG/M metagenome (GOLD analysis project Ga0316198, IMG submission 204935) | Coastal sediment microbial communities from Oude Bieten Haven, Netherlands - site A anoxic | ecosystem: Environmental > Aquatic > Marine > Coastal > Sediment | place: Netherlands...
CGGCAGCCTTAAACCCGACCCGCGCTTGACGGGACAAAGGCCCCGGGATGTCAAGATCGCTGCATGGGTGGAATCCATGGACCGTTTTACCGCTGAGGATGTCACCGGGTTCCCGTTGTTCAACGGTTTCGAGAAATTTTCGGCAGCGTATTTGAAACGGTCGACCAAAAAGAACTGCGCGCCGCCGGAGCATCCCTTCTTCGACCTTTGCGACCGGTTGAACGGGGCGGGCGAGGCGTTGAAGACCGAAATGGAGCGCTATTTCCTGTACCTCAAAAGCGATTTTTTTCAATTTGCCCGCGGCGCACTCGCAGATGTCAAAAAGCGGCACAACCGACAATTTTACGAGGACCTGCTACTGACAGTGCGAGACGCCTTGCAAAAAGACCGGCCCGGCAGCGATATCCTGATTGAAGCCGTGCGGCGGCGGTTCACGGCCGCGCTGGTGGATGAGTTTCAGGATACCGATTCGGTTCAGTACACCATCTTTTCGAGACTCTTCGGCCAGCCCCCGGCCATTCTTTTCATGATCGGCGATCCCAAGCAGTCGATTTACGGCTTTCGCGGAGCCGATATCTTTTCTTACATGGAAGCGGCCGAACGGGCGACTGAAAAGTATACCCTTTATGAAAACTGGCGCTCCGAACCCGGTATGATCACCGCTGTCAACACTCTGTTCGCCGGCGTTCGACGACCGTTTTTGTTTGATGAAATCCGCTTCGAAAAGGCGCGGGCCGGGGGAGGCTCCGAGGGCGCGTCAACCATTGAGGAGCCAGCGCTGATCCTGTGGTATCTCCCCTCGCAAGAGAGTAAACCCGTAAGCAAGAGCGACGCCACACGCCAGATTGCCGCGGCTGTGGGCAATGAAATCGCCCGTCTGGTCGCTGCAACGGCCTCACCGCTGCCACTCGCCGATATCGCCGTTCTGGTCCGCACCAATCGGCAGACACGTCTGATAAAAGAAAGCCTGTCTGAGCGACGCATTCCATCCGTCCTCTATGGAGCCGGCAACATCTTCGATACGCCCGAAGCCTGGGAAATTCTGCAGGTACTGACCGGGGTGCTTGAACACCGTCGTGAAGAACGGTTCCGGGCGGCCCTTGTCACCGACATGCTGGGGGTGTCGGCGGCCGAAATCGACCATGCCGCCGCGAGTGAACACCAACTTGAAAATCGGCGGGTGCGCTTCAGGGAGTATGCCGAAGAGTGGAACCGTTACGGATTCATGCGCATGATGCGGTGGTTGATGGCCCGTGAAGGGGTTCGAACGCGTTTGCTGGCGTATCCGGACGGCGACCGCCGATTGACCAACCTGCTGCATCTGACCGAAATCCTGCACCAGCAGACCGTCCAGGAGGAGCCCGGAATGGCCGCGCTCCTCAAGTGGCTCGCCGACAAGCTCAATCCGGCGACTCCCCGCTTGGAAGAGCACCAACTCAGATTGGAAAGCGATGCCCGGGCGGTGCGCATCGTGACCACCCACAGAAGCAAAGGTATGGAGTATCCGGTCGTCTTCTGTCCGTTCGGGTGGGAAGGATCGCTGATCACCAATGACCGTGACATCATCTGTCACGAGCAAGGTCCTCCCCGTCGGCGGGTCCTCGATTTGGGGTCCGACCAGGTCGAACTGCGCAAGCGGTTGGCCCAGCAGGAAATGCTGGCAGAAAACCTGCGCTTGCTTTATGTGGTGCTCACGCGCGCCAAGAAGCGTTGTTATCTGGTCTGGGGCCATATCAATACCGCCGAGACCTCTGCTCCGGCCTATCTCTTTCACCGCCCGGAGTGCGACGGTGACGACATCGTGGCCACCCTGACAACCCACTTGACCGGACTGGCCGATGGTGATCGACGGGCAGATCTGACACGCCTGGCCGCAGCGTCAGGGGGGAGCATCCTTCTGAGGGACATTCCGGCGGACCGGAGCGTTCCACCATCTGCGCCAAAAAACGATGCGACACCATTTTTCTGCCGGAAATTCAGCGGTGTCATCGACACAACCTGGCGGATTTCGAGCTACTCGGCACTGGTCTCCCGCCGGACCGCAGATGCAGATTCGCCCGACCGCGATGCGCATCCACCGCCTGTCGCGGATAACGGCAGCGCGGTTTCAGACATCGCGTTGTCGGCCACGGAACTCCGGACCATTTACACCTTCCCCAAAGGTGCCCGCGCCGGTATTTTCTTTCACGAATTGCTCGAACAGCTCGATTTTACGGATTCTGTTCCTGAAAACCGGGAAGCACGAATCCACGAAAAGTTGCGCACGCACGGGTTCGACCCGTCGTGGACGGCGGTTGTCAAAAACGCGATCGATCGCGTGCTGTCTGTTTCGCTTGTCTCCGGAACGCCCGGGTTAACGCTGGGTTCGATCGGCTTCCATCAGCGACTTAACGAGATGGCCTTTTATTTTCCCGTCAAGCCGGTCACACCCCGTCGGCTAAGGGACATATTTGCCGCGTATCCGGCCGCCGGTATTCCATCAACGTTTCCGTCTGATCTGGAAAAACTCAGTTTCGCACCGTCCCGTGGTTTCTTGAAGGGCTACATCGACATGGCCTTCGTACACGAAGGGCGTTATTATCTGATCGACTGGAAGTCGAACCATCTCGGACATCGGATAGAGGACTATCAGGCGGAAAACCTGCAAACGGCCATGAATGAAGCCTATTACATCCTCCAATACTGTCTCTACACCCTGGCACTCAACCGATATCTCGAGATGCGTGATCCGGCCTACAATTATGAAACGCATTTCGGCGGGGTTTTCTACATATTTATCCGCGGCGTCGATCCGGAAAAAGGGCCCGCATTCGGCATTTATCGCGACCGGCCGGATGCCGGGCTGATCGAAGCCCTCGACCAGGCCTTGATCGCCGCCTGATAAGTTTTCGCGGGCATCAGCGCTAGCTGCTCGAGGCACACCCGGAGATGCAAGTGAAACTCAGCAGTGATTTGACATCTCTTTATCGCAGCGGCCAGTTGGCGGAAATCGATCTTCATTTCGCCGACTTCGTCGACCGATTGGGCGGTCACCTCGTCCCGGACCTGGCCCTGGCCGCGGCCCTGGTCAGCCGTGCGGCCGCCGGCGGGCACGTCTGTCTCGACCTAAAGGCACTGGACCGGGTCGAACTGCTGGAGACCCGGGAAGGCCGCCCGGCGGTGAACTGTCCCGCCACCGAAGATTGGATGGCACGGCTTCGGGCGAGTTCCATGGTCGGCTGCCCCGGTGACCAGCGTCCGTTGATACTGGACCCTTTCGGCCGACTCTATCTCTATCGCTACTGGTCGTATGAGCAGGGATTGATCGGTGCTATCAAGCGGCGGACGGGTGGCGAGCCGTTACCGGAGGGCCGGAACCCGGCGGTGCTGCGAAAAACCCTCGAGCGCCTGTTTCCAGACGACGGTCTGTCCGACGGCATCGACTGGCAGAAAATCGCCGCCCTGGCGGTACTGCTTAAAAGATTCTGCGTCATTACGGGTGGCCCCGGCACCGGTAAAACGCATACCGTGGCCAAAATTTTGGTCCTGCTTATCGAACAGGGGAACGGTGCCCCCATCGACATCATGCTCGCAGCACCGACCGGGAAGGCGGCTGCCAAACTCGGCGAATCCCTCAAATCGGTCCGAGGTTCGCTTGCCTGCAGCCCGGCAGTGAGGGATCGGCTTCCGTTCGAAGCCCGGACAATCCATCGGATGCTGCAGCCGGTTACAGGAACCTCCGATTTCAGGTATAACGCGGCTAACCGGCTACCGGCGGATGTCGTCATCGTCGACGAGGCCTCGATGGTCGATTTGGCGCTGCTCTCGAAACTGGTTGCGGCCCTTGACGATCGGGCCCGGTTGGTGCTCATCGGCGACAAGGACCAGTTGGCCTCGGTCGAAGCGGGCGCCGTGTTGGGCGACATCTGCGATCGCGGCCGCCCGCACCGGTTTTCGCAGTCCTTCTGCCGGACGGCAGAGCTGGCGACCGGTATTTCTCTAAGCCCTTGTGACGGTAAAGACGAGGAGAAGGGCGGGTTGCGGGACAGCATCGTTAACCTGGTCCGGAGCTACCGCTTTGAGGAGAAAAGCGGGGTCGGCGTGCTGAGCCGGGCCGTCAATCGGGGGAACGGCGATGCGGTTTTGGACTTGCTGAAAACCGGCCACGGCGGCGGCATCCGCTGGAACCCGGTTGCCTCCCCAAGCGAGCTTTACCGACAATTGCCGGAGCACATCCTCGAAGGGTATCGCGACAGTTTTGCAGCCGACGAACCACGGCGCGCCCTGGAGCGCTTTAGCCGTTTCAGGGTCTTGTGTGCCGTTAACAGGGGCTTTTACGGGGTTGGCGCCATCAACCGCTTGGCGGAACAGGTGCTGCGCCGCTCAAACCTGATCGCAACCGAAAGCGGCCGCACCGATCGCTGGTATGCGGGACGACCGGTTCTGGTTACCGCCAACGATTACCGCCTGGGACTCTTCAACGGTGACATCGGTCTGACGATGGCGGCGGAGGATGCCGGAGAGGAAGGGTTGGTGGTTTGTTTTGCGGATGCGACTGATGACATGCGGCGCATCCCGGTCCACCGGTTACCCGCTCTCGAAACGGTTTTCGCTATGACCGTGCACAAGAGTCAAGGATCTGAATTCGATCAGGTCCATCTGATCCTGCCTGACACCGATGTGCCGGTCCTGACGCGCGAGTTAATCTATACGGCCGTTACGCGGGCTCGATCGAGAATCACCATCTGGGGGCAAGAACGGATACTGGCCGCGGGGATCTCGCGCCGGATCGTGCGGCGCTCCGGGCTGAGGGATGCCTTGTGGGGCAGGGAAGAGGCGGATGACGGTAAGGCACAGTGATTGATTTCTGCGGCCTCGTCGAAATAGCGTTTCAACTCTTCTTGTTGCACGAAACCGAGGACGACAGAGCCGTCTGCACCTGGGCCAGGAGTAGACAGTCTTGCGAACAGTCTGGAAAAACGGATTCTCTTTGATCGCAGTCCCGGCAGGGGCTCTTGACAAGATAACCGAGGTCGAAATCAAACTGGCACTTGAACCGATCGTTGGTCACAGGAAGTTTCGTCAATTTGCAACGGTTCCTTTCCAGATGAACAGGTGATATGTATGATTTACATTGTACTACAATTTATACCACAATCATCGTTAAATGACAAGGGAAACGGTAACCTACCTATTGAGGTTTCAGGTGTCAGCGACGCCTCTGGCCGCCCAGTCTGATCGTGTAAGAAACACTTTTAAGCTTCTGTAAAAATTCCAAATCATAAATAACAAATAAATCACAATGACCAAAATTCAAAATGACAAACCTGTTTGGGTCCTTGGATATTGAGATTTGAGCTTTATTTGGAATTTGGAGCTTGGAATTTGATATTTCCGAATACATCAATGCTCAGGATGGATCTTTAAAGTTTGCTTTTCTAATGGGTATAACACCGTTGAGTTTCATATAAGGTGTCGGGGGGCAGGGGTTTAAAGGTTCAGGATTCAGAGGTTCAGGGTTCAATGAGAAAATTCACTCCGACAACCCTGAACGGTGAACGGTGAACGTTTGAACCTAAACTAATCACAATGATCAAAATTCTAAATAACAAACCTGTTTGGTTCATTGGATATTGAAATTTGGAATTTATTTGTATTTTGGTGCTTGTATTTTGGCATTTGGTATTATTTTAGGCGGGCGGAAAAGCCCTGAAATCTGAAACCTAAACCAACACTGCCGATTGTCATTGTTGCTCATACCACCTGGAAGACTCGCCATTCTCGGTAAAAATAAGATTCCTAAATATTTCGCCAGGTGACCACATTAAATAGGGGCACCCGATCCCAGGGAAAGGTTCGACGAGAACCGCTGGGGTTGACCGCCGGTCGTTGACAATACCGATGCGGATGTATAGAGTGAAAAGCTGTTTAAGTTACTTAAAATTATCTGATATTTTTTTGGTCGCCGGTTGTAAACGGGCACCTCTCTCGGCCTAACCGGCGTGGCCGTTGCAGTCCTCTTGTTACCTTATCGTGAGGAAAGACGGAGAGAATCGAATGCGAATCGGTTTGGGATACGATGTTCACCGATTGGTAACGGGACGCCCGCTTGTTTTAGGTGGCGTCACCATCCCATTCGCGAAAGGGCTGGAAGGGCATTCCGATGCAGACGTGCTGGTGCATGCAGCTTGTGATGCACTGCTGGGAGCGGCCGGCGAAGGCGATATCGGCCGACATTTTCCCGACACAGATCCCCGTTATCTCGGTATTTACAGCATCCGCCTGCTGGAATCGACGCTAACCGTCCTTCGGGCGAAAGGTTTTTCCGTGGTCAACCTGGATGCGGTCGTCTTTGCCGAGGCGCCGAAACTGCAACCGCATCGCGACGAAATGCAGGACATCATGGCCCGCGCCATGGGCATCGACCCCCAACGCGTCAACGTCAAGGCCACCACTACCGAAGGGCTGGGCCATATTGGCCGCGGCGACGGCATCGCCGCCATGTGCATCGCTCTCCTGGCCGAAACGAAGGATTCTTGAGTTTGCCGCAAAAAAAAGGATTCATTTTTAATAAAAAAATTAATATTTTATGAAATTAAATATAATGTCTTTATTTAACTTAGTGGCGCCTTTCGAACCCAACGGTGATCAACCGCAGGCCATCGCGACCCTTTGTGACAATATTTGGAACAACAAACCGCGGCATGTGCTCCTGGGGGTGACCGGATCGGGCAAGACCTTCACCATGGCGCACGTGATTGCCGAACTCGATCGCCCGACGCTGGTCCTGGCACCCAATAAAACCTTGGCGGCTCAGCTTTACAACGAGTTCAAAGCGCTTTTCCCGGGAAACGCGGTCGAGTATTTTGTCAGTTACTACGATTACTATCAGCCGGAAGCTTACATCCCCGCCAGCGACACTTACATCGCCAAGGATTCATCCATCAACGAGATGATCGACAAGTTGCGGCATTCGGCCACCCGCTCGGTCCTGTCGCGACGTGATGTGATCGTCGTGGCCAGTGTATCCTGCATATACGGCCTGGGAGCGCCTGAAGACTATCTGGGCATGCGTATCGAACTGGAAAAGGAGATGGAGATCGGCCGTGACGGCCTTCTGCGGGACCTCGTATCCCTGCAGTATGAGCGCAACGATCACGATTTTCATCGCGGCATCTTTCGCGTCCGGGGTGACCGGGTCGAGGTGTTTCCCGCCTACGAAGAGGATCGGGCCCTGCGCATCGATTTTTTCGGCGACCGGATCGAGGAGATCGCCGAAATCGATGCGCTGCGCGGCCTGGTCATCAAACGGTTGGAACGGGCGACCGTCTTTCCGGCCAGCCACTACGTCACTTCCAAAGTCACCCGCAAGCGCGCCATCGAGACCATCATCGCCGAACTCAAGCAGCGGATCGCGTTCTTCCGTCTGGAAAACCGGTTCATCGAGACCCAGAGGATCGAGGAACGGACCAACTTTGACCTGGAGATGATTCAGGAACTCGGGTACTGCAACGGCATCGAAAACTACTCGCGCCATTTGACCGGGCGAGCGGCCGGTGACCCGCCGCCAACGCTGCTCGACTATTTTCCGGAAGACTACCTGATGTTCATCGACGAGAGCCACATCGCCGTGCCCCAGCTGCGGGCCATGTACCGCGGCGACCGGTCGCGCAAGCAAACGCTAGTCGAATATGGCTTTCGGCTGCCGTCGGCGCTCGACAACCGGCCCCTGAGATTCGACGAGTGCCAGGGACGCTTCAACCAGGTGATCTTCGTCTCGGCAACCCCGGCCGACTACGAGCGCTCGGAGGCCCAGGACACGCTGGTCGAGCAGATCGTGCGTCCAACGGGTCTGGTCGATCCACCGATCGAAATACGCAGCGCCGTCAATCAGGTGGACGACCTGCTGGAAGAAATCCGCCGCTGCCGCAAGCTCGGTTTCCGGACCCTGGTGACCACCCTGACCAAGCGCATGTCCGAAGATCTCTCCGAGTATTACACCGATCTGGGCTTACCGGTGCGCTATCTCCATTCCGACATCACGACCCTCGAACGCATGGACATCATCCGGGACCTGAGGCTGGGGGTTTTCGAGGTGCTGATCGGCATCAATCTGCTGCGCGAAGGCCTCGATATTCCCGAAGTGGCTCTGGTGGCCATTCTCGATGCCGACAAGGAGGGCTTTCTCCGCTCCACGCGCTCCCTGATTCAGACCTTCGGCCGTGCGGCCCGTAACGTGAACGGTCGGGTCATCCTGTATGCGGACCGGGTCACCCCCTCGATGCAGGCCGCCATCGGTGAAACCAAGCGTCGTCGTCGTATCCAGCTGGCTTACAACCGCAAGCATGGCATCACGCCGGCCTCGATCGTCAAGGAAATCTCGGCGGCCTTCACCTACCAAACCGATACCACCGAAAACCGGCCGGCACTCGGTCAAGTCGCCGAAACGGTGGACACGTATGATTCGCTGGACGACATCGACAAAGCCGTCCGGGAATTGGAACATGAAATGAGGACAGCCGCCAAGGGCCTGGAATTTGAAAGAGCGGCCGAGCTGCGCGACCGGATCCGGTCTCTGCAGAAACTGGCCGTCTTCGAGAGTTGAAAATGCACCGCGGCTCCCGAGACCGAACCAAAGTCCGGACCGAGCCCGTCGGCGACTCGCCGGTGCCGGAAACCCTTGACGACACCCCGGGCCGGCAATCCCTGGACGACCTGCGCGGCATGCTGCCGCATCTTCCGGGCGAACCGGGTGTCTATTTGATGCGGAATGCCGCCGGCGTGGTCATCTATGTCGGCAAGGCCCGCAGTCTTCGCAAGCGGTTGTCATCTTATTTTTCAGCCTCTGGAAAACCGGATATCAAGACCGCTGTGCTGGTAAAAAAAATTGCGGACATCGAAACCATCGTCACGGCTTCAGAAAAAGAGGCTCTGATACTCGAGTCCAATCTCATCAAGCGTCACCGGCCGCGATACAACGTCATCCTCAAGGACGACAAGCGATACCCGTCGCTGCGGCTCGATGTGACCCACCCGTATCCGCGCCTGTCGATCGTCCGTAAACCCAAAAAGGACGGTGCCCTCTATTTCGGACCCTATGCCTCGGCCCACGCGGTGCGCCAAACCCTCAAGATCATCAACAAGACCTTTAAACTCCGCAAGTGTACCGACCGGGAATTCACGATCCGGACCCGACCCTGCCTGCACTGCCAGATGCAGGGGTGCCTTGCGCCCTGCTGTCGTGACGTGAACCGGGAAGAATACACGGAAATGGTCCGGGAGGTCGTCTTGTTTCTGAAGGGCCGGACCCCGGTTTTAATCCGCAAGATCAAAGCCGATATGGTCGCGGCCGCCGAGCGGCAGGATTTTGAAAAGGCAGCCCGTCTGCGGGACAAGATGTTTGCCCTCGAGCGCACGGTTGAGAAGCAGGTCGCCGTATCGACCGATGTCAAGGACCGGGATGTGATTGCCTGTGCCCGCTGCGCGGACCTCTCGCTGGTGACGCTCCTCTTCGTGCGCGGCGGGTTTCTTCTGGGGAGCCGCACCTTCAATTTCACCGCCCCAATTGTCGATGACCTGGAGCTGATCTCGGCTTTTATCCGGCAATACTACGAGACGGCCCAGTTCATTCCCAATGAGATCCTGATGCCGGTCCTTCCGGAAGAGACCACTTTGCTTGAGGAGTGGTTGCAGGCGGTCAAGGGGACGCGCGTCGTCCTTCATCGTCCGCGCCGCGGCGAAAAAGCCCGGTTGCTTGCCATGGCCGTTCAGAATGCCGCCAAAGAACTCGAGGAGCAACGGGCGCTCGAAACCGATCGCGGCGATCTGCTCCGGCGTCTGCAGAAGCGCCTTCAACTCGATCGCCTGCCCACCCGGATCGAGTGCTTCGACAACTCGAATTTAGGGGGTAGCTCAGCGGTGTCGAGCATGGTGGTCTTCATCGACGGTGAACCGGACAAAAACGCCTATCGCCGGTACCGCATCCGGAACGTCAGCGGCCCCGATGACTACGCCACCATGAACGAGGTACTCAGACGGCGGTTGGAACGCGACGTGACCGCGACAACGATGCCCGACCTGCTGATCGTCGACGGCGGCAAGGGGCAACTCAACATTGCTCTGGCGGTGGTCGCCGACCTGGGGCTCGAAGGCTGTTTCGATTTGACCGGCATCGCCAAGAAAGATGCCCAACGCGGCGAGACGGCGGACAAGATTTTCAAACCCGGTCGCGCCAATCCGGTCAACTTCGGCCGCGAGGCCGACCTGCTGCTTTTCCTCCAACGTATCCGCGACGAGGCGCACCGTTTTGCCGTCGCCTACCACCGCAAGCAGCGCGGCAAGCTGGCCCTGAGTTCGGCTTTAGATGCCATTCCGGGAGTAGGGGAGGCCAGGAAAAGAGCACTACTGAAGCATTTCAAAAGCGTGCGGCTGATTCGGGAGGCGTCGGTCGAAGACCTTTGCCGTGTAAAGGGCATTCACCGGCAACTGGCACAAAAAATAAGGGAACACCTGCTATCAGCCGGTGCCCCCTGATCGGTTGACGGTCTTGCTGAACGTGTCAATAGGACAATTTCGTCATTGCCTCCTTCAACTCCTGGACCGAAGCGGCCGAACGGTTCAGCGCGGCCTGTTCGTCCTCGGTCAGCTTAATCTGAATGACCTCTTCGATACCGGCGGCCCCCAGTTTCACCGGAACTCCGATAAAAAGGTCATCGATGCCGTATTCGCCTTGCAGCAAGGCCGCACAGGGCAGAATTTTCTTTTTATCCTTCAGGATCGACTCCGCCATTTCCACGGCTGCCGAGGCAGGCGCGTAATAGGCGCTGCCGGTTTTGAGGAGGCTGACGATTTCGGCTCCGCCGGTCCGGGTGCGCTCGACAATGGCGTCGATGCGCTCCTGCGGCAGCAGTTCGGTAATGGGAATGCCGGCCACGGTCGAATAGCGCGGCAGTGGAACCATGGTGTCGCCGTGTCCGCCCAGCACAAAGGCATGGGTGTTTTCAACCGAAACATTGAGTTCCATGGCGATGAAGGCCCGGAAGCGCGCCGAGTCGAGCACGCCGGCCATACCCAGCACGCGCTCTTTCGGAAAGCCGCTGGCGTCGAAGGCAACGTGGCACATCGCATCCAGCGGATTGCTGACGATGATAATAACCGCATCCGGCGATAGCTTTGAAACTTGTTCCGTCACCTTTTTCATGATGCCGGCGTTGGTGCCGAGCAGATCGTCGCGGCTCATTCCCGGTTTGCGTGGAATGCCTGCGGTAATAATGATGATATTCGAGCCGGCCGTAGCGTCGTAAGTGTTGGCGCCGGTCAGGTGGGCGTCGTGTTTTTCGATGGGGGCGGCCTCTGTCAGATCGAGGGACTTGCCCTGAGGAACTCCCTCGATGATGTCCACCAACACAACATCACACAGCTCTTTTTCGGCCAACCGTTGGGCGGCTGTGGCACCGACGTTGCCGGCGCCGACGACGGTCACTTTCTTGTCCATGACGCACTCCTTTCATAAAGTTTAGGGTTGCAAACGGGATGCTTCATTAAAAGGGATAACGAGATTGGATGATGGCATGAATTTGAAATCATTAGCACAATCATAATTAATGTCAACATATTTATATCTTTCTCTATATTGACACAAACCCTCAAAACAGGCTATGATTATAAGGTTTAAATCAATCATCACTTCCGAACATGCCTGGAGTCTCGTCAATGGCCATCGTCAATTTAAAGAAGCGGGAAATCGAGTGCAAAATCGTCTATTACGGACCGGGGCGTTGCGGCAAGACCACGAATCTCGATTACATCTTCAAGGCCTATAAAAAACAAGTGTCGGGCGAGATGGTCTCGATCAACACCGACGGTGACCGGACGCTCTTCTTCGACTTTCTGCCCATGGAACTCGGAAAGTTGAGAGGCTGCGACGTACGCGTTCACCTCTACACCGTGCCGGGGCAGGTGCAGTACACCTCGACGCGCAAGCTTGTTCTCAGGGGCGTCGACGGACTGGTTTTCGTGGCGGACTCACTGGAAGTCCGGCGCGAGAAGAACATGCTGTCCCTCAAGGACCTCCACCAGAACCTGAAAGATTACGGGTTGAATATCCTAAAGGTACCCCTGGTCATGCAGTTCAACAAAAGAGATCTCGCCAAAGAGGGGATACCTTTAATGCCGATCGAGCAGATGGAGCATGAATTGAACCGCCAGCTGAAAGTCCCCACGTTTCAAGCCAGTGCCATCAAAGGGGATGGGGTCGGCAAGACCCTGCAAAACTGTCTCAAATTGACGCTGCTCTCCTTGAAGAAGGAATTGAGCTGGAGCGATTGATTCGGACCCATGAGCAACGGCCTTGCATTCTCAGGAAGCCTGGATTTTCTCAGCCTGGGTGAGATAGTGCAGATCATTGGTAACAACGGCGGAACCGGCGTGCTCCGCATCATGAGCAAGTATGCACCGTCTCCCGGTATGATTTACATGGCGAAGGGAGACCCGGTTGACGCCATTAACGGTGATCTAGCCGGCCTGGAAGCCCTTTTTTCGTTGTTCGGCTGGACGGAAGGCGAGTTTTCCTTCAGTCAGGAGCCGGTCGGACACGAAAACGTCATCAACAAGAACCGCATGGAAATCATCCTTGATGGTTCGCGCATGGTGGATGACGGCAAAATCCCAGTACTCGGCCCCGTCTCCTATAAAGAAGATTCAAGCGATGCAAACGGCGACAGGACCTTGCCGTTGATCAAGGGGCCGTTTGTCGACTACATGTACGTGGTGGACGAGGAAGAGTTCTACGAAGGGGACGAAATCGTCCTCGAGGGCAACTACGGGAACTGGATGTGGGTGGTGCTGGAAGGGATCGTGGAAATTTCCAAGCAGACGGATGCGGGATCCCTGAAGATCCTGCGCCTTAGTGACGGCGCCTATGTCGGCAGCATCTCTTCTTTTTTAACGGAAAGCAGCGTCCGCAGGTCCACGGCCAAAGCAATGAGCCGCGTTCAACTGGGGATGCTCGATTCGCACCTGCTGGCCAACGAATACGCCGCCATGAGCCAGGAACTGCGCGAGGTCGTCAAGAGTCTCGACAACCGCCTGAATCAGGTCACCGACAACTTGGCCCGGATTTATGCCGAGAAGGACAAAGCCGATCGCTTTCTGCGCGACATGAGACCGGTGATCGAGCAAGGTCAGAACGAACAGCGG
>Ga0316198_10001672_pt1 | contig 13175 bp, 10 predicted proteins | sample OudBieAanoxic_MG_FD_204935 | JGI IMG/M metagenome (GOLD analysis project Ga0316198, IMG submission 204935) | Coastal sediment microbial communities from Oude Bieten Haven, Netherlands - site A anoxic | ecosystem: Environmental > Aquatic > Marine > Coastal > Sediment | place: Netherlands...
CCGACGGCCAGGCATAGTTCATCATGCTCCCCGAGGTGTCGACGATAAAGATGACGTATTCGCTGTCCACCGGGATCCCGCCCACCACCGCGTTCTCGGGCGGCCTTCGGTACTGCCGATCCTGAAGCCGACGCATCTCATCGGTGAGCTCCTGTTGTGCGGCGACCAATCGCCCTTCGACGATCTCCGAAACCTCTGAGAGCTGCCGGCTGGCCTTGAACTCGCCCTGGATCTCCTCGAGATCGCCGCGAAGCCGGGCCACGGCCGCACGCTCATCGGAAAGCTGCTCCTCGCGGGTGGTGAGTTGACGCTCGAGGATGACGGTCTCGCCACGGATCTCATGGAGCTCGGCCTCGAGGCGGGCCACCAGGCCGTCGAGATCCTCACGCGCGGTCTCGATGGCCCTGGGTTCGCCGACCTTGGTGAGAACCAGAAGAAGCACGATGGCCCCGAAACCACAGCAGATGGCGTCGAGGAACGACAGCGAGAAGACCGAGAGTTCCTCGCGGCGCTTCAAGGCCAGTCCTCCGACAACGACATGAACGAGCCGCGGTGCGCCATGGCCAGCTGCCAGTAGGCGCTGGCCGCCATGGGGTCGCCCTCCATGGGGAAGAGCACGATGTTGATGGGGATGGATCGCGGCAGGCTCTTGATGGCCCGGGCGAAGAGCTTGGCCCGTTGGTTGGCGCTCACGGTGCCCCGGCCCGGGTTGCCGGCGCCCATGGTCGGCAGTCCGTCGATGAGCAGGGTCACGTTGTCCGGACGTGGACTCAGACCTGTGATGACGCTCATGGCGCCGTGGAGATTGGTCCCGCCGTCGGGAACCACCTGACGCAGGGACGCCATGGCGCGTTCGAGAACCTTCCGATCGCCACCATCGAGCCACCGGCCCGCGGTGTCGGGCAGCACCGCTCGGGGACGGTCGGAGAAGGTGTAGATCTGGAACTCGCTGGTGCGGGGAATCTGAGTCGTCAGCCAGTCGACGGTGGCCACCGCCTGGCGCCACTTCTCGGCGCGAAGCTTGTCTGTGTCGGGCAGATTGCGGCGGCGGATGATATTGACGATCGTGTCATCGAGCATGCTCGCCGAGGCGTCGACCAGAAATAGGATCCGGTCGCCTCCGACCTTGAGCCCCGTGAGGTACTGGCGGTCGCCGTCACCGACATGGGAGCGGATCCTGCTGCCGGGTGTCTCGTCGCTCGGGGTGGCGGCGGACAACCGTTTGGCGTCTTCTTCGAGGGATCTGACATCGGCCTTGAGACGGTTGATGTGTTCGCGGCGGGCGATGGTCGAGCCGTCGTAGGTGGCGAGCTCGACCTGGATCTCCTTCAGGTTTTCGATGAGACGGCGTGAAAGCCCGCTCGCCTGGAGCCGCTCGTCCTCGACCTGCCGGACCGAATTGCGGAGTTCGACCATCCGAGCGTGGTCCTCGAGGACCTCGATTTCGAGTTGATCGACTTCGGCCTGGAGATCTCTGGTGAGCTCCTCGGTGTGCTGTTGCACCGAACCGTTGATCACCATGTAGAGCAACACCACCGCCCCGAGCCCACAGGTCATGGCATCGAGGAATGACAGACCGATGGGGTTGGTTCGGCGCTTAACCCGCATCGCTCGCAGGCTCGCTGAGATCGGTCACCAGCGGGAAGATCTCACCCCGTGTGACGATGCGGTTGGCGCGTTGGTGGGCGCCTGCGACCGCCGCCCCGAGGGGCAGCCCGGTCACTTCGAGTTCCGTCAGTGCGGCGAGCCGTTCCGTCAGACCCGGCATGGCGGCTGCCCGTGCGCTCAGCAGGATTCGGTCCGGATCGTGGGCCAGGGCCGAGCCCACGAGTTCGTCAAGTGCGTGGTAGTGGGTTTTGGCGGCGGACCCGACCCGATCGCGATCGAGTTCGAGACTGAAGGTTTTCTGATCGGCGACGAGGGTCATGGTCGTCGATGACCGCCGACCGAGTTGGTCGAGGGCTGCGGGGAGCCGGTCGAAAAGATCCTGCTCGCTCGCCGCGGAATGGAACGGATCGAACCGGGTGTGCTTGAGAAAGAGCCCGGCGATGAGACGCAGCCAGGTATCGTGCAGCACCGCGAGTCCGACCCCATCGGTGATCAGGGCCGCCCGCCGTCGCGGGCCGGGTTCGAGCACGGTGAGGACCGCCCTGTGGAGCTCGAGATCGAGGTGGAGAAAGGGCCGGTCGCCGTGTCGATCGACGGAGGCCGCGACCGCCGCATCGACGAGGCCGTCGACGGGAACGCCCGCCGAACGAGCGACCCCGAGAATGAGCCCGAGTTGATCCTCGGAACGGCCATCGGACAAGGCGAGGATGACGCTCGAAACCCCACGCCCGGTCGCTTGCCAGAGTTGAGAGAGATGATTCCAGGCGAGATCGGCCGATCTCAGATGACGTGGGAAGGGGCGGCCGAGGACCTCGGTGGAGATGTCCTGCCAGAAGCGGGTGTGGAGCCGGCGCGGTGTCAAGCGGGCTCGTGCCGCCGCTTCTCCGCCAACGATGATCGTCTCACCGTCAACGATGGCAATCCCGGGGCTGGGCGCCGCCGCCTCACCCTCTTCGGGCAGGGCGATGAGCCCGGCATCGGCGAGCTCGATGGCGAGCCTCACAGTGAGATTTCCATGACAGTCCTCACAGGGAGGCAACAGCAGCAGGCAGGATGCCTGCTGCCACAATGCCGCTCAGTCCTTTGTGGGGGCGGGCTTCCAGCCTGCCCTTCAGAGCCATAGCGGTCGGCAATATCGTTGCAAGCACCTACGTCCTTGAAGTCTGTAAGGCCCAGGTGGCAGAACCGGCTCGGGGATTTCATCACCCGGCGCGCTCCGCGGTGATCGGAGCGGCGACCTGGAGGTGTTCGACCAGGCCGTCGTCGATATAGCTCGAAGTGTCCTGCACGAGCCTCTCCTGCTGGAGCTGGAGCTGGTGGAGAAGAAACATCAGAACGATGCTGATGAGCAGTGCGATAAAGGTCGAGTTGAAGGCGATCCCGAGGCTTCGGGTGACCCCGGAGATCTCGCCGGCTACGGCCTTGTGGGCGAGTCCGAGCGCCTCGCCGATGCCGCGCACAGTGCCGATGAACCCGATGGACGGGATCGCCCACGCGATGTAGCGGACCATGGCGAGCTCGGAATCGAGGCGTTCGGCCTCGGCCTCGCAGGCGGCGTGGGCGGTCTCCGATGCCGCCTGAATACTCCCCGTGGCGCTGAATCGGTTCAACGCGGACTCGAGGGCGCGCGGCAGCAACGCCTGCCGTTCCTTCGCCGGGAGCGCCTGGATCTGCCGGGTGTACTCGCGCGCATCTTCGGGCAGGATTCGGATCCCCGGCGCCACCGGGATGAGATCGGTGTCGAGCAGACGGGCCTCGCGGTTGGTGGCGACCCACTTCGCGGCCATCATGGCCATGGCCCAGAGCATGAGGACAAAGCACGCCTCCTGCTCGAAGTCACGGATGATGATCCAGACCGAACGCTCGGGAACGGCATCGGGGTCGGCCTGCATCTGCGCCGACTGCAGGGCGAGATCGACCTCGGCGCGCGGCCTCACGACGGTGACATAGATGCTGTGGACGACGATGACGGCAATGACGAGCGCGGCGAGCTGGTAGACAAACTCAGAGGGTCGGCCCCTTCGCATGGCCATACTCAGATGTCCACCGGAAATGCCACGGCGCTATCCGGAGGCAGCTCTTCTGAAGGAACGAAATCCTCGAGTTCGGTCTCGGTCTCTTGCGCCGAGGCACCCACCGATGAGATCCCCGGGCCGATGATGGCGACGGCCGCCGCGGCCGCCAGGATGAGAACCAGGAGTGCAACCTTCGATTTTTTCATTCGATCCTCTCGATCCGGGGTTCGGTTCACTGCGACCTCATGGAGCCGACCGGGCGATGCGGAAGCCGACATCAGGCCGCGGTTCATCGCCGTAATCGCGATAACTCAATCGAAGCTCGGTCACGTTGTCGTCCATCCAGCTGGCGCCGCGGATGACATGGTACTCGCCCTCGGTGGGCCCCAACGGGTCCACCATCAACGCGTTGCCCGGCGGGTAGATGGTGTAGAGATCCTGGACCCACTCCGAGACATTGCCGCCGATGTTGAAGAGCCCGCGCTGGTTGGCCCTGAACGAGCCCGACGGGGCGGTGGCGGGGTAGCCGTCCGAGTAGTCCGGCAGGCTGTCGCCCAATATGGGATCGGCAGACCGATCGCCGTAGTTGCCGGCTTGAGACGGGATCGGCAGCTCGCTGCCCCAGCCGTATTTTCGCTCGCTGCCTTCGGCATCGTATCGGGCCGCCCAGACCCACTCCGCCTCGGTGGGCAGCCGGTAGCCGGTCGGCAACGGTGATCGTGGGACCATTGTGCCGCCTTTCTCGATGTAGACCGGTGGAAGGGACTCCTGCTCGGAGAGCCAGTTGCAGTAACGGGCGGCGTTTTCCCAACTCACCCGAACCGCCGGGTGGTGGTCGATCTCGAGGTTGGCCGAGCCTGCGCTGCCGGAACGGTGTCCCTTGTGGAAGGCGCGAAATTCGCGATTGGTGACCTCCCGCACCGCGAGATAGAAGGGGCGGCGGATCTCGACGGTGAAGACTGTTTCGTTGGCCCGCCGGCCGGGCACCCGGCGCGAGGCGCCGGTGGTGAATCGCCCTGGGTCGATGAGCTTGAGTTCGACCCCCTGAGGGCTGTTGATGACCGGAGGTCGGCGGGCGGCCGCAGCCGCTGCCACCGATTCGAGCACGGCGTTGACCTCGCCGACGGTCTGTCCTCGTGGGGTGATGGTCGTTTTGAACGGCAGAAACCCGTCGAGTCGGACTTCGACCTGGTAGGTCCGCTCTTCGAGTTCCAGGACGAGATCGGTGCGTCCGCGTGACTCGCCGTCAATGAACAGTTCTGCCGCCGGGGGCCGCGAAAGGAATTTCACGGTTCCCACGAGCGGAGTGAGCTCGATGGCCAGTTGTTCGCGTTGGCCGGACGCCAGGCGCAGGCCTTGGCTGTGGAGCGCGAACCCTCCCTTGGCGAGGGTGAGCTCGTGCTCGCGATCGGGGGTGACGGCGATCTTGATGGGCGTGACACCCTTGAAAGTGTCATCGAGGGTCACGCTGGCGCCCGGAGGATCACTGGTCACCGTCAACAGCGCCGAGGCCCTCGCGAGCCGGACCACGGGGAGCTCGAGCGCCACCCCGGCGATCACGGTGATGGGCGTGCGGTGGGTTTCGTAGCCGGCGCGACGGAGCTCGATGGAGTGCCCGCCGGCGCCGAGCTCGGCAGTGAGTGGGGTCGTCCCGAGGCCATGACCGTTGGCAACGACCTCGGCCCCGGCCGGATCCGAACGGAAGTGAACCGGCGCCCACGCCGGATCGAGGATGATCTCGAGCTCGAGTTCCTGGGCGGGTTCGGTGATGGCGATTCGACGGACGGCCTCGGCGTGCCTTCGGGCGCGAATCACGATGGCGTGCTCACCCTGGGGCAGTTCGATGACGGCCGGGCTCACGGCCACGGTCTCGCCATTGATCTGGATCTCGGCGTCGCTGACCTCCCCGGTGGTGATCTGGACTCGCCCAGGCAGGGGATCCAGGGTGAAGTGGAACCGCGCGGCGGAGTCCCCGTCGATCTCCAGGACCTCCGCGAGGGGCCGGTAACCCTCCAGTTCGGCCTCGACTTCATAGCTTCCGGGGTGGAGAAAGAACCGCCCGTCGATGGGCAGCACCGGCCGGGATCCGTGGACCTCGAGTCGATCCGGAGTGGGCTCGACGATGATCTCGACGGTCTGTCCGGTGAGGACGTACCAAGCCAGAACGCACATGATTCCGAGCGCCGACCAGAGCAGGATCGAGCCCAGACGGGGCCGTCTACCCACACCGCCGGTGCTGCCGGTTCGTGGGGTGAAGCTGACGGGTCTGACCATGATGACCGGCTGAGGCGCCACGGTCCGTGCCGGGGGTTGACGGGGTGTCACGGATTGCGGTGTCGGCCGCCGCTCGAACTCGATCGCCATTTGGTCGTGGTCGATACGGACAACGAGCCTGGAAGAAGCGATGGCCAGGCGGTCGCCATCCTCGAGCCACCGGGATGCACTCAGAACGACACCGTTGCAGTGGATCAGTTTCGTCGCATCGGCGGCGGGCAGTACAAACGCCGCGCCGTCGGCGACACCGAGATGAGCCACGATATCGCCATCGGCCAGACCATCGACGGGAAGCCGGCTCCCGGCGCCGCCGATGCTGATCGGCCAGTCACCGGCCTCGAATTGGAGGTCGTGACTCTCATCGTTGCGGGTCACGGAGAGTCTCATATGGCCTCCGTGCAGGAGATCTTCACGGTCGGCGGGGATTGCCCCGGGCCGACTTTGACGACAAGCCGGACATCCCGAAAACCCTCGCGGCGGCCGACGACCGTGTAGGTCCCCGGCCGCAGCTCGATTGTCCGGCGGTCGAAGGTGCCGAACTCGCCGACCCTGAAAACCACCACCTCCGTGAGTCCGTCCGATTCTAAGATGACCGGCACCGGGATCGACGATTGGATGACGAGACGATCGAGGCGGTCGATGAGATCGGAGAAACGCGGCCCGTGTGGTGTGACCGCTTGCGCTTCGGCCACCAGGTCGACCGCCTCGTCCAGGACCTCGGTGGTCGCCAGACGGTCGGGGTTGGCGAGGTGAAATTCGATTTTTTGAGTCAATTCGAGGCGTTCGCTGCTCCTGACTTCGCCGTCGCGCGCCACGGCAAGGGCGGGTTCGAGCACCAGAACCGACCGGTACTCGCCCACCGCCAGGGCCCAGTTTTCGGTCTCTTCCGCATCGGCTGCGAGCGCGAGGTGGCGGCTGATGGTTTCCTGCTTGAGTCCGGCGCGGGCCCGAATGAGCCCATCGACCACTTCGGGCGCTGCCGGCTGGCGTTCGGCCGCCAATGAGAAGGCGTCGAGCGCCGGTTGGTACTGCCGCGCCTCGAGCGCCGCGAGACCGCGGGTGACGAGATCGCGATAGCTTGCGTTTTCGGCCGCGAGGGCCGCTCTGCGAATCACCCCACTGGCGATCTGCGAGTTCGCGTCGAGCTCGAGAGTGCGTCGCGCGGCGCGGGTCGCGGCCTCTGTCTCGTGGCGTCCTTCGTGGGCCAGCGCAGCCGTTTCCAGCGCTTGAACCTCGGCGAAGACCTCGGATTGCCGCAGACCGTTCTCGGCGGCGGTGTTGCCGGGTTCGAGGGCCGCCGCGCGACGAAAGGCGGCGGTGGCTGCCGCAGCGTCGCCGGTGATCAACGCTGCCCGACCCTCGTCGAGCGCCTTGGTCACCGTGCGACGGACCCCGTCGTCCGAGGGGCGCGGTGGAGTCGGTTGATTGGGTGTGATTGTCGGCGCCGGGGTCGGGTCCGTGGTCTGGGCGGCGGAATCAGCGTTCTGTCTGGTGGTGCGCCCGTCAACCAATTTCGGGAGCACGACGATGACCACCACGAGGGCGACCCCGAGAATCGCCATCAACGCCACGACCCACGGTCGCGGCCGGCGGCTTTGACTCGATCGCGAATGACGAGCCGACGATGTCCGATCCGGCCCGCGTTCGGGCTCGATCCTCGGCGGCGGTTGCAACGTGGGAGTCCGGGACATGACGGCGATCGGTCAGTTTGGCCCAGGGCTGTCGCCGGGCGTCCGGTTGGGATCCGTCGGCAGCCCGGTCTCGTCGGCCCAGATGGAACCCAGAAGCTGCCGCCAGGTCTCGTACTGGGTCTCCACCGAGCCCGTCAGCCGGAGAACCCGGCCGTCGACCTCCATGACCATGGGTTCGACCTCGGTGTCGAACGAGGCCGAGAGCTCCTCCAGCGCCTGGACGTGGATCTTGGCCTCCTTGCGGGTACCCACCCCGGCGGTAATTGCGGCGACCCCACCGATCATGGCGGCGTCGCGAACCACTCGTTCCGCGGTGCTTCCGCCGCCCATCAGTATCGAGCCGAGCACCGCCAGACCGCCCAGGACCTGCTGGGTCGTCGCCTTGCGGCGCAGGGCGGTCAGGGCGACCTGCTCCTCGTAGGAGAACATCCGCCAATTGTCATAGGGGGCGACCATTTGTTGCGAGAAACTCGCATAGTGCTGGTTGAGCACATCGACAAAGAAGTACTCCCGCTCACGGATCTCGTTCACCCGCGCCATCATGGGGTCGTTTTCGGCGGGGAGGCGGGCGACTGTCTTCCGGCCCTTCCGGTCGATCTCGAGATAGTCGTCGAAGACCATGGGCGCGAGATCGGAGGCGTAGTCGAGTTGGGCTACCCGGCGGACCTCGATCAGTTCGTCGGGATCGAGCTTGGCGAGCGCCCGGACGAGATCGTTGGCGATCCGGTTGTAGACATTCTGAAACGGTTGCGTTCTGCCGATGGTCTCGGGTTGGTAGGCGGCCGGATCGGCGCGGCCCTTGTACCGGTTCTCGAACCACGCCTCGCCGGTGGCGTCCGTCGCCCGGACATAGAGGTTGAGATCACGGCCGCTTGATTCGAGGATCTTGGCCGATACCACGACGTCCCCCCGAGCTGCATCCTGGGGCACGACGCGGACGGCGCCCCAGTGACCGGTCTCCTGCATGGTTTCCTCGAGCCGATAGGCCATGTATCTGGCCTCGGCCTTGCGCACCTCGGGCTGGACCCCATCGGGGAGTTCCTCCCCTTCTTCGGGCAGGCCGGGGTCGAAGACACTGATGGAGACATCGAGCAGTTGTTCTTCGGCGACATCGGTGGTGGCCTGAACCAGATCCACCGTTTCCACCGGCCCAGGAGGCGCGGTGCTGCAGCCGATGGTCATTCCGACTGAGAGTAGCAACAGGACTGGGATGCTTCGGCTGTTCAAGGATCTCTCTCCTCAGTTCTCATCGTTCGACGAACGCGATCGGCCGCTCAGGGACGCCTTGTAGTCGCGGTACTCCTGCCACAGCTTTTCCTTGAGCTCGGGATCCTCTTCGGCGATGGCCGCCTCGCGGAGTTGGCGGGCGACGATGTCGTCATCGGAACCGTCCCCCACATCGTCGGGAACCGGGGCGCCGGAGTCTCCACCACCCATGCCGCCGCCTCCGACCGCGCCGCCGCTTGACGATCCACCGGTTGCGCCGCCCGCAGATTCACCGGTATCGGACCCGTCACCTGAAGATCCGGACTCCGAGGCCCCTGAACCTGATGACCCGGAAGCGCCGGCGCCGCTCGACCCGGATCCGAGACCGCCGCTGGTCCCACCCGAGGTCCCCGAACCCTGGGAGGCGGCCTGATCGGCGAGTCTTTGTTGTTCTTCCATGAGCAGGCCGTCGAGTTCGCGGAGTGAGGCATCGAGTTTGCTGTCGAGTTCACCGGTCCGTTCCTCCCGGCTCGGGACGCCGGAGGTAGAGCCTCCGGCGGCCGTCGTTCCGCCGAGCGAGGACGACCCGCCGCCCTGGGAAGGGGAGGTCCCCGGTGCCGTCGTCGAAGACGTTCCCGAGGGTGATTGAACACCACCTGCTTGGGTTCCACCGGCGGGAGACGTGTTCTGGCTTGAATCCTGACCGGTCTGCTGTCCGCCTTCCTGGTTTTGAGCCGCTTCCGGGCCCGCCGAGGCTGATGTGCCGTTTCCGGATTGGGAGGCCTGCTCCCCGGCGTCGGATCCCGCCGATTCCTGCTCACGCGCCTCCTCCAAGCCGGGCGTCGGGGGCTGGGCGGACGGTGTCGGTGTCGCCGGAGGGGTCGGCGGAGACTGTGATTGGGCGGAGCTGCAACCGCTGACCAGCGCAAGGGCCAGGATCACGGACACGGCGGTGAGGAGCAGTCGGATCATCATCAGTACTTTCGGGCGTCTCTTTCGAGGGCATTCATCAGAACACGTTGTCGGTGCGGACATTCCGCTACAAGAATAGTACGGCATGTCAGCTGAGGCTCTTGGATAGGTGGGTCAGGACCCTGCCTGCTCGACTCGAGTTCGACGAGACCGTCTACGAACCGCGTCCCGTACTCCCGTGCGCCTTCGTCGGAAAACCGGCCGGCCACACCCCCAAAATAGCCGTCCGAAAGGGCAGCCGGGAAATGAAGTGGCGGGGCTGACGATGGAGTTCCGCGATACGTGGTATCCGCAGACTCAATGAGACAATAGCCCGATGAGTCAATATTCAGCTCGAAATACCGTCCGTTTTTTGGCAGTGGTGCTCTGTCTTGTTTCGATCCAGTTCTCCACGATCGCCACAGCCGGTGAATTCAAGATCAGCCGGTATATCGAGCCGAACCAGATGTCGGGCTTGAGGAAGTTTCTTTTTCCCATTTCCCTGGTATTTGGCACCACCTAAATGCGGTCGTTTCAGCGGTCAAGCGGGGCCTGAGGCGGTTGAACGGATGTTTCAGCGGTTGAGCGGTAAGCAAGGATAGGGTGGCAGGTACGGAGTTATGACCGGACCGCCGTCAACCAGCCTTTTCAAAGGCGTCGTGTAACGGTGCCAAGCTTTAGAACCTGAGAAAGCTACATCTTCAACCGTTGCGCGTGAGAGGTGCCGAGAGGCGTTCGTCGAGGTCATCAAGCTTCGCCGCGTAGTCCGAGTCTTCCCCACACAAACGTGGTCAGCCATTGACTTAGTCCGCCAATGGCTTATATTGGGAATGAACTATGGACTTTGAATGAGCGAAGAAATGCCGGAACTCACGAAGCGCGATTTTGACCGAGCGATCCCGCACGGAGTCCGGAAACGGATCATGCGGGGTGAGCTCAACGGTGGCGAAGACGTTGCGTCTCTTCGCCGGTTCCTTGGGATGACGCAACGGTCATTTTCCGACGCACTCGGCATCAGTATCCATACGCTCCGAAACTGGGAGCAGGGTCGACGCAAACCGGAGGGCCCCGCCCTCGCCCTTCTGAGAATCGCAGCCCGACACCCCGGGGTTCTTCGCGAGAACCTGGCCGCGACTGCATAGCGGTGCCAGGGTTGAGGAAGTTAGGAAGTTTCGTTTTCCCAATTCCCTAGTATCCGGCACCACTTTGGAATGGGAATGGTGCCGGGTTTACACATTTACACATTCTCGATAGACCACCCATCGAATGTGTAAATGGGTAAACCTGGCACGGTTCGGCGCCCTCAACCCGAGCCACCACTCCAGGCGGTCAGACCGCCTGACTCGAAGTCGTCCGCAAAGATGAGGCCGAAGGTCCCCGAAACCTCGTAGGCGCCCATGTCGCACCGGTCCTGCCGAATTCCATGGCGTTGGTCGATCGGTAAAGGCCCACCGAGGGGATCCACGCAGCCCGCAGGGTCGCCGGCGTCGATGGCCGGACTCCCAAAATCTAATGCGTGGGTCTCGGTTGGGCCGCCGTTGTCGGTGATGGCGAGCAGAAGTGGGTTGATCTCCAGCAGGTTCCCCGTCGTATCGCCCTCGATGGTGCACGAAGTGAAGATAAAACCCAGGCTCCCTATCAGGTTGTAACCGGCGGATTGAATGGTGCCCACGCAGTCGGGGAGCCTCGGCGCGGGGAGCGTAGACCCATCGACATTGCCGGCGAGGATCGTGTTTCGCATTTCGACGTCGCCACCCTGCTCAATGACGATCCCACCCCCGCTTCCGGTACCGTTACCATCGGAGTCCGCGATGTTGTCGGTGATCGTGGTGCTGGCGATTGCAGCGTTGTTGCTCCCGAACAGTCTCAATCCACCAGCGTCGTCGGTGGCCTCGTTGCCGCTGATCGTCGAGTTGAAAATCCGCGTCACGCCGTCACCGAAGACCTCGATTCCGCCGGCCACCAATGCCTGGTTGTCCACCACGGTGCTGTGGGCGATGGTGGCGCTCGCGAGCCCGAAGTGATCCAGGTACAATCCACCTCCCGAAATGGTCGCAGTGTTCATCTTGATGGTGCAGTCTTCGATGGTGAGATCTCCGCCATCGAAGTAGATGGCGCCGCCATATGCGGCTTCGTTGTAGTAAAGGGATACCCTCAGGAGGGTCACACTCCCATCGACATCGATGAAAACGCCGCCTCCCAGATCGCCCACGCCCCCGTCCACAGTATTCGTCTTCACCCAGGAATCCTCCACCACGAGATTCGATCCTTCGTGGTAGATACCTCCGCCCATTGCGTCGTCCAAAGGCGAACCCATCACGTCGTTCTGGCTCACCGTCGACGAAAGAATGGTGAGGTCTCCGAGGTTGTACACGCCTCCACCGGCGGCGACTCCCAACGGGCTTGTGGCCGCGTTGTTTTTCACCATGGTTCCAGTGATCACGACGCTCCCGAGATTGTAGACACCACCTCCCAGCTCGGCTGTGTTGTCCATGATCCAGCTGTCCACAACCTCCAGCGAGCTGCCCGCCGACACGTAGACGGCTCCACCGAAGGCCGTCGCCTGATTCCACTCGAGCTGCACGCCGGTCAGCACGGCGTGACCGTCTTCAATGTCCAAGGCGCCGCCCATCGACCCTCCACCGTGCCGAACGGTAAGAGACTCGAGGGTCAGCCTCGCGCCGGCGACAACCACGAAGACCGGGAGAGTCGCGGTGCCGCTCGTGGCGTCGGCCTGGACGATCGTGTCCAGAACTCCGAACCCGGCGACGGTGATGTCCTTCGTGACGTAGATGTCGCTTTCGGTATGCGCCTGCGAGCTCAGGATCTGAACCACATCGCCGGCGCCCGCCACCGTCACCGCACCCTGGATCGTCGTCGAGTCGCACCCCGAAGGACAGACGGTCACGGTTGCAGCCGACACCGGGCCCACTGCGAGGCACAAGGCCAATGCGAATGTTGTAAAACCCGCCAACCAGCTTTTCCGAACCATCGTTTTCCACATAACTTCCTCCCGCGTACCGTCGCGCTCGAAGCGTGCTTCTACAAGATGTAACGCTCGAAGCGCCGCCGACCGCACGCGCGAGAGGAAAATTTGATGATGGGTGCCTCGTACCGCATTGATGCATCACGGGTATCCCCTTTCCTCAGGGAGGGCGACTGTGTGGATCCCCGGACGCCAGAACGGGCGGGGGTAGACTCCGCCCCTACGGTGGTTACGGCGACTCCCGCAGTGTTCGCCAGTGTGGTTGGAACGCTGGTGAACGGGTGCGTCACGCGACGTGCTAAGTCATATGTAATGGAAGGGTTTACCCACACCCTCCTCGCTCCTCAGGGACTCACCACCTGAGCGAAGGAGATACTCGTGTTTACACTATCTAAATGTGTAAACCTGGCACGGTTTCCATTAGGGAGAGGAGGTACAGCGAAT
>Ga0316198_10001673_pt1 | contig 13174 bp, 15 predicted proteins | sample OudBieAanoxic_MG_FD_204935 | JGI IMG/M metagenome (GOLD analysis project Ga0316198, IMG submission 204935) | Coastal sediment microbial communities from Oude Bieten Haven, Netherlands - site A anoxic | ecosystem: Environmental > Aquatic > Marine > Coastal > Sediment | place: Netherlands...
ACGCGATCTGTTGCAGCCTACAACTCGACATTCTGCGCCTTACCCTGGGCTTCGGCGAGAGTCACCGCGACGGAGGCGACGGCAAGGTCCTGAAGGCCGACGCCCGTTCCGTCGAACAGGGTGATCTCGTCCTCAGAGGTGCGGCCCGGATGGGTGCCATTGATGACATCGCCGATGGAGGTGATGTCTGTCGCGGTGATACTACCTGCGGCGATGGCGTGCTGGGCCTCTCCGATGCTGACGGACTGGGCGATCTCGTCGGTAAACAAGGTGGCTTGGGCCACGATGTTGGTGGAGACCTCCTGCTTGCCCTTGGTGTCCGTTCCCATGCATGCGATATGAGTGCCGGGCTTGATCCAGTTGCGCTCCAGCAGCGGCTCGAAGGAGGAGACGATGGTGACGATCACATCGGCCCGGGCGCAGAGTTCTTCGCGTTCGACGGCCTCGAAGGTCAGGCCGACTTCCTGGGCTACTTGCTCCAGATTAGCCAGCTTTTCCGGACTGCGGTTCCAGCACACCACCTTCTCGAAGTTCCGCTGATCGGCCGCCGCGCGGAGCTGGAACCCCGCCTGGTGGCCGGCGCCAACCATGCCCAGTACTTTGACGTCCTCGCGCGCCAGGTGGGCGATGGAGACGGCGCTGGAGGCCGCAGTGCGGACGGCGGTCAGGTAATTGCCTCCGACCAGCGCCGCCAGACGGCCAGTGTCCGGATCGAACAGGAACACGGTGGACTGGTGATTGGCCAGTCCCTTCTCCATGTTCCCCGGCCAGTAGCCCCCTGACTTCACGCCCAGGGCCAGGCCGGCCCGGTCGAAACCGGACTTGAAGCCATAGAGGGCGTCGGCATGCCCAATCGCCTCGCGGATCACCGGGAAGTTGTAGGCATCTCCCCGGGCCATGGCTGCGAATACCTTTTCCACGGCCTCGAAGGCATGGTTGCGGCCGACCACTTCCTGGCAGGTTTGTTCGGTGACTATGAGCATGTTGTTTTCTCCTCAATCCGGCGGGGAAGGAACCGACAACTGTTTGCTAGTAGCACTTAACTGTTAGCGATTAGGAGTGCGCTACGCGCATAACTGATTTTTATCAAACCAGGCCGCGAGCATAGCGAGCACCTTTTCATCTAACTGCTAATGGCTTGCCACAACAAGTTCCGGATTACCGCCATAAATTTGTTCTACGGTTTACCCAATATCTCAGGCACCGACACCTAGTAAGCCAAACCCCGGGCAGACACCGGCCAGATCTTCTCCACCTTGCCGTTGCGCACACCCACATACCAGTCATGCACGTTGCAGGTCGGGTCGCAGTGGCCCGGCACCAGCCGCAGCTTGTCGTTGGCCTTGAGCACGCCTTCCGGATCGGCGATCACGCCGTGCTCGTCCGAGCACTTGATGTATTCCACGTCGTCGCGGCCGAACACAGTGGGCAGGCCACTGTCCACGCTCTGGGCCTTCAGGCCAGCGTCGCAGATGGCCTTGTCGGCCTTTGCGTGGCTCATCACGGAGGTGAGGATGAACAGGGAGTTCTCCCACTCGCCCTGGTCGATACGCTTGCCCTCCTTGTCCATGATGCGCCCGTAGTCGGCGTCCATGAAGGCATAGGAGCCACACTGCAGCTCATTGAAGACCCCGGAGTTACCCTCGAAATAGTAGCTGCCGGTGCCGCCGCCACCGACTATGTCGCACTCCAGGCCCTCGCCCTTCAGCGCCTCGAGGGCGTCGGTGACCATGTCGATGGCGATGTCGATCTTGGCCTTGCGGTCCTCGTAGAGGTCCATGTGCTGCATGGCGCCCTGGTAGGCCTGCAGGCCCGAGAATTTCAGGCCGTCGGCCGCATCAATGGCCTTGGCGATAGCCACCACCTCGGGGGTGGTGGTCACACCGCAGCGGCCGGCGCCGCAGTCGATCTCCACCAGGCACTCTATGGTGGTGCCGTGCTTTTGTGCCGCCGCAGAGAGCTCGGCCACGTTGTCGATGTCGTCCACGCAGCAGATGGTGCGGGCGCCGAGTTTGGGCAGCCGGGCCAGGCGGTCGATCTTGGCCGGGTCGCGCACCTGGTTGGACACCAGCACGTCCTTAATGCCACCGCGGGCGAAGGCCTCGGCCTCCGAGACCTTCTGGCAGCAGACGCCACAGGCGTCACCCAGCTCTTGCTGCAACCTGGCCACGTCCACGGACTTGTGCATCTTGCCATGCACCCGATGGCGCACGCCCATGTCCTTGGCGAACTGGCCCATCTTCTTGATGTTCCGCTCCAGGGCATCCAGGTTCAGGACCAGGCAGGGGGTCTGGATGTCCGCCTCGTCCATGCCGATGGCGGCGGGAATGTTGTAGCCGACTTCGTAGTCGTCGAGATTGATTTGGTCGTTCATTGGTTTGTTCCTCATCAGATCGGGCTTACGCCCAGGGCAATTTCTTCAGGTCCACGTTGCCGCCGGTGAGAATCACTCCCACCTTTTTGCCGGCGAAGACCTCCGGGTTTTTCAAAATGGCGGCAATAGCCACCGCCGAAGAGGGTTCCATCACGATCTTCATGCGTTGCCAGCAGAGGTACATCGCTTCAACGATCTCCTCCTCGGTGGTGGTGAAGATGTCCGTGACATGATTCGACACGAAGTGCCAGGTCAGGTCCTTGAGCGGCACCTTGAGCCCGTCGGCCACGGTCTGGGGGGCGTCGTCGGCGATGATGTGGCCAGCCTTGAACGAGCGGTAGGCATCGTCGGCATTCTTAGGCTCGGCGGCGTAGATCCTGGTGTTCGGCGCGATGTTTGACAGGGTCAGGCAGGAGCCCGAGACCATGCCGCCACCGCCGATGGGCGCAATCACCGCATCCAGCTCGCCCACGTCTTCGATCAACTCCTTCGAGCAGGTGGCTTGCCCCTGGATCACCCGGGGGTCGTTGTAGGGATGCACAAAATCTGCGCCCGACTCCGCCACCACCTCGGCAAACACGGCCTCGCGGGACGAGGTGCTGGGCTCGCACTCCACCACCGTGCCGCCGTAGCCGCGCACCGCCTCCTTCTTGGCCTCCGGGGCGGTGCGGGGCATCACCACGGTGGCCTTGATCCCACGCCGGCCGGCGGCGTAGCTGAGGGATAGACCATGGTTACCCGAGCTGTGAGTGGCGACGCCCTTGGCCGCCTGCTCCTCGGAAAGGCCGAACACCGCATTGCTGGCGCCGCGCGCCTTGAAGGCACCCGCTTTCTGGAAGTTCTCGCACTTGAAGAACAGCTCGGCGCCGGTGCGATCGTTGAAATAGCTGCTGGTCAGCACCGGTGTGCGGTGGATATATGGCCGGATGCGCTCGTGGGCGACCACGACGTCCTCGTAAATGGGTATGTACACCTCTGTTGCCTCCTGATCCGGCAGGGTCTGGCAGTTGCGTGCCAGACTAACTCACACTCCACAAGGCGATAGTGTTTTCACAATGTGAAATTCTTGGGCTAAAAAAATTGCGGCAGCCATGGGCCACCACATCAGCGTTGACGAGACTCTAGCCCAGCGCTTAGAATTTCGCAATACACAATCGTTTTCACAATGCAAAATTTTTATGAGCGATTCACCCACTCCCAGGAACTCTATCCAGGTCATTGACCGGTCCTCCATGCTGCTGGACGCCATCGCTGGCTACGATGAACCGGCCAGTCTCAAGATCCTTTCCGCCGACACCGGCCTACACCCCTCCACCGCCTTTCGCATCTTGGGGGCCCTGACCAACGTGGGCTTTGTTGAGCGTAATGTTCAGGGTCGCTACCTGTTGGGACGCAAGCTGGCCAGGCTGGCGCAAAAGGTGCAACGGGGCGGCGACATCCGCAGGGAAGCCTTGCCCATCATGGAGGCCCTGCGCGACCGGGTGGGTGAGACCATCAACCTGAGCATCCGCGCCGGCGACGAGGTGGTGTACGTGGAGCGCAAGGCTTCACAGAAGATGATCCGGGTGGAACAGGTGATCGGCAGCCGCGCCCCCCTGCACGTCACCGGCGTCGGCAAACTGATGCTCGGCACCCTGGGCGAGGACTTCATCCGGACCTACGCGGAGCGCACAGGGCTGCCCGCCTATACCGAATATACCTTGCCGCTGGATGCACTGCTGGCCGAATCCCATCAGGACGTGGAGCAAGGCTATGCATTTGACAACCAGGAGGCCGAGGACGGCGTGGGCTGCATCAGTGCTCTGGTGTATGACCCCGTCGGTGAGGTGGCCGGGGGGCTTTCCATTTCGGCGCCCATAGCGCGACGCAGGGATGAATGGATCCCCCTGTTGAAGCAGGCAGCGAAAGACATATCTGAACGATTGGGTTACACAGGGTAAAGACCGTTGAGACAAACAGCAAACCACGCAACCGCTCAGGTTACAGCGGCGGAAACGCATAGGAGCGCGGAGTAATGAAATTACTGATATATCAAAGTGTGCGGCTTCAGCCCATGTAGGACCAAGAGACCTGATTCACTGGGAGGCATATCTGCTACTTTTAACTTGAAGCAGAAGAGTCTCAATATGAGCATGTCAAATACAGAGAAGACGGTCAAAGATACCCTGCTCCACTATGAAGGACCTGCATGCACTCCTCGCCCACTTATTGACCACCATCGCCAAACTCCCGGGCCCCGGTGGCGCAAAGGCCATCGTCGCTGACAGCCTGTTGATGAAACAACAGCTCCTGATCATTAATCGCTCCCGGCAACGCGCACCCAATCTCTCAGCACTCGACCGATTCCTGTTAGGTTTCTGGTCGCTGTTCCTCAATCCACGTCACCTCAGGCGGGCTGCCGTCATTATCCACCCATCGACGCTGTTAAAATTCCACAACCTGCTCAAACAGCGGAAGTATCGACTGCTGTATTCATCAGCTTGCAGCAAACGAAAACCCGGCCCCAAAGGTCCATCACAGGCACTCATCCAGGCCATCGTCGAGATGAACCAACAGTAGGCGCTTTAGGCGACAACGCAACCCGCGGTTTGGCTGCCCACGGATCGCGCAGCAGATTAATAAAGCGTTTGGTACCAATATCGATAAAGATGTGATGCGGCGCGTCCTCGCCGCACATTACCGGCCAGACCCGGGTGGCGGCTCAACGTAGGTTAGCCCCACAAAATCCCCACAATCAATTGTTACTGATATAGCAAATTACAGCTAAGTAGTTGATTTAATGGTGGGTCGTGAAGGATTCGAACCTTCGACCATCGGATTAAAAGTCCGGAAAGTGCGACCTATCTAATTGTTTTTTATAACATAATACCGGGGCGTCCGTTGCCTAAAATGCAGCACCGTGCACAACAGTGCTGCACTCAGTCCCGCAAAACTCCCGCAAGCTTTTTCAGTGTCCCGCTTGTTGTTAAACCAGTAATCCACATTACTGGCTATCTCCTCGCCTGCCGTTGTACTACAATGTAATACAGATCAACTTCCTTGCTTGGAGGACCCCATGGGCACCCTGACCATCCGTATCGACGACGAACTGGAAAATGACCTGGACCAGCTAGCCAAGGCCCAGCACCGCACCAAAAGTGATCTTGCGAGAGAGATGCTGCGTAAGCGCATCGCCGTGGAACGTTTTCGTGCCTTGCGCCATAAGGCGCTACCGCTGGCGGAGGCTGCCGGGTATGTAACCGATGAAGATGTCTTCCGGGATATCTAGTGCGGATATTTCTGGATACTAATGTATTGGCCAGCGCCTTGACTACACGTGGACTGTGCGCTGAGCTCTTTGAAGTGGTTCTCCAGTCCCACGATCTATTAATCTCCGAAGCCGTCTTTAGAGAACTACAACGCATCCTCCCTGAAAAACTAGGTCAGACAGAAGCCATCACTAATGGCTTTATTGCCCTACTCCGCACAGAGGGTCAGGTCATTACCGCCGAACACCCTTTGCCGAACCTTCCTGATCCTGATGACGAAGCAATTCTTGCCGCCGCGCTGGCGGGCAACGCCAACGTGTTCGTCACAGGAGATAAGGCCTTATTGAATTTGGAAAGCGTGGAAGGGCTGCCCATTATCACACCCAGAGGCTTGTGGGAAAGTTTGGCCAACGAATAAAATAAACGGGGTAGTCAGCTAGCGCCTCCACCCCGTTTAGCGCAACACATGGAACGTGTACTTTCAAGCTGCTTCCCGATAATAGAAATTCAGCATACCGCCTAGCCGTTCGTGGCAATTAATTGTCTCACCGGTTGAACTGACCGTGGCAAGTGGCAGCAGCAATCGATTGCCTACTCCCTGATGATTTCGCTCGCTGTCATAATGTACAACATATTCTCTGAGTGCCCGTCGAAGGGATGCCTCGCCGAAAAGAATCATGCGATCCAAGCATTCCTCTTTTATAGAACGTACAAACCGTTCCGCAAATGCGTTCCAGTTTGGTGCTCGCGCCGGGCATCGAACTGGCTTCACGCCCTCTCGATCCAGATAGTCTCTGAAATCATCGTTTATGTGATGGTCGCCATCATCAAGAAGCCGCTCAATCTCAGCACCGATCTCTACACAATTTTACAGATCTTGAGCCTTACACTTTTCGAAAAAAATCCTTTGGAACAGTTGCTTGCAAATTGCGATTACAAAACCGAAGAGTGCGATATGGATAACCAATTGAATTTGTCTGAGAACTTAACCGGACAGTAGTGACTGTGAACATAAATCGAGTTATTGACAATGCAGATGATTTCAATACCATTAAAATTTTTCAATAATCGTAAACGAAAAGCTATATGAACCCTTATGAAATAGCACCTCACGGCAGACGCCGGTACGCGGCAAACACTGACAAACTTTGAACACGAGGAGAGATTTCGATGAATACCATTGATATCGGCATCAGCGAGCAGGATCGAAAGACAATCGCGGAAGGCCTGAAACGTTTGCTGGCAGACTCCTATACGCTGTATCTGGAGACACACAACTTCCACTGGAATGTGACCGGGCCACAGTTTCGTGAACTCCACCTGATGTTCGAAGAGCATTACAACGAACTGGCAGTCGCAGTGGATGACATCGCCGAGCGCATCCGCACCCTGGATATTGCCGCACCCGGAACCTACAAGGCATTTGCAGAACTGAGCAGGATCGAGGAAGTCGACGGCGTGCCTTCGGCCGACGAAATGGTGGGCATCCTCACCCGCAGTCACGAGCAGGTGGTGAGAACATGTCGCGAGGCTCTCGAACCCGCCCAGAAAGCCGGCGACGAGTCCACCGTGGCCCTCGTCTCGGACCGCATGCGCGTCCACGAGAAAACGGCATGGATGTTGCGGGCCTTGCAATAGCGGCTCGTATCTAGATCAACGGACCCATACCAGCAGAGAGCGGGTTTTAAACCCGCTCTCTGCATTGCAGGAACGTTTGAGGTACCAGATAACCGCGAATACCCCACGGACCTCAGCAGTCACATTACCGTTCTAAACCACCCGGCAGCCTCTGGCCCAAAGGCAGTATTTTTACGGATACCTCAAACGACGCCCATGGTCAGTCCTGTATTAAGGTCATTGTTTCAACACACTACCCGCATGCTGCAACTTTCACAGGTATCGAAACGCTATGAAAATAGCGAGGTGCTGGCGCCGACGGATCTGCAGGTCCCAAACGGCGAGACCCGGGTAATCAACGACCCCAGCGGCTGCGGCAAATCCACATTGCTGCGTTTGATTACCGTCCCGATTCAGCCTGATTCCGGCAGTATTAGCTTCGAAGGCATTGTTCTGGAGCCCGCGAATATCCTTCAGCTGCGGCAAAGTATGGGTTACGTAATCCAGGAAGGCGGCCTGTTTCCCCATCTCGATGTACACGCGACAACATAACCGTGATGGCACGCCATCTGCGACGCAAACCCGGCTGGATTGAAGCAGGCGTGGCATAACTGGCCCGGCTGGTGCAACTACCAACGGAGTTAATGCAACGCACCCCGGGGGAACTCTCCGGCGGCCAGCGCCAGCGTGTCAGCCTGATGCGCGCACTGATGCTCGATCCGGACCTGTTGCTGCTTGATGAACCGCTGGGTGCGCTGGGCCCGATGATCCGTTACCCGTTGCAACAGCAACTCAAAGCCATCTTTGCCCGGCTCGGCAAGTCCGACCTGACCCCCGCCCTGTAAGCCCCCTTCTCATGCACGCATTGGAAAACAAATGAACCGGCTCAATCCCGAAAAGTTATTGATGTCCAAGTGGACAGCCACCCAACCCGAACAACGTGAACGCCATTTCATCGTAACACGGCTGATTCGTGCCGAGGATGAAACCATTACCGGCTGTGTATTGGAAGCCGTGGTCAACAAAAACGCGTACGAAATAAACTGGCGGGAACTCCAGGATTCGACACGCTGGCTCACGGGATGGAAATAATACCTGAGCAGGCCAGGCATCGGGGCCAAGTCTTGGATCCTGAATTATTGCTACCAGCCGTATGATTCAAGAATCAAGACCTGGCCCCTTCTTTACACATCAGCCCTTACCTGGCCGGGCAATGAAATCCAACGACTCAATGATTACGTGCGTGGTACCATGCCCTACGTTGTGATGCACTGGTACCGGACATTGAGATTCGGCGTCAGTGAAAACCGATTTTCCGACATACGACCGACTGATTTATCTACACAGCCGTTCCTGCGAAGGAAACGTTTCCAGCACCTTTATTTACAGAATCAGTCTCTCCCATTTTTCAACCTGTAACCGGTCATGAAGCCGTATTGAACGGACAACAACAATTGGTATGGACCTGAATTCCGACGAGCAAGCTGCACAGGAACGCTTCGCCAGGGGGCTGCTTCGGGAATCGGCTACGGGCTATGAACGTTTGTCCCGACAGTTGCCGGAACGCCTCGACCTGCGGGCACAGCTGGGTTACCTGGCGTTGCTCACCAACGACCTGGACGCTGCAATCAGGAACCTGGCGCATGCCATCAACCAGGGACTACGATCGAGAAAAACCTTGTCGCATCTTGCGGAAGCCTACTATCGCCTGGGCCGGCTGGATTCAGCCGCATATTGCTACCACCGCCTCGGCCGTGAAGGATTAGCCGGCACGCTGGCGGCGATGGGTGAACTCGACGCCTGGAAACTTTCGCAGGCAGACACCCATACCGAGATCACCTGGTTGACCGACAAGCCGCTTCCGGTCATCACGGCACAGATCAACGACCGCAGTGCAAACCTGGTGCTCGATACCGGTACCGGGGACACCGTGCTGGACAGCCGGTTTGCGATCGACGCCGGTGTAAGACTGGGCGGACAGGAACAGCGAAGTTTCGCAGGCGGGATGCCGGCACGAGTCACCTATGGACACGTCGAGGAACTGGTATTGAAAGCCGTCGGCCTTCATCATTTCCCGGTCCAGGTTGTCGACATCCAGCACGGCCTCGGCGACTGGTTTCCCGATCTGCCCATACACGGAATCCTCGGCACCGGCCTGTTCTCCCGATTCCGTACTGTACTCGATTACCATACCGGTTGCCTGGGCATCGATACACACGACACCTCCGACACAGTGCAGCGGCAGGATGCAGCGCACGTGCGGACGGGTGTTCCCATGTGGCTGGCGGAAAACCAGCTCTTGTTGACCCATGTCGCCCTGCCCGCACTCGAGCAAGGCATGTGGTTCCTCGATTCGGGGATGACTGGCGGTGCCTTTGCCGTACCCGGGTCTGCTATCGAAACCTTCGGGCTCGAAGTGAACGAAAGCGACGTGCTCGTCGGTACGGGGGGCGGCGGAACGGTGCAAGGGCACAAATTACGGGTGGACTGGCTACGTCTCGATCAGCTTCGTCGCCGGAACCTGGAAGGCGTCATGCTCGATTCCTTCCCGCTCCAGCATGGCTGCGGATTTGCGATACAGGGCCTGATCGGCCATGACCTGCTGAGCGATTCGGTGCTGACACTCGATTTTCCCGCGATGCGGTTGCATCTGACCACCAAATCATGAGGTGAATAACACGCAGAGGAACTCGAAAGAATATTCCGGGGACACTATGCTTACTTATTGAGAAATCCAACATACCTATCTGATAGTAAATGGAATGAAAATTCTGATTTTCCCTTGCCATTTACTTTTCCGCCTTCCCCTTCCACTCATTCTGCCAATCCTTCCCGGATTTTCTCACGATCAATATCAACCTCATGTCACCATGTTCACGCTTCCACCAATTGAGAGTGGTTCCGGGAATGTGTAACGCTGCAGGACCTCGAGGTCCACGTTCAGCAGAACGTCTTCGTGGGTCGCGGCAAGGATCACGGGCGGCGCGACTCCGGCCTCGAGTGCCTCGAGCCAGCGATCTCCGGGCTTCAGGCCAGGGAAGCCGTGGGCCGGCAGCGGGGTGATGAGATCGTTGCCTTGCGCATGCGAGAACTCCAGGAACTCGCGCGTGACCCGGGCGCAGAGCAGGTGCCGGCCGAAATCCCGTGGCCCGGTGCTGCAGCTGCCATCGCGGAGATAGCCAGTCATGGGGTCTTCACTGCACAGCTGCAGGGGCTCTCGGAGGACGTTGTGTGCCATGTGTCCTGCCTCATTCATCCAGAAGTTTCACGAGCGATGGATTTTTGTACATGTACCGTAAGCAATGTTCAAGCGTTGTACACCATCAACCAGTACCATTATCGTTCAAGTCACGGGCTTTCGCCCGGGCAGGCGGTCAGCGATCACCCGGGGCGGACCGGTTGCCGCGCAGCCGGTGTAAACCACCGGGGTCTTGTGTCTGTTCCGAAGCATGCGCCGTCAGAACAATGGCATACCGTGTCGCCGCTGGATAGTCTATCTTATTAACTGCTGCCGGCATGCAGCACAACAGCCCCGCGTTGCAGGCATCGGGCTTCGCTTGTGACCATTGCCTGCGTGCAGGCAATAACGGCACTTGTGGATGGTCGGCGCCGCATCAAGGGTATTGCCCGGTTGCGCCGTGGAAACAGCACAATAAAGGCGTTCGGGTAGCGGTTGCAGGCCTTGTTCTCCTGCGAGCGCTTGAGAGAAAACGCAATCACCGGTCTGCAGGACACTTGCCCGATCAGGACACCCGTCTACAGGAGGATCGCAATGTATTTTTCCGGTTTGTTCCGCAGGATGAAGCTGGCTGTCGTGTTGCTGTGCCCGTTAACAGTGATCACTGCCTGCGGGGAAGAGGCCGGTACGATCGTGGAGGGTCCCCGGCTGGTGGATATTCCACGGCAGGTGGAGAGCCCATGGAAGGGTGCCGGACTCGAGTTCAGTATGCTCGAGGAACGGGTCAACACGCCGTCATGCCTGCAGACGCCGACGCGTTTTCTTGCCTGTATTGCCGCCGTCCAGACGTTGCTGGACACCAGTCCGCGTGCGCTGCAACTCGTTCATGCCAGCTGGCTTTCGAATTCGGATGCCGCTTACCGCGGCAAGCGCAGATTCGGGGAGGTCGTTGTGGCCGAGGCGGCGCAGAAGGCGCATGCCAATGTCCTGGACGAGATCCGTGCAAGACGCAAGCGCATCCTGGACTGGCAGGCCATTTACCTCAACAGTGCATTGCTGCAGGCGGATTTTACCGGCCTGCTCGAGTGGGCGCGCAAGGAACTGATCGGGCCGGGAGAGGAGGAGCATTACACCGCTACCGCGATCAACGGCTATCTGGGTGTCGAGGATGCCCATGCCCAGATCGTACCGGCACCGGTACCGGCCGATGCCGCCTCCCGACGTGCTGCCGGGGGTCTGCCTGAGAACAATGCTCACAGCTACACGGGCATCGGGGCTTCCCTGCATGCGCTGGCCGGCAGCAGCATCATCATGGGTATCGTGCCGGAAAGCCCGGCCGCTGCCGCGGGTGTCATGGCGAGCGACGTGGTGCTGGCCGTGGACGGGCAACCCGTGGCGGGCAAGTCGGTTCCGGAGGTCGTTGCCATGCTCCGGGGGGCGGAAGGCACGGAGGTCTCGCTGCGCCTCCAGCGGCAGAAACGCGTCTATGAAACCCGGCTGCGCCGCTCCACCGTGAACATCAGGAATGTCTCATCCTCCGTGCTGGACGACCGGGACCGGTCCCGGGGTTACCTGCGCATTGTCAGTTTCAACAGCGAAACAACCTGTGCGGATACTCGCCGGGAACTGCATGCCCTGGTGAACTCGGGTGTGGAAGGCATCCTCCTGGACCTGAGGGACAATTCGGGGGGGCTGGTCGACCAGGCAGTGTGTGTCGCCGACCTGTTTTTCGAACCCCGGGTGCTGGTGCTGGAAATACGCAGTACACAACACCGGGGGCAATCGACGCCGCTCTACAGTCGGCAGCCTGCCATGACGCTGGTCCCGCTCGTAACCCTGGTGAACGCGGCCACTGGCAGTGCATCGGAGGCGCTCGCCGGGGCGTTGCAGGATCACGGACGCAGTCTGATCATCGGGGAACGCACCTTCGGCAAGGGAACGATCCAGACACTGCGCCCCTGGAATGATTCGGGATCGATCATGCTTTTCTCCACCACGGCACGGATGTACACACCGGCCGGCCGGACTGCCCAGCTGGCCGGCATCGAGCCTGACCTGCGGGTGACGGCACAAGACAGTGATCCACAACCCGGCAGGACCATCCTGCGAGAGGAGGATCTCTTTCCGACGGCACTGCCGTCATCGGGGACTCGCCCCGGGCGCGGACCGTACCGCCACCTTGCCGGGATTGAAGCCTGTCTCGAGTCCAAGGGCTTGGCCGGGAGCCGCCGGTCGCAACGGCTGCCGTCCAGTGCGGTCCGGGATTATCCGCGTGCTGTGGGGTATGACGTGCTGCATTGCCTCGACACCGTCGGCAATGGCCAGCCGGAGGACCTCCGCCTGGCAGGCCCGCGATAGGCCGACCCGCAACCCGGGATGCCCCGTACCGGAGTGCAATGTCGGGATCACTGCCGGTTTTGCGGGTTTTCCGCCGGGGACCATGAACCGGGACCTGCAAGCCACCGTATCGGTAAGGTGAACGTACGGCACGATAGTGTTCGCCAATTCGCCCGGGGTACACAAGCACTCCCCTATCATCAGGATTGCGTACCGCCCACCTATAGGGGTCCTGTACGTGGGGTGGCAACGAAACACCGGGTGACACCGCAAGGACTGTCGCCGCGGCTGCCATGCAGGAAGGCACGGCCGGCCTGGCGCGGTTCTCGCTGCAGTTGTTTCGACCGCTAGAACCATTTTTTTCGCTTGAATAGCGCCTGGTATCGGGGCTATCTCGCTGTATTCTTGTTGCATTCGCCC
>Ga0316198_10001674_pt1 | contig 13172 bp, 20 predicted proteins | sample OudBieAanoxic_MG_FD_204935 | JGI IMG/M metagenome (GOLD analysis project Ga0316198, IMG submission 204935) | Coastal sediment microbial communities from Oude Bieten Haven, Netherlands - site A anoxic | ecosystem: Environmental > Aquatic > Marine > Coastal > Sediment | place: Netherlands...
GGCCGGAAACTGGTGATACCCGGTCTGATCGATTGCCACACCCATCTTTGTTTCGGCGGTTGGCGTGGTGATGAGTTTGAGATGCGGTTACAAGGCAGGAGCTATCAGGAGATAGCCGCCGCCGGCGGGGGCATCAGGAGCACTGTCGCAGCCACACGTGCAGATTCCAGCGAACAACTGTTCGACAAGGCGCTCAAGGCGCTCGAGGATATCCTTGACCTGGGTATCACAACACTTGAATGCAAATCCGGTTATGGACTTGAAAAGACTGCTGAACTGAAGCAACTGGAAGTGTATCGGCAGTTGAACGCGCAACAGCCAGTGGAATTGGCCGCGACCTTTCTGGGTGCCCATATGATACCGGATGAGTATCAACATGACCGGGAAGGCTATATCAGTTTACTTTGTGAACAATTGATACCGGAGGTTGTTGACAGGAAGCTCGCTATTTTTTGCGATGTATTTGTGGAGGAAGGTGCTTTTAGCATCACGGAGGCCAAAACCATACTGGAAACAGCCAGGCAAGCCGGTTTGGGCTTAAAAGTACACGCTGATCAGCTAAGTGCCGGCGGCGGTGCGCAACTCGCGGCCACTCTCGGTGCTGTATCTGCCGAACACCTGGAGTATGCGGATACACAAGGTATCGAGGCATTGGCAAAAGCCGGCACTGTCGCCGTCAGTCTTCCAATCGCATCGCTCTACCTGAGCGAGCCTTACCTGCCCGCGAGAAAAATGCTCGACACCGGTGTCAGGGTCGCAGTAGCAACTGATTTCAACCCGGGTTCGGCCCCCAGCTACCACCTGCCACTGGCCATGACCCTGGCCTGTTTAAACCAGGGGATGACACCGCAGGAAGTCATCATGGGCGCCACCACGGTCGCGGCCAGGGCGATTTCGGCTGAAAAACGCATTGGTTCCTTACTTCCCGGCTATGATGCGGATATTGCAATTATTGATGCGCCGAGTGTTAACCACTGGCTCTATCATTTCCGGCCTAATGCCTGTTGTGGCGTCATCAAATCGGGTCATTGGGTTCGACAATTCACCTGATCCACGTTCCGCCCTGTCTGAATTCGCTCTTCACTCAGTCACTATGACCGTTTAATCCGAAATGATTCACATTTAATTGATCTGGATTATGTATCTCGCACATAAAGATGCATTACAATATACACGTTAATGCGAATCACTCTCATTTACGTTTTAAGGACAGATATGACTCTTGCAGATCTCGCCCCGGGCGACACAGCGATACTCGAAAAAATTGATACCCGTGATCCCGGCGTCATTAAGCTAATGATACTGGGTATGGTTGAAGACATCACCGTACGGATGGAAAACATTGCCATTGGCGGAGATCCTCTTGAAGTGGGCTTCTTTGGAAGCTCTGTCTCCTTACGTAAAGAACAGGCGCGTCATTTCAGGGTTTCACGGATACCTCGTGCTCCTTCAGCTTGATAATTAAGGATCATCCGTGACAAAACAAACTGAGGTCAAGATACCCGTCAGCGGTATCGGCATCAGACATAAAGCAAAAGCATCCATTGCACTGATCGGTAACCCGAATGCAGGCAAGAGCACCCTGTTTAACCGCTTGACGGGTCTGCGTCAGACAACCGGCAACTTCCCGGGGGTGACCGTTGAAAAACACCAGGGCACGGTGGAATTGACCCATAGTGCCTTCAACCTGATCGACCTGCCGGGAATTTACAGCCTCGACGGCACCTCGACGGATGAAAGAATTGCTGTTGATGTAACCCTGGGACGCGTGATGGGTACCGAACGACCGTCAGGGCTGCTGGTGGTTATTGACGCCACTCATATTTACCAGGGCCTCTATCTTCTCGAACAATTACTGGAACTTCAGCTACCAACAATCATTGCCTTAACAATGATTGATGCGGCTGCGGCAAACGGTATAACCATCGATACGGAGAAACTGCAAAAACTACTCGGCGGTATTCCTGTCTACCCTGTCAGCAGTATCAGTGGCCATGGTCTGGATGAGCTAAAAAACGGCCTGGAACACGTCACTGAAATCTCTTCGCCAGCTATTCCTGCTTCGTGGCCGGAATTTAGTGAAACAGCGCAGCAGCTTTCACAACAACTGGGCGAGGACTGGCAGCGAATCGATGTTATCCAGGCGCTGTTGCAAACTCACCCGGACTACGCTGGCAAGTTAAGTGAACAGCTGGGGGCTGAACAGGTAGGTGTTTTACGAACAAAGCTATTTGGAACTGAACCGCCGGCGGCTGTCGAAGCCCGACGGCGTTATTCATGGGTAAAGGGTGTTATCGACGAAATCCAGGAAACCGCACCCCTGTATAGCAAGTTAGGGGCTCGCCTGATTCGCTGGACCAATCGACCCTGGCCGGCCACCCTGCTCTTTTTTGCCGTACTTCTTTTGGTGTTTCAGGCAGTGTTTACCTGGGCCACACCCATGATGGACGTCATAGACAGTGCCAGTTCCGCGCTGGGGCGCGAGATCGTGGCTGCATTGGGTGAAAATGCCATCAGCAGTTTCCTTGCAGACGGGGTTATTGCGGGTGTTGGTAGTGTCATCATATTTTTGCCGCAAATTCTGATCCTGTTTCTGTTTATCATCATTCTTGAGGACACGGGCTATCTTGCGCGGACATCTTTTCTGATGGACCGGGTCATGCGTACCGTGGGCCTTTCCGGGCAATCCGTCATTCCCATGCTGTCCAGTTTTGCCTGCGCTGTGCCATCAATTATGGCCACCCGCGTTATCCCGGATAGACGGGACCGTATCGCAACCATACTGGCCGCACCCTTTATGACCTGCTCGGCCAGGCTGCCCATTTACGCACTGTTGATAGCGGCATTTGTTCCCAACCAGTCCGTCGGCTGGCTCAATCTACAGGGGCTTGTGCTTTTTGGTCTTTACCTGCTTGGCATCCTCGGCGGTTTGGGAACAGCCATGCTTCTCAAATCATCAGCTTTAAAGGGTCCCAAGCCCCATTTCATGCTCGCTCTGCCGGAATTTCGTATGCCGAATTTGCAGACCGTTACCATTAAGTTATTTGACCGGGGGCGTATCTTTCTAAAACGTGCTGGAACGGTTATCTTCTTCGTTGCAATTATGGTGTGGATACTGGCCTATTTCCCACGCATGGATATTGACAGTTATCAATCTGCTACCGGTGTCACAGCAGCGGTTGACCAGGTCGCTACAGAGCACTCTCAGGCTGCAGCACAGATGGAGCAGAGCTGGCTTGGCCGGATTGGCCGAACAATAGAACCGGTCTTTAAACCATTGGGTTGGGACTGGCGGGTTTCATCGGCTGTGGTAGCGGGCTTTCCCGCCCGTGAAGTGGTTGTTGCCGTTATGGGTACCATTTACGCAGTTGGTTCAGATGCAGATGATCATAGTCTTTCTGAAAAGCTCAGGTCGGCCAAGTGGCCTGATGGCAGACTCATATTCACCTTACCCATGGTTCTGGGACTATTGGTTTTCTACGCATGGTGTTTACAGTGTGCCGCCACGCTCGCGACCATTCGAAGAGAAACAAATAGCTGGCGCTGGCCTATTTTCGCATGGGTTTATATGACCAGTATTGGTTATTGTGGTGCGCTGGTCATATACCAGGTGGGTAGCCTGCTTTAATTTTCGGCACTCACGACTTTGTCCGGTTAAAAAAAAGCCCGGTTAAACCGGGCATTTTCATATGACTTGTCAGGTTTGACTTATTCAGCATCAAGCTGATCATCTTCCCTCGGGCGACCAACCAGCTCAACATAAGCCATAGGTGCTTTATCGCCGGCACGGTAACCGCACTTCATGATGCGCAGGTAACCACCTGGACGCTCTACATAGCGTGGACCCAACTCATCAAAAAGTTTGCCCACTGAGCCTTTATCGCGTAAGCGATCAAAAGCCAGGCGACGATGTGCAACGCTATCGTCCTTGGCAAGCGTAATAAGTGGCTCTGCTACGCGGCGCAATTCTTTTGCCTTGTGTACAGTGGTCTTAATAATCTCATGCTCAAACAGTGAGTTGGCCATGTTACGAAACATCGCTTTCCTGTGACTGCTATTGCGGTTTAATTGACGTCCTGACTTTAAATGACGCATTTCTCGTTCCTATTTCTGTATGCTGATGCAGTGTTTTGCTTAAGGTTTAATTAAGCGTCTGACAGCGCGGCCGGTGGCCAGTTTTCAAGTTTCGTACCCAGCGACAATTCGTGCTGAGCCAACACATCCTTGATTTCAGTCAATGACTTCTTACCAAGGTTTGGAGTTTTCAAAAGTTCAACTTCGGTTCTCTGTACCAGGTCACCAATGTATAAGATACTCTCGGCCTTCAGACAATTCGCAGAGCGAACGGTCAGCTCCAGATCGTCGATTGGTCGCAGAAGTACAGGGTCAATTTCCTGGAACTTCTCTTCCTGAACAATTTCTGTACGGGCCTTGAAGTCAACAAATACGGCTAATTGATCAGCCAGTATGTTTGCTGCCATCTTCACCGCAGCCTCACAATCCATGGTGCCGTCGGTTTCAACGTCCAGGATCAGTTTGTCAAGATCGGTACGCTGCTCCACACGTGCGGTTTCAACGCTATAAGAAACACGACGGACCGGACAGAATGACGCGTCCAGCATCAGACGACCTATCGGGCGACTTTCATCTTCGCTGACCAGGTACTGATTTGCAGCCTGGTAACCCACACCACGGCGTATTTTCAACTGCATGTTGATGCTACCGTTCTTTGACAATGTACAGATCAGGTGATCAGGGTTTACCACTTCAACATTGTGATCAACCTGGATATCGCCTGCAGTTACCGGGCCCTGACCTTTCTTACTCAAAGTCAAAACCGTTTCTTCGGTTTCAAACATTTGCAACGCAACACCCTTGAGGTTCAAAAGAACTTCAATAATATCTTCCTGCAAACCTTCTACTGCGGTGTACTCGTGCAATACGCCGTCGATTTCAACTTCGACAATGGCATATCCCGGGATAGAAGATAACAATACACGGCGTAACGCATTACCCAGTGTATGTCCAAATCCTCGCTCTAAGGGCTCCAGTGCAATACGCGCACGATTAGGGTTGATTTCTTCAACACCAACCGCTCTCGGCCTTAACATGCTTTCAATCACATCCATCATGGGATGTTACCTCACTCAATAGTTAATCTGATGACGTTCCTCTGCCAGAAAACTGGCAGAAAAAACAGGGTATTACTTGGAATAAAGCTCAACAATCAAACTTTCGTTAATGTCAGCCGGCAAATCCATACGATCAGGATAGGTCTTATAAACACCTTCCATTTTTTCATTGCTGACTTCCATCCATACTGCAGCCAGATCCATCTCCTGGCTCAGTGTGATCGCTTCTTTCACACGCAGTTGATTTTTGGCTTTTTCAGCAATTTTCACGATATCACCCGGCTGAACCTGGTAAGACGGAATGTTAACCTGTTGGCCATTCACGTGAATTGCCTTATGAGAAACCAATTGCCGTGCCTGCGCACGAGTAACCGCAAAACCCATCCGGTATACGACGTTATCCAGACGACTCTCAAGGAGTCGTAACAGGTTTTCACCTGTGGCGCCTTTCTGCCCGGCTGCTTTCTTATAGTAGGAAGCAAACTGCTTCTCTAAAACACCATAGGTACGGCGTACTTTCTGCTTCTCACGTAACTGCGTCGCGTAGTCAGACAACCGTTGACGTCTTGACGCACCGTGCTGTCCGGGCATTTGATTCAGTTTGCACTTGGACTCTAATCCACGTGCAGGACTTTTTAAACCCAAATCTACACCTTCGCGGCGAGCGAGTTTACATGTTGGTCCAGTATATCTAGCCATGTCTATAACTCCTAAACGCGACGTTTCTTAGGTGGACGACAGCCATTGTGTGGAATCGGCGTAACGTCAACAATATTGGTGATTTTATAGCCCAGTGCATTAAGCGCACGGACAGACGACTCGCGACCGGGACCAGGTCCCTTGATGCGAACCTCCAGATTCTTCAATCCGAAATCCAGTGCTGTTCTACCGGCCGCTTCTGCTGCGACCTGGGCCGCAAAAGGTGTGCTTTTCCTTGAACCACGGAAACCGGCACCGCCGGATGTGGCCCAGGAAAGAACGTTACCCTGCCTGTCACTGAGTGTAATAATCGTGTTATTAAAAGAAGCATGTACGTGAGCGATACCATCGACCACGACCTTTTTGACCTTCTTTTTCGCTTTTGTATTGGGCTTTGCCATTATTTTCTACCTGCTACCGCTTAATCGGACGCCGGGGACCCTTACGGGTACGGGCATTCGTTTTTGTACGCTGACCACGCACCGGCAAACCGCGGCGATGGCGAAGACCTCTATAACAACCCAGATCCATCAAGCGTTTGATATTCATTGCTACTTCGCGACGTAAATCACCTTCAACGGCAATCTTCGCAACTTCCGCACGAATATTTTCAACTTCAGGCTCTGAAAGGTCCCGTATTTTTGTGCCAGGTGCCACATTGGCCGCCTCGCAAATCTGCAATGCACGTGTGCGACCGACACCGTAAATAGTGGTCAACGCAACCCATGCGTGCTTCTGATCTGGTATGTTGACTCCCGCTATGCGAGCCATACTACGTACTCCTGCTACTGTTGGTACTGTTCAATGTAAACAGTACATTATATCGAATGTTCCTTTCCGGCAAAAGCTGCAAATCACTTTAATGTGAATTGAATCAACCTTGTCTTTGCTTATGTTTCTTGTCCTCACAGATGACAAACACTACGCCTCTGCGACGAACAATCTTGCAATTCCGGCAAATTTTTTTAACTGAAGCTTGCACCTTCATTGCAGCTCTCCTTAGATAACAAAGGCGGTTGCGCTGATCCGTTTTACCGGTCTGGCGCATCCCGCCGACAATTGCATGGCTGGAACCATGCTCTCAAACACCGATATTATCGGCGAACCACTCCTGAACGCCCGTATGACTTCAGGTTTGCCTTCTTCATCAGGTTATCGTACTTGTGCGATATCAAATGAGCCTGTACCTGGGCAATGAAGTCCATGATGACGACCACGACGATAAGCACTGAAGTACCACCAAAATAAAATGGTACAGACCAAATCACTCTCAGAATATCTGGCAACAGACACACGGCAACCAGGTATAAAGAGCCAACCATCGTCAGTCGGGTCAATACATTATCAATGTAATCCGCCGTATGACGTCCGGGACGAATACCGGGAATAAACGCACCTGACTTCTTCAGGTTGTCTGCTGTTTCTTTAGAGTTGAAAACCAACGCCGTGTAAAAGAAACAGAAAAATATAATCAGTGATGAATACAACAGCGTATAGGGCAGATTGCCCGGTGTTAATGCTGCCGAAACATCAGTTAGCCAGCCAAGGTCTTCCGACGTTGAAAACCACGTTGCCAGTGTCGAAGGGAAGATCACCAGGCTTGAGGCAAAAATTGCCGGAATTACACCAGACATATTCAGCTTAAGCGGTAAATGTGTTGCTTGATTCTGATAAGCAACCCGACCTTGACGTTGCGCGTAGTTAACTGTGATACGACGCTGACCACGTTCTACCCGTACGATGAAATATACAACACCTATAACAAGAGCGAGAATGAACAGGGTCGCCGGTATGCTTAGCTGACCGGTATTAACCAACTCCAGTGTTCCTGCAATGGCGCTCGGCAATCCCGCAACAATACCTGCGAAAATGATTAACGAAATACCATTACCCACGCCGCGCTCAGTGATTTGTTCGCCAAGCCACATCAAAAACAGCGTACCAGCGGTCAATGTAACCACCGCGGTGAACACAAAGCCGAACCCGGGAGCGAAAACCATTGACGCCTGGCCTTGTAATGCCAGCGCCACACTACCCGCCTGAACACCCGCAAGTATCACTGTAAATATACGTGTGTACTGGGTGATTTTTTGACGACCGCTTGATCCTTCTTTCTTCAACTGTTGCAATTGCGGTAAAGCACTACTCATCAACTGCATGATAATTGAAGCCGAAATATACGGCATCACACCCAAAGCAAACAATGAGAAACGCTCCAGGGCTCCACCGGTAAACAGGTTAAACACATCAATGATGGTTCCCTGCTGTGAATCCATGAATTGCAACAGTGCTTGCGGGTTAACACCGGGAACCGGAATAAAGGTCCCGATGCGATACACGATCAGTGCCGCAAAAACGAACAGTAAACGCTGGCGCAATTCGGTCAAACGACCAATGCCACCAAGCGTGTCTGCAACTTGTGAAGGCGTCTTCGCCATTATTCGACCTTTCCACCCGCCGCTTCGATAGCCGCTTGCGCACCCTTGGTAACAGCCAGGCCTTTAATTGTCACTGCGCGGCCAACTTCACCGGTATTAATAACTTTCACTTTACGTGCATCGTGCTTGACGATACCTGCCTTCTTCAGTGCTTCCATATCAATCACGTCAACATCCATCGCTGCGATGTGATAAAGACGAACTTCCGCATTGTAGCGCGAAGTAAATGATGCAAAACCCCGCTTTGGCAAACGCCGTTGTAATGGCATCTGACCGCCTTCAAAACCGACCTTGTGAAAACCACCGGAGCGGGACTTCTGACCCTTATGTCCGCGGCCAGCTGTCTTTCCGTCAGTAGAGCCGATACCACGGCCGACGCGTTTACGGTTCTTTTTGCTGCCTTCAGCAGGACTTATCGTATTCAATTTCATGTCTGTACTTTCCTTTCAAACAGGCTCGCAGAAGGATTAAACCTCTTCCACTCGTACCATGTAATAAACCTTGTTAACCATTCCGCGTATCGAAGGTGTATCTTCCAGTGTCACGGTCTGGTGCATGCGCTTGAGACCCAGTCCACGAACGCACTCTCTGTGTTTGGGCTGAGCACCAATCGGTGAACGCACCAACGTTACATTAATCTGTTCTTTCTTAGCCATTTTTCTACTCAGCTGTGGTTCGCCATGATCTCGTCAACTGACTTGCCACGTTTGGCAGCAATTGACTCCGGATTGTGCATGTTCTTCAGGCCCTTGATGGTCGCTCTAACCAGGTTAATCGGTGTATTTGAACCAACACTTTTCGCCAGTACGTTATGAACACCCACCGTTTCCAGAACGGCACGCATCGCACCACCTGCAATAACACCCGTACCTTCTGACGCAGGCTGCATATAAACTTTGGATCCACTATGAGTGGATTTAACCGGGTGCCACAAAGTTCCATCTTTTAGAGAAATGGTAACCATGTCACGACGCGCCCTTTCCATGGCCTTCTGGATAGCGATAGGAACTTCCTTCGCTTTACCATAACCAAAACCAACCTTACCGTTACCATCACCAACGACAGTCAGCGCTGTAAAACTGAACACACGTCCACCTTTCACAACCTTGGCAACCCTGTTGACGGCTACCAGCTTTTCCAGCATCCCGTCGCCGTTATCTTTGTCCATTCTCGACATTTTTATACCTGCTATTCTGATTCAGTCAGTGGGGCGAATTAAAATTTAAGCCCGCCTTCGCGTGCAGCATCGGCCAATTCTGCGATTCTTCCGTGGTAACGGTAACCGGAACGGTCAAAAGCCACATCTGTAATGCCTGCAGCCACTGCCTTTTCAGCTACTGCCTTGCCAACGGCCTTGGCGGCATCCTTGTTACTGGTGCCTTTCAAGCCGGAGCGCACATCTTTTTGCACCGTAGAGGCTGCAGCAATGACGCTGCCACCTTCTGGCGCAATAATCTGTGCGTATATGTGACGTCCACTACGGTGAACGGTCAAACGGGCTACGCCCAAACGACGTATGTGTGAGCGGGTTTTCTTCGCCCTGCGCAAACGTGCTGTTTTCTTATCCATTACTCATTCCTCTTAAGTAAGCCGGGTCTTATCAAAACGACCCATTAAAGACCTGATTTAAGCCTTCTTGGCTTCCTTCCTGGCTACTCTTTCATCTGCATAACGTACACCCTTGCCCTTATAAGGCTCAGGTGGACGGTACGCACGTATTTCTGCAGCAACCTGACCGACTTTTTGCTTGTCACAACCACTGACGATTATTTCTGTCTGTGAGGGTGTTTCAATCGTGATGCCTTCAGGTGCGGTAAAGTTAATCGGGTGAGAAAAACCCAGTGCCAGGTTCAGCGTCTTGCCCTGAACTTGTGCACGGTAGCCCACACCAACCAACTGCAATTTCTTCTGAAAACCAGTGCTGACACCGGTCACCATATTTCCGACCAGGGCCCGGAATGTACCGGCCATGGACAGATCCTTTTCGTTTTCGTTTTTCACCAGGTACTCGCCATTGACTTCATCAAAGCTGATGCCAGGATATAAAGCCAACTCGAGATTGCCCTTTGGACCTTTCACATTTAGTTGCGAACCGCTGATGTTAATAGCTACACCGGAAGGCAATGTAATTGGATTTTTGGCTACGCGTGACATAGGTATCTCCTAATTCTGAACAGGCTCTAGGCCACGTAACAAATGATTTCGCCGCCATGGCCCGCGTCACGCGCTGCCACATCGGTCATATAACCACGAGAAGTACTGACAATTGCAACACCCAGGCCATCGAGTACACGGGGCAATTCATCCTTGCCGCGGTAAATACGCAGACCGGGCCGACTCGCACGCTTGATGTTATCGATCACGCCGCGCCCTTCGAAGTATTTAAGTGTTACTTCAAGGTTTGGCTTGCCATTGTTCTCATCCACACGAAAGTCCGTGATGTAACCCTCTTCTTTCAGAACAGCGGCTATACCTACTTTTGCTTTCGAATTCGGCATGCTTACCGAAACTTTATTGGCTGACTGTGCATTCCTGATACGGGTCAGCATGTCGGCAATCGGATCACTCATACTCATGATTTAATACCTTGTTTCAAATTTACAGCGGGTCAAAAGACCTGCTTGATACCTGTTACCAACTGGCCTTTCTTAGCCCGGGCACATCACCGCGCATTGTTGCTTCGCGCAGTTTGTTCCGGGACAGGCCGAATTTACGATAGAACCCGCGAGGGCGCCCCGTGATCTGACAACGGTTACGTTGCCGTGCAGGGCTTGAATCCCTGGGCAATTTTTGCAGCGCAAACATTGCCTCCTGCTTCTCTTCAAACCCAACTTCCGGGTTTGCGACGATTGCCTTGAGTTCGGTGCGCTTGTTAGCGTATTTTGCTACCAGCTTGGTGCGCCGCTTCTCGCGATTAATCATGGATACTTTTGCCATGTTAAGGTCCTTACCTATTTATCTTTGAACGGAAAGTTGAATGCCTGTAACAGCGCAAGACCTTCCGCATCGTTTCGTGCACTCGTGGTAATGGTGATATCCATACCGCGAATGGTGTCAATTTTGTCGAAGTCGATTTCAGGGAACATGATTTGCTCCGTGATACCAAAACTGTAGTTTCCATTACCGTCAAAGGATTTACGGTTAAGTCCGCGGAAATCCCGAATACGTGGAATGGAGATATTTACCAGGCGGTCCAGAAACTCGTACATGCGTTCACGACGCAAAGTAACCTTACAACCGACCGGCCAGCCATCACGAATCTTGAATGACGCAACTGACTTGCGTGATTTAATGACGATCGGCTTCTGACCCGATATGGCGGTCATATCATTGGTTGCATGACCCATAACTTTCTTGTCGGTCACTGCCTCACCTACGCCCATATTCAACGTAATCTTGGTGATTTTTGGCACTTCCATGACGTTTTTAAGCTCAAGCTTTTCCATCAATTGCGCGACAAGCGTATCTTTATATTGTGTTTGTAATCTGGACATTTTACTGATCTCTAGATATCAACGGCTTCGCCGGTAGATTTGTAAACGCGAACCTTGTTGCCGTCTTCCAGCGATTTAAAACCGACGCGGTCAGCCTTACCGGTTACCGGGTTAAACATAGCCACGTTGGAAATATGAATCGGCGCCTCTCTTTCGACAATACCACCCGGCTTGTTACGGCCTGGATCAGGTTTTGTATGACGCTTGATCATATTCACGTTTTCAACAAGCAAACGATCGGAATCAAGAACCTGGAGCACATGACCCCGGGTGCCTTTGCTGCGACCGGTTATGACGATGACTTCATCGCCTTTATGTATACGTTTCATTTCTTACTCCTCCCGCTTAGAGCACTTCAGGTGCAAGCGAGACAATCTTCATAAACTGCTCTGAACGCAGCTCACGCGTAACCGGTCCAAAGATACGGGTACCGATGGGTTCCAGTTTGGCGTTCAGCAACACAGCTGCATTACCATCAAACCGGATAAGGGAACCATCATTGCGACGCACACCTTTTCTTGTGCGCACAACCACAGCGTTATATACCTCGCCTTTCTTTACTTTACCGCGAGGAATCGCATCCTTGACGGTCACCTTGATGATGTCACCAATATGCGCATAACGACGCTTAGAACCACCAAGCACTTTTATACACATCACACGGCGTGCACCGCTGTTGTCTGCGGCTGTCAGCATGGACTGCATCTGAATCATTTTAGTATTCTCCGGTTCTAACCGATGGTCGGGCTACTGTGCCCGTTCCAGAATCTCAATTACCCGCCAACTCTTCGATTTCGAGAGAGGACGGCACTCGGCGATCATCACTTTATCGCCTTCTCCACAACTGTTGTCTTCGTCATGCGCAAGAACCTTGGTGGAGCGCTTAATGTATTTTCCATACAGTGCATGCTTAATCTGACGTTCAATCAGCACGGACACACTCTTGTCCATTTTGTTGCTGACAACACGACCGGTCTGCGTGCGTTTGATTTCTTGTGTAGTAGTCATGCCGCATTACCTTCTACTGATTTTTGAGTCATGACAGTTTTGACCCGCGCGATATCACGACGGACACGGCGCAACTCATTGACATTGGTCATTTGACCCATTCCTTTCTGCATTCTTAAGCTGAACTGTTCCTGCAACAAACGATTAAGTTCGTCACGCAATTCAACCTCCGTCTTGGTTTTCATTAAATTCACGTCCATTACATCACCGACCTGGATACAAAGGTTGTTTTAACCGCCAGTTTGGCCGCAGCCAGACGGAAAGCCTCACGGGCTTGTTCTTCAGTAACACCCTGGATTTCATAAAGCATACGGCCGGGCTGAATTGCCGCAACCCAATACTCAACGTTACCTTTACCCTTACCCATACGTACTTCTACAGGTTTTTTGGTCATCGGCTTG
>Ga0316198_10001675_pt1 | contig 13170 bp, 7 predicted proteins | sample OudBieAanoxic_MG_FD_204935 | JGI IMG/M metagenome (GOLD analysis project Ga0316198, IMG submission 204935) | Coastal sediment microbial communities from Oude Bieten Haven, Netherlands - site A anoxic | ecosystem: Environmental > Aquatic > Marine > Coastal > Sediment | place: Netherlands...
CTGCCGAACACCTACTACGCCAAAGCCACCTACAACACGGCCTATGGACGGGGTTGGGAGTACATCGCCCTGTATTTCGAGATGTATTCGTTCGCGCCGTTCCTCCTGGTCCCGGTGATCGCCGCACTGATGACCCGCGATCCCGTTGTTCGCCGTTTTCTCGCCGGATCGGTATTTGGCGGAGCTGCAGTGTTTTTCTATGTCATTCGTCTCGGTGGCGATTTCATGGAATGGCGCTTTGTAGATCCGATCACGGGTGTCCTTTTCGCAGGCATCGGCGTCGGATTGTTTGTGGTTGGACACGAAAGCGTGCGTTGGGTTTTTTCTCGGTACGACGGTTCAATGACCGCGGGCAAAGGAAGGGCCGTTGTTTCGGCCGCAGCAGCTGGTATCGCATGCGCCGTCATCGGGCTTTCGGTTCTCAATCGGGTGGCGGAGGCGGGGAACCGGCCGAGACGGCCTGATGTGATCTTGGGCCAGGAAACGATCGCGTCGCTTCAGAAATACGCGCTCGCCGAGTACGCTTGGAAGGAAATCGGCCGCAGCTGCAAACTCACCTTCCCCGCAGACACCTTGATCGCGACCACCGCGGCCGGCATGATTCCATTCTTCGCAGAGCTTCCGACCCTCGATCTTCATGGGCTGACAGATCGAGAGATCGCCCGCGAGCCGGTCGCGCCATCCGAGCCGAGGCGCATGGGTCATGATCATCTTCTGGACGACCGGAACGTCATGCGCGAACGAGGCGTCGAAGTGCTTTTCCCATGGCCCGATCTGTTGGAATTCCCCAGGGCTCTTGCTCTGCCCGAATCGCCGGGGGAGGTGACCGCGAGTATCCGAGTGGATAACGGGCGTTTCTTCGACGTGATCTTCCTGAATCCCGATCGGGACTTCGTTCGGGACCTGAGACATCGAGATGGGGTCGTCTTTCGAGATCTGTCTCGGGTATATCCAAGCGAGAAGATGGTTGAATTTGCCGCGTTGGAGACGACGCACCGAATCGTCGATCGCCTCGATTTCGAGTCAGAAAGCTCGGAGACCGCACATGAGGTGGTAGAGGTGTTTGATCCCGATGCGCCATACAGGCACAACTACCACGACAAGGTGCTCGCCTACCTCTCCGAGGATGGTTTCACGGTTCTCAGGGACACAGGCAGGAGGATCTTCCATCAAGCGACCTGGAAGGCGACCGGCATTTCAGCTGATCAGGATCTCATCATCATTGTTCGCCACGATCACCTCGCGGGCTGTCGGTATCGGGTCGAGGTCAACGGCCAAGGCCTTCCAACCGAAATGGAGTTTCCACGTCTTCCCGAAAGGTGGGGAGAAATCCAGCTGCTCGTGCCACGCGAGTTTCTTCGCGACGGAGAGAACACGTTCCGGATCACCCGCGACCGTGTCGTTGAGGGTGAAGCCGAGTTCTTTCATGTCTGGTTCCTGCAAGAGAATCGAAATGCGGCGGAAAAAGATTCGCGCCGGGAACCTGGTCTGTCGTGACCATGCTGCCGTCCGGCGACTACGCTGAGGAGGTGTGCGGACGCGGGACTCCTCGGTGTTCCTCATGGAAGAGGTGGGCCCGGGACCCGGACATAGCACCCTTTCAGATCGCGAGCCAGACGGGTGTGGAAGACGAGGCTCTGACCGTCTGAGAAACCGCGCTTCCATTCTTTGCCCTTGTCCGAAGGGGGACTCTTCTTGAGACTCGTGAAGGATGCATCGATGAGTTGATCGCAGTCGCCGAGGTGAATCTCCTGCATCTTCTCGGCTCCGGCGGCGAATCCGGCGAGATAGTCGGTATCATCGTCGATGTCCTCGGCCGCCGAGGCGGCCTCGCTGATGGAGCGGTCGATACCGGCCGCGACCGCGGCGTTGGTCTGCTCCGCTTTCCAGATTTCGTGCCGGGCAATGGTCCGCTCGTAGTCGTCGGGGTAGGGCTCCCGTTCCCGGCCGTTCCAATTGTCGGCTTCCATGGCGGCGCTCGAAGATGGAAACAGAGTGAGTGCTGACCCGATGGCGGCCAGTGCGGCATCGGTATCTCCCGATTTGATGACCGCGCGGGGCAGCTCGAAAATGAGCTGCGCCTTGCACTCCCGTTCGCTATAGAGCTCGAAGGGACCATCTTGGGTTGAGACCAGCACGGGTTCGGAGAATGTCGTCAGGAGATCGACGCGCGATCGTTTGACCTTGACCTTGTCGATCTTGATCAGTTCGCCGGCATCGAATCGGCGGCTCGCCTTGCTCGCGACTCCGGCGGCGCCAACCCGATTGTCCGAGTAGGTGCGGGAGCAGGAGGAATAGACCTCGTGCTCGAGGATGGCCCAGGCTCCCCTCAGCTTTCCGTCGAGTCGGTCGTCGAGATCGGAGGCCGCCGCGTGAAACGCGACGAGCGGGATGCACAGCGTGGCGAATGCAACAAAAAATCGAGACATCTCACCTCCCGGTTCAAATCGAGCCTACACGAGAACCAGTGGGCGGGTCGGCTCTGCCATAATGCCCGCACCGTGACGGGAGGATGCTTGAGTACAGGATACGAAAGTGATGGAGGTGGTCTGAGGCAGCGTGAGAACCCCATGGACCGGCGGCTGGTCGTGGTGCCGGTGATCATTGCCATCAACGTCGTCGTGTTTCTTGCTTGGCTGGCTGCCCTGAAGGACCCGAATCTCTTTCATGTGATGGAAGACAACTTCGTTGTCAGCACCAGTCTGATCCTTGATGGCCACTGGTGGACGCTTCTCACGGCTGCCTTTTCCCACTATGCGTTTTGGCATATCGCTTTCAATATGATCGTGTTGTGGAGCTTTGGCAGCGTGCTCGAACGGCTTTGGGGTGTCTGGACTTTCGTAGTCTTTTATCTCGTGGCGGCGGTCGTGGCATCGGTGAGTCACTGTCTTGTGTCGACCTTTCTTTTGCGCAGCCCTGAAGATGGAGCCCTCGGCGCTTCGGGCGCGGTCGCGGGGCTCTTGATGGCGTTTGCCTTGATGTTTCCCAAACACCGGATTCTGGTCTTCGGCGTGATTCCGGTCCCCGCCCTGGTCGGCGCCCTCGGCTTTGTCGCAGTCGATCTTTGGGGACTCTTCGCCCAGACCCAGGGCGGCGGCATCGGTATTGGTCACGGAGCCCATCTCGGTGGCTCCCTCTGCGGTTTCCTTTTCTGGGCGTTGTATCTGCGGACCCGTTTCAAACGACCGACCGCGGGTCAGAGCGTTCAGATGGCGATGAACGCCGAGGAGATCGAGGAGTTCCAGCGCCTGCGACAGAAGCTCGACCGCGAGGGACCGGACGCGCTCACGCCCAAGGAGAAGGTCTTCCTCGAGCAGATCCGCGAACGCGTCATGTCGGCCCACGAGGGCCGGTAGTCGACAATTCACAGTCAACAGCTGACAGTTCCATCGCAGGGCTGCATTGGCTTGAATGGCTGCGGGTTCCAAGAACTGGCCTGGATATCACTGGCGCCATATTTTGAAACACCAAGAACACTAAGAACCACGAAGGTTTCACGAAGCAACGCACTATTGACCCGGGCTCCCTCCGAACCGGAACGTGAGCCGATTCCGGATTCACTGCGATGAGCCAACAAGATGTCCTTCGTGGTTCCTTTGTGGCTCTTGGTGCTCTTTGTGTTTCAAATCAGACGCTCAGGCGTTCAGGCCACTCCATTGGACTTCAGTCACTCACATCTCTACGACCTTGCGATGGAACTGTTGACTGTTGACTGTCGGCTCAAAGAAACGCCGGGGCGACTGGCGTCGCCCCGGCGGGTTGGATTGAGAGAGGGGGTTTCTCCCTACTGGATGGCGATAAAGGTCGGATCGGCGGTCTTGTTGTCCACTACCGAACCGTAGGCGAAGAAGGCGCCGCCGGGAGTCGAGGTCGTCAGGACGGCGGTGCCGACCTCGGTCGGTTCGGGGAAGACCCGGTTGAGCTGGCGCTGCTCGTAGGCCGCGAGGGTGACCTCGATGGTGTCGACGAGCATGTTGTCGCTCGAGTAAAGCGCGACGACGGCGGTGGTCATGGTCCCGGTGGCGTTGGCCAGACCGATGTTGGTGCGGAATCCGTCGCTGGTATTGCCCGACTCGGAGAGTCCGACGAGGCGACCCATCCGACCGAAGGTGATGGCCTGCAGAGCGTTGTGGGCGGGGATGCCCTGGCCGTAGCTGCCGTCCTCATCGGAGGCATAGGTCCGCGAGGACGTGGTGACGTAGGGGTTGTCGACGAGCACCCTGAGTGCCCCCGTGCCCTCGAAGTCGAAGAGCTCGGCGAAGGCGTCGCGGTATCGCACGCTCGCACCCGGCTCGAGGGAGAGGCTCAGGCTTTCAGGTGCCGGGTTGGCCTGATCCCCGGCGAGGAGCTGGATGGTCACGCTCGTCGTCATCCCGCTCATGTTGGCCACATCGAGATCGGTGAGCCAGCGGGCGCCGCCGAAGCCGACCACGTTGCCGCCGCCGGGGATGACGACCTGGTGGAGCAGCACCGCGTGGCCGCTGGGCAGCGCCGAGGGATTGCGGCTCATGGGCTGGAGAACGCCCTCGCCGATGTCGTCGATGACCCGGTCCATGAGCGGTTTGAGGGTGAAGGGGCCCGTGCTGTTGTCGGGCTCGGGCTCGACCGAGATGACCGCGACGTAGCCGCTCAGATCAACGGCGGGATCAACGAAATCCTGACCCGGGAATGGAGGACCGGCCTCGGGGCCCGCATCGGGACCGGTGCCATCGGAGTCTTCGCCCGAGGCGCTGGTGAAGCGGCCGGTGGAGATCGGTCCGTCGCCGCCGACGACCCAGCCTTCATAGACCCACCCGGCTGGCAGCTCGGGGAGCTCGAGGGCGGGCCCGGGGCCGGCCGACGGGTCGAGCCACCAGATGCCGTTGACATAGGGGGCCGATCCGCCACCCGAGGGTGCGGCCAAGATGTAGGACCCCGCGGCCAACCCGAAATCGGTGCCCAGCGCGGCCATGTGGTCGATGGTCAGAGAGGCGCGCCCGCCGATGACATCGCCACCGAGGATGTGGACGTGGCTCGGCGAGGGATCGCTGTCCGGCACGGGCTCGATGGTGAGCACGAAGGTCGAGATCGCATCGAGGCTCGAAACCTCGGTGGGGAAGGTGGTCTGGGACTGCATCCCGCCACCGTCGACGGTAAAGGTCCCGGTGGAGACCGGGGCGCCGTTATCGATGAGCCAGCCCTCATAGGCCCACCCGTCGCCGAGGTCTTCGAGACCGTGAAACATGAGTTGGAGCTGAGCGGTCTCACCCATGGACGAGCTGTCGCGCAGGCTGACCACGGCCGTCGGGAAGGCGGCGGAGTTATTGTCCATGTCCTGGGGGATTCCGGCGCCGACATCGTCGATCGTGCCGTCAACCAGAGGCTTGAAGGTGAAGGGTCCGGGGCTGTTGTCGGGATCGGGCTCGATACTGATGACCGCGGCGAAGCCGTCGGTGAGATCAAAGGCCGGATTGATGAAATCCTGACCCGGGAACGGCGGCGTGCCGTGCGGACCGGCGGAGATCCCGCCGATATCGCTGTCATCGCCGGAGGCATTGAGGAAACGGCCGGTGGAGACCGGTCCATCGGCGCTCGCGACCCAGCCTTCGTAGACCCAGCCGGCGGGAAGCGCGGGAAGATCGAGGGTGGGGCCGGGTCCGGCTGACGGATCGAGCCACCAGATGCCGTTGAAGTAATCGGCGGCTCCGCCGCCCGAGGGAGCATTGAGAATGTAGGGGCCGGAGACCGATGAGAAGTCATCGCCCAGGGCGGCCGGATGGCCGGCGCTGAGTGTGGCGGCGCCACCGGAGAAGTCGCCGCCGAGGACGTGGACGTGGCTCGGTCCCGGATCAGCGTCGACCATGGGCTCGATCGTGAGCACATAGGTACTCACCGCAGCGAGATCATCGACCTCGATGGCGAAGTCGGAGCGTGAGAGCGAGCCGTCGGCCATGACGGAGAAGCGGCCGGCGCTGACGGCGGCGCCGTCGACGATGAGCCAGCCCTCGTAGACAAAGCCGGGCCCGAGGGGCTCGAGCCCGTCGGATGTGAACTCGAGGTAGGCGGTGTCCGCGGTGGCCATGATCGGCACAGCGGCTACCAGAAGGGTGATGAGGGCCAGAACGTGGGCCCTCCGGTGGGTACGATGGGTCTTCGTGTTTGAACGCATGATCCCTCCCAGGATTAAAGCTCACGGCAATGACGCCGCTGCACCTTGATCATTGCGAAGGGGTCTCACAAGGTCATCCCGGACTTATCACGGTTTGATAACACTGTGTACGGCGCCAGGATGGTGGCAAGCGATGCTGGATGCTCGTGGATTGGGCGTCCGTGGATTCCATGGGGCCGCGATCCGTGCCGGGAGGCACAATGGATCCGCCAAGTCGCGAAGAACGCGAAAATGCCGCAAAGCATCGCGTTTTTGACCCGGGCCCCTCCCGATCGGCAGCGCGAGTCTGTTGCTGGGACCTTGCGATGAGTCAATGAAATGACTTCGCGGCACGTTTGCGACCTTCGCGACTTGGCGGATCCATTGTGCGCAGTTCTTCGGATCGACCTTGATGAGAATTCAACCGTTCGGGTGCGATGGTCCCGGCTAGGCCGTCTCCAACGAGAAGGTGAAGACCGTTCCCTCACCGACGGTGCTGGCGGCTTCGACGGCGGAACCGTGGAGCTCGAGGATCCGCTTGACGATGGCCAACCCCAACCCGCCGGCGGTGGACTGGATCTCGCCGTGGTTTCTCGCCTGGTAGAAACGATCGAAGATCTGTTCGAGCTCGGCGTCCGGGATGCCGCAACCGGTGTCTTCGATTCGGACTGCGACCTTGTTCATGAGGGGTTCGATAAAGACCGAGACCCGGCCGCCCTCCTCGGTGTGTTTGAGGGCGTTGCCGATGAGATTGCTCAGCGCACGCTGGATGAGCCCGATGTCGGCGGAGACCAACGGGACGTCGGTGGGACGCTCGAGGTTGAGGCTGATTTTTTTCTTTTCTGCCTCGAGTCGGAAATCAAGGACCACATCCTGGACCAGCTCGGGTAGCGGGAAGGGTTCGAGCTCGGGCTCCATGTCGCGGGACTCGAGCCGCGCCAGCTCGAAGAGCTCCTCCACCAGGGTGCCGAGACGCTCGCTCTGTCGGCGGGCGACGGCGAGGTACTGATCCCGTTCCTCATCGGTGAGGCGTCCTTCTTTGAGTTGGAGGGTCTCGATATAGCCGGTGAGCGAGGCGAGGGGGGTCCGCAGGTCGTGCGAGACATTGGCGACGAGTTCGCGGCGGAGTTCATCAGTCTGTTTGAGAGTGCGGACCTGTTGGATGATGCGGTCGGACATCCCCTCGAAACTCTCGGTCAGGGTGTCGATCTCGTCACCGTTGCCCGGTCGCTTCTCGAGCCGGACCGGGGTCGAGAAATCGCTGCGTCTGAAGGAATCGACGACCCCGGCGAGGATTCGAAGGCGGCGGGTGAGGAGGGAGAAAAGCACGACACCCGCAATTCCGGCCAGCACCAGCGCAACGATGGTCACAAGAACGCTGAGACGGAGGATATGACTTGTCTGGAGCCGCTGCACCACCGAGTCGTAGGCCTCGCTCGCGAGGACGACGTAGAGATAGCCCTCATAGCGGTCTTCGACCATGATGACCGACGCCGAGAAGATCTTGTGCCGGCCTTCGTTACGCGGGTCGTCGCCGAGGATGGGCAGCTCGGCGCCATCGGCTAAAAAGGCCTTGATCGGTTCGATGTCGATGCTGTCCCGGCGGACCTTACCCGGTGAGGAGTGCTGGACGACCTGACCCTCAAGATCGAGGAGATAGACCTCGATGTTCGGGTTGATGATCATCAGGGTGTGGAAGACATGCTCGAGAGCTTGTTCGTTGACTTCGCCCTCGACGAGCAGAACGTCCTCGGCCACCAGTGAAGAGGCCAAGGCTCGGTTGAGCCTTTGAACCACTTCCTCCTCGTACCGCTTGGTCGAATAGAAGTTGATGGTGATGAGGGTGGCGCCAAGACCGAGGAGCAGTCCGAGGAGGACCGCCACCAAACGTGCATGGAGTGATTTCATGGTGTTTCGAGCTCCTCGATGGTTGGAAAGCGGTATCCGACACCCCACACGGTGAGAATAAAACGGGGGTGCGACGGATCGGTCTCGAGCTTGCCGCGGAGTCGGTTGATATGGGTGTTGACGGTGTGCTCGTAACCCTCGTGGGTATAGCCCCAGACCTTGTCGAGGAGTTGGCCGCGGGTGAAGACCCGACCCGGGTGACGGGCGAAGAATGTCAGGAGGTCGAACTCACGTGCGGTGAGGTCCGCGGGCTCCGAGTCGATGAGGACGCGCCGCGAATCGACATCGATCTCGACCGGGCCGAGGCTGAGCTTCTTGGCCTCGGGCTGTGCGTCAAAGACCTCCATGCGCCGGAAGATCGCCTTGACCCGGGCGATGAGCTCGCGAACGCTGAAGGGTTTGGTGAGATAGTCGTCGGCGCCCATCTCGAGACCGAGCACACGGTCAAGCTCGGTGCTGCGGGCCGTGAGCATGAGGATCGGCAGTTCGGGTTTCTCGGTTCGCAGGCGACGACAGATTTCGAGCCCGTCGATTCCCGGCAACATGATGTCGAGGACGACGAGATCGAAGCTCTCGGCGAGGGCCCGGTCGAGTCCGGTCCGGCCGTTGGCTTCGAGCTCGACCCCGTAGCCGGCGTCGGCAAGATGCAGCCTGACCAGACCACTGATGTCCGGGTCGTCTTCAACAACGAGAATCCTGCGGGGTGAAGTCATCATCAACTCCATGCCAGGTTGGCTCGTGAACATCACGGTGTGATCAACCAAAGATCACGAAATTATAAACAGCGCCTGTCGTCGGAACCGATCCCGAAGACTCCTTTGCCTTGTAACCTCGCGGCCGCTCGCTGCGTACACCAACTCAGGGGATCGTCCCCACTGTAGTATGGCCGCGAGGAAAGCCGCATGAATCCATTCGTCCGTTGCACGCTTCTGGTTACGTTTACGGTATTAGCCGTTGCCTTGTTCGTTTCGGCAACCGATGACAGGGCCCCGTTTCGAGGAGAAACCACGGTCAACGTGGTTGAGGTTCCGGTGCGGGTGGTCGACCACAAGACCGGTGAGCCCGTGGTCGGTCTCACCGCGGCCGACTTCGAGATCCTCGAGGATGGCGCCGTCCAGCCGATCTCCAACTTCGCCGAGCTTTGGCGCAGTGAAGACGATGCGGTCACGGTCGGCGGGTTCGATCCGGAACAAGTGGAATCCGGATCAGAGGACCTCCGCACCCGCACCGTCGAGCTCGTCTATCTCTTCGATCTGTTTCTCATGAACAGAGAGGGGAAGAACCGGGCGATCGAGGGTCTCCGCTCGGCCTATGAACGCGGCGTGCCCGAAGGTCAGAATATCAGCCTTGTCGCGTTCGACGGGACCCTCGAAACCTTTGCGGACAGGACCGACGAAAGGGAGGAGATTCTCGAAGCTCTCGACGAGATCGGGTATGTCAAGACGCGCGGAAACCAACAGACGATCGCGTTCTCGGAGGAGCTCATCGATACCCAGGTCTCGGGCGAGCGGGATCAGGCCTGGTACGAACGGCGGCAGCGCAACCGCGAATTCGTCCGCGAGTTGGAAGAGAAGGTCCTCCGGGTCGGAGATGCCGCGGTCGCGACCATGTCGCGTTACGCGGCCGCAGACGGCAGACGGGCGCTGGTGATTTTCACCCCGGGTCAGCCGCGGACCGACTGGGCGCCAGAGTACTCGGCGGTGGACTTCGTCAACGCCGAAGCGAGGTATCCGACCCATGACCAGTGGCGTGATCTCGCGCTCGAGGCCGCCGATCTCGGGTTCACCCTCTTTGTCGTGGACTCCTCGGGGGTCCGGGTGAACTTCGGCTCGGATGTCGAGGTGGGCATCACCGATACGCTGCGCGAATCGTTTGACGAAGGATCGGTCTTCAGAAACAACAACGAACCAGGCATGGCCTCCGCCACCGGAAACAGCGCCTTTGCCTTTGATCCGGGTGGCGAGACCCAGAGTCTCGGATCCTGGCTCGAGCAGAACAGAAAGAGCACGATGATTCTCGCCACCACCGCTACCGGTGGCGACGCTCTGTTCAGAAGCAACGTCGGTGTCGCGGTCGCTGAAGTGAACAAAACCCTCGGCCACCACTACCTGGTCGCCTATGTCGCCGATCACGCCGGCGACGGCCGGGCCTACTCGATCAAGGTCAGAATTCCGGGCCACCCCAATTACCGGGTGGACTACCGGACCGGCTATGTCGACCAGTCGGCGGCGGTTCGGTCGGGGCAGCGCATCCGCTCCGCGATGCTCTTCGGCGCGGACGCCAATCCTCTCGGCATCCGCGTCGACATCGGTGATTCCGAGAGCCGGTTTCGGCTCGGCGCCGCGGGTTCGACGCGGATCAAGGTGCCGCTAACTGTGAAGATCCCCTATGGCCGCCTCGAGATGATCGAGCGCGGCGATTTGTACTGGTCGAAGGTCTGGATCAGCCTCTTTGCCGAGGATTCCCAGGGCAACCAGTCCGGGTTGGCAAGCCACGAACAACCCATTACCGTCGAGGCCGATCGATACCAGCAGGCGGTGGTCAAGGGCTATTTCAGCTATCACACGACGGTGGAGATCGAGGGCGGCGGGCAAAAGGTCTTTGTCGGTGTCCAGGAGGAGCTCAGCGGAAGAACGAGTATCATGCCGATTGAGTTTGACTTCTGATCAGGTGCGCGTTTCGATTCTCAGGAATCCCCGTGGAAGGTCGCTTCGCTCCTTCCCCGTGAATTCCTGAGAACTGAGGTCAACGAGAGGGCAACGCGGTCACTCGAACGCCTCGTATCGAAATGGCACCTGTAGTATCTGATGGCAATAGAACCTGATCTCTTTTTCTGCTGCGCGTCTGAACGCAGCAGCCAAAGAAATGGAGAGCCCTGATGTCCGACAAACGAAGCGCCCTTCGCATGTTCCCCAGGTCATTCTGGATGGCCAACGTCATGGAGATCTTCGAGCGGATGGGCTGGTACGGCTTCTACGCCGTCTCCTCGCTCTATCTGACCGGTTCCATCGCCTCGGGTGGGTTGGGCTTCTCCTCCGAGGACCGCGGCGTCATCCAGGGCATCGCGACGTTCTTCCTCTATCTCTTTCCAGCGGTTTTCGGCGCCCTCGCCGACCGTTATGGGTTCAAGCGCATGTTTCTCGCATCCGCGGTGGTGATGGCGCCGGCATACATCCTGCTCGCCGCCCCCCGGACCTTCTGGGGTTTCCTCGGCGTCTACTTCCTCGTCGCCGTCGGCCACGGAATGTTCAAACCTGCGGTGATCTCCACCGTTGCCAAGACCACGAACGAGAAGACCGGATCCATGGGTTTCGGGATCTTCTACATGATGGTCAACATCGGTGGTTTTGCCGGGCCCGTGGTTGCCGGCATCGTGCGCGGCTGGGATTGGAAGTATGTCTTCTGGGCCTCGGCCGGGTGGATTGTCGTCATGGGAATCACCTGCCTTGTGCTCTACAAGGAGCCGCCGCGAGACGAGGAGGCCGAGAGCCGGCGGAGTCTTGCCGAGGTCTTCGACGGGATGATCGAGGTGGTGGGCAATTTCCGTTTCTTCCTGCTGGTGGCGGGAATGCTCGTCATGCTGGTCATGGGTTCCAAGTGGTGGAGTTTCCCGCAGGTGGCGCTGGTCGCCGTGATCTGGCTGGCCGCCAATCTGATCCTCGACGCGGTCCTCCGCAGATCGGGCAAGGGGTCTTCGGATCCCTGGTTCCTCCAACCCATGCGGGTGGGTGAGGGCCGGTACCTGGTGTTCCTGCTGCTCATGGCGGGGTTCTGGACCTCGTTCAATCAGATCTTCATGACCCTGCCCGAATACATCCGCGACTATGTCGACACCACCGATCTCGTGAGTGCCTTCGGTCCTGCGGCGAACTGGGTAAGCGGGTTGTTCACAGGCATGGGATTCGATACCAGTCAATGGTCGCGGGCGGTCCTCGAGGGAGGTCAGGTTAAGCCCGAGTTCATGATCAACCTCAATGCCGGCGCCATCGTTCTCTTCCAGGTGTTCATCGCCTATCTGGTTCGCAAAACGACGCCTCTGACGAGCATCATCGCCGGTGTGTCGGTCACCGTGGTGAGCTTTCTGCTCTATCTCGCCGGGGAGTCGGGCTTCATCGTCCTGTCGGCGATTCTCGTCTTCTCCTTCGGTGAGATGCTCGCTTCTCCACGCTCCAAGGAGTATGCAGGCCGGATCGCGCCGCCGGAGAAGGTCGGGATGTACATGGGCTATTTCTACTGGTGCGTCGCGCTGGGCAACCTCTTCGGCGGTCTGCTCTCGGGTGTGGCCTACCAACACTTCGGACCCAAGGGTGTCGACAACCCGGATCTCATGTGGATCCTTTTCGCCGCCCTTGCCGCCTCCACCGCGGTCATGCTGGTGATCTACAACAAGTTCGTCTTGAAGGGGGCTGCGAGCTAGGCTTCGCCGTGCCCGTGCCCGTGCCCGTGCCCGTGCCCGTGCCCGCGCCCGTGCCCGTGCCCGTGCCCGTGCCCGTGCCCGCGCCCGTGCCCGATGAGAGTAAGCAGTGTGAAGTCAGCACAGCCTCCCGCTGTCCCAGAAGGCCGGAGTTCCGGGAATCCGAGTCCGGGGTGGTGACACCGACGAGGTTTTTTGATCGCGCTCCCCGAGAATGCTCGATAAACCTCAGGGCACCGCCGCACTCCACGCAGATGTGCCGCCGGATTCGAAACCATCAACAAAGATGACTGGAATGGGACCCACGAAGCCGGCCGCAAAACCGGCGGCATGGGTGCTGGCAATACTACCGGGATTATTCAGGCCTGTGGCGGGTCCGGAGATGGTGCGGGTCGGAGTCACGTCGCCGTCACCGGTGCGCGGGAATACCGACACCGAATTCGCCCCCTCGTTGCTGACGATGAGTTCATCGTCCTGGGTCAGGAGGACGCTCTGGGGGAAATCGAGGCCGGTGCTGGGTCCTGTGATGATACGCAACGGAGCGATGTCACCGTCCGAGGCTCGAAGGAAGACTGAGATCCTACCTCCGTCCCTGTTGATCGAATACAATTCGTCGTGCTCCAGGCTGACGAAAATCCCCGCCATAGTGCTCAGCTGGGTGGAGGGGCCGGCAAGGGTGCGCAGGGGCGTAACGTCACCGTCGGCCGTCCGGGGGAACACC
>Ga0316198_10001676_pt1 | contig 13164 bp, 10 predicted proteins | sample OudBieAanoxic_MG_FD_204935 | JGI IMG/M metagenome (GOLD analysis project Ga0316198, IMG submission 204935) | Coastal sediment microbial communities from Oude Bieten Haven, Netherlands - site A anoxic | ecosystem: Environmental > Aquatic > Marine > Coastal > Sediment | place: Netherlands...
AATGATGGGGTCCTTCGCCTGTCGCTTCCAAAGGTTGAAAAAGCAACCCCTAAAAGGATTACTGTTCAGACAGGCTAGGAAGAATAAGGAGCCGGAAAATCATTGCGGGCACGATTTGTGAAATTCCGGCTCCTATTATTCCCGAATATAAAATCCGATTTTCGTTCAACAAATTATACATACATTCGCCTTTTGTTCGGTTGGTGCCAAATTGGGCTAATATAATAGGAGGTGACATGGTGTAGAAACATCACCCATACCTCCGCAGCTTTCACCAGGCGTTCGGCTTAATTTGGTTCAATCACTCTTTAGCCATATAAATAGAATATTAGGAAATATTCTCTGATATTTTTTCAGAATAAAGTAAGAATGCTATTCTCTATCAAGGAGGTGGTATAAATGTTTGGCATCTTGCCGTGGAAAAGAAAAAGGAAAAACCATTCAAATGAATTCCGTCGAGAAATTGACAACCTGTATGACCGGTTTTTTGAGCCAAATTTTCTACCATCATCGTATATGTTTGGCGAAGGTAAATGGGATCCAACGTTAGACATCAGCGAGGGTAGAAAAGATATCACGGTCAAGGCTGAAATTCCCGGAATCGAAGCTAAAGATTTCGATATCTCAATAGATGGTCGACTGTTAACCATAAAAGGTGAAAAGAAGCAGAAGCAAAAGGAGGAAGAAGAAACTTATTATCGCGTCGAAAGATCTTATGGATATTTCAACAGGACGATTCAACTGCCAGCGGAAGTGAACCCGGATAAAGTGGACGCAACGTATAAGCGAGGTATCCTGAAAATAAAATTACGAAAATCAAAAGAGAATGAAAGCAAACGGACCAAAATTACAACAGGTTAGGGTAAAATTTGCAGACCTCAATTCATGAATAATCACGGAGGATTAAAATGTATACGGAATGCTGCCCCGAATGCGGTCATTTGCTATCGACAAACCGAAGCGGATGTCCGTTTTGTGATTGGGATGAAAATTTTGACCAATACAGCTATTCTCTGAAGGTAGAAAGCGATCTCTCGTATCATGATTCGAGCGAGTTAAGCCAAGATCAACTACCTGGATTTTGATTATTCACATATATTATTTTTCTATTTAAATCGGGTTCCATAAATTTACTTCTTCACACTTCATGCATTCTACTGGAGGAGTTTTGCTATGGCAAAAAGCTATTTTGCAATTCTGGGTATTTCACCGAATGCCACAGTGGATGAGATTAGAAGAGCGTATCGTCGACTTGCCAAGGAATTTCACCCGGATCACTATGCAGGTGGCAGCGCAAGATTTCAGGATATACAGGAAGCCTACACGGTGCTCGGAAATAGACGGAGACGGCGCGAATATAAGCAAAGCATCAGAAAAGTGCCAATAAAAGCAACATTGAGGCCCAGCCGTTACCCTGAACCCGAACCGCTTATTCCCGAAGAGAGTCCTGTCGATCTGGGTGAGGTATCACCGGTGAGATCTTTTCAGTCATTTACCCCCTCGTTTGACGAGATCTTTGACTGGCTGTGGAGCAATTTTTCCGATCTCACGCAACCGAAGTCCGCTCGTGTTCAGAACCTCTCACTTGAGGTAACACTTACACCGGAGCAGGCTCGTCGCGGTGGAAATGCCAGAATCATGGTGCCCGCCCAGGCTGCCTGCCCGACTTGTCGGGGTCACGGACGCGTGGGCTTTTATGAATGCACACGATGTGCCAGAGAGGGTGTTATTTCCGGTGAGATGCCTGTTTCTATTTCATTTCCGCCGGGTCTTACAAAAAAACATGCCGTGATGATTCCTTTGGATCGATTCGGAATCCCAAACACCCATATTACTGTATTATTCAGGCCAACAGCGATTGATTCAGTTTGAAATAGTTTCAATAGCGAAATTTGAGATTATACTTTATTATCTTTAAGCATAAAAGGGGATAGATTTGCGAACGCTATCCAAAAAATTGATAAAGAGTGGGTTTCGGCTATCCTGCTAAAAAATTTGGGTAGCCGATTTTTTTCAGATTAGCATTCCTTATTTTACGATTCGGATTTTTTGATTGCCGCACCCTATATCCAAGTATTTCGATTCCATCCTAAATTGTGTCGTAAGGCACGATTTACAAACTTTTTGTGAAGCGAATATATTGTAAATTTGTCATTGTGTAATCCACAATTCAGCCCAAAATGGCCGGATATTAAAATATTGTGATGTATTCTCAACGCGCAACCCCGCATTTGGCGTCATGGAGATAATGTTTTTGTCTTGCGCTGATCCCTGTCATAATATTCGATCTGGACATCGTAACTTTTCAAATCAATGCTGGCGGTAGTATGGTAGGGGGCTTGCGACCACGACAGCTTCACCTGGTCATCCGGCGCCTCGCCAATCACAAACTGACCGTCAAAAGCCGGGTAAGAGTTGCGAAATTCCATTAAGCTCAATAACCGTTGCACTACCGGTTTTTGAATCTCCTCTTTGATTTCATCCAGGCTGTAATTGTGGCGGTTGATGTCCCGGCCGTTTTTTGTACGCTCCACTAACTCAATATCGTTCTTACCTGCCAGCAGACCGACGTAGTACACCTGAGGAAGCCCCGGTGCAAAAAATTGGATTGTTCGAGCGGCGATATAAGAGTCATCGTTGCACTCCAGGGCAGAATAATAGGTGCAGTTGACCTGATATACATCCAGGTTCTGATATTCAGGACCTGAATATAGCTTGCGTGTATTTGACCCTTTTTCATCTAAACCGGAGAGGGTCCTCTCAATTTCTTCAGGGGTCAGCAGATCTTCCACATCGATAACGCCAATACCATCATGCGTATCAAGTGTTGTCAACTGTTGCCGCGGGCAGATTTGAAGCCAGTGGCGCAAGCGTTCACTGCTATGATGATAAAGGGTATGTAGCACCAGCAGGGGCAGGGCAAAATCATAGGTCCAATAACCCTTGGCCGCAATTTTCAAATGGTATTTGTAGTGTTCGTGTACTTCTGGCAGAATAACCGTGTCAAATGGTGTCATATATTCTTTAAGCCATTCTAATAATTCCCAAATGTCAGGTTCAAGAAAGAAACAATTTGTTCCCAACCGATGAGTTGCATAGGCAATGGCGTCCATGCGAATCATTTTGGCGTTGGTACGAGCCAGGCGTATCAGAAAATTGCGGATCACCGCTTGGGTGACTGGCGAACGCAGGTCCAGATCAATTTGTTCGTAGTCAAAAGTACACCAGATTTTTTCCCGAGACCCATCCGCGCGTTCGATGACGGTATACGGCGACCGCGGTTTGCGCGTGTAGACTTTGGCCAGTTCCTCATCGCTGATTTCGCCTGTAGGGCTTAATTTGCTGAAGGGAATGAACATATCCGCATATTCGGAGTCCGGGCCCTTATTTAAGTAATCTTGGAAGAAGGCGGACTGCCGAGAGATGTGGTTCACCATGAAATCGAAGGTCAAATCATAATCCCTTCCTATCATTTCAATATCTTCCCAGGTGCCGAAGATCGGGTCTACCTCGTCATAGGTCAATGGTGCAAAGCCCCGGTCTGCTGATGAGGGATAAAAAGGCAGAATATGAACACCGCCGATCGCTTGCGTAAAATAGCGGCGCAGGACGTAATGAAGCTCGAGTAGATTGCTGCCCATGCTGTCCGGATAGGTGATTAAGTTTATTTTGTTCTGAAGTGTCATCTATTTATTATCCTTTACTGAGTGATAAGATGTGATCTCTTAGGCGAAAGCTGACACATGTCGTGTTTCCGCTCACTTTGGCCTTGCCCGGCCCAGGTGTTGGATTCGATCCCCGGACTTCCCAAAATCTGTACTCCATATTTTAACCCATGAATTGATATGGTGCAGGCGTTATTTTATAGGCTCTAAGAAAATTTGGTTTAAATCTTTCTGGGTATACATGTTACCTCTTTTCGGACATAGAATCTGGCTATCGACATGATTTGCTATCTCGGGTGGCAATTGTTTTCCGGCGAAATAAGCACCCACACTTATTTTTTGGGGAGGATCATCAGTAATCGATATTTTTACACCCAACGGATGGGTTTGTTTACATTCCTCACAATAGAAATAAATATCGTAATCAGCCATGCCCTTTAAGCTCCCTGTTTCTGAGTTTTTGATCTATAGGTTGAAGTTCAAATAAATTCCTTTTGTATTTATAATATGAGATCTAAATTTTAGCAAATAGGTGAAATGTGGTCAGAGCCGATATTTTGAATTCAGAAAGGAGCCCTTTCCATGTTGACAATCAAACTTTATTTTTCTGGACACCAATCTCCTGATTGCCTGCAAATCCCCGGGCGGCCATTTGGTTGATCTACCTTTTCGATATTTTGTGGGAATGGCAGAGAATTTATTAAAAAACCCAATCTGTATTAAAAGGACCTGAGGCTCCCGATTTTAGCCATTCCATACCCAATAAATACATGACATTTTGTTCAATATTATTAATCTTCAGTGTACTTTCCTCACTGCGAACTTTTTTGTGCAATGCTCAAATAGACACGCTTTGACCAAAAGCGGTTTTTTGTGTAACCTAAGCGAAGGGGTCAATTTGCAAATCTGAACATTTCACTCGCCAGTTCAAAATTATTTGTTTTGAACTCAATTCATATGGTAATCAGAGGGATTAATTAAATTAATGGGGGAAAGTGGGTAATTTTCCGCCGATGATAATGTATGTATAAACATATCCTTGATTTATATCTTCCAATGTGTCCCTGCTCCCAATTTCGCAAAACGCAAAGTCGGTATTAAAATCAAAGCATAATGAAAGGTTCCCGCAAATGACCTCTGCGAATGATGATAAAAAAACAAAGGCGCTTTCTCGAAAAAGCGAGAAACGAGACACCCTGAAAGATGATTTTATCAAAGACTTCAGAAAAAACGGGATGGCCGCAATCGTCGGTCTGGATCAGGGAAAGCAAACAGACATTGTGAACTGGGCTCAGGATAAGGTTGATCACTATGGATCTATTTTGCAAGATTATCCGGCCAAGGTTAAGGATATCGCCGAGTTGCCCTGCCCGAGGGAGGATCTTAAGATAGCCATCAAGGTGCTACTGCCGGTTTACCTGGCGAAGGGATCAGATGAGATTGTTGATCTCCTAAAGGACAGGTATGTTCGTTTAAGTGCCTTTCAGGCAATTAACAGGGAAGATAAAGAAGCCATCCAAAAAGAATCCATTAAGATTGATCAACAATCGGTGCCTGCCGATTCATTTTTATTCCCAACTTACCAAAAACATATGGAAATAATCATTTCGGAACAAACTATTTTTCTTGAGGATATCACAACCTTTGTTGACGACTTGCAGATGCAGAAAAAGGATTCTTGAATTTTTTCATGTAATATTAAAATACGGGATCTATAAACAGAATATACTGGAAATGCTGTATTCATTCAATCAGCATGTTTTCATAGACTAAACTTTTCAAATTTCAGTGTCGGTCAATCGTCATCGAAGGGGTTCCAGATTTATTTACCTGACATTGCTGTTATTAGGTTCTTGCATGGCTAATTTACAAAATATTTTAATATGCAGCGATCTGGATCGAACCCTTATTCCAAATGGATATCAGGAAGAATCTGCTCATGTCCGCGCTGTGTTTCGCCAGCTTACCGAACACCCAAGTATTTATCTGGCATATGTGAGCGGGCGTAACAGGAAACTTATCCTTGATGCAATTGAAGAATATTATCTGCCCGAACCACAATATGCCATCGGCGACGTCGGAACGACCCTCTACCGCGTAATGAATGGCAATTGGCAATTATCAGATGAGTGGGGTGATGAGATCGGAAAGGATTGGAATGGATTAAACTGGGAAGGGCTGGCAGGATTGATCGAGGATATTAAAGAAATACGACTTCAAGAACCTGAAAAACAGAACATGTATAAATTGAGCTTTTACACAGACCCAAATGTTGATCATCAGCTTTTACTAAAGAGCATACGCACTATATTGGCGTCAGAGGGTGTGCCTGCGAATATCATTTGGAGTGTTGATGAAATCGGCACAAACGGTTTGATAGACGTTGTCCCGGCCCGTGCAAACAAGCTGCATGCCATTCGGTTTCTTCTGCTGCAAGAGCAATTTTCCGACGATCGAGCCGTCTTTGCAGGCGATAGCGGTAATGACTTAGATGTACTGACCAGCGGTTTGCAATCGATTCTGGTAAAGAACGCAGATGATCAAATACGGAGGGAAGCCATTGAAATTTTGACGGATAAAAAAATGTTAAATCGCCTTTTTTTGCCCAAAGGAAAATTTTGGGGTATGAATGGCAATTATGCCGCCGGCGTATTGGAGGGACTGGTTCACTATATTCCTGAAGCAGGGGAACTGATAGCAAGGGCAGTGGAAGCAGTGGGATCTGACTGTTAATGGCCAAATTCATAATCATCCATTTCAACTTAAAGGAAAATTTATCAATGTCATCTAAACAGTGGTACAGCCTGGTGGAAAGGAGCAATTGTGATACTGGTAATAGGTGAAATTCTGTTTGATGTCTTTCCGGATTACAGCCGTCTTGGTGGCGCCCCTTTCAATTTCGCCTACCACCTCAAAAATCTTGGCTTTGATGTTCGCTTTATATCGCGAATCGGCATAGACGATGCCGGTAAAGAAATCTTAAACCACCTGGAACTGGCCCGGTTTGATCTGGATGACATTCAAATCGACCCAGTACATCCGACTGGGAGGGTGGAAATCGAGCTGGATGAAAGTGGTGAACCTAAATTCGACATCATCCCGGATGTTGCCTACGATTATATAGAATTTTTGCCGGAATACCATTCAGATATCATCGAAGGTGCCCGGCTTATCTATTTCGGCTCTCTTGTTCAAAGAAACGCGACCGGTTATAAAAATGTGCAGAAACTTATATCTGATAACCCGCCGCAAGCCCTCAATTTTTACGACGTTAACCTCCGACCGGGGTGCTATACCAATACCATCATAAAATCATCACTTTCGAAGACAAATATATTAAAACTAAACACGAATGAGCTCGAAAAATTAAAGCAGATGCAATCGCTAAAAGTTAGCAATGACCAGTTTGTTGATCATTTAATGAAGACACATTCAATCCATACGGTATCTTTGACAGGGGGTGAATCTGGAAGTGAGCTGTTCACGAGACAAGGCTATTTCAGCGCTGAACCGGCTGAAGCAATAAATGTTGTTGACTCTGTTGGCGCAGGTGACGCTTATGCGGCGATGCTTGCAGCGGGTCTTCTCAAAAAATGGCGTCCGCAAGAAATGTTACAGCGGGCTTCCCTGTTTGCCTCCCGGGTCTGTGAAATAAAAGGTGCCATTCCAGATTCGGCATCCTTTTACGAACCTTTTAAATATTAGTTTGTAACTGATTAAAAACGATGACATCTCAAAAATATCATATCCAAATGTTTAGTGTGCATGGCCTTCTGCGAGCAAAAAACATGCAGCTGGGGCATGATGCCGACACTGGCGGCCAGATTAAGTATGTTGTTGAACTATGCGATGCCCTCAGTCAATCTGAAAGCACTGAGCGCGTAGAACTTTTTACCCGCCTAATTCACGACCAAGCCGTATCTGAAGACTATGCCCAGCCCATCGAGCAGGTTAATGACAAATTCAGCATTGTTCGCATTCAGTGCGGCGGGAAAAAGTACATGCGCAAAGAGCTTCTTTGGCCGCACCTCGATGAATATGTGGATAAAACCATTAAATACATCAGGCGTCAGGGCGCCATCCCCGATATCGTCCACGGCCATTATCCCGATGGGGGTTATGTCGCCATGCAATTGGCCGAAATCTTTGGCACCTCGTTCGTATACACCGGACATTCACTCGGTCGCTCAAAAATGGAACGACTAGCCGCTGAGGGCATGAAAGCGAAAGCCATAATAAAAAAATATAAAATCGATCATCGGATCCAGATGGAAGAAGAAGTACTAAAAAAAGCCGATTTAATCATTGCCAGTACCCACCAAGAGGTAAACGATCAATATGGACAATACCATAACAAGGACATTCCCGAATACCACGTAATACCTCCGGGGCTGGATGTTAATAAATTTTATCCGTTTTACCATAACACGCTGCCAGAGACGGAAAAAGATGAAGTTGAACTCTATGCCCAGGCCTCCATGCTCGAGGAGTTGAATCGTTTCTTCATGCATCCAGATCGGCCAGTTATCCTATCACTTTGTCGCCCGGACAAGCGTAAAAATATTGCAGGATTAATCAAGGCCTACGGCGAGGATCTGGAACTGCAGTCAATGGCCAATTTAGCCGTTTTTGCCGGCATTCGCAAGGACATCACCAAAATGGAAGACAATGAACAAGATGTCCTCACCGAGATCCTCCTGCTTATGGACAAATATGATTTATACGGTAAAATTGCCATCCCCAAGAAACACGATTTTGAGCACGAAGTGCCGGAGCTGTATCGGATCGCAGGGGAAAAGAGAGGCGTATTCGTCAATTCCGCTCTGACGGAGCCTTTCGGTCTCACCCTGATCGAGGCAGCGGCCTGCGGCCTGCCGATTATAGCCCCTGACGACGGGGGCCCCCGCGATATCTTACAGAATTGTGAATGCGGCACTCTGGTAAATACTACAGACACCAAAGCCATTGCCACTGAAGTCAAACAAATCATTGCCGATCCTGAGAAATGGAAGCAATATTCCAAGGCTGGCATCATGAATATTCGCAAGCACTATACATGGGAAAGCCATGCCACATCATATATGAAGCAAATCGGACGCATTTTTTCAGATCAGGATGAAGATAAACTGAAAGTCGCTATACCGTCCGATGCCATTGGTCGGCGTCTAGCCAGGCTGAACTTTTTCATTATTGCCAATATCGACAATACGCTGCTCGGCGACAGCAACGAGCACCTATTGGAACTGTTAGCGCTGCTTCAGGAAAACAGAGAAAATATTGGATTTGGTTTGGCAACCGGCCGTACAATCGAATCGGCGACAGCGTATTTAAAAAAACATCGTTTTCCTTTGCCGGATGTCCTCGTCACCTCTGTGGGTGCAGAAATTTATTACGGCAAAACCCTGCATGCCGGTCGAGGATGGGAAACACATATATCAGCCAAGTGGGACCGTGAGAAAATAGTTGCCCTGCTTGAGGATTTCCCGTTTTTAACATACCAGAAAGCAGATGTGCAGCGGCGTTTTAACATTAGCTATGAAATCGAACCGGCCAAAGATCGCTTGGCGATGATACACGAGTGTCTGCTCAAAAACCAATGCCGTTACAATCTGATTTATTCCCAGGATAGATATCTGGATATTCTCCCCTATCGGGCATCCAAGGGCAAGGCCATCCGGTACCTGAGTTATAAGTGGGAGATCCCTTTGAGAAACTTTTTAGTCTGCGGGGATTCCGGAAATGATGAGGAGATGCTGCGCGGTGAACCCCGCGGGGTGGTCGTGGGCAATTACAGCCCCGAGTTAACAAAACTGAAGGGTATCCGGGGTATTTACTTTGCCAAGCAAGAATATACCGCAGGGATACTTGAGGGAATTAAGCGATATCAATTTATTGAGAAAGCGTCTCAGTCTTAAAGAACGATGGAGCCTTTATGAAAAATGTCTTAACCGAGATCCTGAATAAAAGGGATCATAAGGATTTCAAAGAATTTGTGGTATTTGTAATAAATCAGCAGTTTGGCATCTGCCTTAGAAATGGCATTATCCAACTATTCCGCCAGTATTGCAGCCAGAACAATAAAACTCAGAAATTTCGCCAGAATTCATCGATGTTCAATTTTTTAAAAAAGGCCCAAGAACTTTTTCTGGCCGATGGGACCTTGGTTATGCTGCACCGTTATGCAATCGCCAAGTACCGCTATTACCGCATCCGGTTGGATGGAGAATATATGGAAGAAGTTTCTCTCTCGGACTATCTGGATTTAAGAGATTCTTATGTTTTGAAGAATAAAGTGGGTAATTCTCATCTGCATATCGACTTTATGCCATTTTATGATTTTTCCCCGTCGATCAGAGATACCCGCACCGTGGGCAACGGGATTCGTTTTCTAAACCGGTACATGTGCAGCAACATTTTTAGCCGACCGGATGAGTGGAATGCTAAGCTTTTCGAGTTCCTTAAACTCCATCAGCACGACAGCCGACAATTGTTAGTCAATCGCACGCTGATCAAAGATTTCGACACATTTTACAAAAAGCTTGAAAAAATGCTGGAGTGGCTGAAGCACAAAAAGCCGGAGGCTTCCCATCACAGTGTTCAAACGCGCATGAAAAAAGAGGGATTTGAGGTTGGTTGGGGCAACACCGTTGGCCGGATATCAGAAACAATTCAGACCTTGCTTGACCTCATAAGTGAACCATCAGATCATCTGCTGGAAAATTTCATATCTCGCGTGCCGATGCCCCTTATCTCGAAGATTGCTATCATTTCTCCCCACGGATGGTTTGGCCAAACAAATGCGCTGGGCAAGCCGGACACTGGCGGTCAAGTTATTTATATCCTTGATCAGGTGCGGGCCCTTGAAAAGCATCTCACAAAAGAAATTCGACTAACAGGGCTTGATGTCCAACCTAAAATAGTCGTGTTGACCCGTTTAATCCCTGAATCGCAAGATACAACCTGTCATAAGCGCAAGGAAGAAATTTTCCAGACTGATAACAGCTATATTTTAAGAGTGCCTTTTCGAGATAGTCAATATAACATTGTCAAACAGTGGGTTTCGCGTTTTAAAATCTGGCCTTATTTAGAAACTTTTGCCGAGGATGCCTCTACAGAATTGCTAAGTGAATTTGAGGGGCGCCCGGACCTCATTATTGGCAACTATTCAGATGGTAACCTCGTAGCTTCTTTGCTTTCAGATAAATTTGATGTCATACAGTGCACCATTGCTCATGCGCTTGAAAAGACAAAGTATGCGTTTTCCGATTTGCACTGGCAGGAAAAAGAGCAAGAGTACCATTTTTCACTGCAATATACGGCGGATATTTTTTCTATGAATAAGTCGGATTTTATTATCACCAGTACACTGCAGGAAATCATCGGCACCGAAAATACGATGGGACAGTATGAATCTTACCAGTTCTTTTCATTGCCCCAACTTTACCAAGTTATCAATGGCATAAACCTATTTGCTCCAAAATTTAATGTCATCCCTCCCGGAGTCGACGAAGAGTTGTATTATCCATATTATCAAAAGGACAAAAGAGTACAGACAAAATGGCAGCAGTGGGAGAAGCGTCTGTTTGAAGATAATTCGGATGATATTTACGGAAATTTAGACCATCCGGATAAAATGCCCATTTTCACGATGGCACGATTCGACAAGATAAAGAATATCACCGGCCTGATTAAAGCGTTTGGTATGAATAAAACACTCCAGGATTCTTGTAACCTCATTTTTGCCGCTGGTACCATTCATATTGAAAATTCCAGTGATTCAGAAGAAAGAAATGAAATCATTAAGGCTTATGATCTCATTGAAAGTTATAATTTGCACGGTAAAATCCGTTGGTTGCCCAGCATCAACAAACTCGATACCGGCGAGGTTTATCGCATAATTGCTGATCACAAGGGAATATTTGTGCAACCCGCTTTATTTGAAGCTTTTGGACTCACGATCATCGAAGCTATGGCTTCCGGGATACCCACTTTTGCGCCGAAGTTTGGAGGGCCGCTGGAAATTATTGAATACGGTGTTAGCGGTTTTTTGATTAATACCAGTAATCCTGAGCTGATAGCAGAAAGTTTAGAAAATTTTGTAGAACATTGTAAAAGGTCCAAGAATTTCTGGGAAACAATATCAGAAAATGGTATTAAGAGAGTCCATGATCATTTTAACTGGAAATCCTACAGCCAGCGCATGATTAATCTGGCAAAGCTTTATGGTTTTTGGCGCTACGCGGTATCAGGGAAAGGAATGGTTGAGTTGGATCGTTATTGTGACCTGATTTATCATTTTCTTTTAAAGGAAAAGGTTCAAAACCTGGAGATACAAATGCATCCTGAGTAAATATTTCAAATTAGATGGTTAATTGATGAAGAAAATTTTTTCTTCATGTAATGCAATCTCTAAAATATGAAAACTTGAGATTACGGTGCAATCTCAAAAAGCCGAAATTTTTCAGGTTGACAAAAGAAATATAACAAATCAGAAAATGGTAGATAGCTGGGGCAATGCTGAAATTGCATTGCCCATAATTTTTAGGCTTACAGGTTTTCTATCCATCTCATAGTTTTCCCTTCACAAATCCTATTTTTATGGTCCACATTGTTCGTATGGGACGTTCGTGCAGACCGTTCACAACTTTAAGCGGATGTCATGCATGATTCATATTAAAAACCACTCGTAAAGCACTATCTGCACGAATGTCTCCCATTACAAAGATGCAAGCCAACCAAGCCAATGCGCTAACAGACGGTATTTGGCTCTTAGATAGTAATTTTTCTGAATTCCGATGCGGTCTGGCCTGTCCATTTCTTAAAGGCCTGGCGGAATGTGGTGGTTTCGCTGAATCCGATCAGATCGGAAATCTGGTCAATGGTAAGGTTGGTCTTGGATAGGTATTTCATGGCGATTTCAGTTCTGACTTCATCCAGAATCTTCTGAAATGAAGTGTTCCTAATTTTTAGCTGACGGTAAAAACTACTGGAACTCAACCCCAACTCTTTAGCCATCTTGCCGGAATTAGGGAAATGGCCCAAAGAATTGATAAGGGCGCGTCGGACCTCTTCCACAAATTCATCTGATTTCTGCAAATTCAGCAATAATTCTTCACATTGTCTTTTTACCAGGATGGCAACCTCAGCGTTAGCTGTGGGGATGGGGCGATCTAAAAAACCGGGATTGAGAAAGATTTGGTTCTCAAGCTGGTTAAAATAAACCGGACAGTTAAATTGTTTAATATATAAATCCCGATGTCCTGGGGTCGAATAGGACAGATGAATTTTTTCAACCGGTAGGGGTTGATTCATAATAAAGGCAAATCCAGCTACGGTGGTTGATATATCTTCTTCAACAGCATAAATCAGAATCCGGTCTTTCACGATAGGAGTTGCCGGAAAAAATGTAATTTTTAAATAATGGTCATCTTGGGTTACGGAAAGCTTCAGTAGCTGGCCGCCGAGTTCCCAGAACTTTAGCCCCACCTGAGAAGCATCG
>Ga0316198_10001677_pt1 | contig 13157 bp, 12 predicted proteins | sample OudBieAanoxic_MG_FD_204935 | JGI IMG/M metagenome (GOLD analysis project Ga0316198, IMG submission 204935) | Coastal sediment microbial communities from Oude Bieten Haven, Netherlands - site A anoxic | ecosystem: Environmental > Aquatic > Marine > Coastal > Sediment | place: Netherlands...
CCTGAAAAATGGTCGGGCGGGTGAGCTGCTGGCCGAAGATCTCAGACTGGCCCAACTGGCGTTGTCCGAGATCACCGGGGAATTCAGTGCCGACGATCTGCTTGGTGAGATCTTCGGCAGTTTCTGCATTGGCAAATGAAGCGATATTGCATCTTTGGATCAAGCGTCTGTGCGGTGCTTCAGCCTGAGCTGGTCTACGCGTTTGCGTAGCGCCTTGACCTGTTGGCGGTCCTGATTTTTGCCATAGCGCATCTGCACGTACATGCGATTGATCGCGAGCAGCTGCTCCGATGCATCCGGATAGGCCGCTATTGCGGTTGTACAGATGGTATCCGGTCCATGCCAGGGCGGTGCCTGCACACCGGCGCGTTGCAGCTTGTGCAGCAGGCGTTGCCACAGGGCCGGGAGTGGGTCCTGGGTCTTGGTGCGGGGGATCTGCGCGATCAGGTAGACCAGGGTGATGGCGAGCGCGCTGCCGATCAGCAGGGTGATTGCCAGACCAATCCCTTTGAGATCGCGCAGCCCGAATGATTCGAGCAGGGTCTTCTGCCGTTCCGCAGTAAATCCGACGACCCAGTGGTGCCAGCCAAAGTCGACCGCATCGGCGAACCAGGCGGCGTTGCGCCACAGGGCGCCGGCGAGACCGTTGCGGTCGACGTGGAAGACCACCCGGTCACTGTTTTCGGACAAGCCCACGTCGATGCCCTGTTCGATCCGCTCGGGAGCGACTGCTGCGGTCGGATCGACCCGCCACCAGCCGAGCTGGGGCAACCAGACCTCGGTCCAGGCGTGCGCGTCGGACTGGCGGATCACCCAGTGTTCTGCGTGCGGATTCTGTTCTCCCCCCTGATAGCCGACCACCACGCGTGACGGAATGCCGGCCAGACGCATCAACAGGGCAAAACTACCCGCATAGTGTTCGCAGAAGCCGCGCCGGGTCTCGAACAGAAACTGCTCGATCGGATCACCAGCCAGTTCGCCGGGCGACAGCGTGTAGACGAACGGTTCCCGGTGATAATAATCGAGTGCCCGATGGACCAGTTGAAGCGGTTGCGTCGGGTCGGTGTCGCTCAACCAGCCGGTCACCAGCTGCCTGACCCTGGGTGAGATTCGGGGTGGCAACTGCAGTGCCTGGCGCCGCTCAGAGGGGCTGATATCGAGCAGACGGTAATCCGGATCGGAGGTCACCCGATAGACTTGGCGCTTGCTGACCTTGTGGTTGCTGATCAGCGCAAAATTGCTGTCCAGGCGACTGTTCGGCGGTGTCTTTGTGACCAGGTCGAGACCGAAAAGCCAATTCGATCCGCTTGGCTCCAAGGTGATCTCGTAGTCGATACCGGGACCGGTCAAGACATCGGGCGCTGGCGAAAACGCGCTGGCTTCCCCGGCAGACCAGCGGGTGCCGTCCGTGTGCCAGAGCACGGGCCCGCGCCAGTAGCGTTGCGCCGGCTCAGGCGTCTTGTCGTCGAACCGGACACGGAAGGCGATCTCGTTCGAGCGGCTCAACGAACCGATGTCGCCCAGGGTCATGTCTTGGCCGATGCCGGTCGAGGCACCGACGCCACTGATGCCCCACAAAGGGCTGTGCAGGCGTGGAAAAAGGAGGAACACGACCAGCGCCAGCGGCAGTGCGCCAGCGATCATCACCAGGGTATTACGAATCTGCGGTCGCGGTTCGATGTTGATCCGGTTCAGCCCGACCTGAATCGAAACCAGCGCCATCACGCCGCCGAACAGATAGGCTGCGAGCCACATCGACTGGTCATACAGGAATTGCGTGAGGACCAGGAAAAAGCCGAGGAATATGGTCACATGGATGTCGCGTCGTTCGCGCAGTTCGAGCAGTTTCAGGCCGAGCATGACGGTCAGCAATGCCGTGCCGCCGAGGCGGCCGTCGGTCACGTTGGTGGTGAAGACGACCAGCGCCAGCGCGCCGATCATCAGCAGCAACAACAACCAGCGGCCCGGCATGATCTCCGGCCGCCTTTGTGCAATCAGGCGCCACAGCATGGCCGAATAGAAGAATGCCAGGATCAGTGGACTGAGGTTCGCCACGTGTGGTGCGACCAGGGCACCGAGCAGCAACAGCAGGGCAGTAAGCAGTCCTTGTGGAACAGGAAGTCCGGCGAGCGCGTCACGCATGATCATTACCGAACAGAGCCAGGTGGCGCAGACACTGGTGGCGGTGTACCGGTCCGAGTGCCGGTGCGATATTGCCGGTCGGGCTCTTGAGGCCATAAGGGCGACCCCGCGCATCGGCATCCAGGACTGCGCGGGTCAGCGCGGACAACCGCGATTCCTCGTCGATCCCCGGCGCCTGATGCCAGTCCAGCCACAGCGGAGCGGAAGTCTGGCCGCTGAACATCCGTGTATTCAGACCACGGTCGCGTGCGTAGCTCTTCCAGTCGATCTGTGAAGGCTGGTCACCCGGGCGATACCTGCGCAGGCCGGCGAAATCCTCGTTGCCGGTACCATGTTCACCGTTCAGCATTTCCTCGCCCTCTGCGCCCACCGGATCCCAGGCCTCACCGGGTTTCGGGTAGACCAGAATTGGCCGGTCGCATTCGAGATAACACCAGGCGCGGAACAGGCCGAGTGGGTACTGGGTGCTGATGACCAGGCGGCCGAGTTGCTGCAGGCCGCGTGGCATCGGGTGCAACTCGAGCCGTTGCGCATAGCGGCCGCTGCCGGCGCGCAGATCGAGCAACACCGGCTCGCTGTCTTCGAACATCAGCTGGATCGCCGGCCGTTCACGCTCGCCCTTCTCCAGTTCGACGACGAAGTGGCCGGGGTCGCCCGCGAATACGGGTGCAGCGCCTTTACACACCAGACGCAGGCCGCGCAGGTTGCGCCAGGTCAGGTAGATCGCGTTACAGGCCAGCCCGGCGAGCACGAATGTCAGCAGATGGGCCGGGTTGTTCGCGTAGTTGACCGAGCCGAGCAACATCAGCAACAGCAGGGTCGCAAACAGCAGACCGTAACGTGTCGGCAGGATGTAGATACGGCGGGCGCCGATCTCTGCGCGCCCGGTAGGGCTTACGCGTTCGATGCGCATGAACCGGGTTACAAGCATGCCGCTGATCGGACTCATGAGAACCCGCAGCGGCTGGCGCGTTTGCTGCGTAAGGGTTCCCGGGTCCGCACCGGTGCGGCGTTCATGCGGCAGGCAGGCATCCGCTTCAGGGGATGGCCACGCTTTCGACCAGACTCTCGAGCTGATCACCGTCATCACCCTCGAGACTGTTGAGACGATGACCGGCGACGCTCGGCAGTACCGCCTGGACGTCTTCGGGCACCACCTGAGCACGTCCGTCGATCATGGCCCAGGCGCGCGCCGCGTGCAGCAGCGCCAGTCCGGCGCGCGGCGAGAGTCCGAGTTCCCAGCGCGGTGAGGACCGGGTCGCGATCAGCAGGGCCTGGACATAATCCAGCAGAGCCGGGGCGACGTGGACCTGGTCGACGTGTGCCTGCCAGGCCAACAGGGTGTCGCGGTCGATCCGCGCGCCTATGTCCTTGAGCATCAGTCGCCGGTCACCGCCGGACAACAGCTCACGTTCCGCGGCGGCGTCCGGATAACCGATGCGGATACGCATCAGAAAGCGGTCGAGCTGGGATTCGGGCAGGCCGAAGGTGCCGATCTGCGAGCGCGGGTTCTGGGTGGCGATGACGAAAAAAGGATCTGGTAATTCGCGCGTCTCGCCGTCCGCCGTCACCTGGCGTTCCTCCATCGCCTCCAGCAGCGCACTCTGGGTCTTCGGCGTGGCCCGGTTGATCTCGTCGGCGAGTACCAGCTGCGAAAACACCGGGCCCGGGTGGAAATGAAACCGACCCTCTTCACGGTCATAGATCGACACGCCGAGAATGTCCGCCGGCAACATGTCGGCGGTGAACTGGATGCGTTGAAAATCCAGCCCGAGCAGGCGCGCCAGGACATGCGCCAGGGTGGTCTTGCCGACGCCGGGTACGTCTTCGATCAACAGGTGGCCTCGTGCCAGCATGCAGGTGAGGGCCAGCCGCAAGACCTGTTGTTTGCCGACGATGAGCCGGCCGGCGTCTTCCAGGATCTGGCGTAGTGCCACATCGTTACCGGGGGCAATTGCGGGTTTCAATGCGGCCTTGTGCATCTATTGAATATTCCTTTGGCATACGACATGCAGCAGCTATCGGCGGCGGTGACTGTTTTTCAAGTCCCGGGTGCGCAAAACTGTGAGCCGATCGCGCCCTGGGCCCGTGTCCCAGGTCGCTGCCCGGCGCTATTCGTCGAGCAGGGCCCTGAGCTGTTCCTCGATCCGGCGTGCGCGCGCCGTCCCGGCGTGTGTCTCGCCGACATGCAGGTGGCGGATGACGCCAAGCTTGTCGACCAGGTAGTAGGCCGGCCAGTAACGGTTGTCGAGGGCCCGCCAGAAGGCGAAGTCGCTGTCGAGCATCACCGGGTGCCGGAGGCCGAATTCGCGCACCTTTGCCGCGACCCGGGCAGGATCGCGTTCATGTTCGAATTCCGGACTGTGGATCCCGATCACACGGAAATCACGATCTGCCAGCCGGGCCTCCAGCTGTTTCAGCCAGGGGAAGGAACGGTAGCAGTTCCAGCAGCCGAAGGTCCAGACATCGACCAGCAGGACCTGGCCACGCAGTTCCGTGGTCTGCAGCGGCGGACTGTTGATCCAGTCACCCGGGTCCGCGCTGGTGAATTCGGGCAGGGGTCTGTGCTCGAAGGCCTGGGCACAGGCGGTCGTCAGCAGGGCCACAACAAGGGCCAGTAGGTGGATTTTGGGCATGTTGGCTTTCTCCGCGGCTTCTGGAGGGCATCTCTGACAATCCGTGGATGGCCTCTTGAACGACATAATCCGCGCTCTCTGCGTTGAAGACCTTCGCAAGCGCCAGCTATTACGTGCGGTCTTCGCCTTGATAGCCCGAATTATGTCGCCCAGTCTGCGCACCCAGGATTATTAGAGATACCCTGGACAGGACCGAGGCCGCAGCCGAAACATTGCAGCGATGACGCCGCGGCCCGGCGCGTCTAGAATAACCGGTCTGATTTCAGAGGCTTAGTCGATGTATCACGCAGACAGCTACGATGTGGTCGTGGTCGGCGGTGGCCACGCGGGTAGCGAGGCCGCACTGGCCGCGGCACGCATGGGTGTGCGGACCCTGTTGCTGACCCACAGCATCGACACCCTGGGCTCGATGAGCTGCAACCCCGCGATAGGGGGTATCGGCAAGGGTCACCTGGTGCGTGAGGTGGACGCCCTCGGCGGCCTGATGGCGCATGCGGCGGACCTGGGCGGAATCCAGTTCCGCACCCTGAATTCGCGCAAGGGTCCGGCGGTGCGCGCAACCCGGGCCCAGGCCGACCGTGTCCTGTACAAGGCGGCCGTGCGTCAGGGCCTGCAGTCGCAGCCGGGCCTGGACCTGTTCCAGCAGGCGGTCGACGACCTGGTCATCGAACAGGGAAGGGTCACCGGCGTGGTCACCCAGATGGGCCTGCGGTTCCAAGCCAAGGCGGTGGTGCTGACGGTCGGGACTTTTCTCGGCGGCCGCATCCACATCGGTCTCGAGAACTACCCGGGCGGTCGCGCCGGGGATCCGCCGAGCAATGCACTTGCGCGCCGCCTGCGCGAACTGCCGTTCCGGGTCGAGCGCCTGAAGACCGGCACGCCGCCGCGCATCGACAGCCGCAGTATCGATTACGCGGTGCTCGAGGAGCAGCCGGGCGATGATCCGGAGCCGGTGTTTTCGTTCATGGGTAGCCGCGAAGAGCATCCCCGTCAGGTGCCCTGTCACATTACCCGCACCAATTCGCGTACCCACGATCTGATCCGTGGCGGCATGTCGCGCTCGCCCATGTACACCGGTGTGATCGAGGGCACGGGACCGCGCTATTGCCCGTCGATCGAAGACAAGGTGGTGCGTTTCGCCGACAAAGACTCGCACCAGATCTTTATCGAGCCGGAGGGGCTGACCAGCTGCGAGGTATACCCCAACGGCATCTCGACCTCGCTGCCGTTCGACGTGCAATGGGAGCTGGTGCGTTCGATGCGCGGCTTCGAGTCGGCGCGTATCACCCGCCCCGGTTATGCCATCGAATACGATTTCTTCGATCCGCGTGATCTGCGCGCCTCGCTGGAGACCAAGTTTATCCAGGGGCTGTATTTTGCGGGCCAGATCAATGGTACGACCGGCTACGAAGAGGCAGCGGCGCAGGGGCTGCTGGCCGGCCTGAACGCGGGCCGACGTGTTCAGGGCCTCGACGGCTGGTCGCCGCGCCGTGACGAGGCCTACCTCGGGGTCCTGGTCGACGACCTGGTCACGCGCGGCACGGCCGAGCCGTACCGCATGTTTACCTCGCGTGCCGAATACCGCCTGCTGCTGCGCGAGGACAATGCCGATCTGCGCCTGACCGAGACCGGCCGAGGACTCGGGCTGGTCGACGACGCCCGTTGGTCTGCCTTCGAGGCCAAGCGCGAGGCCATCGTGCGCGAACAGCAGCGCCTGCGCGATACCTGGGTGCGCCCGGGGCAGGTCGATGCACAGACGGTGCAGGCGGCAATCGGTGATCCGCTGCGCAAGGAGGCGCGAGCACTGGAACTGATCGCGCGCCCACAGGCCAGTTATGCCAGCGTCACCGCCTTGCCGGGTGTCGGTACCCGGGTTTCCGACCCGGCGGTGCGCGAACAGGTCGAGATCCAGGCCAAGTATGCCGGGTACATCGATCGTCAGTGCGAGGAGATCGAGCGTACCCGGAACAACGAGGCACTGCGCCTGCCGCAGGATCTCGACTTCGGCCAGGTCAAGGGCCTGTCGTCCGAGGTGCGCGAAAAGCTCGGTCGGCATCGCCCGGAGACCATCGGGCAGGCAGGCCGCATCCCGGGGGTCACACCCGCCGCAGTCTCACTCCTGCTGATCCACATGAAGAAGAAATCGGCCTGACAGGCGAGGAATTAAAGGATTAAAGGCCGGCGGCCGATACTCCCTGCCAGAGTCGTCAGCGGAGTCGATGAATGAGTGTTCCCCAGCCGGGCCTTTACTGCTTCGAGCAACTGCACATCGATGTGGCCCGCAATACCACCGATGATTTCAACCCGTTTCATGACCCCAGGCGTTGGCACCGGGTACGGGGAAACCCGTTCGGTTCGACCATCGTGCTCGGGTTTCAGACCGAGTTCCTGGTCAGCGACCTGGTCGCGAGGCAGCGCAGGCAGGCGGGAGAGGAGCGTGTGGTGGAAACAGCCGGTCTGCATTTCAGCAATTTCGAATTCAGGTTCGCCGGGGTCCTGCGGCCCGGTGAGCGTTTCTCGGTCGAGGTGCGCAGGACCATAGACAAGACCGCCAGCGATGGCGGCCTGTCCAATCGCGTCATGGTACGCAAGCAAGACCACGAACCGGTCCTGATCGGTACCCAGAGCGAGACACAGCGACCGCGCTGTTCCGCCCAGATCGACCTGTCCGCCCTGCCACCGCTGGACCAGGTCGCCGATCGCGCGGTGATCGGCGACCGTCGCTATTTTCTGAAACGCAAACACCTGACGGTCAGCAATGGTAAGAATTTCGTGCTTGCCGGTCTGGGGACACAGCAGGATTATTTCGACGAGCTGGATGAGTTCGTGCAGTTTCCGCCGGTGTTCACCGCGGCCCTGATGTCGTGCGGACTGCTGGAGAAGGCCTGGCGTGAAGGCTATGACTTCGAGGCCGATCCGGTCGTGTACACGAGTCACCAGATCTCGGTGGATCGCAGGCTGCAGAGCGCCCTGTGCAGCAACGACCGGATTCATCTGCTGGTAGAGGGGCCTCTCGAGGTCGCGACCGGAGGTGGCCTTGGCGGGCGTGCCGATGGGCAGCAGCGCTACCAGGTATTCGGCATCGTCGACGGCCCGGCGGTCCTGTTCCGCGCCGGCGTGCAGATGGCCGCGCTGCACAGCATGCCCGGGGCCGCAGTCTGACCAAGGGCTTCGATGCCGAATTACTGCGCGAATCGGGTCTCCATGCCCACCCCCGGGGTGGCGGGTACCAGCCTGGCCAGCAACAGCGACGCAAAGGCCATCACCGCCCCCATCAGGAACACGGCCGCGGGTGACTGCATCCAGACGAAACCGAAGACAACCGGGATCACCACCGCGGCGATATGGTTGATGCTGAACGACACGCCTGCGGTCGAGGCGATGTCCCGGGGGTCTGCGATCTTCTTGAAGTAACTCTCGATCGCGATGGCCATCGCAAAAAGCAGATGATCGAGCACGTACAGCAGACCCGCGACCCAGGCCAGCTCGACGAAGGCATAAGACGCAAATATCACGATCAGGCCGACGTACTCCAGGGTCAGCGCCCGTTGTTCACCCCACTTTGCTACCAGCCGGCCGATGCGTGGTGCCGCCCAGGTATTGATCAGGTGGTTGAACAGGAACAGCAGGGCGATCTCGGAGGCCGAAAAACCGAACTTCTCGACCATCAGAAAGCCGGCGAAGACGACGAAGATCTGCCGCCGCGCACCGCCCATGAAGGTCAGTGCGTAATACAACCAGTAGCGCCGCCGCATCAGCAGGTGTTTGTGCTGCGGCACCTGGTGCGAAAAGCGCGGGAAGGCCAGCCAGCCCCACAGGACCACCACGACGGTGGCTGCGCCCGCCAGCAGGTACAGCCATTGGTAATCCAGCTGCCAGAATTCCAGCCCCAGCCAGATCCCCGCGAACACCAGGATCGCTGCGTAGGACCGCGCGGCCGACAGGCGGCCCAGGGTTACCGGGGTGTGCTCGGCGGGGATCCACTGCAGTGCCAGCGATTTCTGCAGGGTAAAAAAATAATGGAAGCCCACCGACATCAGGATGGTGGTGAAATAAAAAGCCAGCTCGTTTGGAAAAAACCCGGTCAGCGCCACGCCCAGGCCGAGCAGCGCGACCGCCAGCAGCACGAAGGTCTGCTCGCGCAACAGCAGCAGGACGAACACGGTGGTAAAGGCGAGAAAGCCGGGTATCTCGCGCAGGCTCTGCAGAATCCCGATCTGTACGCCGCCGAAACCCGCCTGTTCGATGGCGAAATTGTTCAGCAGGGTCTGCCAGGTGGCGAATGCCAGCGCAGCGGCAAAGCTCAGCAGCCACAGAAACCGTTCCGCGCCGGGTTTGCTCGCCATGCTTCAGGCAGCCTGCGCCTGTTTGTGCGCCAGGTAGAGATCGATCGCCATCGATCCCCACAGCACGAGCGCAGCATCGACCAGGTGTGGGATACGCACGTTGGGGTTGATTGCCAGGCAATCCGGGTCGGACACAGCGTCACCGCGGTAGTCCAGCCGGACTTGCTCGTAAGGCAGGTCGAGTTCGTACAGCAGCCCGAGTGGACGGAACGCGCGCGACTGGGGGATTCCGTAGCGTTTCAACATCGCCGGGACCTTGCAGCGGAGGAGGCGCTGATCATATCAGGGGTCCGGGTACGCATCCGGGTAGAATGGCCGAATGACGACATTGGTTGAAATCCATGCGGATTGGCGCCGACAGCTGGAGCGTGGGCTGGTTGAGATGCAACTGCCGGTCAGCCGCGGGCAGCGGGATCAGCTACTGGGTTACCTGGGGCTGCTGGCGCGCTGGAACCGCTCATACAATCTGACCGCGGTTCGTGATCCGGACGTCATGGTGCGCCGCCAATTGCTCGACAGTCTGTCGATCCTGCCCTGGCTGGATCGGGGGCCGGTCCTCGACGTGGGCACGGGCGCCGGCCTGCCGGGAGTCCCGCTGTCCATCGTGCGCTCCGAGCTGAATTTTTCACTGCTCGACAGCAACGGCAAAAAGACCCGCTTCGTCAGTCAGGTGGCCGCTGAGCTGGGGTTGGCGAACATCGAGGTGATCAGACGTCGCGTCGAGCAGCTGGAACGGCCGCAACACTATGCATGCATCACCTCGCGGGCGTTTGCCACACTCGCGGAGATGGTTGAAAAGACCGCGCACCTGCTGGCCCCGGATGGCTGTTGGCTGGCGATGAAGGGGACCCAGCCGAACAAGGAGCAGGCCGAACTTCCGCCGGGCCTGGCAGTGAAGACCGTGGCCCTGCAGGTCCCGGGCGAGGTTGGGCAGCGTCACCTGGTGATCCTGCGGCGCGTACCTTAGGGCCTCCAAAGCCCCGCCCAAAATTCAGAACACACGACCCACAACCCACAAATCAAAACTCCACCCCCCCCTTTTTCGAGGCTGTCTTTTTGGCTCCGCGTGGTTATGATTGTCTGCCCGGCCAACCGGCCGGTGTGACCACAACATCCAGGCCGATCAACATGGGACGAATAATTGCTGTCGCCAACCAGAAAGGCGGCGTCGGTAAGACCACCACGGCTATCAATACAGCGGCGGCGATGACGGCGATGAAACGCCGTGTACTGCTCATCGATCTCGACCCGCAGGGAAATGCGACGATGGGCAGCGGGATCGACAAGCACGAACTGGAGCGCTCGACGCTGGATGCCCTGATGGGCGAGATCGCGATCGAAGGCTGTATCCAGCGTTCCCCCGGGGCCGGTTATGACGTGCTGCCCTCGAACAGCGATCTGACCGCCGCGGAGGTCAGGCTGCTGGAGGCGCCGCTGCGTGAAAAACGCCTGGAGCTGGCCCTGGCGCCGGTGCGAGAGGCCTACGACTACATTCTGATCGACTGCCCACCCTCGCTCAACATGCTCACCCTGAATGCACTGGTTGCGGCCGACAGCGTACTGGTCCCGCTGCAGACCGAATACTATGCGCTGGAGGGCCTGTCGGCGCTGCTGTCCACGGTGCAGCAGATCAGGGATCACCGCAACCCGAGACTGGAGATGGAAGGCATCGTGCGTACCATGCACGACCCGCGCAACAATCTCGACAGCCAGGTGTCGGCACAGCTGATCCAGCACTTTGGCGACAAGGTTTTCCGCACCATGATCCCGCGCAACGTGCGGGTCGCGGAGGCACCGAGTCATGGGCTGCCGGTCATGCTGTATGATAAAAATTCCCGCGGCGCGATCAGTTACATGGCACTGGCCAGTGAGATGACCCGCCGACACATTCCAACGAACGCCAACGCACCCGCCTGATTATGGTAAAGAAAAGAGGCCTCGGCCGAGGACTGGATGCGCTGTTGGGCGCCGCCCAGCCGGTCGTCGAACAAAAAAGCACCGAAGAGACGCCGGCCAACGACACGGTCGTTGCGCAGGGACCCAAGATCAGCCTGCCCGTCGACGTGATCACACGCGGAAGATTTCAGCCACGGCGTAATTTCGACGAAGACCGGCTGCGTGAGCTGGCCGACTCGATCACTGCCCAAGGCATGATTCAGCCGATCGTGGTGCGCCCGGTGGGCAAGAAGAAGTATGAGATCATCGCCGGCGAGCGGCGCTGGCGTGCGGCCCAGCTGGCCGGGCTGAGCGAGGTCCCGGTGGTTGTCAAGGATGTGGACGACCAGTCGGTCATGGCGATGGCCTTGATCGAGAATATCCAGCGCGACGATCTCAACCCGCTGGAAGAGGCGACCGCGCTGCACCGCCTGCTCAACGAGTTCGAGCTGACCCATCAGCAGGTTGCTCAGGCAGTCGGCAAGTCCCGCACCACGGTGACCAATCTGATCCGATTGTTGGATCTCAATGCCGAGGTCAAGCAAATGGTGGAGGATGGCAGCCTCGAAATGGGTCATGCGCGTGCCCTGCTCGCGCTCGAGGACGGCTTGCAGGTCGATGCGGCCAAACAGGTCGCGAGGAAAGGCCTGTCAGTGCGCGAGACCGAGGCGTTGGTGCGCCGTTTCAGCCAGCCCAAGGTGTCCGAACCGCCCAAGCAGGAGGAGCAGGATCCGGATGTGCGCAGATTGTTGTCCGACCTGACCGAGAAACTTGGCGCCAAAGTGGCGCTGCAGCAGGCCGCGGGCGGCAAGGGCCGTCTGGTGATCAGTTACAACAGCCTGGATGAACTGGAAGGGATACTTGACCACATCCAATGATGCGGCGCACAATATTGAAGGACGCGCGAAAAAACGAGAGGGTTACCCTTTAGATTTTCTATCGGACGATCGTTTGACCTTATAAAATCGAATTTTTATACTTCGCACGCTTCGGGGCGGCTCGGCCAATGGCGTGGAAATGCAGCAGATGCACCACAACCTAGATGCTCGCCGGGCCAAACGGATACTGATCGCACAGGCGGTTGCCACCCTGGTCGTTACCCTGGTCGGGCTGATTGTTGGTCCGCGGGAAGGGCTTTTTGCCTTTATCGGCGGTGCGACGGCTACCGCGGCCAATGCGCTGTTTGCATATTGGGTTTTTGGTCGGTATCGCGCAGCAGAGCCGGGAAAGCTGGTTGGCCAGTTTTACGGTGGTGAATTGCTGAAGCTGACCTTTGTCGTCATGGTTTTTGCGGCGGTGATCAAGCTGATTGATCCATTAAGCCCGCTGGCCCTGTTTGGGGCCTTTTTCGTGGTACAGGTTTTACCCCCGTTGCTGGCGAATCGCATCGCCGGTTGAACGTAACAGAGATAAAGAAAATGGCTGGCTCTGAAACCCTGACTTCCGGTGAATACATCAAGCATCACCTGACCAACCTCACCTTTGGCCAGTTCCCCGACGGTCACTGGGGCGTAGCGCACAGCGCCGCGGAAGCCAAAGAGATGGGCTTTTGGGCGATCCATCTCGATTCCATGTTCTGGTCGATCGGCCTGGCCGCGCTGTTCGGTTACTTCTTCTACAAGGCGGCACAGACGGCAACCGCCGGGGTTCCCCAGGGACTGCAAAATTTCGTCGAGTTGATGATCGACTTCGTCAACAACAGCGTGCGCGGTTCCTTCTCGGGCAAGAACGATCTGGTCGCCCCGCTGGCGCTGACCGTGTTCTGCTGGGTGTTCCTGATGAACCTGATGGACCTGGTGCCCGTCGATGTGATTCCTGAACTGGCGAAGCTTCTGGGCATTCACTATATGAAGGTCGTGCCCACCACGGATCCCAACATCACCTTCGCCATGGCGCTGGGTGTGTTCGCGCTGATCATCTATTACAGCATCAAGATCAAAGGCGTCGGCGGCTTCGTTGGTGAGCTCACCGGCATGCCGTTCGAGACCAAGAACCCATTGCTGAAGCCCTTTTTCATGGTGATTAACCTCGTCCTCGAGGGCGTGAACCTGATTGCCAAGCCGGTATCGCTGTCGCTGCGTCTGTTCGGAAACATGTA
>Ga0316198_10001680_pt1 | contig 13145 bp, 8 predicted proteins | sample OudBieAanoxic_MG_FD_204935 | JGI IMG/M metagenome (GOLD analysis project Ga0316198, IMG submission 204935) | Coastal sediment microbial communities from Oude Bieten Haven, Netherlands - site A anoxic | ecosystem: Environmental > Aquatic > Marine > Coastal > Sediment | place: Netherlands...
TCAAATAAGGCGGGCAAAATAACTGCAATAGGCGAATGCCTAAAAGGTGCTGGTACCTGGCTAACAATCAAAAATTGAGATTGAAATTTATAACTAAAACCAAGTCGATTTAATAAAGTTTCAGATTGTTCCGCCACTTGTTGCATTGCATCATCTAATTTAAATCGCACTGGCAGTAATAAAGGTTGAGAGATGATTTCACCATTTTTCCAAGCGCTAACTAAATGCTCACTAACTACAACCTCATTGGCGTGCTTTAATGACATTAACAGCAAACCATTACTAGATAAAGCCATTAACTCAGGTTGTAACGGTTGTAATAATAAATAATCGGCACCAATCGAAGACACTATATTAGCGACTTTTCGATCCGAATTTTTAGTTACCGACGAACTATGTGTAGAAGGAGAAACAATATTTTGTTGGTAAGCTTCAGCAACAAAATCACAATAGGCTTCTACCTGTTGGTGATCGAGCCCTGGGCGCTGCAATGCAGGAGAATAATGATGATTGGCAGCGCCAGTTGATGAACCTTGATTGCTCTGCCCAACACGGTTATTGGTAACCGCATCTGAATAATGAGGGCTGCTAGGGTCTTGATAATTGTAATGACTATTACCGCTGTTACTGACACTATCTGCGTTACTTGTCGCACCAGTGCTTTGAGTACCACTGATAAGAGTAGGCGCTTGATAGTCATGCCCTGCAGTTGGCGTACTTAAATCAGTATGATGACTTAATAACGAACTGTCATTTAGTGTACTGTTCAGGGTACTACTAATAAAATCATGCACCCAACGCGCTTGATGAAACCTAACCTCATGCTTAGCTGGATGGACATTAACATCAACCTCTTTTGCATCACACTCAATATAAATAATGTACCCAGGAAACATGCCCGGCGGTAAGAAGTGAGCATAAACTTGTTTGATTGCATGGTTAACTAATTTATCGCGGATCATACGCCCATTAATATAACAGTATTGCACATCGGCTAAAGGTCTTGGCGATAAACGATCCGATACCCAACCTGAGATTTTTAATGCTTGATCCGCATGTTCAAAAAAAACAGCATGTTGGATGAATTGCTCACTACAAACCGCTGCAATACGTTTTTCTTGTTGGCTTTGTTGTGGCGCAGCGCGATATTGTCGTACCATTTTATTGTTGTGTTTCAAGCTAATTGCAATATCAAAACGGCTAAGCGCAATGCGTTTTATTAACTCATCAATGTGTTGAAATTCTGTCTTTTCAGTTTTTAGGAAGCGACGACGGGCTGGTGTATTAAAAAACAAATCCAACACTTCGACCGTAGTACCTTGAGGGTGAGCTGCAGGCTGTACATTCACTTGCATATCACGGCCTTCCGCAATGGCTTGCCAAGCTTGATCTTGATCCACAGGTTTTGAAGTAAAGGTTAAACGAGCCACTGAACTGACACTAGCTAATGCTTCTCCTCTAAAACCTAAACTAACAATCGCTTCTAAGTCGTCAAGGTGGCTTATTTTACTGGTGGCATGTCGACTCAAAGCAAGAGTAAGTTGGTCTTTACTAACCCCATTACCATTATCTTTAATACGAATACATTTAGCGCCACCTTGCTCAATTTCTATTTCAATCCGCGTGGCTCCGGCATCTAAACTATTTTCCACTAACTCTTTAACGACTGAAGCAGGTCGCTCGACCACTTCTCCAGCAGCTATTTGGTTAGCTAAACGTGCAGGTAATATTTGAATAGACATGCTTTACACTCTTAGTACTAGCTAATAGGAATAGTAAGCACTTGCCCAACGGCCAGTGAATTAGAACGTAGATTATTGGTTGATTTAATGGCAGTCGTCGTGGTGCCATAGCGTTGGGCAATAACCGATAAAGATTCCCCACTGCGCACTTTGTGCTCTGTTTGTTGCACTTTTTGCGTTGGGATTTTTAATACTTGGCCAACAAATAAGGTGCTTGAGCGTAACTTATTATACAATTTCAGTTGCTCTGACGTTGTTCCATACTGATAAGCAATAACAGACAGCGATTCACCACTTTTCACTTTATGCGATTCAGGTACAGATGGAACGACATAATCTGCACTTGGAATTTTTAATACCTGCCCGACTAATAGTCGAGAAGAACTTAAATTGTTATAGACTTCAAATTGCTTTGAAGTACGATCATATTTTTCTGCAATTACAGATAATGATTCACCACTACTGACCTTATGCTGAGTAGGTACCACAACCTTTTTCACGGCAAGTGCATTGCTCGTACCCGGTACGTTAATTTTTTGTCCCACACGTAAACTGCTAGATTTTAGTTGATTATAATCTTTTAATGCTTTTGTGCTCATATCATATTGACTTGCAATGACCGATAACGAATCACCACTTTTAACGCGGTAAATAAGATCCGGCCGTTGAGTAACAACTTGTTGTTGAGTACCTGGAATTTTTATTTTTTGACCAATCAATAAAGACGTACTTTTAAGGTTGTTATATTGTTGTAGTTGCGCCGTTGTAGATGAATACTTTTGTGCAATAGCAGATAAAGACTCACCACGTTGCACTTTATGCGTTTGCGCTTTTATAACCTTATTTTTCTGTTGTGATTGTTTGCGTTCAGCTATAGCTAATACTGGTTTCTGTTGTTCAGAAAGAGTTAGCTTCTGGCCAACAAACAAGGTGGTCGTTTTTAAGTCGTTATAATCTTTAATTTCAGCAATACTTTTATTGTACTGGCTAGCAATCACAGACAATGACTCACCACGCTGCACTGTATGTACCTCGGGAGCTTTAACAATTGATGCTTGTACATTCGGTGCTGCAGTCGCTGCCACTTCAACATAAACACCAGGGATCTTAATTTTTTGTCCAACCTGTAAAGATGAACGTTGCAACTTGTTATAAGACATTAACTGAGCAATGCTTTTATCATATTGACTAGCAATCACAGACAAGGACTCACCACGTTTAACTCGATGAAGTTGCTCTTTTTGTAGCACTCGTTGAGTCACAGGTTTTGGCGCATTAGCCGGTGTGGTTGATGCGACACTAGTTTGAACATCACCAGGAATGTTAATCTTTTGTCCAACCGCTAAGGTTGTAGAACGCAATTGATTGTATTCAGTTAGTGTTTTTGTGCTTTGTTGGTATTTGGCAGCAATCACAGATAATGATTCACCACGCTTTACAACATGGGTCTGTGCCTTTCTTTGGACCGCTACAGCAACCTGTTGACTCGTTTGCTCATTTGCAGCAACTTGATAATTAGGTGGAATACTTAACACTTGACCAATTTGTAATGAATTGGATTTTAAATGATTAAACGATTTCAATTCATTACTCGTTACGCTATAGCGTCTTGCTAATACAGATAAAGATTCTCCACTTCTTACGGTATGTTTAATCGCACGTTTTTTCTGAGCAAATAGACTACCTTGAGGTGGTTTATCATTAAAATGCTTGTAAATTCCTTTATAAACGGCACTCGCAATTTTATTTTGAAACTCAGCTTGGTTTAATAAACGTTCTTCAGTGCGGTTAGTAATAAAACCCGCTTCTACCAAAATAGAAGGAATATCTGGCGATTTAAGCACCGCTAGACTGGCGTGCACTGGTTTTTTCTTATGCATTTGAGTGACTTTAGAAAGCTCCGTCGTCACTAAGTCACCGATCGTATAACCGACGCCCATGGTATTACCCATCGACATGTCCAATAACATTTTATTCAAAAATGGCACACTATCTGAATCTTGTATAATATCGCCAGCACCACCTAATAATTCAGAATGAGCTTCGTGCTTTTCCATCCAACGACCTAATTCAGTGGTTGCTCTGCGGTTTGATAATACCCATACTGAAGCCCCTCTAGGTTGGCTTGAAGTAAAACCATCGGCATGAATGGAAACGAGGAAGTCAGCTTTTCCTTTTCGTGCAATTTCAGAGCGTTTATTCAAATTAACAAAATAATCACCCGTCCTAATTAAAAAAGACTGCATCCCTTTTTGTGAATCAATTTTAGCTTTTAAACGTTTAGCAATTTGTAGAGTGACTTTTTTTTCGTAGGTATATTTACCTAATGCACCAGGATCATCTCCACCATGTCCCGCATCAACGGCAATAATAATATCGCGGCCATTTGGCACAGCAGCAATGCTTTTGGGTACCTTGGCAACAATATTTGGCAGGTCGATGACTAAGCGGTGTCCATAGGGTTTTGCTGGTCGTAAACTAAAAATTTTCGCTTTACTGGCTTTTTTTAAATCAACAACTAAACGGAATGTGCCACTTTCACCACTCGCACTTTCACGAATATTTTTGATCAATACGCCTTTATTGCTAATCTTTTTTAGGTTTGCTTTGTTATTGGTGGTTTTTAAGTCCACCACTAGGCGGTCAGGATGTGTTAGATAATGGGTTTCATAGTCGGGTTTTTGAGCAAGATCTAATACAATACGCGTATTATCAGGAGATGGCCAAGTCCGTACTCCTTTGAGCTCATTTTTTTGAGCAGCAAAGGCATTAAAACTAATACTTTGTAATATAAATACAAAGCATAGAAAACATAACACAGAGGTTAATCGTGTTAATCTGATTGAAGACGAAAAAGTCTTAACTGAACCGGGCTTTTTTTCCTGCACTATCATAAATTTTTCAATACTCTTAATCCAATTTCAGTATTTGCTTGTAAAGTGACTTCACGTTGGTCATCGATATAAATCAATGTTAAATCTAAATCTGGAGGCGGCAAAAATCCAATGCCACGCTCAGGCCATTCAACTAAACAATGACTTGAATCACCAAAATAATCACGAATCCCCATAAATTCTAACTCTTCAGGATCCGATAAACGGTATAAATCGAAATGATAAACTTGCCAATCTGCCAGCTCATAAGGTTCAACTAGGGTATATGTCGGGCTTTTGACATTACCTTGGTGACCTAAGCCTTGAATAAAACCACGTGTTAATGTTGTTTTACCCGCGCCTAAATCTCCGTGTAAATAAATACAGGTAGCGAGTTCACAGGCTTTACTTAAACGTTTACCAAACAAAACCGTTTGCTCCGCATCCTGTAGTTTTTCTTTTAATATAGTAGACATTTCTTTTTACTGACTTCCAATATGGTTGATAGTTCTCATTATTAACGATCTCTGTAAAAAGAGTCACTTAATAAATAAATGGCATAAAGCTACCGTTTCCAATAGTACCAGAAAGCATATCCTGCATACCACCTATAGCCACCACAAGCTAAAAAACATTATTATCATAGACTATTTAAAGTCAATCGGTGGTAAACAAAGCTGACCAACATGTCTATTTTAACTGCATCTGCTTCAACGCATAGTCCTAAACTACTATTCTTTAACGACATAGCTAAGCTCTTTGACAATAATCAGAATAAGTCAATTTAAACTCGATAATAGAACGGGTACCCAAACATAAACACAGATAGACACAATTAAGGGTCACGCCATTAATATTGATGTAATCTTACTGTTCCAGATAAACACATTATAAAACAAGACTATAAAATATTAATCAGTCAATTTCAAAGTAACTAAGCGTGCTATCAAAATACTGACCAGAGTATGTTAAACTCTACTTTATACACAGATCTGAGCCCATCCCTTTCACCTTTTTGATATAAAGCTAACAATGAAAAATACTCAACCAAGCACCCCTTCATCACCTTCAAATGCAATATCATCTACTCCTTCAGATGATATTTCGGCGGCTAAAAGTCCCGACCTTTCTGAAACAGAGCTTAGGGCGCTTGCTAAAAAAATTAAATCATGGGGCAAGGAGTTAGGTTTTCAAAAAGTAGGCATTAGTGATATTGACTTAAAAGATCAGGAAGCTAACTTACAAACTTGGTTAGATAACCAGTACCACGGCGAAATGGATTACATGGCCAAACATGGCATGATGCGTGCCCGTCCGGATCAATTATTACCTGGCACTTTACGCGTTATTTCAGTACGCATGGATTACTTACCTGAAGAGGCGCAATTTGCCTCACATTTAGAAGATAAAGATCTCGCTTATATCAGCCGTTACGCTTTAGGCAGAGATTACCACAAGGTGCTTCGTAAAAAATTAAAACAACTCGGCGATAAAATACAAAGTGAATTTAGCGATTTAGGCTTTCGCCCTTTCGTTGATAGCGCACCAATATTAGAAAGGCCATTGGCAGAAAAAGCAGGGCTAGGCTGGACAGGTAAGCACTCACTATTACTTGATAAAGATGCAGGTTCATGGTTTTTTATTGGCGAGCTATTAATTGATTTACCTTTACCTACGGACCAAGCACAAACAGCAGAGTGCGGGCAATGTGTCGCCTGCATGACAATCTGCCCAACTCAAGCAATTGTAGCCCCTTACGTCGTTGATGGCAGACGTTGTATCTCTTATCTAACCATTGAATTATACGGTGTAATCCCAGTAGAGTTTCGTAAAGCGATAGGAAATCGTATTTATGGTTGTGATGACTGTCAGTTGATTTGCCCTTGGAATCGCTTTGCAGAAACAACCCAAGAATCGGATTATCAAGCAAAAGACTTTTTACAAAACCAATCACTAATAACCTTATTTAATTGGTCCGAAACTACTTTCTTAAAAAACACGGAAGGCTCACCAATTCGAAGAATTGGACATCAACGCTGGTTAAGAAATATCGCCGTTGCTTTAGGTAATGCGCCAAGCAGTATCGACACTATTACCGCTTTACAAAATAAACTTGAATTAAGTGATGATGAGATAGTTAATGAACATATTCAATGGGCATTAACCGAGCAACAGCAAAACATGCCAATCAATATTGACCGTTTAAATAAACGTTTAATTAATGCGGTAAAAAAAGGGTTACCAAGAGACGCCTGATAATAACGGTTTATTTAATGCATAAAAAAGGCCTTACAACTTACATTGCAAGGCCTTAGTATTCTCTTTAATAGTTACTCTTTTAGCGCTTTAATAGCACTAAAGGTTATCAGCTGACTCATTAACACTCTGCAGATCTTGTAACGGCCAGCGTGGTTTTGCTTTTATTTCCAAACCTTGAGTATGCCCTGCTTTTAAACGTTGCATTCCTGCATAAGCAATCATGGCTCCATTATCAGTACAAAATTCACTACGAGGGTAGAACACTTCACCACCTAACTTTTTCATCGTAGCGGCAAGTTGCTCACGTAAAGCCGTGTTAGCACTTACTCCACCTGCAACCACTAAACGTTTTAAACCGGTCTGTTTTAAAGCTCGCTTACACTTTATGGCAATGGTATCAATCACAGCTTCTTGAAAAGCATAGGCAATATCAGCTTGAGTCTGATCATCTTTGCCTTCTCGTGCAATCGTCACCGCGGCAGACGTTTTTAAACCACTAAAGCTAAAATCTAACCCAGGCCTATCAGTCATAGGACGAGGAAACTTAAACCGCCCCGCGACGCCTTGTTCGGCCATTTTAGCTAAACGAGGTCCACCAGGATAATCCAACCCTAACAATTTAGCTGTTTTATCAAATGCTTCACCCGCAGCATCATCAATACTTTCACCTAATAAGGTGTATTCACCAATAGCATCGACTTGCACTAATAAGGTATGGCCACCTGATACGAGTAATGCGACAAAGGGAAAATCAGGTTTATGTTCTTCTAACATAGGCGCGAGTAAGTGACCTTCCATGTGATGCACTGCTATCGCAGGTTTCCCCCATGCGTAGGCTAAGCTACGGCCAATACAAGAACCAACCAATAATGCACCTACTAATCCAGGGCCCGCGGTATAAGCAATGGCATCAATATCATCTTTAGTACAATTAGCAAGTTTCAAAGCATCTTTGATCAGTGGGATTGTTTTACGAACATGATCACGTGACGCCAATTCAGGAACAACACCACCATAATCAGCGTGTAATTTCACCTGGCTATATAATTGGTGAGATAACAAACCTTGTTGATCGTCATAAACAGCAATACCTGTTTCATCACATGACGTTTCAATGCCTAAAATGCGCATAATAAACAACCTTATAGCTAAAACAATTAGCTCATTAATTAAGCTAATTAAATAAAATAGAGAATATAATAAAAAATTAAACGCATTCTAACGGAAAAGTACACTTAAGATTGCTTTTTTTGTCGATCTTGATTATAAAATGCAGATCTGAAGATCATTGGGATCTTTATACTTTATTAATTAAAATTAATGCGGAATTTCTTTACATTATCCCCCAAATAGGATTAAAATCTCGCACCAATTTAAATGCACTGGTCAATTTACGACCGTAACCATAAAGGTAATAGGCATATGCCAGTAATTAAACTTCGTGAAAACGAACCATTTGACGTAGCACTACGTCGTTTTAAACGTTCTTGTGAAAAAGCAGGTATCTTAGCAGAAACACGTAAACGTGAATTCTTTGAAAAACCTACTACAGTTCGCAAACGTGCTAAAGCAGCAGCTGTTAAACGTCACTTGAAAAAACTTTCTCGTGATAACGCTCGTCGCGTTCGTCTATACTAGAATAGATAAAGGTTTCTGATGTCTATAAAAACAAGATTACAAGAAGAACAAAAGCTTGCGATGCGCGCTAAGGATAAAGTCCGTTTAAAGACTATCCGCTCATTAATTGCTGCTGTGAAACAGATTGAACTTGATGACAAAGTTGAATTGGATAACGACGCTGTAACTGCAGTAGTTGTTAAATCAGTAAAACAGCGTAAGGATTCAATCTCGCAGTTTGAAAAAGCTGAGCGTACTGATCTTGTTGATATAGAAAAAATGGAACTTGTTATTTTAGAAGAGTTCTTACCTCAAGCACTCACTTCGGAAGAAGTTGAAGCACATATTAAGCAAGCTATTGCAGCAGTTGATGCACAAGGCATGCAAGATATGGGTAAAGTGATGGGGATACTCCAAAAAGAGATACAAGGAAGAGCGGATATGGGTTCAGTAAGTGGTCTTGTAAGAGCACACTTAAAATAAACCTTGTCCATCTTTTTTGATTAAAAAACCTCAGCTTAATATTTAAGTCTGAGGTTTTTTTGTTTTAACCTGTATAAAATGTTAAATCCCTCTATTATTTATTCATCTATTAATTGTAATCAGTATTAACAACTATTGTGTACTTTTAACCACAACGAGTATACTAGCCTCTTTTATCAATAGGACTAACAATGGCCGGCCGCATTCCCAAAAATTTCATTGACGATCTGATTTCTCGCACCGATATCGTTGATGTAATTGACAGCCGTGTAAAATTGAGAAAAAAAGGAAAAGATTATCGTGCATGTTGCCCATTTCATAATGGTAGCAATAACTCTTCATTTTCAGTCAGTTCAGATAAACAGTTTTATCATTGTTTTAATTGTGGAGTCAGCGGCAATGTCGTTTCCTTTCTCATGGATTACGACGGAATTGAGTTTGTAGATGCGGTAGAAGTACTCGCTGAGCAATTATCCATTGAAGTACCCCGTGAAGAGTCAGGGCAGACACAACCAGTAACCAGTTATGTTGATAGAAAAGATCTTTACCAACTGATGGCTGACATAACCCGCTTTTATCAACAACAACTACGCACACATAAGCACAGTGAAAAAGTCATCAACTATCTAAAAAGTAGGGGCTTGTCGGGTGAAACAACTAAACATTTTCAAATTGGTTATGCTCCCGATGGTTGGGATGAAGTACGTAAAAAATTTGCTATCAACAAACAATTAGAGCAGCAGTTAATTGATGCAGGTATGCTAATCAGTAAAGACAACGGTGGTAGCTACGACCGTTTCCGCGATCGCTTAATGTTCCCTATTCTAGATAGACGAGGTCGAGTGATAGGCTTTGGTGGGCGTGTTTTTGATGATACAACACCAAAATACTTAAATTCACCGGAAACGCCTATTTTCCATAAAGGCAAAGAGCTTTATGGTTTGTATCAAGTTAAACAACATGAAAAAGACGTAAAACGCATTCTAGTCGTTGAAGGTTATATGGATGTTGTTGCGCTAGGACAATTTGATATTCACTATGCAGTTGCTTCTTTAGGGACGGCCACCACACCAGACCATATTCAATTGTTGTTTAGACAAACTAGCGAAGTTATTTGCTGTTTTGATGGTGACAGTGCAGGACGTACTGCAGCATGGCGTGCCCTTGAAAACGCACTACCCTCTATTCAAGATGGCCGAACATTACGCTTTATGTTCTTGCCCGACGGTGAAGATCCAGATAGTCTAGTACAGAAAGAAGGCAAAGCATTTTTTGAAAAACTGGTTGATCAAGCAATGCCATTATCAGATTTTTTATACCAACACCTGCTTACGCAAGTTGATATGCGTAGTGCCGATAGCAAATCTAAATTAGCACAACTGGCGATTCCATTGTTAACAAAACTACCTGACTCTGTATTTAGACAGATGATGGAAACGCGTTTAATTAGCTTATTAGGCATTGAAAAAGAAGGCTTAAAAAAGCTTTTACCCGCTCCAACAAAGCTTGAAAAAAGACCAACATCAAAAAAAATAACGCCAATGCGTTTAGCTATTTCATTACTACTACAGAACCCTCAAATGGCCTATCAGTTAGATGAAATACCTGAATTTAAAGAGATGCAGATACCTGGCTTAACTCTTTTAAATTCACTACTTGAAATTTGTAGAGATACACCCCATCTATCTACTGGTCTACTATTAGAACATTGGCGCGAACAGCCACAAGAAAAGCAACTCATTGCTTTAGCAACTTGGAATAACCAAGTACAAGAAGATAAATACGAACAAGTATTTTTTGACATATTAGATAATTTTTTATCATTACACCTGACCCAACGAATTGAATTTTTAAAACAAAAATCAAGGCAAGGTGAAATTTTAACAACAGAAGAAACAGTCCAGCTGGCTCAACTTCTAAAAGAACAAAAACAACATTAATGGGATTGGCATAAAATTCATTTTAAGCGTATACTCGAGCGCTTATATTTTTTTCCCATTTACACCACATTTCACGACTAATTTTGGATGGTACCTATGGCGCAAACACCTCAATCACAGCTTAAAGAGCTGATCATTAAAGGTAAAGAGAATGGTTTCTTAACCTTCGCAGAAGTGAATGATCACCTTCCGCAAGATATCGTTGAGTCAGAGCAAATTGAAGATATCATTCAGATGATCAACGACATGGGTATCCGAGTTGTTGAAACTGCTCCTGATGCTGATGATCTTATTCTTTCTGGCACTGATAACGATGAACCAGACGAAGATGCGGTAGAAGCCGCAGCACAAGTATTAGCAACGGTTGAATCAGAAATTGGCCGTACTACTGACCCTGTTCGTATGTACATGCGCGAAATGGGTACAGTAGAACTACTGACACGTGAAGGCGAGATTGTTATCGCTAAACGTATTGAAGAAGGTATTAAAGAAGTACAGAACTCTGTTTCTGAATACCCAGCTACCATTCGTAATTTGTTAGATAACTACGATAGCTATGAAGCAGAAGAGATGAAGCTAACTGATTTAATCAGTGGTTTTATTGATCCAAATGATGATATGACACAAGCTGTTAGTGCAACAAATATCGGTTCTGAATTATCAGAAGCTGAATTAGATGACGATACAGATGATGACGATGATGAAGATGCAGAAGATGAAGAAGAAGGCCCTAAAGGTCCATGCCCAGAAGAAGCGGCAGAAAAATTCACTGAACTACGTCGTTTAAACAACATCGTTGAAAAATCAATTACAAAAAATGGCCGTAAACATGCGGACACATTAAGTGCAATTGAAGAGCAAGCGGAATATTTCCAACAATTTAAACTTATTCCAAAACAGTTTGACCGTATGGTAAAACTAATCCGTGGCAACATGAGTGCGGCACGTGTTCAAGAGCGTTTAATATTAAAAATATGTGTTGAACAGTGCAAAATGCCAAAAGCGGAATTCATTAAAATCTTTAAAGGTAATGAAACTAACAGTGCATGGTTAGAGAAAGTGCTGGCTGGCAATGAACCTTATGTTCAAGGCATTAAAGAATCTGTAGAAGATTTAGAGCGTTGTATCCGTAAAATGCTAGCAATCGAAGTAGAAAGTGCACTAACTATTGCTAACTTGAAAGAAATTTCTCGTGCAATGAGCATTGGTGAAACTAAAGCTCGTCGAGCTAAGAAAGAGATGGTTGAAGCCAACTTGCGTCTTGTAATTTCTATTGCTAAAAAATATACCAACCGTGGTTTACAGTTCTTAGATTTAATCCAAGAAGGTAATATCGGTCTAATGAAAGCCGTTGATAAATTTGAATACCGTCGTGGTTACAAATTCTCTACTTATGCAACGTGGTGGATCCGTCAAGCAATTACACGTTCAATTGCAGACCAAGCACGTACTATCCGTATTCCTGTACACATGATTGAAACGATTAATAAACTTAACCGTATTTCGCGTCAAATGTTACAAGAGATGGGCCGTGAACCACAGCCAGAAGAGCTAGCTGAACGCATGATGATGCCTGAAGATAAAATCCGTAAGGTATTAAAAATTGCTAAAGAGCCTATTTCAATGGAAACGCCAATTGGTGATGATGAAGATTCACACCTAGGTGATTTTATTGAAGATACAACGATTGCACTACCTGTTGATAGCGCAACTAGCGAAAGCCTTAAAAATGCAACTAACGATGTATTAGAAGGATTAACCGCTCGTGAAGCTAAAGTATTACGTATGCGTTTTGGTATTGATATGAATACAGACCATACGTTAGAAGAAGTAGGTAAACAGTTTGATGTAACACGTGAACGTATTCGTCAAATTGAAGCAAAAGCACTACGTAAGCTTCGTCACCCTAGCCGAAGTGAACAACTTCGTAGCTTCTTAGACGAGTAAACACTAGGTTAAGGTCAGATAGTTCTGTTTTGTTATATAAATCTGACCTTTAACGCTGATAAAATAAGCAATCAAACGTAATAGACTAGACACATAAAAATCTAACTTATATAATCAGCCCACAAATTTAGGCCCTTTAGCTCAGTTGGTTAGAGCATACGACTCATAATCGTCAGGTCCCCCGTTCGAGTCGGGGAAGGGCCACCATATTTTAAAAGCCGTAATAGATTAATTTCTTTTACGGCTTTTTTGTACCTACCCCAACAGTCCAGTAACAAATAGTA
>Ga0316198_10001681_pt1 | contig 13142 bp, 13 predicted proteins | sample OudBieAanoxic_MG_FD_204935 | JGI IMG/M metagenome (GOLD analysis project Ga0316198, IMG submission 204935) | Coastal sediment microbial communities from Oude Bieten Haven, Netherlands - site A anoxic | ecosystem: Environmental > Aquatic > Marine > Coastal > Sediment | place: Netherlands...
TTAGAAAAAAGACATCAATTTACCCGAGAAGACAAATGCCGGCTTCAGTATGGGAGGAAATATTGGTATGAATTATTTGAGCCATTTCTCTTTCATATCATGGTGTTTATTGACGTATTCAGAATATATCAAAAGACTGAGCCCGTCAACTCTTTTCTATGTTATTTCAGCATGTTTTCTCAGATTTTAATGCCTACTCCATCTTCAACGATCATGTAGATATCAGGTTGAAAATTTACTGCGATTCTGAAAAATATTTACGACGCACCGAATCTTGCATAGACGGCCAACTCCGTGGTACGCTGGGGATAACCAAAGCATATCGGTAATAATCTCGTTGAGTTTGGTATAAGCTGTTTATTCCAATTATGAACCACCCTATTTAAGACCTCAAATAGGGGTGTCGCCATGACCGAAAACAGTATCAATCGCTGAGGTCTGACGACGAAGTGTATTTCTGGAAAGAACTGGATAGAGATATACATGTTTACCCACTTTTCCGTGGATTGCCGGACCCATTACAGGAGAAAAACAGGCGTTCCAGATCAATATTTAGTTACCGAATTGGCATTTATGGTCAGTGGATCAATAGAATATGAAATGATGAAGACCGATGAACAAATTATCGATCTCATACGTATTGCATCATTTTCTCTCTTCAAGGAAATAAAAGAAAAATATGAGCGAGCATGAGAGCTTTGGTTGTAGCGTCGAATTGCAGATCCTATCAGAAATATAATTGAACTCCCCAAAGACTTAGGGGCGGTTTAATAAAATTATCCTTCACTCTTATATAGTCTCAATCTTGACAAACTGCCAAAACCAAACTCAAAGAGAATCGTCTGAAAAGAGGAGATATCATTATGAAAAAGATCTTACTTTCTATCGTTTTAATATTCACCATCTCGATAGTTTCCGGATGCGCAAAATCTCCTCCCACCGAGCAACAAGTTTTCGAAATGATAAAAAATAAGTCGACCATAGCAGACTATAATTTCTTTGAACTAAAAGAGGTTTCTATCAAATCATCTGCTTGGGACGACGTTAGATTTAAGCCGCTCTTAAGGATTACTTTTCTATATACTGGTGATTCAGAGGTATGGAGCAGAAAAGATAAGTATGATTTCATTCCATCTGGGACCATATTGAAAAAAGGCATGAACTCGATTGATGCAACCGCGTTTTTTGAGAGGTCCTATGCTGGTGATGGTTCATGGGGTTTGGTAAATTTCTCACTTTAACCGCATCGGTTCTGTATTTACTGTTGCCATTTGATTTTTCAAGCTTCAAGTCGTTATATACATATGAAAGCGAGCAACCCAAATGAATGATCTATTTCAAAAGAAGCTAGGCAACAAAATGGGGTTAAAGTTCATCTTGCACATAATCGCCCTCGTTGTTTGCTTATCCCTGATGTTAAATGCAGCACTGGCAGACGATAGGCATGAAATTGCCCCCGATGGTCGTTTCATTGCATATTCCAATGGCGTGGTAGAAGATACAAAGACAGGTCTTGAATGGATTGCCGGGCCTGACAAAGACACCAGTTATTATAAAGCCAGAAACTGGGTGCAAAATCTTAAGATTGATGGGGGTAAGTGGCGGATGCCTACAAACGAAGAGCTGACGACTCTTTATGGAAAAGACGGAAAAATCTCAAGCATTACCCCACTGTTAAAAACCACAGCTACCCATATATGGCCCGCTCAACTGGACGAGGATACGTCCTTATACCTGTTCGGTTACATGGATCCCTATGGTACACGGGGTTTTGCCGTTCGTTCCAAGTAAATTCAATGCTTTGGGTACAGATATTTCTGTTTTCCATGTCTTCGGGCATCACCTAAATAAAAATGACTTTTACAGACCTTTCTCAGGCTTACATCGGGGTCAGCCACTGAACCATCTGCCGAGTCACCTCGGGGCTACTCAGCAAGTCCATGTGGTTCATGCGGTAGGCAATACTTTGCGCCGATTTTGGAAACATCAGGTTTCGCAGCGCATCGTCATGTCGGCCCAGTGCGCTGTGCAGGGGCACCAGGCCGTCGCCGGCCAGATGGTTTACAAGGGTACTGGGCTTGGATGCCATGGCCGCGGCCACGGTATAGCAGGCCACACCATCAGGCAAGGGCACAATCTGACGATTATCGGGTTTGCGGTGAAAACGATGATGGCTATTCCAGTCTTCATCCAGCAAATGGCCATACCGCAGATCGGTAATGCCGGCGCTACGCAAACGGCCAAGCTTGGCGAAAGGCGCGGTATAGGGAGTGCTGCCCAAAATCACGTCCAACCGGTTACCAGCCCGCTCTAGTGGAGCACCATGGTGCGGTGTGCCCAGAAAGACGATATTTTTCAGGTGGTCTGGCCAGCGTAAGGCCTCCTGTTTGGCGTAGTAGAAAGCGCTGCGGGTCAACAAGCCCCCCATGCTGTGGGCCACCACGGTTAGTTCATCAATCTGTATGGGCCAGTGCATGACCAGTTGCTCCAACTGAGCCGACAGTTCGCGCCCATTTTGTGATATGTGCAAGCCCGAGTTATAGCGCAGATAGACGGGGCTGTAACCCAGGGCCGATTCGAGCGCTTCTCCGTGGGAAAACCCGAGCCCTTTGTGCTGCGCGTGCCACCGCAGGTCGTTCATGCACAATCCGTGAACCAGCACCAACACCTTGCCCGTAACATCAGGCATGGGCGGCAGGACCTGCCAGTTCAGTGTTTTACCCTGGTAACGCAGGGTCATGGGAATTGCGAACGGGTTGTTGCTGGCGACCAGCCGGTCGCCCATCACGCCATTGAGTGCCGAAAGAACCGCTTCGCGCTGGGGTGTTCCAAACTTGGCATCTTCAGCCGATTCAAACAGGGGTTGCAGCTTGGCCAATACCATGTCCACCCCTTTACCCACTAATAGTGTGATATCGTGGACACTTTGGTAAACTAGAGCGGTGATATCGCGCAATAACCCAGGCGTTTTAACGCCGGGAACGTCCATGATGTTCAACACCGACTGGTGTACATCTTCGGCAATACGAGTTACGCCTGCGGTGGCCTGTGTTGCCAGTTGGGCAATCCCTCGAATATCCGAACCACGAAGGTGTTTGAGTGGGGTATTCGATGCCGATGTCGTCATGATTGTGGGTTTCATGCTTATTCGATTAAATATTCTCGCTAAAGAAGAAGCTGGCTTATTCACTTGGCAAAACATAACAGTACACCGACACGAAATGACTAAAACCACCGATTAAAACAAACACATGAAAGATGGCGTGATTGAATTTTATCTTCTCAATGCTGTATAGAATTGCACCAATTGTGTAAGCGATCCCACCTGCAAAAAGCCAGAGTAAACCTTCTAGAGATAAATTATTTATTAATGGCTTTATGGCGAAAACAATTATCCATCCCATGAATACATAAATTAGGGTCGAAATTGAGTCGTATTTTCCTGTAAAAAACAACTTAAAAATTATTCCGGCTAAAGCCAACCCCCAGGAAGTAGCAAAAATCACCCAACCGATTGAACCATTCAGCGTGACTAGCGTAAAAGGCGTGTAGGTTCCAGCAATGAGAACAAAAATTGATGCGTGATCAATGATTCTCAATCGACTTTTAAGTTCTGGCTTTTTGGCAATGTGGTAAACAGTAGAAGCCGAAAATAAAAGAATCAAACTTGCTCCGAAAATGGTGAAACTTACAACATGCCAAATATTTCCATGCAGGCTTGACCGTGTAACTAAAAATACCAAAGCAGCAATGCTTAAAATAAAACCGATAGCATGAGAAATGATATTAATGTTTTCTTCTAATGGTGCGTAGTATTCTATTTCTGCTATGTCTTCCATTTTCGCATTTCTCGCGTTTTTCGTAGTTCCCTTCTCCTGAGCTGACAGGCTGGCCTGTCTCCCTATCTTTACTTTAATCGCGTTCTTTTTGCTTTTTTCGCTTCGTCAGATAAAAGGCGAGCATAAACGGTAATTCCAGGATAAATTCCAGCAAAAAACCGAACAGGTTTAAAGCGATAATAAACGGCGCCTGAAGGAGTGCGTTGAATTTTTCCCAGTTACGCGCCACGGCGCTTCACGGACTTTTTATCTGAAATCACTTTTTCCAGTCTGGCGATTTTTCGGTTCAATGTCTTTAATTGATCGGCAAGAAGTTTCACCTGGTCTTTGGTGGCGAGGTTCATTCGATCCAAAATTTCATTCACCCGGTGGTCGATTTTATCACCGATCCACGTTTTCAGATGATCACCATAATCGCTTAAATCCTTTTTCAGTTTCCCCGCCTCGGACAGGGAAATCTCCCTGTTTTTAACGAGGCGATTCACGAATCGGTCGATCTCATCTTCGGCCATGGTCATAGCGCTCTGCCAGATGGAGGTATACTTTTTAGCGTAATCTGTCAGTGTGTCGCCCCCTTTTCGTAGCAGTTGAATCAAGATACCGGTGGGGACACCGTCTTTCGCTTGGCTGTTGTTTTCACCCAAAAGCTGGGATACCACCGACGCGGTAATATCCTCGCCGGTGGTATGATCAATTATTTTTACCGCCTCGCCTTTTTTAATCAATTCGGCCACCCGGCGTCGGGCAATATAACGCTTAGCCTTTGTATCGTACAATTTTCGGTTGGCGTATTTTTTAATCAATCGCATGATCGTGCCTTTTCGTGTTTCCAGAATTGGTAACAATTATCCCAGATCGCTATTCAGGAACGGCTATCCGGGCAACCGGTCTTTTAGTTGCTCGACCTTCACATTTAAATTTTCCATGGCGTCGACCAGTTTTTTCAGATCACTTTTGGTGGAAAACTTGAACACCTTGGGCAGCCACTGGGCTGCTTTTTCAACCTGGGCACCGACCATATCCTTTCCTGGAAGACCTTCGATAGTTTTTTTCCCTGTTTGGACGAGGTCGCTAATTATGGCGCCTTTGTCGGACCGAACTTCTGCAATCATCGTCTTGCCATCCTGGGTTAGGTTCTCAAGCACCTGAATCACATTGCTAAAAGTGCTGTCAGCCCAGTTTCGGCCTTCTTTTAAATAATCACCAGCCACCTGCCGAGGATCATCGCTCAGTTCCTTTAACAGATCCTTGCCCTCTTCTTTCCAATCCTTGATTTTGCTGTCCGCCTCGTCACGGACATCTTCCATCAGTTCCAAGCCGTCATTTTTTATTTTACTAAGCGCTTGTTTTGGATCGGCACGCATCAGGTCAATTGTCTCTCGGGTTGCCTCAATCGAAGGCGCTAAAAGCTTATCATTGTATTTGGTTGCAAATTCGGTCAGCTGTTTGGACAACCAATTGATACGGTTAACGATATAGTAACTTGATTCTGTACTTTTTTTTGTTTTCTTGGCCGATTGTTTTTTTGAAGCGGTTTTTGCCATTTTTTCCTCCTTTAATATTTGTTTTTGGTTCCGAACTTTGTTTTTATGCCCTTCCAACATAACGCAATGCGTCAATATCAATAATATGATGCATCGCGTCATAAGTGTCAAGTTTTTTTTTGTAGCCATGAGTGATTCTCCGGCCGCATAAGGGGAGGCCTCAGGAAGCCCCTTCAAAGGTGGCTGACCACCGCAGGGGTTTTGACCTTCCCCTTTGTGACGCGCCGAGCATCGCAGAAGCGGGCGAATAGGCGCTGTGGCTGTCTGAGCGCCAGCGAGTTTCACAGCGACCGCCCGATTCGAGAAGCACAGGGCAACCCGAAGGGCCGCGCCGCAGGGGCGATTTCTTTTGGTTCGTTTTCTTTTTCGTAAAAGAAAATGAACATAACCGCTTAATCATACCCGGCGGCTTTATGAGGGCGAAAGGTTTAGTTAGTTTCCATCCATAAATGGTCTTTTTACCCAATCTCGGCGTCAATCGGCGGGATCGCATGTGCTTTGTATCACGGACCGCCTCCGCGCAATCCCTTGATTTCATTTACCTTGGACAAAAATCCTCATTTCTGAATTGGAAACGTCACCAGGCGGCCATCTTTAATAAAACAATTAATGGATGGAAACTAGTTAAACGGCTATTTTTTCTCTCACCGGATCAGTAGAACCTATCCGGGTCCTCCACCAGATAGGGAGGATTTAGATTGATACGAAGTACCAAATTTGATTATAGCTCTGTTCAATCGAATCCGCAGTCTTTGACATCCTTTGATCAGGTTGATATTTGGTAAATCAGGATAAAAATACGATATAAGGATGATGTGCAATGAAACCGCGCCGTTCAACTCTCTCCGTTCCCGGCCACATAGAAAAAATGCATACCAAGGCCTGTCAAAGCAAAACGGATGTCATTATGCTCGACCTGGAAGACAGCGTTCCGGTGGAAACCAAGCCCGATGCACCTTCAATTATCATCAAATCAATCGAATCGTTGGACTGGAAGGATAAAACGCTTACCGTTCGCATTAACGGACTGGACACCCCCTTCGGGTACCGAGACCTGACAACCATCGGTGAGGCAGTGGGCCAACGCATCGATACGGTGGTACTGCCCAAAACAGATGACGCCGGGGACGTCCATTTTGTCAGCCGAATGCTTGACGGAATCGAAATGCATAAAGGGTTTTCCCATCGCATCGGCATCGAGGCCATTATCGAATCGGCCCGCGGCCTGGCGAACGTCAAGCGGATCGCCCGGGCCAGCGATCGCCTCAAGACCCTGGTTTTCGGTATTGCCGATTATTCCGCCTCCATCGGTGCCCGACTGGTGTCGCTTTCAGGCCATGGCGAGGAAGAAGATGTGTATCCTGGCCATCGCTGGCATTTTGAAATGAGCCGAATGGTTATGGCGGCCAAAGCGCAGAATCTCATGGCAATCGATGCACCTTACGGAAACTTCAAGGACCCCAAGGGCCTGGAATGGGCCTGTACCATGGCCTGCGCACTCGGACTCAACGGGAAATGGGCCATCCACCCCAGTCAGATTGACACCATTAACCGCGCTTTTTCACCATCCAAGGAGGATGTGGCCCGGGCTATAAAAGTGCTTGGTGCCTATGAAAGAGCCAAAGCTGAAGGACGCGGCGCCGCCGCCGTAAATGGGCGCATGATCGACGGGGCTACGGTGCGGCTGGCACGCCAGATGAAAGCCCAAGCTGAATACCTCGGGTTAATCAAAGTATCAGATGAGAAGTGAGTTTCTCATCATTTTACACTCATTGGAGGAAAAATGACGACTTCCCAAACATTGGAATTGTTTTCCGATTATATCTGACCCTGGTGCTACTTCATTACCGGGCGTATTGAAAAGTTAAAAAAAGAATACCAAATCGTCGTTCATTGGCGGGCATTTCCGCTTCATCCCGAAACACCGGAAAACGGGCTAAGCCTCGAACAGCTTTTCGCCAATCAACCGGTTGATATCGACCAAATGATGCAACATCTTAGAGCAAAAGCGGCTGAATTGGGATTGCCCTTTGGTGATCGTAAAAAAACTTACAACAGCCGTCTGGCCCAGGAACTGGGGCTTTGGGCGGAAGCCCAGGATCGAGGGGACGCCTTTCATATGGCTGCTTTCAGGGCCTATTTTGTCCATGGTCAAAACATCGCTAAAAGGCCGACCCTTCTGGACCTGGCTTCTTCGGTCGGCCTTCCTCGTGATGAGGCTGCGACCATCCTCTCCGACAGGACATTTAAAGCGGCTGTGGATAAGGACTGGGCTTTGTCTAAAGAAAAAGGGGTCACGGCGGTTCCCACTTTCATGATCAGTCAAGACCGCTTGGTCGGTGCCCAGCCCTATGAGATGCTTGAGAAAATGATGTATACCAATGGCGTTGGAAAAAAATCGGGTAGGGACTAAATTTGATTGTTGTCTCCATCGGAGAATGAGAGAAAACCCCACGCCTTTGGGCGGAAACTTTAGTTTTATGGTGGCAGCAGGGGCTGAAACCGCTTCACGATTTTTCTGAATTGGCAAAATTGGTCACCGGGTTGTTGAATCCCCCCATCAATTGCTGCCCTGAGAAGTGCATTGCAACATATGTGGGCGCGCGTGTCTGATTGCCCTTATATCCTGAAAGGTAAAAGCCCGATCGCGAGCGTTAAGCAGGTTTCTGGAAGAGATACAGCGGCGTACCCTGGCAAGTGAACAGCCATTTCTGACATCATCACCTGCACTAAGTGAGCTAACGGTGTGGATGCCAAAAAGATAACATCGTATAACCGGAACAGAACTAACGGCGAAGCTTTTATTCGACTTTTCGAAGTGGAAATTACAGGTATTAACAAGATCGATGGCTCATAACACCATCAAATCCAGTTATTCCAGGTTAGCAGACAGATTGAATCGCTATCCCCAGGGTGCACCCCCTTCTGAGCTATTATTCAAAATTTTGAGAATGCTTTTTAGTGAGAAAGAAGCCCAACTGGTTTCACTCATGCCCATCAAGCCTTTCACGGCGAAAAGGGCCAGCCGTACATGGAAAATGGACCTGACTAGCACTCAAAAGGTTTTGGATGAACTGGCCGATCGAGCGATCCTGGTTGATATCGAGGAGAATGGCAAGTCCGTTTATGTGCTGCCACCTCCGATGGCAGGGTTTTTCGAGTTCTCCTTAATGCGTGTACGAAATGACATTGATCAGAAGGTGTTAAGCGAACTGTTTTATGAATACATGAATATTGAAGAAGATTTTATCAGGGAGCTATTCACCCAGGGTCAAACCCAGTTGGGGCGTACCTTTGTTCATGAACCTGTTTTATCCAAGGAAAACGCACTGCACGTTCTGGATTACGAGCGGGCGACTGAAGTGATTAAACGTGCCTCCCATCGCGCGGTTGGCATCTGTTACTGCCGTCACAAGATGTATCACACGGGCAGAGCCTGTAAAGCACCGCGAGAAATATGCATGACATTTAATAATACCGCCGGATCGCTTATTAAGCACGGCTGCGCCCGGTCGATTGAGAAGAAAGAATGCCTTGATTTATTGCAGGTAGCTTATGAACACAACCTGGTTCAGTTTGGTGAAAATATAAGAGAGAAAGTAAATTTTATTTGCAACTGCTGTGGATGTTGTTGCGAGGCGATGATCGCCGCCCGCCGTTTTGCAATTCTGGATCCTGTCCACACAACCAAATTTATCCCGGTTGTGACCGAATCAAATTGTAACGGATGTGGTAAGTGCGTGACGGCCTGCCCGGTGGAAGCAATGACTTTGGTTTCTTCGAACAACCCGGTCAGGCCCAAAGTGAAAGTGGCCAAACTGGATGAAGATATATGTCTGGGATGCGGTGTTTGTGTTAGAACTTGCCCAAAAGATAGTATTCACTTAAAATCTCGGCCAAGCAGAGTTATTACTCCGCTGAACGGAACGCACCGGGCAGTGCTGATGGCGATTGAACGGGGGAAGTTACAGGATCTGATTTTTGACAATCAGGTCTTATGGAGTCATCGGGCCATGGCAGCCGTTTTAGGCGTCATCTTAAAACTCCCGCCAATCAAACAGGCCCTTGCAAATGAGCAGGTGAAATCACACTATCTGGAGGTTTTGATCAATTACACAGAGAAATAGAGTAATCTAAACCTAACAAAATTAATTGGTTCAGGTTTTTAAAAATTGAATCATCCATATGAACAAAACCTTCCGCCCCACTGCAGGCGGGATTCACCGGATATATTAACCCTATGCGACCTGATTTTCGTGGCGTGATAAACCGTTGGGGGGTAGACAATGGAATTGCGAACCGACAAAGCAAAGAACATCGCCTACATCCGGCTTGTAGGTCCTCTGAATCGAGAGATCATCCTCGCTGCATTTGATGCCGCCGTATCGGACAGGCGCTATCGTAAGGGGATGAGTAGACTCTGGGACTTTAGAGATGCCGACCTGTCCTCTCTGGACTCATCAACGATCGCGGAGATGGCCGAGTACTCGATCAAATTTCCCCCGGGAATTAATGATGTCAAAGTAGCGTTTGTGGCGAGTAGAAAACTGGAGTTTGGACTATCGCGAGAGTTTGAGATGTATTCTATGGATACTAAGACAGCGGTATCCGTTTTCTACACGATAGCAGATGCTGAAAACTGGCTGACAGAGTAATGTGTTAGAGCGGTATAGTCCGCCACCGTTGTCTATCAGCGACAGATTGCGATCCATCTCCTAAAAAACCGGCCAAAGGTGATTTTTTGCCAGGTTACCGGCAGACTAGATCACCATACCGAACACGGTTTTATTATGATCCTGATAATACTTAAATTGCGTCACCGTTTCAATGTCGAACACATCGTAGAGTAAAAATTTAAAATTCTTTTCACTGAAATATTTTGCGGCCATTTTTTATCTCCTTAAACCGCCTACAGGGGTTCAATTATTTCCGCAGATTGGTCATCGGCTGCTCTTATCTTGAAATTTTACCCCGATTAAGCGAAAGTCGAGGATGCCCCAGACACAAGGCATCAAGGGTGACGCTGTCCGCCAAAGAACTCTGGCGGACCGCAAACCCTTGATAACGCCGTAGCTGGGGTATAATCGGCTTTCCTACCGGACCGCTATCGCGGAGGCCGAAAGACCAACAAAATGAGATTGTTTAATGATTATATATCGCATTCATTGAAGCATTATCAAAATTTAACTGAATTGAATATTTATACCACAATTCTAAATGCTTAAATTGAGCTTCTCATTTTGTTTATGCTCATTTGAGGTTGTACCATGATCACGGTAAGCATATAACCACGATGAAAACGAATTGATTTTTAATTATTTTTATGGATTGACATGCCCCTATCTTACCAAATCCCCATGGAGAATGTTTTATGAATAAATACAGATGTTATCAATGGATACCAACGATTATGGCATTGACACTACTTATTGGCGGTTGTTCTAAAACCTACTATTCCACCATGGAAAAGATGGGATTTCACAAAAGGGATATTCTGGTCGATCGGGTGGAGAACGCACGGGACTCCCAGGCCGACGCCCAAAAAAAGTTCAAATCCGCTTTGGAGCAGTTCGGTTCGGTTGTCCAGCTAAGAAATACAGATTTAAAAAAGGCTTATGACAAGATGGAATCAGAATATAACCGCAGTCAAAAAGCGGCCGAGAAGGTATCTAAACGGATCGATGATGTAGAGTCGGTCGCCGATGCCCTTTTTGATGAATGGCAAGATGAGTTGAAGCTTTTTAAAAGCGCTGAATTGCGCCGTTCAAGCAAGGAACAGTTGCGAGAGACCAAGACCCACTATCAGGAGATGCTCGCCTCCATGCATGCGGCAGAAGAGAGTATGGCCCCGGTCCTGCAGACCTTTCACGACAATGTCCTATTTCTGAAACATAACCTCAATGCCCAAGCCATCGGCTCGTTAGGGTCCGAGTTTTCAAGCTTGAAAACGGATATTGACGAGTTAATTGAGAAGATGAATGCTGCCATCGCTGAGTCTAACGCCTTTCTTGCCAAAATAGGTACCCGATAATCGAAGGTGAGACATGATGGAAATCGGAATTGAGGGAAAAACCGAGCTTTTATGAGATTTTCAATCATTAAGCATTAAAAACATTCAAAGTAGGCCAACTAGCAAGTGCCTATTTTTTCCTGCGTATTCCCGTATGCTTTTTCTGATTTGGAAATTGGAAACCCCGAGAAGAATCCTGGTCTGTGGCCATTTTAAGTTTTCCTGATGAGATTCGACATCGAATTGTCATTCAGTATAAACTGGATATTTCCGACAAATGGCAGCCACTTCCAATGCGACCTGCTGAAGAGACTCCTGTCGGCCGCGACTGCCCATAACCGTATCAATGAGACCAGCAATACGTCTTGCTTCGGCCGTTTCAAGCCCTCTGGCACTGATGGCCGACGCGCCGATCCGGATACCGCTGGCCTGATCTGGTGGCTGCGGATCGTTGGGAATAACATTGCGATTTATAATGATACCGGTCGATTCAAGCAGCTCTTCGGCATCTCGGCCGGTCAGCCCTTTGGACCGTAAATCCACCAGGATCATGTGATTGTCCGTGCCGCCGGAAACGAGACGATAACCCCGCTTTTTAAATTCGTCAGCCATCGCGGCGGCGGCGGCGATGGTCTGTTTCTGTATCGCGACAAACTCCGGGGTGTCGGCAAGGTGAAAACAAACCGCCTTGGCCGCCACCTGGTTCAGCGCTGGGGTGCCCTGGCTGCCTGGAAACACGGCTCGATCGATATGCTGACGATATTTTTCCTTGCAGATGATTACCCCTCCGCGACCACCCATGAGGGTTTTATAAGTTGTAAAGGTGACGAAATCACTGACCGGGACGGGGCTGGGAATGACCCTGGCTGCCACTAGACCGGCGATGTGAGCCATGTCGACCATCAAGTAGGCGGAAACGCTTCGGGCAATATCGGCCAGGCGCGGGAAATCAATCAAACGTGAATAGGCGCTGGCGCCAGCCAGGATCATACTAGGCTTGAATTCCGCCGCCTGCTTTGCGATTTTGTCATAATCGAGTTGTTCTGTGTCGGGATCAAGACCATAATGGGCGAACTGAAAGCACCTACTGGTGATCGAGGCAGTATCGCCATGGGACAGGTGGCCACCGTGAGACAGTTGCATTGCAAGGATGCGGGCACCTGGTTTGAGAACCGCAAAGTAGACTGCCAGATTGGCCGTCGTGCCACTGTGGGGCTGCAGGTTGATGTGCTCTGCGCCAAACAGCTTCTTTCCACGCTCTATGCCCAGGCTCTCGAGATCATCAGCACGGCCGCAGCCGGCATGAAACCGCCGCCCTGGATAGCCTTCGGCGGCCTTCAGGTTGAAGGCAGATCCCTGGGCTTCAAGGATTGAAGGCGGCGCATGGTTTTCAGCGGCGATCAAATCGAGCGTGCTCTCAATACGATTCTTTTCAGCCTCTATGATCTTGTAAACGTCCGGATCTTGATCGTATAAATAATTCATACCCGTCTCCTCATGGCGGTGATTTTAAGTCCGAACCCCTGGTGAATTGAAAAGATGGTGCATACCCTGTTTTTTTAACATAAGGGTACAGAAACGACATTTTCCTTTTTTTCGACATGAAGCGCATGAAGTCCGCATGCAAAATAGTGTTTATCTATTGATTCAGCAGTACCTCCTCAATCTCATCACGATAAATTTTACTTTTTTCATCAGCAGCCACCAACTCGATTTCTGAAGGGGATCGAACACCGATTCCCAACGATG